>OIWT01001576.1_pt1 | contig 26725 bp, 23 predicted proteins | sample 1587701 | NCBI WGS metagenome assembly OIWT01 (sample SAMEA3888904, study PRJEB22519) | human gut metagenome | biome: human gut; feature: human-associated habitat; material: faeces | place: Denmark | collected 2009 | reverse complement strand
GTGTCATTTTAATTTGGTTGTCTAGGAGCTGTTGCACTTAGATTGTAAATCCATCATGAAAAAGAGATTACTGGCTTGTGGTCTGGTTCCTGCTCTGGTGCTCGGAACCTTTGGTACGGTCGGCGCACAGCCTGCCGCTGATGCTGCAGTGCAGCTCAAGCAGGGCGGTGCACCAGCTGTCCAGGCAAATGCCGCGGATGAGCCTGTGACGCAGGAGTCTTTGAAGGAGCTGCGCAGCCAGCTGGAGGAGCAGCTCTACGAGGCGCAGGAGCTCCAGAAACGCCTCAACGCGCAGCTCGACAGCCTCAATAAGCGCGTGAGCAAGGTCGAGAAGAAGACGGATCAGCCGGCCGTCGACATCCACGGCTATGGCCGCTTCCGCTGGGATAAGCAGCACTTCGAGGATTTCAAGGGAATCGATATGAAGTCGGTCTGGATGAACCTCTTTGTCAACCACCGCATCAACGACAAGTGGTCGCTGCACAGCGAGCATGAGTTCGAGAACAATCTCTCGAACAACCACGGTGCCTATGAGGGCGATGGCGGTTACGATAAGGATGGCGGCAAAAAGTATTCCCGTCCGGTCCTGCAGCTCTACGCACAGGGCCATGTCGGCGAGGTCGATGTCAAGGTCGGCCGCTTCTACCTGCAGTCGCCGTACAAGTTTACGTTCGACGAGAAGGTGGATGGCTGGCAGGCAAGCTACGGCGTGCCGACGCATTGGGGCCGCAAGGCGATGTTCACGCTGAACTCGGGCAATACGTACAGCAAGATTCTCTACGGCGATCGCGACAATAAGCTTGACCCATGGGGGGAAGGCGGCAGCACAAACTTCCGCGTTCTGTCCCTGATCAGTGAGATCCCGGTGGCCAAGAACACGAATATCACGTCTCACTACGGCAAGATGACGCGCCGTGACGACCATATGAGCCGGAAGACGCTCTCCGTGGGCTTCGACACGAAGCTCAACCGCGACCTGAAGCTCAGCGCAGCCATGGCGAAGTCGGATTCGGACACGCTCAACAAGTCGCACTTCATCCAGCTGCAGTACAAAGAGGCGCGGCCAGATGTGCCGGGCTCGTTTGACATCTACGTCAAGAAGTACCTGCAGCGTGGCCACAGCGGCATGACGAACTGGTTCAACGACGATATCATCGACCCGACGAATGGTGATTACAACAAAGAGCTCACGGAGAGAAATCCAGGCCGCTCGGTATGGGATCATCGTGCCGGCGAGTTCAACGGCCTCCGCATCGGTGCGGACTTCGTGCCGGTGCGCAATACGAAGCTCCTGCTCCATTACACCTACGGCAAGCTGGGCCTCTTTGACCCGGGCCTGGGCACGCTCACGGGCAAGAAGGACGACTACAGCTTCTTCCGCGCGCAGTGGGAAGTATACTTCTGAGCTGCATGAACGAGATGAAAGGATGGCATGAATGATGAAAAAACAGATTATGGCGGCCTTGCTGGCGGCTTCCAGCCTTTGCCTCACGAATTCTCCAGTGCTGGCTTATCCGTCTATTTTCCCGGACTCCGGCTACAGCTGGGTGGGCGATACGATGCCCTTTTTCGATGGAGAAGAGTTCCGCATCTTCTATCTGGAGGACCTGCGTGACGGTGATACGGGGTTCCACCCCTGGAGCCTTCTGACGACGAAGGATTTCACCGACTATCAGCACGACAGCAAGGTCATTCCCTATGACACCAGCAATGAATTCGCCAAGGACTCCGCGCTCGGCACGGGCTCGGTGGTCAAGGGCAAGGATGGGCTATACCATGCGTTCTACACGGGTTTCAACTGGCGCAGCATGCCGAAGGAGACGATCATGCACGCGATCAGCCGCGACCTCGTGAGCTGGCAGAAGGTCCCCGAGGATTCGTTCCACGGCAGCAAGCCGTATATCTACGACGATACGTTCCGTGATCCGAATGTGTTCTACAATGAGGATTACGGCGAGTACTGGATGCTGATCACGACGCGCAGCAAGAAGGCGCGCGGCGTCATCGCCCTCTACACATCGAAGGACCTCAAGCATTGGGAAGACCAAGGCATCTTCTTCGAGAACGACATGGGCAGTGACGCGAATATGGAATGTCCGACGCTGCTGAAGTACGGCGATTACTGGTATCTGACCTTCTCGGATCAGTGGCCGTCGCGCGTCGTGCACTACCGCATGGCGAAGGACTCCAAGGGCCCGTTTGTCAAGCCGGAGCGCGATTACTTCGATGCTAGCGGCTTCTATGCGGGCAAGATGGTCGAGGACAAGGACAACCTCTACCTGGTGGGCTGGACGCCGACCAAGGCCGGAGGTAAGGATAAGAACCCGACGGATTGGGCGGGCAATCTCGTCGCGCATCAGCTCAAGCAGCGCGAGGACGGCACGCTCTATCCGGTGCCAGTCGAGAAGATGACCGAGCGCATGCAGAAACCGGTGGAGATGGCGCCAATCACCGAGCGCGGTACTGTGAATGATGCTGGTGAGTCGTACCATTTTGACGGCACGGGTTATGCCGATGTCGTGATGCCGAAGATGGAGGGCATCCGCAAGATCACGGGCCATTTCAAGGTGGCGAAGCAGCAGGGGCAGTTCGGCCTTATGTTCAATGTGGGCCCGAACCAGACCGGCTCCCTGAATCTCGTCTTTGACCCGGCGAAGCAGCAGGTCGCTTTCTACAACACCGATACCTCTCGTGTCCATGCGGCCAAGCCTGAGCTGGCGGTGCCGGTCAGCCTCCAGCCGGATGAGAGCTATGACTTCACGCTGCTCATCGATGGCACGGTCGCCGTGCTCTACATCAATGACCAGATGGCACTGAGCACGCGCATGTACGACCTGCCGGAACATCAGTGGGGCATCTTCTCCGCTGGTAGCGAGGTCACGCTGACGGGATTGCAGACGAGTACACTTTGAGCCTGTCTCAGTTTCCCCCTGAGATAGAAGCTCTGACAATCCAAGAATTCCAAGAACTCCAAGAATGACATTTCCCAAAACGAAAGGCGGTCCGTTGACTCGAACGAGTCACGGACCGCCTTTTGCATCAGCAGGTTTCTCCCTCCTGGAAGGTCATGGGGAGCGGCGTCAGCGAGGGCAGCTCTTCGCTGCGGATGCGGTGCACGATGGCTTCGGCGGCGCGTCGGCCGAGGGCGGGGATGGGCTGGACGACGGCTGTCATCGTCTGCGGCCCGAGTCGCGTCAGGTAGGTGCCGTCGTAGGCGACGATCGAGAGGTCATCAGGGCAGCGGCGGCCGCGGCGGATGGCCTCGCGTAGCGCGCAGATGGCGCCGAGGTCTGCGCCGGAGATGGCATCGACGTCTGGGTAGCGCTCGAAGATCTCGCGGGCGGCTGAGGCAAAGTCCTTAGGCTGCAGGGCGTTGGCCGGTACGACGATGTTGTTGAGTTGCACGCCAGCCTCTTCGATACAGCTGGCGAAGATGTTCTCGTGCTCGTGGGCCGTCGTGTGGACGGTCTGTGCGCCCGTGATCTGCACGACGTGATGCGGATTGCGCCGCAGCAATGCGTTGGCAGCGAGCTGGCCGCCCTGATGATGGTCGGCGCGGATGATGGGAATCTCGTCGCAGAGGTAGCGGTCGAAGGCGATGACGGGCAGGTCGATGTGGCGGTAGTTCTCGATGTGCAGGGCGTGCGCGCCGATGATCAGGCCGTCCATCGTGTGGCGGCGCAGCATCTCGAGGAAGGCGAGCTCGGCGTTCTTCTTCTCGCCTGTCGAGCAGATCATCGTCTTGTAGCCGTAATCGTAGAGGGCAATCTCAATCTCGTGCAAGAGGGCCGCGAAGAAGGGATGGGCGACGTCGGGGATGATGACGCCGATGAGGTTCGTGCGGTTGAGCGAGAGGTTGCGCCCGACCTCGCTCGGGACGTAGTGGAGCTCTTTGACTGCGTCCTCGACTTTGGCCCGCGTGGCGGCTGATACGTATCCCTTATTGTTGAGCACGAGGGAAACCGTGCTGGTGCTGACGCCAGCTAGCTTGGCGACATCTTTGATTCTTGCCATGGAGAGCGGTCCTTTCATCTGTTCTTGTGTCTAGTCTATCACAATCTGAGCGTCGTTGCATATCTTGTGTTTATGAAGAATTTATTTTCAGATAAATGAAATGACAGTGACAAGAAAAATAAATACGATAAAATGATTGACAAAACGATACAAGGTGGATATAATAAAAATATCGAAGCGGTTCGATGAAATAAAATCGAAAGAAACGCTTCGATTTTCCAGATATGATTATCGAATCGGTTCGATAAGCGAGATATTCCATGGAGGAAAGGGGAAACATATCATGGGGAAATTTTTGAAGGCTTTTTCGAATCCATTTTACAGGACAAGCTCGCTTGAGATCCTGCTGTTCTTCGTTGGCTGGGGCATCTGGTGGTCCTTCTTCCAGATTTGGCTGACGACGAAACAGGGCTTCACGGGGGCACAGGTCGGCACGATTTATTCCTTCGGATCTGCCGTGACGCTCGTCTTGATGTTTGTCTACGGTTCCTTGCAGGATAAGCTCGGCATGAAGAAAACACTGCTGAAGTTCATCGTCGTCTGCCAGATTTTCGTCGGCCCGTTCTTCACCTGGGTCTATGTGCCGATGCTCGCAGCGAATTTCTACGTCGGCGCGGTGATCGGTGCCATTTACCTCTCCATCGCATTCCTCGCGGCCTGCCCGGTCTTCGAGGCGGTGACAGAGCGCCTGAGCCGCCGCTACTCCTTTGAGTACGGCCAGGCAAGAGCCTGGGGTTCGTTCGGCTATGCCGTTGCGGCGCTCTGCGCGGGCTTCCTCTTCACGATGAATCCGTACTTGATCTTCTGGACGGGTTCTGTCGTCGCTGCTGTCCAGCTTGTTGTCCTGGCTGCGCTGTCGCCGGAGAAGAACGCAGCGCTCACGTCCCAGTATGAAGTCCAGTCGGAAACCCTCAAGGAGAGCAAGACGCCGTCCTTCGGCGAGATCATCGGTGTGTTCAAGCTCATCGATGTCTGGAAGATGATCGTCTTCGTCATCATGAGCTGGACGTTCTACACGGTCTTCGACCAGCAGATGTTCCCGGAGTTCTTCACGCGCTTCTTCGCGACGCCGGAGGCGGGCCAGCAGGCATACGGCGTGCTCAACTCCATCGAAGTCTTCCTTGAGTTCCTCATGATGGGCCTCGTGCCGATCCTCATGCGCAAGATCGGCGTGCGCAAGGCCATCCTGCTCGGCTGCACCATCATGATTGTCCGCATCGGCGGCTGCGGCCTCGTCACGAATCCTCTGGGCGTCGCCATCATCAAGCTGCTGCACGCACCGGAGACGGCCCTCTTCATCCTCGCCGTTTTCCGCTACTTCACGCTTCACTTCGATACGCGTATTTCGACGACGCTCTACATGGTCGGGTTCCAGATTGCCGCACAGGTTGGCCAGATCATCTTCTCGACGCCGCTTGGCGCCCTGCATGACAACATCGGCTACCAGAGCACGTTCCTCGTGATTTCCGGCATCGTCTGCGTGGCCAGCATCTACGCCTTTATCGTCCTCAAGAAGGATAATGAGAGTGTTGAAGGTCAGCCGCTTTAAAAGGATTTTTTAGATAGCACAACAGCCTCTGTTTTTTATTTGAAACAGAGGCTGTTGTGCTATCTAATTTCTTGTTTAGTGCAGGGAAAGGTAGATGCGGCCGTGGGCGTCGATGCGGCTCAGGTGGCGCAGGAAGAAGCGGGCGAAGATACCGGTCAGCAGGGCGGACAGCAGCGTGCCTTCGCGGATGCCTTCGATGGTGCCGAGGCTGGCCAGGGAGACGATGGCGGCGATGATGACGAGGCTGACGTCGTTGCCGACTTTGACCTTGCCAAAGTCGATGTGGAACTGATGCGCGAACGTGTAGACAGCGCCTTCGCCGGCGAGCATGAGCACGTCGGCGACACCCTGACCGGCGACGCCCAGTGCGACCAGGGCTGTGCCGATGATGCAGAGAGCGATTTTCAGCGGATAGGCCTCAGGTACGATGGTAAACAGGGCCATGAAAAAGTCGATGCAGAGACCAAAGACAATCGTCACGGGAATCTGCAGCCAAAAAACGGCGGGGAAATTGCGCCGGAGCATCAGGAGCTCAAAGACGACGAAGAGCATGTTGACGGCAAATGTCGTCTGGCCGAAGGTAAACGGCAAAATCAGGCTCAGGACATACGGCAGGCTCGAGATCGGCGACGTGCCCAAGAGGCTCTTGACCACGAGAGCAATGCCAGCCGACTGAATCATGACCGCTAGGATCAGTAATAGATAGCGTTTTGGCGTAGACAAATAAATCCTTCTTTCGTGAGGATGTATTCACTCGACCCAGTGGATTTTCTTGGCGTCGTAGCGGTCGACCTGGGGCTTCTTGCCAACGGGATAGCCGAAGGGCAGCAGGGCGAAGGCGTACTGGTTGTCGGGCAGGTCGAGGATGTTCTTGACGGCTTCCATGCGCTCCGGCACCGGGGCGACGGCCATCATGACGCCGCCGAGGCCGAGCTCCTCGAGCTCGAGCCAGAGGTTCTCGGTAGCAATCGCACAGTCGATGTCGGTGATCGTCGGGAAGATGACATCCGTGCGGGCGGCGATGACGAGCACGACAGGGGCCTTGGCAGCGGCGACGGCATAAGGGCTGGTCCTGGAGAGCTCTTCAATCGTCTCGCGCTTCGTCACGACGTAGAACTCCCAGGGCTGCTGATTGCCCGCTGACGGCGCGACAAAGCCCGCCTGCAGCACTTTCTCGATTTTCTCTTTCTCCACGGGCCTGTCCTCGAATTTGCGGACGCTCGTGCGGGTGAAGATGGCGTTCATGGAATCATCCTTTCTCTTTTGTCTTTGTCTATGTTCATTATAGCAGATGCATATCTATCCTCAATACTATCCTTTTAGATACTATCATACAATAAAGTGCATTCTTCACAAAAAGATTCTTTGCGGCTACAATGAATACATCAGCGGCAAATACAAATGCATCATCCTCTGGCACCTGATGCAGCGGACGCACCGCTATGGTGAACTGCACCGCCTGATTCCGCAGGCGACGCCGAAGATGCTGACACAGCAGCTCCGCGAACTCGAGGCAGACGGCGTCATCCACCGCGAGGTCTATCCCGTCGTGCCGCCGCGCACAGAGTACAGTCTGACCGAGTTCGGCCGGAGTCTGTCTCCTATCATCGAGGCAATGTGCGACTGGGGCAAGGAGAATATGAAGCAGAGAATACTGTCCGGGGCTGAGGAATGACGGTCCTCTCGGACGCCGAGGAATGGCCGGGGGAAGTCGCGAAAGGCACGGAGATGCCGTTCCATGTCGAACAAGCCCTGCAGATCGCGGGCGGCAAGATGCGCGTCGATGGCATGTACGGCAGCCATATCGTACATGACCGCGAACTTATCACGGGCCAGAATCCCGCGTCAGACCTCGAGTTGGCCAAAGAGCTTGACAAGAGTCTGCAAGCTGAGTGACGAATGTTCTGTATAATTCTTCCCGAAGAGCCGAACACCTTTTGATGTTCGGCTCTTGATGTATTCTATTCTTTCGGCTCATGTTTTGTTTGTGTGCCTGGTGGCCAACTGCTCTGAACCTGTGTAAGAGGCCTCGATGCTTGACTTATCAGCGGGGTGTACTATAATAAAGGCATAAAAAAAGCTAGACCTGTTGATGCTTTTATTTGCTTCACCTTGCAATATGTGCTATACTAAGAGTAATCGAAAAAGTATCTATCGTAAGATAGGCCAAAAGGCTTCCAGTTTGCACACCTGGGAGCCTTTTTCATACTAAGAAAGGTCAGCTGCTCCCGAATGAAGGGATTGGCTGACCAACAGGCTAAGAACGTGTTGCCGCTACCGTTCTAACCATTTCTGGACGCAGTACCAAATTGCACACGATACTACTCCAGCAAGAACGGACATCGAAAAAGTATCCACAGTAGATAGGCCCCCTTCCTGCTGCCAGTATAGGGGCGGCAACGTATCTAGTATAGCATAGTCCGTGTTCTCTGTAAGGATGTTTCTTTATACAAAATAAGGAAGAGGCTGTGACAAAATGGTTTTACATTTTGCCACAGCCTCTTTTTGCGTATATATCTGCGTGTAGTAAGGCTCAGGCCTCGCTGGCGTGCTCGGCGGCGAGGAGCTGGCGGGTGTGCTCGGCTACCTCGTCGGGCGTGATGTCGGTGATGCGGGCGACGCCGGTCTTGATGGCGGCACCTGCTACGGCTGCGGCGACGTGCGGTGCGACGCGCGGGTCGAACGGGCTCGTGATGACGTGCTGCTCATCGAGCTCGCTCTCGTCGATGAGGTCGGCGATGGCCTTGGCGGCAGCCATCTTCATCTCTTCGTTGATCTTTTTCGCGCGGACGTCGAGAGCGCCGCGGAAGATGCCCGGGAAGGCCAGCAGGTTGTTGACCTGATTCGGGTAGTCGCTGCGGCCCGTGCAGACGATGCGGGCACCGGCAGCGTAGGCCTCATCCGGCATGATTTCCGGCGTCGGGTTGGCCATGCCCATGACGATCGGGTCCTTCTTCATGGAGCGGACCATGTCCTGGGTGACTGCACCGGCTACGGAGACACCGATGAAGACGTCGGCGTCCTTGATGACGTCTTTGAGCTGGCCTGCCTCATGCTGCGGGTTCGTGATCTTGGCGATGGCTTCCTTGTACGGGTTCATGTCTTCCTTGCGGCCTTCGTAGATGGCGCCCATGCGGTCGCAGAGGATGATGTTGCGGCCGCCCATGCTGTAAATGAGGTGCGTGATGGCCTGGCCAGCGGCACCTGCGCCGTTGAGGACGAACTTCGACTCCTCGAACTTGCGGCCCGTGAGCTTGAAGGCGTTGATGAGGGCCGAGACGACGACGATGGCCGTGCCGTGCTGGTCGTCGTGGAAGACCGGGATATCGAGTTTCTGCAGGCGCTTCTCGATGTCAAAGCACTGCGGTGCCTTGATGTCCTCGAGGTTGATGCCGCCGAATGTCGGCGCCATGAGCTCGACGGCGCGGACAATCTCATCGACGTCCTGCGTGTCGAGGCAGATGGGGACGGAGTCGACGCCCGCGAAGCCCTTGAAGAGGATGGACTTGCCTTCCATGACCGGCAGGCCGGCGCCAGCGCCGATGTTGCCGAGGCCGAGTACAGCGCTGCCGTTCGTCACGACGGCGACCGTGTTGCCCTTGTTGGTGTAGTCATAGATCTTGTTGTAGTCCTTCTGAATCTCCAAGCACGGCGCAGCGACGCCCGGCGAGTAGGCCAGCGTCAGGTCCTTCGCCTTCTGGAGGGGGACCTTACTGTGCATCTCGATCTTGCCGTGGTGTTCTCTATGCAGGGCCAATGCCTGGTCGTTCAATTTGCTCATGGGGAAGACTTCCTTTCTCGCTTCTTGTATTCTCGCCTCTGTCCGGCTCTGGTGGGAATCAAGGCCGGATGGCGCCTTGATGGGATATGAGTTCGTTATGATAGTGATGGATGTTACACTTTTTTGAAACTTTATCCGTAAGTGTTACAAAGGTTGTAAAACGTGTTGCATACTATTATATTGTTGTTGAAATAAAAATACAAATATGATTTATTAATGGGAAAATAAATTGGCATAATAAAATGAGCCTTTTCGACAGTTTATGGCGGTATCCTCCATGAATTGTCGGGAAAGGCTCGTTTTTGTTTCAGTAAAGTGATGTCACTGCGTCTTGGCGGTGTTGCTGCTGCGTGTCGGGGCGGCTGGTGCCGTCTCTGCCGGAGCGGCTGTCGTGTGCGCGCTGCCCGCGTGGGAACTGCTCGTGGAGTGCTCGCTCGCACCCTCGGAGCTCGAGCGGCTCGTGCTGCGCGAAGTCGAGCTCTGAGAGCTGTTGCTCGAGGAAGAACTCTTGCTCGAACTCTTGGCACTGCTCGTGTTTGAACTGCTCTTCGCCTTTGTCGTGGATGGCGACGAGGTCGCACCAGCCGGGATAGAGCTCTCGTACTCATGCTGGGCGCGGTCGAGCTGTGCTTTCTCGCTGGCGTTCAGCGTGATGCCAAGCGTCTCGGCGAGCGTCGTGCGCAACTTGTGCAGGTCCGGTATCCAATAGCTGACGCCGTCGATGTAGAGCGGCTTGCCCGGTACCATCTCCGTCTTGAGGCCGTTCTTCTGGGCTTCCTTGAGCGTGCCGGCGAACTCGAGCAGCTGGCGGAAGGAGAGGTCGGTCTTGACGGAGGACATGACCTCGCTGATGACGTTTGGCAGTTTCGGGATGATGGCCGGGGATGTGATTTTGTCCATGCAGGCCTTCATGAATTTCTGCTGGCGCTTGATGCGGCCGATGTCGCCCTCCTCGTCGCGGTAGCGCACGTAGGTGACGGCCGTCTTACCGTCCATGTGCTGCATGCCCGGCTGGAGGTCGATGATCAGGCCGCCGTCGTCATCCCAGGGGTCTTCGTAGTACATGCGCTTCTCGACATCGATGTCGATGCCGCCGATGGCGTCAATGATCTTCTGGAACGCCTGGATGTTGATGACGACGTAGTGGTCCATGTTGACGCCGAGGAAGTCCTCGACGGTGCGCTGTGTGAGCTTCTCGCCCGCTTCTGGGCCGCCCTTGGCGCTGCCGTAGGCGTAGGCTGCATTGATCTTATCCCAGCCGTGGCCCTTGATCTTGACGCGTGTATCGCGCGGGATGGACATCAGAGCAGCATGGTCTTTCTTCGGGTCGAGCGTCGCGACCATCAAGGTATCGCTGCGGCCGACATCGTCGTCGCGCTCATCGACACCCATGATCATGATCGTCGTCTTGTCCTTGGCCGTCAGCAGGCCGTCCTCTACGACATCATCGGATGATTTGTCGAGCAGGCTGTTCGAGGCGAAGAGTGCGCCCATGGCGGCGGCCGCGATAAAGGCGATGATCAGGAGTCCCCAGAGGAGCCCTCGGTGCCGACGGCGTGAACGGCGCGGCTGGCGAGGCGGGATCGGATTCGTTTGCAAGATGATACCTTCTTTTTCACAAAATCAAATATAAATCCCTGCTATTCCAGCAGGGGATATTCATAGTTACATTATAAGGAAAGCGCGCACGATGTGCAATTACTTTATCGATATCCACCGTATATCGTAGCGGCTATGCCTGAAAAAAGGATGGATAGATGGTAGAATGGGGGAAGACGCATAGAGAAAGGATGAAACATCATGGCAGCAGAGATTGAACGAAAATTCCTCGTCAAGGAGGACTGGCGGCCGCAGGCAAATGGCGTGCGCATCGCGCAGGGGTACCTGTCCACCGTGCCGGAGCGCACGGTGCGCGTGCGCATCAAGGGCGAGAAGGGCTATCTGACGGTCAAGGGGCGCAATGCGGGCATACGGCGCGCGGAGTACGAGTACGAGATACCCTTAGCCGACGCGGAGGCGATGCTCGCGCTCTGCGAGCATCCGCTCATCGAGAAGCGGCGCTATCTTGTACCATATGAGGGCTATACTTGGGAGGTCGACGTCTTTGCCGGCGCGAATGAAGGGCTCGTCGTAGCGGAGATCGAGCTGCCTGCAGAGGATGCCGCATTTGCCAAGCCCGACTGGGTCGGGGCGGAAGTCTCGGGCGATGCGCGCTACTACAACGCGAGCCTGATTCGCCATCCGTATCGGGACTGGAAGTGAACGGCAGGCTGTGCATAAAGTCTGCTCAGTCACTTTGAGATATCCACAGGCTGGCGTGCGAAAATGGGTCATAGAAACCCCAAGATATAGGAATAATGGTAGCAGTCATGCGTATATATTGGGTTATCCACGAATTTATCCACAATATCCACAGATTTTGTGAATAAGTGGCGGGGATTTTAGCCACAGTATGCACAGGCACCTGTATATATTATTGTAGGAAAATGAGAGACTTCTCTCCTGTCACCATGTTATCCACACCTGTGGATTTCTTTGTGGATAACATGAAGTGTCATACAAAAGAGCGCTGAACCGCGATATACGCGGTTCAGCGCTCTTAGTATTTTGTGCAATGAGATTACTTGTCTTCGCCGTCCTTGAGCGGTTTCTTGAGGATGGAGAGGATCAGGCAGCCGATGATGGCGCCGACGAGGATGGAGACAAGGTACATCAGCGGGTTGCCGATGGTCGGGACGACGAAGATGCCGCCGTGCGGTGCGCGCAGCGTGCAATCGAAGGCCATCGTCAGGGCACCCGTGACGGCGGAGCCGACGACGCAGGCCGGGATGACGCGCAGCGGGTCAGCTGCAGCGAACGGGATGGCACCCTCGGTGATGAAGGAAAGGCCCATGACGTAATTCGTGACGCCGGCCTTGCGCTCGCTCTCGGTGAAGCGGTTCTTGAAGAACGTCGTGCAGAGGGCGATTGCAATCGGCGGAACCATGCCGCCTGCCATGACGGCAGCCATGACGTGGAACTCACCGGAGGCCAGGAGACCCGTGCCCGTGACGTAAGCAGCCTTATTGATCGGGCCGCCCATGTCGACGGCCATCATGCCGGCGACGATCATACCCATGAAGATGCGGGCCGAGGGATCCATGTTCTTCAGCGTGTCGACCATCCAGCCGTTGATGGCGGAGACAGGCGGCGCGATGATGAAGAGGCTGATGAAGCCCATGATCAGGATGCCGAAGAACGGATAGATGAGCATCGGCTTGATGCCCTCGAGGGAATCCGGCAGGCACTTCGAGGCCTTCTTGAGGAAGTTGACGATGTAGCCGCCGAGGAAACCGGCGATCAGCGCGCCGAGGAAGCCGGAGCCCGTCGTACCGGCGAGTGCACCGCCGACGAAACCGACGGCGAGACCCGGGCGATCAGCGATCGACATGGAGATGAAACCGGCGAGGACCGGCAGCATGAAGCCGAAGGACGCACCGCCGATATCCTTGAAGAATTTCGCGAGCGGCGTGTTGGAGCCGAAGTTCTTCGGGTCGATGGAGTAATCATCAAACAGGAACGCGAGGGCGATGAGGATACCGCCGCCGACGACGAACGGCAGCATGTGGGAGACGCCGTTCATCAGGTGCTTGTAGATCTGGCGGCCGAGGCTCTCGCCCTGGACGTCAGCAGCGCTCTCTTCCGTGTCGCTGCCCGATGCGTGGTAGACCGGCGCATCGCCTTTGAGGGCGCGGTCGATGAGCTCATCAGCCTTGTTGATGCCGTCGGCGACCTTCGTGATGACGACTTTCTTGCCGTTGAAGCGGGCCATGGCGACGTTCTTGTCGGCAGCGACGATGATGCCGTCAGCGGCGGCGATCTCTTCGTCCGTCAGGATGTTCTTGGCACCGCCGGAGCCGTTCGTCTCGACCTTGATGGAGATGCCGCGCTTCTTGGCGTGCTGCTCGAGGCTCTCGGCTGCCATGAAGGTGTGGGCGATGCCCGTCGGGCAGGCCGTGACGGCGAGGACCTGGATGTGGTCGCTGGCCGGTTTTTCCTCGGCGGCTGCACTGTCGCCTTCTGCGGCCTCAGCCTTCGGCGCTTCGAACTTGCCATCTTCCTTGAGGTCGATGAGGTGCAGGAACTCTTCCTTTGTCTTGGCGGCAATCAGAGCTTCCTTGAAGTCCGGGTCCATGATCATCATGGCGAGCTGCTGCAGAATCTGGATGTGTGCATCGTTGGCGGAATCCGGAGCGGCGATCATGAAGAACAGGCGGGCCGGGTTGCCGTCCATGGACTCAAAGTCCATGCCTTCAGGCACCGTCATAGCGGCGAGGCCTGCTTCCTTGACGCCCGTGCTCTTGGCGTGCGGCGTTGCGATGCCGTCGCCGAGGCCCGTCGTGCCGGAAGCTTCGCGGGCGAAGACGTCCTTGAGATACTGTTCCTTGTCGGAAAGATTGCCAGAGGCTGCCATGAGGTCAGCGAGCTGACGGATTGCTGACTTTTTGTCAGCAGGCTTTTGGCCAAGCGCGATGCTCTCGCTCTTGAGCAAGTCAGTAATACGCATAGTTTCCTCTCCTTACACTGTATGTAGAATGAATCAGATGATTGTCTTTAAGAGTGCTTCGACTTCCGGACGCGTGGCGAGGTTCTCGCTGAATGCGGAAGCGGAGCCCGTGGCAACACCCATGTGGAAGGCCGTCTCGAAGTCGCCCTGCGACTCGATGTAACCCGTGATGAAGCCTGCGACCATCGAGTCACCGGCGCCGACGGAGTTGACGAGCTTGCCCTTCGGGGCCGGGCTCTTGTAGTGCTGGCCATTTGCCGTCAGCAGGATGGCGCCGTCGCCGGCCATCGAGATCAGGACGTTCTGTGCGCCCTTCTCCTGGAGCTTCTTGGCGTAGGTGATGATCTCCTCGTCCGTCGTGAGCTTGACGCCGAACATGTCGCCGAGTTCATGGTTGTTCGGCTTGATGAGGAACGGATGGTACTTGAGGACATTGAGCAGGAGTTTCTTCTCGGCATCGACGATGATGCGGATGCCGCGGCCTTCGAGGCGGGCCATGATCTTCTCGTAGATGTCATCCGGCAGCGTCTTCGGGATGGAGCCGGCGAGCACGAGGGTGTCGCCCTCGGCGAGCGTATCGAGCTTTTCGAAGAGCTCTTCGCGCTTTGCCTCGCTGATGTCCGGGCCCTGGCCGTTGATCTCCGTCTCTTTATCGGCCTTGACCTTGACGTTGATGCGCGTGAAGCCCTCCGGCAGCTGGACGAAGTCGTGCTTGACGCCGAAGCCGTCGAGCTGGCGCTTGATCTCTTCGCCCGTGAAGCCGGCCGTGAAGCCGAGAGCCGTGCTCTCATGGCCGAGGTTGCCGAGGACGATGGAGACGTTGATGCCCTTGCCGCCGCCGAGAACCTGTTCGTAGTTCACGCGGTTGATTTCGCCGGCCGTGAAGGAATCGAGGCGGACGATGTAGTCGAGCGAGGGGTTGAAAGTTACGGTGTAGATCATTCTTCTCTTACTCTCCTTCCAGGATTGTCGTGCAATCCCGATACTTCTTGTCTCTTAGATGTCCGGTGATGATGGTCGCACTCGAGATGTTGGCGAAGGTGATCGGCGAGATCTTGTTGAATTTCGACTGATCGGCCAGCACGTAGGCGTGCTCACAGCGCGAGAGGGCTTCGCTCTTGACAAGGCCCTCGCTCGAATCCGGTGTAGAGAAGCCGGACTTGATGCTGATGCCATTGGCACCGAAGAATCCTTTGGTGAAATTGTAGAGCTCTAGGTTATGCAGGGCTTCTGTGCCGATGACGGCCTCGGTGACAGCCTTGAGGCGGCCACCGAGCAGGAAGACCTTGAAGCCCTTGAGGGACAGTCGCGAGGCATGGGGCAGCCCGTTTGTCACGTAGACGGCCTGGCGTTCCTGCAGGAAGTCCACCATGTGCAGGGTCGTGGAGCCGGCGTCGATGTAGACGAAGTCCTTGCGGGTCACAAGGCTGGCCGCCCGTCGCGCGATGGCGATCTTCTCTTCGGTGCAGCGGCTGCTCTTGGTCGGCATGTCTTCTTCCATCGCGGTGTAGTTGCTGTCGATGGAGGTCGCTCCGCCGTAGACCTTGTAGAGCATGCCGCGCTTGTGGAGCGCGGTCAGGTCGCGTCGGATGGTGGATTCCGATGTGCAGAGCGCCCGGGTAAGCTCGGGGACTGTCACAGCCTGTTTCTCTTTGAGGATGCGCAGGATGGTCGCATATCGTTCTTCCGTAAGCATGGCGTTCACCCTTTCTGTATTTTCATAATATCATCAAAGTCAATCAAAGTCAATCACAAACAGCAAACAATATGAAAGAATACGAAGAAAGGCGTGCGAAGGCTGGGCGGCTTTCACGAATGAGCAATACGAAAAGATTTTTGTAACAGATGGAAGCTTTTTCACGATAATTTCATGGATGAGCGTATACTTTTTCGCTATAATAAAATTATATAGGAAGAAAACCAATTGGAAAGTAGGAGAATTGTATGAGTGATATCCACAGCCTGCCCGGCGTGACGGAGGCGAAGGCAAAATCTGTCATCCGCCAGCATCGCAAGGCTTCGTTCTATGTCAAGAAGTACCTGATGATCTTTGTCGGTGCGCTGATCGCGGCAATCGGCCTCGAGCTTTTCCTGATCCCGAACAATGTCATCGACGGCGGCGTCGTCGGTATCTCGATCATGATGTCATCGATCACGGGACTGTCGCTCGGCGTGTTCCTCGTGCTCTTGAACATCCCGTTCCTCTATCTCGGGTACAAGCAGATCGGCAAGAACTTCGCGATTGCGACGACGATTGCCATCTGCATCCTGTCAGTCTGGTCGGCGGTATTTGCGCCGCTGCCGAAGGTCACGGATGACCCGTTCCTCGCAGCGATCTTCGGCGGCATCATCGACGGTCTCGGCGTCGGCCTGATCATCCGCGCGGGCGGCTCGCTCGACGGCACGGAGATTGTCGCCATCATCATGGACCGCAAGTCGGTCTTCTCGGTCGGCGAGGTCGTCATGTTCATCAACCTCTTCATCCTGTCGAGTGCGGGCCTTCTCTACGGCTGGGACAAGGCGATGTACTCGCTCGTCGCGTACTTCGTCATCTCGAAGATGATCGACGTCGTCATCAAGGGCCTCGACGAGTCGTACGCCGTCATGATCGTCACGAATGAGCACGATGAGATTACGTCGGCCCTCAACGACCGTTTGGGCCGCGGCGTCACGCTGCTGCACGGCCAGGGCGGCTACACCGGCGAGCCGAAGGAAGTCCTCTACTGCGTCGTCACGCGCCTCGAGGTCGACAAGCTCAAGGAAATCGTGCTCGAAAAAGACGAGAATGCCTTCGTCACCATCAACGCCGTTCACGACATCGTCGGCGGGCGCTTCAAGAAGAAGGCAATCCATTGAGATTGGCAAGGGAAGGTGGCTTGTGGCCGAGGCACTGCCGACGCTGCGCTCGGCGATGGCCTAAAAATTTTTTCAGGCATTTAATCAAGCCTTGCCGGGAATCTAAACGCGCTTCGCTTGGACGACGATTCACGGCAAGGACAGATTGTAGCCTGAAAAAATTTTCTTGACGGCCATCGCCAAAGCTCCGCTTACGTCAGCGCCTCGGCCACAGCCTTTGGCTTCGTTTCTCTCGGACATTTTCTTGACGGCCATCGCAAATGCTCCATTTACGGCAGTGGCCTTGCTCGGGCTTTGGGCTCCGTTTCCCTCGTAGAGGTCCTCGGGGCGCATCTATTGCTAAATCTACCCTGGCCGAGGAACACTATCTGCCTAGAAAACTACGATGAATGAAGCTGTATCTAGGTGGGAAAGCCCTGCAAACCGATGGCCGCCCCCGAGGCAGGCAGTGATGGCGTGGCATGCCGGGAGGGGCGGGGACAGGAGCGGAGTGTTCGCAGCTGGCGTCAAGAAAGATTTTTCAGCCCACACTACTTCCCTTGAAAAGAACGATCGTCCAAGCGCAGCGCGTTTTCGTTCCTTTTCAAGGATCAATTAAAGGCTGAAAAATCTTTTAGCCAGCTGTGTCACGGAGCGTTGTCCCTGCCCCTCCCGGCCGCACTAGCCCCGCCTCCAACCCTCGATGTCAACCCTACCCATCCCATCCATCCCTAAACGTAACTCCATCGCCAAAAAATAAAGGAGGTATTCCCATGCGAAACATCATCACTCGCTCGTGCATCGCCATGCTGATCCTGCTCATCCTCGCGGTCCCGGCTCTGGCCGCGGAGCGGCAGCCGCAGCGCATCGCGCAGTTCCCGCTTGTCATCGAGAGCTGGCAGCAGCCGGACGCTTCGGTGCAGGACCAGCTGGAGCGGAAGATCGACCGCGCTTTGCACGTACCGCTTAACGCGACGCTCAAGGCCGTCACCTACATCCCCGAGAAGGACTGCCTCACCGCCTGGGATGAGGTAGAGGGGGATATGACTGGCAAGGTCCGCATCAAGGACATGGCAAAGCCTATTGCCGAGAAGCTCCAGGTTGATCTCGTCGTCATCCCTGTCGTCGCGGCGTATGAACAGTACACGACGATGAGCTGGTACTGGGACCGCGGCATGATCTTGCACAGCCGCGCGGAGGTCCAGCTCATCGTCTATGATCGCGCGCAGGACAAGCTCGTCCACAAGAAGGCCTCTGACTTCTTCGATGACGAGTACTCATCTTCGGGTACGGCTTCGTACCTCGCGCTGAATTGCATGGACCGCGTCATCCGCGACGCTGACCTGCACGGTTTCCTCTGGCCGCTGGACAGGGGTTCAGTCGCTGCGGACAGCGCGAAAAAAGCTGCGGCCAAGTCCTGATTTTTTCGTGATCTTAGCTTGACAAGTTACATGGTTACAACTATAATGTAAACATATTAATCAAGTATGTTTACGAGCAACAAGCTTTTTGAAAGGGGCCGGTTTTCATGAGTGAAGAGAGAAAGTATCATTTTGAGACGCTGCAGCTGCACGTTGGCCAGGAGCAGGCTGATCCTGCTACGGATGCGCGCGCTGTGCCGATTTACCAGACGACGTCGTTCGTCTTCCACAATGCACAGCATGCAGCGGATCGCTTCGCACTCAAGGATGCCGGCAACGTCTACGGCCGCCTGACGAACCCGACGGAGGATGTATTCTCCAAGCGCATCGCGGCACTCGAGGGCGGCGTCGCAGCTGTCTCCGTCGCTTCTGGCGCTGCGGCTGTCACGTATGCACTCGAGGCACTCGTACACCACGGCCAGCACATCGTCGCGGCTACGACGATCTACGGCGGCACCTACAACCTCTTTGAGCACACCTTCCCGAACTACGGCATCGAGACGACGTTCGTCGACCCGACGAAGGGCGTCGAGGTCTTCGAGGAGGCTATCAAGGAGAACACGCGCGTCGTCTACATCGAGTCCATCGGCAATCCGAATGCCAACCTCATCGACATCCAGGCCGTCGCTGACATCGCGCACAAGCACAACATTCCGCTCGTCGTCGACAGCACGTTCGCGACGCCGTATCAGCTGCGTCCGTTCGAGTATGGCGCGGACATCGTCGTCCACTCGGCTACGAAGTTCATCGGCGGCCACGGCACGACGCTCGGCGGCGTCATCGTCGACGGCGGCAAGTTCGACTGGATTGCCTCGGGCAAGTTTCCGCAGTTCGTCGAGCCGAACCCGAGCTACCACGGCATCAGCTTTGCCAAAGATGTCGGCGCGGCAGCTTTTGCGACGTACATCCGCACGCTGATTCTGCGCGATGAGGGCGCTACGCTCTCGCCGTTCAATGCCTTCCTGCTGCTGCAGGGCACGGAGACGCTGTCGCTGCGCGTCGAGCGCCACGTCGAGAACGCGCTCAAGGTCGTCGACTACCTCGCCAAGAACCCGCATGTCGAGAAGGTCAACCATCCGGCTATGCCGAACCATCCGGACCATGAGCTCTACAAGAAGTACTTCCCGAATGGCGGCATCTCGATTTTCACGTTTGAGATCAAGGGCGGCGCTGAGGCGGCCAAGAAGTTCATCGACCACCTGCAGGTCTTCAGCCTGCTGGCCAATGTCGCGGACGTCAAGTCGCTCGTCATCCATCCGGCTTCGACGACGCACTCCCAGATGAACGAGCAGGAGCTCGCCGCGTCCGGCATCACGCCGTCGACGATCCGCCTGTCCGTCGGCACGGAGCACATCGATGATATCATTTACGATCTCGACCAGGCCTTCAAGGTTCTGGACTGACCGTTTGATATACTTTTCTCTACCCAATGGGGCTGCGGAGCTTCTCCGCAGCTCCTCTTTTTTTGACAAAATCTCTCCTTCGTGCCATCATAGGGGATGACGGTACGCATCAATGGGGATGCGACTGTACAAAGGAGGAAAACAATGAATAACTACGAGAAGTACCGGCAGGTACGAAAAGAGGCGGCGGGGACGGCCCTGCTGCTGCTGATCCTGATTGTGGCGTGGATTGCCGCTGGCTTTGGGCTGGCGGGGTCTTCGGTGGAGCTCTTCCACCTGCCGCTCTGGGTCTGGACCGCGACCATCGGCATCTGGCTCTTTGCCATCATCGGCGTCAAGATCTTAACGGCGACCGTATTTGTGGACATGAGCCTCGATGATGAGGATGGAGAAGGAGAGGTCCGCCATGACAAATGAAGGGAATCTCTCCGCACTGCTGCCATTGCTCGTCTTTATGGGCTTCATGGTGGCCATCGGCTTCTGGGTGCGCCGGCAGAATGCCGGCAAAAACTTCGTGCAGACGTATTTCATCGGCAATCACGACCTCGGCGGCTTTGTGCTCGCGATGACGACGGTGGCGACGTACAGTTCCGTCAGCTCGTTCGTCGGCGGGCCGGGCATGGCCTGGCAGATCGGTTTCGGCTGGGTCTACATGGCGGTCGTGCAGGTCACGGCCATCTTCCTCGTGCTCGGCATCTTCGGCAAGCGCGTGGCCATGCTCTCGCGCCGCTTCGACGCGGTCACGGTCGTCGACATCATCCGCGAGCGCTTCCAGTCGGATGGACTGGCGACGCTCGCGGCCTTCATCATCGTGCTGTTCTTCTGCGGCACGATGACGGCGCAGTTCGTCGGCGGCGCGAAGCTCTTTGCGACGGTCACGGGCTACAGCTATGAGATGGGCCTCTTGCTCTTCGGACTCGTTGTCGTGCTATACACGAGCATCGGCGGCTTCCGCGCGGTGGCCATCACGGATACGTGCTGTGCCATCATGATGATGATCGGCATTGCGCTCCTGCTCTACTACGTCCTCGAGGCGGGCGGCGGCTACGCGGCCATCATGGCGAATATCCATGCCAACCACCCGGAGATGCTCGAGCCACTCTCGGGCGGCCACATGCCGCTGGGACTCTACCTGACGCAGTGGATCCTCGTCGGCATCTGCACGATCGCGCTGCCGCAGTCGGTCGTGCGCGGCATCAGCTACAAGGACACGAAGAGCCTGCACAGGGCCATGCTCATTGGCACGGTCGTCGTTGGCTTCATGAACATCGGCGTCAACTTCACGGGCATCCTCGCGCACGGCGTGCTGACGGGGCCGCTTGCGAGCTACGGCGGCGTCGATTACATCATCCCGAAGACAATTGTCACGGCCCTGCCGCCTGCACTCGTCGGTCTCGCCATCATCGGGCCACTCGCGGCGTCAATCTCGACGATCTCGGGCCTCTTGATTGTCGCATCGTCGGCAATCGTCAAGGATGTCTACCTGCACCACGCGGAGAAGCATGGCCGCACGGTCACCGGCCGCCAGCTGCGCCGCCTCTCGACCGTGGCGACGGCCGTCATCGGTGTCATCGTCTTCTGCATCGCCCTGACGCCGCCGAGCCTCATCTGGCTCATCAACATGTTCGCCTTCGGCGGCCTCGAGACGGCTTTCTTCTGGACGCTGCTCCTCGGCCTCTTCTGGCGGCGGGCCAACAAGCTCGGAGCCGTGCTCTCCATGGGCGGCGGCACGATTGCCTACTGCCTGACGCAGGGCCTTGGCTTCAAGTTCATGGGGCTTCACCAGATCACCATCGGCATCACCGTCTCGCTCGCCTTCTTCCTGCTCGGCGCCTACCTCGGCAAGCCGCAGGAGGAGAGAGTGCTCAGGGTCTTTTTCCCCGAGAGCCATAAGCCCAATCCGGAGGTTTTGGTCACGGCAAAAGAACCTTGTCCTCTCGGGGGGGGCAAAAATACTTGAAGGAGTGACAGGATTTCGCGGGAATGGTGGAGAATACTATATAGAATCCGTTATGGAAAAATGTTTGGAAAGAATAATCTGTATCCATGAGATGCAGGCCGCAGTTATGTGAGGGCGTTCTGGCTGACTCCGTACTGACAGGCAGGAAGGATCTTTGGATGAAGCTGTTTTACTCACTGAAACGAAAAGTTTTGGCGGTGTGCTTGGCTGGCATGATCCTGATGGCTCTCTGTGTGGGAGGCATCAGCCTCTGGACCATCTCCCACCTGACTTACGACTATGAAATCCAGAATATGAACCACCTCGTCGACACGACGGCGACAATCATCGACGATGAGCTCCTGCGTTCCGAGAATATCGTCAATTATACGGCCAATGCCATCTCACGGAAGGTCGACGATCCTGCGCAGCTGCGCGACCTCTCCTTCCGGCAGCGTCTGGCACAGTCGGTCGACCACGACTTCCAGGATGCCAGTACGAATCTCCACATCATCTGCTCGTACTATCTCTACTATCCATCCGAGAATATCTCGGCGCTCTGGAAGGCTTCCAATGGCCGCGACTCGACATTCTACGATGTCCTGGTCAAGCAGCAGGAGGAACTTGGCCACACGGCTCCGCGCCATGTGCTCGCCTTTGCCTATCTGATGGATCAGGGCGGGGCCGCTTGGACGCAGCCATACTATTCTCCTTACTTGAATCGCTACATCATCTCGTACCTCCGCCCCATCTACAAGGACGGCACCATGGTCGCGATTGTCGGCATCGACATAGACTTCCAGGCCTTCATCGACAGGCTCTACGCCAACCCGCCGAAGGGCGAGCACGGCATGATCATGCTGTGCGATGCCACGGGCTCGATGGAGTATTCGCCGGAGGCACCTCTTGGCACTCCTGTGGCGGAGAAGGGCATCCGGCTCGTCGATTCGCCCGACACGGTGGCCGAAGCGGGACGGACGGATGATGAGATGCTGAAGTACAGCTGGGATGGCCAGGAGAGCATTGCGGGCATCAGGGCCCTGCGCAATCGCATGAACATCATCGACCTGCGCCAGAAGCCGCAGATCTACAGTCGCACGCACCGGGCCATGATGCAGATGGGCATGGGCCTCATCGCCGTCTGCATCATGGCTTCGCTGCTGCCGCTCTACCTCATCAACTATCTGTCCAAACGCCTGCAGCTCGTCATCGAGGCGGCGAAGGAAGTCGGCGAGGGCAACTACGATATCAAGCTGTACGACACGCAGCTCGATGACATCGGTGAACTCAGCCGCAATTTCCAGGCGATGGTCGGGAAGGTGGCGGCCTCGCAGGGCAATCTCACTTACATGTCGCAGCACGATGTGCTGACGGGCCTGCTCAACCGCATGGGCCTCGACAAGGAGATTGCAGACTGGCTTAGGGAGCATCCTGCCTCGCATGGCGCGCTCGTCAGCCTCGATCTCGACGGCTTCAAGTTCATCAATGACCTGCACGGACACATGGCTGGCGACGAGGCTCTGCGCACTTTGGCGCGGGATCTTGTCGAGAACTTCGGCCACGAGCAGATCATCGGCCGCAATGGCGGCGATGAGTTCGTCGTCTTCATGAAGGACGCGGAGCCGGAGGCGGCACAGAAGGCCATCAAGGACTTTTCCAACAAGAAGAAGACGTTCACGTATGACGGCGAGACGCATTCGTTTTCCGTCTCTATCGGCTACACGTTCTATCACGGTGATGGCATGCCGCTCTCGCGCCTCTTCCACGAATCGGACACGGCGCTCTACGCCGTCAAGCTGCGCGGCCGCAACCATTACCGCATCTATGAGCCCACGATGGAGAAACTCAACCGCACGTCGTTCGGCTTCAATCTCGAGACGATCACGAAGAACCTGCCGACGGCACTGCTCGTCACGGAGGCGAAGAAGGACGGCAAGATCCTGTTCGTCAACAAGGCGATGCTCGACTTGCTGGAGTGCCAGAATGTCACAGAGTTCATGGCTTTCACGGAGGAGAATCAGAGCCACATCGTCTGTGCCTGCGACCGGGAGCGCGTGCGCCAGTTAATGGAGCAGCAACTGCTGGAGGATGCGGACAAGACGTATTCCGTGACGTACTGCATCCGCACGGCCAAGGACCGGAGAAAGCACGTCTTCTCGGTCTGGCGTATGGCGGACAATCCAAACTATGGGCGCGTCTTCTACGCGACGCTCGTGGAGCAGAAGTTCCTCTGGCCTTTCGTATCGGAGCACCCGTCTGAGGATGATAATCTAGTTTGATCGAAACAAAAAAACGCTGCCGCGAATTTCTCGCGGCAGCGTTTTTTATTTCAGGGCTCAGAGCAGTGCGAGCTCACTGAGAAAGACGACGAAGCAGCAGGCCGAGGCGACCTTGAAGAGGCTCGCGCCGTACCAGGCGAGGCCGATGCCGAAAACGAGGGCCAGCGCGCCGCTCACGGGCGTCTGCGTGGCCTCGGTGATGGCCGGGAAGGTCATGACGGCCAGCGTCACGTAGGGCACGTAGAAGAGGAAGGAGCGCAGGAAGCCGTTTTTGATCTGTCCGCGGATGAGCGTTAGCGGCACGATGCGTATTGCGAGCGTCACGGTACTCATCAAGAGCAGATAGATGTAAATGTCATGCTGCATGGCGGTCATCTCCTTCCTGGGAGCCGTCTTGTCCCTGTGGTTCGCGGATGGGGAAGAGTGCGGCGCCGATGCCCGCGATCAGGACAGTCAGGATGATCGTGCGCGTGCCGGAGGAACATGAGGCAATCCCCGGAAGGATGGAGGCGAGGTAACTGAGCGCGAAGCTCGCGAGCACGAGGCCGCCGACGATGCGGTTCTTCTTGGCCGGCGGGATGATGACCCAGAGGAACATGCCGTAGAGCGCGACGGAGAGGGCGCTGACGACGGCAGGCGGCAGGATGTTGCCTGCGACGACGCCGAGCGACGTGCCGACGGCCCAGCCCGGCAGTGCGAGTGCCATAGCCCCGTAGTTGTAGTAGGGGTTCAGCGGGCCCTTGCGCGCGATCGTGATGCCGAAGATCTCGTCGGTCACGTCGAAGCCGACGAAGATGCGATGCCAGATCGAGGTGCCCGGCTGGAACTTCTGCGAGAGGGCGCAGCTCATGAGCATGTAGCGCGCGTTGGCGACGAGCGTGATGAGGACGATCTCGAGGTAGGGCGCGTCCACCTCGATGACCGTGAAGCCCGCGTACTCGCCGGCCGAGGCATTGTTGAAGAAGCTCGCGAGGAAGCCCTGCAGCGGGTCGAGCCCTGCATTGCGGGCGGCGATGCCGAGCGTGAACGAGACGACGAAGTAGCCGAGCGCAATCGGCATGCCGTCGTGGACACCCTCGAGGAAGACCTCCCGCCTGGTCTTCGCGAGCGCTGATTCAAATGATTCCGTCATGTCCGTAGAGAAAACCCCTTTCTGTCGCATTTTCTCGATTCCTGCGTGGTGTTCTTATTATTTTATGACGGAACGGCGCCGCTGTAAAGGCATGCGCGCGAAAAAGCCGCCGCTCCAGTTAAGAGGAGTGGCGGCTTTTTGGTGACGCGTGTTTTATTTATCCGAAGAAGGCTGTGCGGCCTTCTTGTGGCGGTTCATGTACTTGTTCGTCTCAGCGACGATGACGCCGGAAAGCGCGATGAGCGCGATGAGGTTCGGGATGGCCATGAGGCCGTTGACGATATCGGCGAGGATCCAGATGGCCTCAAGTTTGAGGAAGGCACCGGATGCGATCAGCGCGATGAAGATCAGGCGGTACGGCAGGACGCCCTTGTTGCCGAAGAGGTAGATGCAGGCGCGCTCGCCGTAGTAGTTCCAGCCGAGAATCGTTGTGAAGGCGAAGAGCACGAGCGCGATCGTCAGCAGCTGACTGCCGAAGAAGCCATAGGTACTGGCGAAGGCAGCGCTCGTCATCGCCGCGCCGGCGGCATCGCCCTGCCAGACGCCCGTGAGCACGAGGGCGAGGCCCGTCATGGAGCAGATGATGATCGTGTCGATGAAGGTACCCGTCATCGAGATCAGGCCCTGCTCAGCCGGCCACTTCGTCTTGGCGGCAGCGGCGGCAATCGGCGCGGAGCCGAGGCCGGACTCGTTGGAGAAGACGCCGCGCGCGACGCCGTTCTGCATGGCCATCATGACGGTCGAGCCGGCGAAGCCGCCGGCAGCGGCGGCGCCCGTGAAGGCATCGTTGATGATCATGGCGATGGCAGCCGGGACCTGATCGAGGTTGAGGATGATGAGGCCGAGGCTGATGGCGACGTACGTCAGGGCCATGAACGGCACGATGCCGGAGGCGACCTTGGCGATGCTCTGCAGGCCGCCGAGCGTGATGGCGGCGATGAAGACGGTCAGGATGACGTCTGTCGCGATCTTCGGGAAGCCGAAGGAGATCTGCATGCTGTCGACGATGGCGTTGACCTGCGGGAAGGTGCCGATGCCGAAGTAGGCGACGCCGATGCAGGCGAGCGCGAAGAACGTCGCGAGCGGCTTCCACTTTTCGCCCATGCCGTTGCGTATGTAGAACATCGGGCCGCCGGCAATTTCGCCCTTCTCGTCGATGGAGCGGAACTTGACGGCCAGGAGGCCTTCCGAGTACTTCGTGGCCATGCCGAAGAAGGCAGCGACCCACATCCAGAAGATGGCGCCAGGGCCGCCGACCTTGACAGCCGTGGCGACGCCGACGATGTTGCCCGTGCCGACCGTGGCGGCGAGGGCGACGCAGAGCGCCTTGAAGCTTGAGACATCACCGCGGCCGTTGTTCTGGGCCTTGAAGATCAGCTTGAGTGCTTTCGGCAGGCGGAAGACCTGCAGGAGCTTCAGGCGGATGGTCAGATAGATGCCCGTGCCGACGAGCAGCGTGATGAGCGGCGGACCCCACATGAAGGAGTCGATGGCATTGAGTATGGGGATGAATGATTCCATAATAGCCTCCTAGTCGTTTTGTGTCCTTGATATGTGTACAGTTGTATGTAATAGACTCTATGATACCATAGAAAAGGACATTTGTCTCGTATTTTCAAGAAAAAATATATAGAACGAGGAAAAAATTTCAATTAAAATGCTAAAATGCGGCCAGGAACCTTCTCACTTCAGTCAGGAGAGGAATGGCCGCAACGGTAGTCACTTGGAATACTGATTCTGGATGTATTTTGCGACTACTTCCTTGCTCATGTTGCCAAGTGTGCTCATATAGTAGCTGCGTGACCAGATATGACCGCCCCAGAATT
>OIWT01001571.1_pt1 | contig 26789 bp, 22 predicted proteins | sample 1587701 | NCBI WGS metagenome assembly OIWT01 (sample SAMEA3888904, study PRJEB22519) | human gut metagenome | biome: human gut; feature: human-associated habitat; material: faeces | place: Denmark | collected 2009 | reverse complement strand
CAAGCGCAGCGCAGCAATGAAAGCCCCAGTGGGGCTTTTAAGCGACAGAACGGTCTTGCGCAGCAAGATGGAGGGGCCTCGCCCCGACAAGTTCCTGCGGAGGCACTACTCAGAACAGTAAGCAGGAATGAGTAAAGGCAGGGTATCATCGTGGCGATGGTATCCTGCCTTTTGTGCGATAGGATGATTATAAGCCAAAGGCTCTCACCTGTTCTGTCGTATGCGCAGAACGAGCGAGAGCCTTTGTGATGAAAAGAAGAAAATGAAGGAGGATAGCTTGTTATTTGGCGGCTTTTTCGCCCTCCGGGAAGATGATCTTATTCACAAAGAAGAAGATCACCATGGAGATGCCGCCGTTGAGCACGGTGGTGCCGATGTTGTAGATGAAGTCCGGCACCAGCAGACCTGCCACGGCAACCCAGATGCAGTTGATGGAGTTGACGATGCAGGTGATGATGCAGAAGGCCAGCACATACCAGCCGATCTGTTTTGCCAGATTGCCCTTGCTGCGGAACACAAAATTGCGCTGGATGGGGAAGTTGATGCACTCGCCGATGACCATGGCGATCATGTAGGCGCAGAAGTAGGGCAGACCGCCGTGGGCGGCATCGTAGCCGAGGATGTTCCATTTGAAGGTCTCGCCGAACAGGGTGATGTCGATGCCCGGCCAGCCGAAATCCACTACCGGCAGGCTTGCAAAGGCCTTGGGCAGAAATTGCAGCAGCAGGTACTTGAACACCGTGATGAGGTTGGACACGATGACGAACAGGCCGCCCTCGCGCACCCACTTGGCAGCGGCGGGGTGCTTTGCCGCAAAGTTATTCCAGAAATTCATATCCTGCTTCCTTTCAGCTGTTTTTCAAGCGCTCTTCCATGCGGCTGTTCAGCACGAGGTTCTTCACGGCCTCCACGATCACCCGCACAAGACCGATGATCCAGAAGCCCTGCAGCTCCATCACGATGCCGTCCACCATGCCCATGCTGATAGCGCCGTTGGTCATTTTGGACAGCGCACGCAGAGGCATATTGTACTGGAACAGGATGTTCAGGTCGGGCTTGCCCTTTTTGATGCTGCGGCGCAGCAGGGTGCCCAGCACGGCAGCCGCCAGCCAGCCGATGGGGCTGCGTCCGTGCCCCATCTCGCCCAGCGTCATGTTGCGGTCGATGTGCACCTTGTTCTCCGGGATGGGACGGCCCAGCAGCGCCTCAAACTCCGCGTCCGGCACCTTCTGCACCTGTGCAGTGCGGTAATGTGCAAGGTCTTTGCCCGCGTAGGGGTCTGGTGCGCCGGTGCCCGCCACCGTGACAGCGGCAGTCAGACGGATATCGGCGCTGGAAGCGCCCACCAGCAGCTGATAGCTGCCGCCCTCCACCTCCCAGCGGTCGGTGGCAACGTTCCAGTAGCGGAACGCCTTGTCGTCCAGCGGGATGGTGACGGTCTTGCTCTCTCCGGCTTCCAGCTGCACCTTGGTAAAGCCCTTCAGCTCCTTGACGGGGCGGAAAACTTTTGCATCCGGCTTTGCCACATACAGCTGCACCACCTCGGCACCGGCACAGCTGCCAGTGTTGGTGACAGTCAGGGTCACGCCCTTTTCGTCTGCTTTCAGGTCACTGTACGCAAAGCTGGTATAGCTCAGGCCGTAGCCGAAGGGGAAGGCGGTGGGCACACCGGCGGTGTCGTAGTAGCGGTAGCCCACATACAGTCCCTCGCGGTACTCCACAGTGGGGCCGTCGCCGCCGAAATGCTCCTTTGCGGGGGTGTCGGCGTAGCTGCGCGCCCAAGTCTCAGCCAGCTTACCGCAGGGGTTCTGCGCGCCGGTGAGCACCTCGACCAGTGCGCCCGCACCGGCCTGACCGCCCAGACAGCCGTAGACCAGCGCCTTGCAGTCCTTGACCCATGCGCTTTCCAGCGAGGAGCCTGCACTCAGCAGCACCACCACGTTGGGGTTTGCCGCCGCCACAGCCGCCAGCAGCTCCAGCTGGTTTTCTGCCAGCTTCATATCGGCGCGGTCGATGCCCTCGCTCTCCTTGATCTCGTCCAGACCCATGCACAGCAGCACCACATTGGCGTTCTTTGCCAGCACCACTGCCTCGGCTTTCAGCGTCTCGTCGGGCTTGCCTTGCCGGTCAAAGCCCTTGGCGTAGCCGACGCTGTTCAGGCCGCTTTCGGCAAGGCAATCCAAGAAGGAATCCACCTTGATGGAGTTAACGGCGCTGGAGCCTGCACCCTGATAGCGGGGCGTCTGGGCAAAGTCGCCGATGACCGCCACCTTTTCCCCCTTTGCAAGGGGCAGCAGGCTGTTTTCGTTCTTTAGCAGCACGATGCTCTGGGCAGCAGCACGGCGTGCCAGTGCGTGGTGGGCGTCGGCATCGAACTTGCCGGGTGCGGCGTCCACCGCCGCCTTGGTGGTGAACACCAGTTCCAGCAGTTCCTCCAGCCGGGCATCCACGTCCGCTTCGGTGATCTTGCCGGTCTGCACCGCCTTCATCAGCTCCCGGATGGCGTCCCCGCCGGGAGCGGGCATTTCCAGCGTAGAGCCGTTCTTTACACCGAGGGCGTGGTCGTTGCTGCCGCCCCAGTCGGTGACCACTGCGCCGTCAAAGCCCCAGTCCCTGCGCAGGATATCCATGAGCAGGTGGGCGTTCTCGTTGGCGTAGGTGCCGTTGACAAGGTTATAGGCGGACATGATGGTCTTGGGCTGCGCCTCCTTGACCACCATCTCGAAGCCGGTCAGGTAGATTTCCCGCAGGGTGCGCTCGTCCACGATGGAATCCGCGGCCATGCGGCGCAGCTCCTGACTGTTCACGGCAAAGTGCTTGGGGCAGGCGGCGATGCCGTTTTTCTGGATGCCGCGGACGTAGGCCGCTGCCATCTTACCGGCAAGATAGGGGTCCTCCGAGAAATACTCGAAGTTCCGGCCGCACAGCGGGCTGCGCTTGATGTTCAGGCCGGGGCCCAGCAGCACCGACACGCCCTGTGCCGCTGCTTCTTCGCCCATGGCTGCGCCCACAGCCTCGCCCAGCGCGGGGTCCCAGCTGTTGGCAACGGTGGCCGAGGTGGGGAAGCAGGTGGCGGGCACACTGGGGTTCAGTCCCAGATGGTCAGCCGCGCCCGCCTGCTTGCGCACGCCGTTGGGGCCGTCGGACAGGGTAATGGCCGGGATGCCCTTGCCCGGCAGCGCCCGGGTGGTGAACACCGTGCCGCCGCTCAGCAGGGCGCATTTCTGTTCCAGACTCAGGCTGTTGATGATATCTGTGTGTTTCATGGGTCTCTCCTGACAATCAAAAAAGGGGGCGGGCGTGTTGCCCGCCGCCCCCTATGGGTTTATGCTTTTACTTTTTTCTGCTTGCGGGGTTTGTAGTTTTCGGGATGAAGCTTTGCATCTTTGGTGCGGCGAACCATCAAGACGATGAGAGCGACGACCAGAACCCAAATCACAACGATTGCAGCATTAGCGGCGATTTTCCACGGAGAAGTGGACATCCGGAAAGTCGTTCCCGGAGCAGAATCCTGCGTGGCGTTAGAGTTTGCGAGAGCGTAGGAAATGTTGTGGATAGCATTGCGCATTGCCCAACGAGCGGTTGCGCTGTCGTAATCATTCAGATTCCACATTGCTGGCATGGACATGCAGAGATACGCATCAGAACCAGTACGGATGCAGAGGTCGCGGAGATTGTTGTCGCCCCAGATCCAGTAATCGGTGATAACCATGCCACGGAAGCCCCACTCTTTGCGCAGGACGTTGTTCAACAAGTTGTAGTTGCAAGTACCGAGGCAATCACCAACACTGTTCTGTGCGGGCATAATGCCAGTGGTTGCACGCATGACACGGGTAGCGGTAGTACCGTTTTCATCGGCAGTGTATTTGACCGTCATACGAGCTTCTTCAACGGCAATCTCAAAGGCTTTCATGTAGATATCGCGCATGGTCTGCTCGGTAGCCCATGTGGTGCAAAGCTGACTACGATTCGTTTCCGTATCATTCAGTGCAAAATGCTTCAGATAGCAGACCATGCCTTGGTCGCCAGCACCGGAAATGCAGGCGGCGGCAAGTTTGCCGGAAAGAATGGGGTCTTCGCTGTAATACTCAAACACACGGCCAGAGAAGGGAGAACGATGCAGATTGATTGCAGGGCAGTACCAGCCGTTCACGCCGTTTTGCAGGGACTCCTGACCGAATGCCGCGCCGACATTATACAGAAGGTCGACATTCCATGTGGCGGCAATGACAGGTGCGAAGGGGAAGGAAGAAGACTTCGACATATCATAGCCGTTGTCAGAACCCTGAACTTTCAGACCGTTTGCACCGTCTTCCTGAACGGTGGAAGGAATGCCAAGGGAAGAAATTGCACCCAGAGTATAAGCGGCACCAGTGTGATTAAGAAGGATGCTGTCCTTGTCGCCTTCCCAATCGATTTGGTCAAGATAGCTCTCCCATTTGGGGTCGTTGTAATCCAAGCCACGCATCGAAGAAAGGGTCAGACCATTTTTCTGATTGGAAGTAGGCTGATCTTCGTGATAGACCAGACTGCCTTCGACGTTGCCGAAAACGGGGTCGGTCTCAACCTCAAAAGTGGTGTCCTTGCCGAGTTTATCAATGAATTCGGCATTCAGGGACTTTGTGCGGCCTTCTGCCATCTTCGGCTGCGTGCCGGCCCAGTCTGCACGAGAAAGGATAATAGAGTTGCTGTTCATGTAGTCGCTGGAAGTCTGGAACTGGTTCGTTGCGGCGATGAATTCACCTTCCATTGCTTCGCCAGTCGGATTTCCGTCGTTATCGAGAGTAGACTGTGCGTCTTTATCACGATTGCGAATGTGAGCATCATCACTACCATCGTACCAAGTGGTATCGTTCAAAGTGGTAATGCGGGTATCCAAAACGTCATGGCTGTTGTTACGCAGGGTGATTTCGTAATCGCCAGCTTCCAGCATATAGCAGCCAATCGTTCCGTCAGGATTTGCATGAGTGTAGCAGTAAGAAGCCATGTCTTCTTTGGCAAAGCTCAGAGTGAGAGTCTGGGATTCACCGGGTGCAAGTTCTTTTGTTTTATCAAATGCAATGAGGTTTGCAACGGGCTTTTCAACCTTGTTCTCAATGTCAAGGTCGGTGTAAGGTGCGTTGTAATAAAGCTGAACGACATCTTTGCCAGAGTAGACAGAGCCGGTGTTCGTCACGGTAACATCAACAGAAATGGTGTCGCCGCTGTCATGATAGCCGGTAATGCTCTGTTCAAAAGTGGTATAGCTCAGGCCATATCCGAAGGGATAGCAGACAGCACCAGCAGTCACAACACCGCCGTTTTCATCCAGCTCGCCATATACAAAGTCATCGTCCATTACATCAGCAGTTTCATAGTAGCGATAGCCAACGTAAACGCCTTCCTGATAGTCGGTGAAATAGCGGGAACTCTCCTGTGCATTTCCGGAAGAAAAAACCCCTTCAATCATGACAGGAGCGTTATCATAAGAAAAAGAACCGATATTCTGATAGGAAGGGTCTTTCGTGAAATCACTGGGGTAAATGTCGACAGTACGTCCAGAAGGGACGGTGCTGCCGTCCATGATTCCAGCCAGCTCTGCGAAACCGCGTTCGCCGGGATGACCGACCCACAGAATTGCATCGGCTTCATATTCACCACTCTGGATGGGAGTCAGTTCCATCGGTGCGGAAGATACCAGAACAACAATGACACTGCCACATTTTTCTTTTGCGATTTTGATAGCTTCTTTTTCGTTGGAACTTAAAGCGAGATAATGCGGAGTACCGTCGGTGTAAGCATCATATTTCTTGTCGCTGCCTTCCTGTCCTGCACGAGTGATAAAAACGATGCCTGTTGTGCCGGAGACATCATCCATCCCATCATAAATAGAGGGGGCGTACTCGTACAGAAAACTGTTGCCGCCCAGCAGTCCGGACTCGCCTGCGGAGAAAGTGCCCTCGGCTTCGGTCAAAGCTTTCGGATCGGGGGATGCCTTCATCTTATCCACAGCGGCATTGTTCAAGGTGTAGACAGAAGAAAGAGCCTGCTCAGGACTTACGGGGTCAACGACCCACTTTGCAGAACCGCCACTGGTGAGCTGTCCATAAATTGGGTCAAGATAAGCACGGCCAAACGGAGTGACCGTACTGCCATCAGCAAGCGGAAGAATGCCGTTGTTTTTCAGCAGGACAGTGCCTTCCTGCATGACCTGTGCGGCTACTTCATAAGCGGCTTCGGTGGATTCTTTGTTATTTTGATATTTAACGTCGTAATAGGATGTATCCCAAGATTCTGTACCGTTGGGAGATTCTTTTACAAGATGACCTTTTCCGAGGTAGGTGTCAAGCGTAGAAGCAAGCATGTTGCTTGCAATCATCAGCGCGACATTGATGATAATGAGAAGTGCAACGACGAACGATAAAATTCGACAGAATTTTTGATTGTTCATCTTTAATTTTTTTTGCTCCATGATATCTCCTTCTAATATTCTCGTATTAGAACAGTTTGCGCATACTGTCTTTATATACATTCATTTTATCATAGAAGTATCCGTCTGCGTCATTTTCTGCGTAAATTGTCATTTCCAGAACATAATCTGCAAAAATTACAATTTGTTTTCAAATTTTATTGTGCTTGTGCACAAACAAAGCCCCTGCTTCTTTGTGCACCCTGCCAGACAGCAAAAAACGGCAGGGGACACCTGCCGTAAAATATTTATTTATCTTTGGACAGCGGAAATAAGATCCGCAGGGTGCACCAGTTGTTTTCCCAGTGCATCGTCATGCTGCCGCCGTGCTGCCCGACGGTAGTGCGGACGCTTTTCAGGTCCGACCCCTGCTGCGGCAGACCGTCCGCATCCAGTGCGGGGGCGGCCTCTGTATAATGCTCGAACCGCAGCATGGCAAAGCCGCCCTGACTGTACACCGCCACCTTGATGAGCCGTTTTTCGGGGTCCGGCTCGGCGCGCACGGCGGCAATGGCGTGATCCAGCGCCACACCCACGATGGTGCACAGCTCCCGGATGGTGAGAAAGCCCAGCATCCTGCCGTCCGCTACGCTGGTGATGGTGATATTCTCCTGCTGGCATTCCATGGTCTTGGCGGTGAGCAGGGTATCCAGCACCGGGTTGCCGGTCTTGTTCTCGGCCTCGTACTGGCGGATGTTCTGCTCCATGGCGGCAATGGCGGCGTTCTGCTTGGTCTGATCCTGCTCCTCCCGGATGCGGGCAAGCTGGACTTTCAGTTCATGGTACCGCCGGTTGATGAGGTTGATGCCCTCCTTGCTGCGCTTGTACTGCTCGTACTGGCGGTGCAGTACCTCGTCCATGGCGGCAAGCTCGCTGTGCAAAGCGTTCTCCTGCAGCTGCTCGTGCTGCACAGATAAGATCAGCACGCCGGAAAAATCCACCAAGGTGCGGATGGAAAAAATGCTCATGTTGATCTCGCTGCCGGGCAGAAAGCCCAGATTGCTCACCGCAAAGGCGGTCAGCGCCAGCATGACCGCCGTCAGGGCGGCGCTGCCGCCGATCTGTAAGTGCCCGGCGGGCTGGGGACGGCGGTGCTGCAGATAGCACATGATGCCGAACAGCGCCCCATACACCAGCGCCAGCAGCAGCAAAGACAGGGGCTCCCATGGGCCGCGGGCGGGCCAGAGGGCGCAGTGCAGCTGCCACTCCACGCTGGCGGCAAGCTCTGCCAGAATAAACGCCCGGGCGCAGTGATACCCGGCTTCCAGCAGGGTGATGCTCCACACACCCCATAAATATAAGTAAGAAAACCCGATGGCCGTTACCATGCAGGGGATCCAGAGCCCGCCGGGCACATCGCCCGTCAGCCCCAGAAAGGCCGACAGCACCGCCGCCCACAGCAGGGTGATGCCCCCGGTGACCGCCTTGGAAAAGCGGGGCGCAAGCGCCGGAGTGAACAGCAGCACCGCCAGACACTCGGCAAGGGCGGTGTACAGCCGGGGGATATCCGGCAGCGCGGTCATGAGCCCTCACCTCCGATGTAGTCGGTCAGCGCTGCAAGAAAAGCCTTGCGCTTGGGGCGGCTGACCTGCAGCTCGCAGGGGCCCACCTGCACGGTGCTCTGCCGCAGCTCCCGCACCTGTGCCAGATTGACAAGGTAGCCGCTGTTGCACCGGGCAAAGGGGCAGTCTGCCAGCTTTTCCTCAAAGGCCTTGAGGGCGCCGGGGGCGGAAAAATCGCCCTCATCGGTGTAAAAGTGCACCCGGTGCCCCTCGCTTTCCAAGTAATAGATGCTTGCGGTGTCCAGCCGGCGCAGCCCGCCCTCCACCGGCACGGTCAGGTAGTGCTTTGCCCGCTTTTCCAGCCGGGCAACCGCCTTGAGCAGCTGCTGCGAAAAGGCAAAGTAGGGCACCGGCTTCAGCACATAGTCCAGCGCTCCCACCGAGTAGCCCCGGATGGCGTACTGCGCCATATTGGTGATGAAGATCAGGATGACGTCTGCATCCATCTGCCGGATGCGCTCTGCCGTAGTCATGCCGTCCAGATGCTTCATCTCCACATCCAGAAAAATAATGTCGTAGACCGCGCGGTAATCCTCCAGGATATCCACCCCGTCCGCAAAGACCGTCACTTCAAACTCTGTCCCGTACTGCCGGGTATACCGCCGGACATACTCCTGCAATACCCCCTGCACCTCCGCGTCGTCCTCTACGATCGCCACCCGGATCATGACCGCACCTCCCTTACCACACCTTTGTGGAACTGTTACGGCTCTATTATAGCGCAATCCCGTCCGGTTTGCCAAGGGGGGCATCCGCACAAAGGGCAGGGCAGCCCACAGCTGACCACCGTGGACGTCAACCCCTACCAGCTGGGCATGGAGGCTGCCAGCCAGACCATCAACCACATCGAGAACCCGAACCTTCTGGCCACAAAGATCATCGTGCCGCACAAGCTCATCCCCCGGGAGAGCTGCTGCCCGCCGGAGGAGCAGCGCTAGGAAGTGCTTTTTCAGCAAGACAGTGTCCGCTTCCGGGAGCTGCCGCGCAGCGCTTGCTATCCTGCCCCCAGAGTAGACAGCGTAAAAAACGCTGCATCCTCCGGGGGTATTTTTATGCCCCAAAAGGCACAAAAGAATGCCCGCCCACCTGTGGAAAACCACGGTGAGCGGGCATTTTGCGTTTTATTGTTCGTGCCGCTGTAAAAGCATTCAGAGGGCGGTGGGCTGGGGTACCAGCCGGAAGAGCATTACGGGCAGCGCGCTGTTTGCAAAATCCAGCGTATAGATGAGCTTTCCGCGCTCTGTTTCAAACGGCAGCTCCGTCTGTGTGCCGTCCGGGGCAATGCGCACAAGCGTTTTGCCTTCCAGCAATCCGGCGGGCAGCGCGAGCCTTACCCGGCCGGTGGGCTGCGTCAGGCTGCCTGCGGTTTCAAAGGCCACACTCAGGTATTCCCCGTTCGTCCGTGCGGTCACATCCTCCGCAGAAAGACTGCCGCTGTTAGCCCACGCCGTTGCGGCTTCGATCTTTTCCAGCTGCGCGGCGTTTTCTGCCTGCCCGCACACGGGGCAGAAGGTCAGGGTTTCACCTTCCGCAGTGCGGAAAGTAAACTTCCGGCAATCGGTGCTGCCAGTGTGCGCACAGCCATCTCGCAGACAATCGGCGCTCTGAGAGCCGGTTCCATTCGGGAACCATGCACCGAACTGGTGCCCCAGCTGATCGGTCGGGTCTGCAGTGTAGCTGTCTTTGCAGCGGCTGCATGTAAAAACAGTATAGCCGTCTGCTTCACAGGTGGGGGCTACGGTAACAGCCTGATAGTCGTGTCCCAAGATGGGCAGTTCCGCGTAGGTGGTATAGTCGCAGCGGGAGCAGGTTTCGTAAGCATCCCAGCCGATTTCCGTACAGGTGGGGGCTTTTGCTGCATGCTGCTCCAGAGCATGGTTGTTTGAGTCTTTTTCGCCGTATTCTGCACCACACGTCACACAGACCGCTTTGGCGCTGCAGGTTGCTGTGCCGCCGGTACAGTTTGCAGTATCAACCGCGTCGCAGTTGCTGCGCGTGCAGCTGCGGATGTGTGTGCCGTTGCCGGCGGATGACCACTCGCCCCATGCGTGACCGAGAATGCCATATTCCGACCAGCATAAGCGACAGATTTTGCCTGTGGTGCAGGTGGGGGTTTCGGTGCCGCCGGTATGATACGAAAACTGTTTATAAATGATCTCGTTCTCCGTGCGGCAGGTCCTGCATTTTATACGGATCTTATGATAGATTGGATCAGCATTTGATTGCCATACGTATCCGAGGATATCACAGGTTTTATCAGCCTTACATTGGATGCAGTACGTGAAGGCATAAGCTACTGCTTTAGCGTTTAACGCGATCCCCGGTATCAGGCACACCATTGCCAGCACCGTCAAACACCGGATCAGCCATTTTTTCATGTTGCTCCCTCCTTATCATCAAACCTTGTTATCCTTTCAGATCAAACTGTACGGACAGCGATGCAAGCACGGCATCTACCACCTTCCGCGCCTGGGCAAGCATATCGATCTTCGCCACAAAAGCGATGACCTGCTCGCGCTCCTGCGCGGGGACCTGCAGCGCACTCAGGCTCATGCTCAGGAACCGCCGTATTTTGCGCTCCAGCGTAAAGTAGGGGTCGCACCGCCGTGCCATGTAGCCGCGCATCATGCCAGCCGTGCCCAGCTCCATCTCGTAGAAATCGCACTCGGCGCACCCGGGCAGATACGCGCTGAACGCCGCCTGCAGCTCGGCCGTGGTGCTGCGGTGGATGATCTCCGCCGTGGCGGGGAAGGTGTACGCTTCCACATAGATATCCCGCAGGTTCTCGCTCAGCTCGGTCACCGCCAGCTGCAAAGCCGTTTCCACCGCGTAGAGGTACACCGGCGAGGGGGCGTTTGCCGCCAGCGGCCTTACCGCGCCGAACTGCCTGCTGAACATCATGCCGATCAGCTCGGTCAGCACGCCGTCCTTGGTGCGGAAAATATTCTGGAACGACCCGGCGGAAACATCTGCTTCCTTTAAAATTTCTGCCACCTTGGTGTTCGTGTAGCCTTTTTCCAGAAAAAGCCGGACACAGGCGGTCAATATCCGCCGTTTTGCTTCTTTGCTGTCGTATCTGCGCGCCATTGGGAATCATCCTTTTCTATAATTGGTCTCTGACCCAATTATACATTGATTTGAAAATTGCGTCAAGTAAACTTTTAAGGGCGTATTTTGGGCAGTTTGACGAGGGAGAGCTTTCTGCGGGTGCGCATCCGGGCAAAACAAAGCGCAATGGACATTGCTGTTATCCGCTGCCGCAGCCAGACAGTTCGCGGCAGCAAAAAAGAGGCCACCGATCGGGGTGACCTCTTTTCAGCGTATTTTCAGCGTAAATCCCGCAGCAGGCGAACCCACCATCTCCATGACGGCTCTTTTGGAGTTGCTCTTTGCGTAAGATTGCAAAATAAATCTTATTTCTGACAGAAAGAGCCGAACCCGTGCAACGAGTCCGGCCCTTTCCGTGCTTTGGTTGGATCTTAAGCAAAGTTATGGTAAATGAAGAAGTTGGCTTTGGGATTTTACAGCAGGCTCAGTGCTTCCTCGTCTGCCACAAGGATGCAGTCCGGATGCAGCTGCAGGATGCTGCCGGGGCAGGCAGGGGTCACAGGGCCGGTCACGGCGTCCTTGACGGCCTGTGCCTTGGCTTTACCGTTGGCTACCACCAGCACCTTGCGTGCCTGCATGATGGTCTTGATGCCCATGGTGTATGCCTGTTTGGGGACAAGGTTCTCGTTGCCGTCAAAGAAGCGCTTGTTGGCTTCGATGGTAGTGGGCGCAAGGTCGATGCAGTGGGTCTCCAGCTCAAAGGCTTCGCCCGGCTCATTGAAGCCGATATGACCATTGGGGCCGATGCCCAGCAGCTGCAGGTCGATGCCGCCCAGCTTGTGGATGATACCGTTGTAACGGGCACACTCGGCGGCAGTGTCCAGATTGGTGCCGTCCGGCAGGTTGGTCTTGGCCGGGTCGATATTCACCTTGCTGAACAGGTTCTCATTCATGAAATACCAGTAGCTCTGGGGATGCTCCTTGGGCAGGCCGCGGTACTCGTCCAGATTGACAGTAGTGACCTCGGAGAAATCCAAATCGCCTTTGTTGTACCAGTCCACCAGTTGGGCATAAGTGCCCACCGGGGTGCCGCCGGTGGCAAGACCCAGTACACAGTCCGGCTTCATGATGACCTGTGCGGAGATGATGTTGGCCGCTTTGCGGGACATATCCTGATAATCTTTTGCGCGGATGATCTTCATAATAATGCTCCTTTTATAGTACTGTTACGCCTGCGTTCCGGCAGGCCTGTAAAAATTCTACGGGCAGCTTTCCGTCCGAGATCACAATATCAATATCGGACAGCTCGCAGATGTGGAATGTACTTTTCAGTCCGATCTTGGAGGAATCCAGCAGCACGGCTTTCTGCTCACAGTCACAGCGGCGGAGCACGGTCTGCTTGAGCCGTGCTTCATCCTCCACGCCGCAGGTAAAACCGGTTTCCGGGCTGTAACTGGTCACGCCCAGCAGCAGCAGATCAAAGTTGATGCCCTCCATCGTCTGGATGCTCTGTGCACCGCAGACGCTCAGGCTGAACCGGTTCAGTCTGCCGCCCGGCAGGGATACATTGGGCTTTTCCAGCTTTGCCAGCTCCATGGCGCAGCTCAGGCCGCTGGTGTAGATGAGCATGGGCTGATCCGGGATGCACCGGGCCACTGCTGTGGCGGTGCTGCCGGAATCCAGAAACAGGGTGGTGTTGGGGCGCAGCAGAGCAGCGGCTTTTTCGGCAATGATCTGCTTTGCTTCGGCATTGCGGGCGGCACGGCGGCTCAGCAGGTCGTCTGTGCCTACCACCTGCTCCACCGACTTGACACCGCCATGCACCCGCACCACACGGCGGGCTTCATCCAGTGCTTTCAGGTCTGTGCGCAGGGTCATTTCCGAAACGGAAGGGAAAGCTTCCTTGAGCTGGGCAAAGCTAATGCTGCCTTTGCGGTTCACCAGCTCCACGATCTGATTGCGGCGTTGTTCCATGGGGGATTCCTCCTGTCTGCGTTTGTCCTGTCCCATGGCACGTTCCGCTTAGTCCTCCGGGTTGAAGTTTGCCAGCAGATATTCCTCTGCTTCCGGGCACCACAGGCCGTTGTGGGCATCCACGATGTCAGCCAGTGCGGTATAGCGGGGGTCGTTGTCCTGTTCGCCCTTGGCACGCAGATCGGTCAGGGCGATGAGGGGCATGGTCAGGTGGGTATAGATCAGCTTTTTGCCGCCGGGGATCTTGGGCAGGTTGAGGGTGGTCTCGGCAGCGGCGTTCAGACCGCCGATGTGGGTGACCATCACAGCCGGATCGATGCGCTTAGCGGCGGTCAGTTCCAGCGACTCGATCATGTCGGCGGTATTACCGCCGGTGGTGCCCATGACATGGGTAGAATTGTAGTGCACATCGTAGAAGTTCATCTTGGCGCTGAACTGCTTGTCGGTGGGGCCTGCAAAGAAGTTCAGGCAGCCGTCACGACCCAGCACAGCACTGGACAGCTCCACCACCGGCGCGATGGGGGCGTAGCAGAACACATCATCAAAGCCGGTACCGCCGGTCAGCTTCCGCAGCTCGGCAGCGGGGTCTGCCATGTTGGCGGTGTTGACGAAGTACAGGTCGATGCCGTCCTTCTCCTTGACCTCCTTCGGGGGGAAGAGGGACTCCGCACGGGCCAGACGATCCTCGTTGATATCGGTGACCACCACCATGCCGGGGCGCACATCACGGTGCAGTGCGTAGGTCAGAGCACCCAGACCCATGGGGCCTGCACCGGCCAGAATCGCCAGCTTGCCACCCTTCTTGATGCCCATATCGTGATGGTACACACCCATCTTGGTGTGGTAGGCGGCGTTGAAAGCACCGATGGAGCAGCTCATAGGCTCGGCCAGAGAAGCCTCGTAGTAAGCACGGCCCTTGTACTCCAGCAGGCAGCCCAGTTCCATGACCTCGGCAGGGATGATGCAGTAGGTGGCGTCGCCGCCGAAGAACTCGTAGGAGTAGCCGGGGCTCCACATGGTGCCCTTGTAGTTCAGGGCGGGCTGCAGGGTGAACTTCATGCCGGGCTTGAACTTGTCCTGATGCGCCTTGCCCACCTTGACGATATCACCGGCGAACTCGTGACCCATGATGGCGGGGTGCTCGGCTACATCCGGATGCACACGCTTGTGAGCAGTACCGAGGATGGCGCACTTGTAAGTAGACATGCAGATGCTATCGGAAACGACCTTGACCAAGATCTCATCGTCCTTGATCTCCGGCAGTTCAAAAGTATCCAGACGCAGGTCGTTGGCGGCGTGCAGACGAACAGCTTTGACTTTCATAATGAAACTCTCCTTTTATTATAACAGTTACTGTTGTGTTTTCAAGAAGTTTTACAGATGTTGGAAGGTGACCAGCGGCAGCAGTTCTTCGATCTGGCTGCGCTCTGCGGCCTGTGTGCCGCTGCACATCACATTGGCGGCTCCTGTGGCGATGGACAAGCGAACGGTGTTTTCTTCGTTAAGTCCTTCCGCTTCGGCGTAGGCGAGAGCGGCGACCACGCTGTCGCCGGCACCCACCGTGCTGCCCACTTTGACCTTCAGTGCCGGAGCGTAGATCACGCTGTCCTTGCGGAGATACAGCGCACCCCGACCGCCCATGGACACCACCACATGTTCGATGCCCCTGCGGATGAGCGCCTGACCGGCATCGGCCAGTTCATCCAGCGTTTTCAGCTCCCGGCCCATCATGCGGGAAAGCTCGTCGTTGTTGGGTTTGACCAGATAGGGAGCAGCCTTCAGCCCCTCTGCCAGCAGCTCGCCGTCTGCATCCAGAAAGACCTTTGCCCCTGCCTTTTTGCAGGATTCCACCCATGTGTAGTAGGTGTCCTTGGGGGCACCCTTCGGCAGGCTGCCTGCCAGCACCACGATATCCCCCTGTTTCAGTTCCTTCAGCAGGTCGTACAGCAGGGCGGTCAGCTCCGGGGCGTCTACCTCGATGCCCGGCTCGTTGATGTCAGTGTTGGTGTGGTTTTCCGGGTCGATGACCTTCAGGTTCGTGCGGGTCTCGCCGGGCACGAAACGGAAGTTGTGGGCAAGCCCTTCACTGTCCAGTGCGTCCTGAATGGCTTTGCCGCTGTTACCGGCCAGAATGCCGATAGCCTTGCTGGTCCCACCCAGCTTTGCGATCACCTTGCTGACGTTGATGCCCTTGCCACCGGGATCGGTACGCATCTTGGTGATCCGGTTTACGGTGTCCAGCGCAAGGTTCGGGATCTCAACGGTCTTGTCCAGCGCCGGATTCAATGTTACGGTGTAGATCATGGGAACAACAGCCTCCTTCATGATTGTTGTTATGAAACTCGAAACTGTTGAAACGAAAGCTCTAGCATTATAATACCAACAGTTTTCGCCCGTGTCAAGCTGTTGTTTCAACAAATTGCACTGCGCGTTTTTGGTGCTTTTCGCCAACTTTCTGGGATACATGATTTTTGATTCAAAAGTGCTCTAATAGGTATCTTGTTATAATAGCAAAAAAACTCCCGGCTCTGCCCAAAAAGGCAAAAGCCGGGAGTGCGTTTTCAGTTCATTTTGTGTGCGGCGGTTTGCAGTCCGCAAAAAAGCCACGGTCAAAGCCCTGTTCCAGCAGGTCTGCCGCTTCCTGCTGCTGTCCGGTGCGCAGTGCCTCCATCAGCCGGGGCGTTTCGATCAGCTGCCCGCTGACATTCTGCATGACCTCCACCGGGACGCCGTTCCCGTCATCCGGGGCCAGCAGCACCAGTGCCCCCAGCACGATGCGCCCCGGCTCATAGACCGGCGGCTGTGCCTGCAGATAGCCCAAGCGGCAGTCCTTTACCGCACTTGTCCTGCAATGGAGCAGCAGGGCATACAGGGATTTGATGTAGGTATCGCCCAACGTTTCACGGCGGCGAAGCTGCTGCTCCACCAGCCGGGCGTCCGCTTCCTGCGGGCAGAACAGCTGCGCCGCTGCATGGATGAGGGCAGCGCGGCTGCCGGGAGCCTTGACGGGCTGGATGGTCAGATGTTCCAGCAGCCCGGTCATGGACCGGGTCAGGCGCGCATAATACTGCAACTTGGAGCCTGCGTGCGGTGCATCCTGCACAGGCTGCACCGCCGGTTCCGGTTCTGCGCGGTTCTGGCTGTACTGCGTGATAGCGTCCTTCAGCACGGCACGATCCGGTTCCAGCAGGGAAGGGCTGATGCACACCGCCGGGTAATCCAGTTCCAGCGGCACGGTGGAGATAATGAAGTCGATTTTTCTCCGACGCAGGTCGGCAGTGTTCAGCTCCCGCACCGAGCAGCACCCCTCCACCTGCAAAGAGGGAAACTCGTTTCCCAACCGGGAGGCCAGAAAGCGGCTGGAGCCCATGCCCAGCGGACAGGCCACTACCACCCGAAGCCGCAGCCGGAACATGGCATTCTGTTCCAGCACTGCGCCAAAGTGCATGGCAAGGTAGGCCGCTTCGTCGTCCGAGATGGCGGGCAAGACGAATTGCTGCTGCACCGCATCACAGGCGGCGCGGGTGGCTTTCCACAGGCCGGGGTAGGCGGTGCGGATGGTGTCCAGCTGGGGGTTTTCGGTACGAATGTTCTGCTCCACCCGCAGCAGCATGGGGCGCAGGTGGCAGTACAGGTCATCCCGCAGGGAGGTGTAACCGGAAAGGTCTGTGTGCAGCGCCTTTTCCATTTCCCGGATAAGGGCGGCTTCCAGATTCCGCAGTTCCATCTCCTGCGCACTGCCCCAAGGATCCTCCGCACCCAGATAAGCAGCGAGATACAGTTCCAGATACTGCGCTTCCTCAGGCGGCAGGGTCAGCCCGAAGGCGCGGTTCAGCGCCGCCACCAGCCGGGCAGCATGATTGCCCGCCGGGCGCAGCCCTCTGGGGGCGCTGCCCTTGTCGCCGCCCTGCCGCAGCTGCTGAATGGTCAGGGTGCAATGGATCGCCAGCGCCAGAAAGCCTGCATCCGGCAGATGGAGCTGCTCTTCCTGTTCAAACTGCTGCAAAACCGCCCAGACCTTTTCGGCCGTTTTTGTATCCAGCAGGGTCGAGAAGATCTCGTTTTCCGGCATCCGTCCGCAGAGCACCTCTGCCAGTTCCTTTTCCGGCATACTGCTGCGCAGCAGGGCAGACACCACCCTCCGGTAGGAAGAAGCATCCCCCTGCAGCCAGACCCCCACGCCGGGGCGGCGGAACATTTCCACCCGGTAGGGGTGTAGCTTGGTCTCAAGTTCATCCAAGTCCGCAGACAGCGTGCTTTCCGAAACGCCAAGCGCCCGTGCCAGTACCGCTGTTTTGCAGGGCTCCTGCTCGCTGAGCAGCCTTGTCAAAAGCTGCTGCCGCCGCTCTGCGCGGGAAAGTTTTTTCCTGTCGCCGCTGTTCAGCTGGGTGCGCAGTGCGTCTCGCCGCTCCGGCGCTTCATCCAGCAGCAGACCCTTGCCGGGATTCCGCACAAAATGCGCCCCGGCAGCCTGCATCCACTGCTCCACAGCGGGCAGCTCCCGCAGCACGGTGCGGCGGCTGACCCCGATGCTTTCAGCCAGCGCCGCCGCCGTCACCCAGCCCTGCGGAAGGCTGAGCAGCTGCTCGATCAGCTTCCGTGCATTTGCCGACAGTTCCTCACGATACACCGCACCCATGTTGCTTCTCTCCTTTTCCCAAAAGTTACCCATTGCTTCTATTGTAACATAGTGCCACCCCGTCTGCCAGCCCCCAACGCAGAAAAGAAGTTGTGTGTTTTTTGTCACCATTGCCCGGTGACAAAAGCTTCCTTGTTCCCGTCTTGTATCCCGGCGCATCAGCAAATATGCACAAATCACCCGCGCATCCATTGGAAATGTTGCCGTATCAGCCCACCGGTGTCACCATCCTCCGGTGACAACCCCACCGCTTGTCACCATTGAAATCCGGCGCAGTATCGGCTAGAATAGTGCCAGAACGAAACGAAAGCTCCTCCGAATAACCCGTCCGCAGGCCGCAGCTCCCATGCCACAGGAGCTGCACCGCCTGCCTTTCAAGTGAAAAAGGAGAGCTACAAATGAAAAACGCTGTTTCCCGCTTTGGCAAGTTCCTCAGCGGCATGGTCATGCCGAATATCGGCGCATTCATCGCGTGGGGCTTCCTCACCGCTCTATTCATTGAAGCGGGCTGGTTCCCCAACGAAAAGCTGGCCAGCATGGTCTCCCCGATGCTGACCTACCTGCTGCCCATCCTCATTGCAGGGCAGGGCGGCAAGATGATTGCAGGCGACCGCGGCCGTGTCATCGCCGCCATCGCCGTGGTGGGCTGCATCTGCGGCTCGGACTACACCATGCTGATGGGCGCCATGGTCATGGGCCCTCTGGCCGGCTGGGTCATCAAGCAGTTCGACAAGAAGGTGGAAGGCCATATCCCCGCCGGTTTCGAGATGCTGATCAACAACTTCTCCATCGGCATTCTGGGTATGTTGCTGGCCATCCTCGGCTACTACGTCATCGGCCCGTTCATGACTGCCATCCTCACCGTGCTGACCGCCGGTGTGGACTTCCTTGTGGCGCACAGCCTGCTGCCGCTGGTGTCCATCTTCATTGAGCCTGCAAAGGTATTGTTCCTGAACAACGCCATCAACCACGGCATCTTCAGCCCCATCGGTGCAAGTCAGGCTGCTGAGACCGGTCGTTCCATCATGTATATGCTGGAAGCCAACCCCGGTCCCGGTCTTGGTGTCCTGCTGGCCTACTGCTTCTTCTGCAAGGACGACACCACCCGCCAGTCCGCTCCCGGTGCTGTCATCATCCACCTGCTGGGCGGCATCCACGAGATCTACTTCCCCTACATCCTGATGAACCCCGTGATCATCATCGCCCCCATCGTGGGCAACTTCTGCGCCATCCTGTTCTACTCTATGACCGGTGCAGGTCTGTCCGGTCCTGCTTCTCCCGGTTCCATCATCGCCTACATGGCAATGGCTCCCCGGGATTCCATTCTCACCGTTCTGCTGGGCGTTGTCATCGCCGGTGCTGTTTCCTTTGTTCTGTCCTCGGTCATTCTGAAAGCGACCTCCGGTCACACCAAGAGCCTGACCGACGCCCAGAACGAAATGAAGGAGATGAAGGCACAGGCTAAGGGCGAGATCCCCGAGCCTACTGCCGTAAATGTCGGTCAGATCCGCAAGATCGTCTTTGCCTGCGATGCCGGTATGGGTTCCAGCGCCATGGGTGCTACCAAGTTCCACAACCGCATTAAGGCGGAGCGCCCCGACTTGACCGTGACCAACTCCAGCGTGGATACCATCCCCGCCGACGCGGACGTGGTGGTCTGCCAGCGCGTTCTGGCTGACCGTGCCGCCAAGTGCGCCCCGCAGGCACAGCTTGTTACATTGGATAACTTCCTTGCAGATCCGCATCTGGACGCATTGTACAATGCACTGACCTCCACTACCCCGGCACTGGATGCCAAGGCCGAAGCTGCCGCCAATGAGGAGATCGTATCCGATCTGCGCAATGCAGCCGTAGCCCCTCTGGCGGCTGCCGTGACCGAGGCTTCCAAAGCCAACGGTTCCGTGATGAAGATCCAGGCGGAGGACATCCAGTTGGGGCTGCCTTCCGTCACCAAGGAGGAGGCCATCCGTGCCGCCGGTGCGCTGCTGGCAAAGCGGGGCTATGTGGATGACAGTTACGCCGATGCCATGGTGGAGCGCGAAAAGCTGGTGAGCACCTACATGGGCATGGGCGTAGCCATTCCCCACGGCACCAGCCAGAAGAAGGGCACCGTTAAAAAGTCCGGCGTTGTCCTGCTGCAATATCCGCAGGGCGTGGACTTCGGCGATGAAAAAGCCTACCTCGTGTTCGGCATTGCCGGTGTCGGCAACGACCATCTTGACCTGCTGGGCAATGTCTGCGAGATCCTTGAAGACGAGGATGCGCTGGAACAGCTCAAGACCACTTCCGATATGAACTATGTGCTGGAGCACTTACAATAACGATTCCAAAAAGGAGAGATTTTTATGAAGAGCATCGATATCACCATTCAGGACAAAGAAGGTCTGCACGCCCGTCCCGCCGGTATCCTGAGCAAAGCTGCCAAAGGCTTTGAGAGCAAAGTCACTATGACTAAGAACGGCAAAGTCGCCGACATGAAGAAGATCTTTGCCGTAATGGGTCTGGCCGTGAAGTGCGGCGAGACCGTGACCATCGCCGCCGATGGCCCGGACGAGGATGCCGCCATCGAAGAATTGACCAAGCTGTGCAAGGACGCATGACTTCTCCCTCCGTCTATGACCATTCTGCATAAATACTGCTGACGCAAAACCGCTCCGGGCAGAACGCTCGGAGCGGTTTTACTGTCAGTATGCGTTTTTCATCACCGTGTTTTCCAGAAAGCTGAAAAACACATCGTATTCATTTGGGGTCAGCATTTTGGGAGAACGCATGATCACAAGATCATGCCCGTGGTTTCCCACATGATAGGGTGGATGAGTGTGAGAATAGGGATTTTCCAAAACCCTCTTGACGAATTTCACATACAGTGGTATTTTTCCTGTAAATCCCACCGTCTTTGTGGATTGGTTTGAAACCATCCACAAGATGTGGTCGTGTTCATTTTGAACACAGGCACAGAAAGTGGTTAGTTATCACCGTGAGACCCACCACTTCCGTGAGGAAAAGTCCACGAAAGAATTTACCGCCCCGCAACACACCCGATTCATTTTGCCGCTTACTTCACCCGACAAAATCCATCGCTGCGCTGCGTGGGCGGTATTTTTCTTTTATGGTCACTTGTCGGGGCGGAGGCCCCTCCATCTTGCTAACGCAAGACCGTTCGGTCGCTCAAAAGCCCCACTGGGGCTTTCATTGCTGCGCAACCGCGGCATTTTGCTTTCCGAAGAAACAAAAAATCCGAACCCTTCTCCTATTGAGAAAAGGTTCGGATTTTCATTGTTTGGTGCGATGGAAGGGACTCGAACCCCCGGCCTACTGATTCGTAGAAGGCCTTTATATGAGTTTCGGCGTTTTCGGTCATTGCAGTTTATATAGACTCATCGTTGTTTTTGTGCTTGTTTGTGCACGGCTATTTCACTTCTTTTCGATTCGATAAGGCACAAATAAGGCACATTCCAGAGGGCATATAATCCCATAAAACGGACGCTATGAAGAACGCAAAAAAAGTTGATGGCTCACGAGGGCGGCAGAAACGCCCCTGTGAGCCATCTTTTGTTATGCGTGGGTCTTTTCCTTGATACGGCTGAAAACGTCCGTCAGCGCGTCCGCTGCCGCCGCATCGCTGGAACGGATGAACCCGGCGTAAATATCCGTGGTGGTGCTGGTCTTTGCGTGGCCAAGTCTGCCCGAAACAGTTGTAACAGGCACATGAGCCGCTATCAGCAAGCTGGCGTTGGTGTGGCGCAGGCTGTGGAAGTGAACCGCCGGGAGGTCATGGGCGGCCAGAAAGCCCGGGAACCAGCTTGTAACCGCGTTGGGGTCGAACGGCTGACCGTTCCAGCGAGTGAACAGCAGGTCGTTGTCCACCGTCTTGCCGTTCTCGATCTCCACCCGGCGCACCCACTCGGAGCCGACCTTGAACCGTTCGGCCTTTTGGTGCTGACGGTACTCCCGCAGCAGCTGCACACACTCCGGGCCTATCTTGATGCACCGCCGGGAGCGTTTTGTCTTGGGTGCTGTGAACACCGTGCCGCGCCCGGCGATGTTCTGCACTGTCCTGTTGATGGAGATCACACCCGCGTCAAGGTCAACGTCCGACCAGCGCAAGGCGCATATCTCGCCCCGGCGGGCACCTGTGAGCAAGGCCAGCTGTGTGATAACGCTGTACTGCGCTGGCGCGTCCTGCAGGGCTTCCAGCAGCTTTGCAACGTCCTCTTCCTGCAATGCTTCCACTTCGATTTCTGCCGCTTTAGGGGCTTCTGTGCGCCGACAAGGGTTTTCATCGATCAACTGCCACTTGACCGCCTTTTCAAACACGCTGGACAAAAAGCGGTGATAGTGCAGCTGTGTGTTGCCGCCCAGCTTACCGCCCGCCCTGACCTTCTCGGTGAATGCTTTGGACAGGGGCAGCCCGGCGGCATCGGCTACTTTTTCGGCTGTCTTGCGGCTGACAGGCTTGCCGCTGCACAGCCCCCGCATGGTTTCCTCGCCCACCCCGGCGGCTTCCCGGGTCCTTGCCCGCTGGCCCTTCGGCAGCAGCTTCAGCAGGGCCGCCGTTGCTGTATAGGTGGAATCCTGCCGCACTCCACCCTCTGACAGGTTCGCATAGAACGCCATGAGGTGCGCCGGGCGTATCTGGTTGACCTTCATGTGACCCAGAGCCGCCGACACACGCGGCACCAGCTTTCTGTACTCAGTGGCCGTCTTGGGCTTCAGCTGGCGGTCTGCGTACTCGGTGAACCATCGCTCTATCAGGTCATCCAGCTTCATGGACGCTTCCAGAGAAATGCCGCTGTGCACTTCCTGTTCAAAGGCATCCGCCTGACGTTGCAGCTCCTTTTCCAGCTTCTTCCCTGTCATGCCCGGCGGGGGAGTGAAGGTACGGTTTACCATCACCTGACGGCCCTGCCTGTCGTAGCCGTTGGAAACCCGGATGCAGTAGGAGCAAGTGCCGTCCTTCTTCATCCGCTTTACGATCTTCGCCATCTGTCACCCCTCCACTATGTCATCTAGTATTCACTTCTCCGTAGAGCCGCTATCGACACTCTGAAGCTGATATTTATTGAGCTGCGTTAATTCCTGCACACGTTCTAAAGCTACATCCTGTCCAGTGTTGTTCAGCTTTCTAAAATATTCTAAGAGTTTCGTTTCTCTGTCATCTTTTTGCTGGGCTGACTTTTCTTGACGTTCCTTATACTCCTTCACGGAATTCCAGTACGCTTCACCCGGCCCAACCACAATCGGGATTCCCTTTGATTCCATCCAATTCAAAATAGGCTCTGCCTGCATACCCTCTGGATACAAATCTGGAACGCGAACACCTAGTGCATTGGCAACTTTACAAGCTGTATCAAAGTCAACCTTACTATCTCTTGAAACCATATGATAGAGAGTCGTGTACGGTATGTCTATTTGACGGCTTAATTCTTTTAATGATATTTTCTTCATTTTGGCGATTTGACCAATTCTCTCCCCAATGCCCATTCAAGTTCACTCCTTTTGTTTGATTATACCATATTGGAAACAAATTCGCAATTGGGCATTGACTTTGTGCCATATTTGGCATATAATATTTTCAGAAAATGCCAATTTGCGAATATCGAAAACAAAGGAGAGCAACTATGCATCTTGACAAGGTAAAAGCAAAAACCGCCTTGCTGGTTTCTGGTAAGACACAGTCTGACCTCGCTGACAGCTTGGAATTGTCCCGGCGGTGGGTAGGTGCTGCATTCAACGGCGGCAATATCAGTGAAAAAACAGCCCGCCATATCGCTGACGCTTTGGGCGTGTCCGTGGAAAGCCTGATGGAGCAGTGAGTAATTTTCACCATTCCAGCGAATCAATTTCATCAATGTTTTTGATGTGCAAAGTCAGCAGCAAAAGTCCATAAAAGAGGTGAGCGTTCCTCTGTAAATCCCTGATAATCTCTGTCAACGGATGCAAAAACGGGATACCAGATGACACCACATGACATCACATGGATTTTAGCGCAAAGGATTCCATTTCATCAATGCTCCATCGCATCAATTTTCAATCGAATTTTGGCGGTATTGCATTATTTTTCAATTTGTGCTTTACTGCTGACACATCACAAAAATCAATTCTTTGAGTAACTCAGGAGGTGTTAAGATGGGCGATACCATTCGATACCCGAACATGGGCACAGTGAAGAGAGCCGCCGAGCTTTACGGCCTGTCACCGGCCTATATCCGGCGCTTGTGCCGGGAGGGAAAAGTAAGATTTGTCAATGCGGGTCATCGTTGGCTTGTGAACCTCGACAGTCTGGCAAAGTACTTCGAGGAAGGTGACCCCGGCCCGGTAGGGCAGGCTGAAGCTGTGAACGGCATCCGGCAGGTCGCGAGGTGAAAAATGGCAAACAAACGAATGTTTTCCGTTGATGTTACTGAGACAGACTCTTTTCTGGATATGCCATTGACCGCACAGGCTCTATATTTCCATTTGGGCATGCGCGGCGATGATGATGGCTTTGTGTCCAACCCGCGCTCTGTCATGCGGGTAGCCGGATGCAATGAAGCCGACCTAAAGACACTTGAGGAATCTGGCTATATCATCACTTTCCGCTCTGGCGTTATCGTCATCAGTGATTGGAAGGTCAACAACAATCTCAGAAATGACCGATATAAACCGACCACATTCCAAGATGAGCGTTCCAAGCTTTCCGAAACAGCGAATAAGCGCTATATTTTAAGAACTGGCAACCAAGTGGACACCAATGGTATACCACTGTGTAACCAAGTGACACCCCAACCTAACGTAACCCAACGTAACCTAGCCCAACGCAGCAGTAGCGATAATGGTGCCACCGCCGCCGCTCCTCGCACAGATTCAGGCCTTTCCGAGATCGTGCAGCACTTTGAGCGGGTGATAGGCATCTTCCCACGTTCGGCACTAGACAAGCTGCAACGCTACCGCGATTCTATTCCCGCCGAGGTAATCTGCAAAGCCTTTGACGAGGCTGCCGAAAGTGGTCACCGGTCATGGAAGTACGCCAACGGCGTCTTGAAAAGCTGGCAGGCTGACGGCGTGCGCACTCTGGGAGATGTAGAAGCCCGCCGGGAAGCCCGGAAGAAGGCCGAACAGCAGCATGAGCGGAAGTTGGAGGTGCTAACGTGAACACACAGAAAGTGTTGCTTGGTGCGTTGCTGGCACAGCCAGACCTTGCACCGTATTCCTTGCCTGATCTGGATGTGGAGCACTTTGCACCAGATGTGCAGCCTGTCTTTGCTGCCGTATCAGGATTTTGGAATTCAACTGGTACGTTGGATGCTGTGCAGATCTGCGAACGGTATCCAGACCTAAAAACTGCAGTCATGGGGTGTTTCGATGAATGGTCAGCCGAATGCATCCGTGCAACCCGTCCTAATGTGGAGAAGTGGACACAACTCATCTTGGAACAGGCCGCCTTAACAAAATTCCAGAGTTTGGCCCTTCAGGCAGGCAGCAGCCTGACCACCTTTGCAGACCTACCCGACTTGTACAGCAAAATGGGCGAAGCCTTGACTCTTGACCGGGAGGATCAGGATTTCAAGCCTATCGGGGAGCTGGTAGACAACTATATCCGCAAGTTGAACGAAAAGCCGAAGTACATCCCCAGCGGTATCCCGGTGCTGGACAAGCACCTGCATCTTTCGCCGGGCAACCTGTTCATCATCGGCGGCAGACCATCTGCCGGTAAAACCGCCCTGTCCCTACAAATGGCCTGTGAGCAGGCCCGGCGGGGGTTCCGTGTGTGCTATTTCTCACTGGAAACCGACCCAGACACCCTGACAGCCCGCATCATTTCAAACCGTCTGGCGGTTCCGCTGGCCGATGTGAAGCGCAAGGCCGTGCCGGTGGACGAGCTGGATTTTCTGGCAGAGCTGCACAAGTGGCCGTTGTTTATCAAATCGGCGGCGGGCAAAGGCACCGCGTGGGTTAAAGCACAGGCCCAGCGAATGAGAGCGGACGTTGTTTTTGTGGACTATTTGCAGCTGTTGGCGGATGGCCGGGCGAAGGATCGTTATACAGCAGTGACCAACATTAGCATGGGTCTGCACGAACTGGCACAGACCACCGGCATCCTTGTGGTAGCTCTGGCCCAGCTGAACCGTAACGCGGCGCACGCATCCCCCAGCACCGCCGATCTGAAGGAATCCGGCCAGCTCGAACAGGATGCAGACGCCATTTTGCTGCTGTCTGACGATGGGGAGGAGTATCAAGCCATCCTTGCCAAGAACAAGGAGGGCAAAATTGGCGAAATTCCCTTGACCTTCGACAAGCCCCGCCAGCGTTTTCTTGCTGTGACCAGCGAACTTGAAGGGAGGTGAACGCATGAAGCGCAACCCAAACCGCCCGCGCCGCCGGGAACCGTACCACTATGATGCAACCGGCGCACAGTATATCGCCTGTATTGAAACCGCCTTGCAGCACGGCCAGAGCATCCCTGTGCATGTTTTGCAAGTGGTCTACCATATGCTGCTGCCGTACATGCACAACTGAACCAACGACCATACTCTGGCGGTGTTTATATTTGCGTGTGCCTGTAGAGGGCACGGAAAGGGAGTTTATCATGCTGACCACTCTGAGATTTGAAAATCGCCCCGTCCACCTATTCAATATCGCCTGTCGTAAGTACTACGTTGTCCGTAGCTCTGCCCCTCAGTCGGGAACCGTTGCACTTTCGTCTGCCGATGGAACCACCGCCGTACTTGCCCCGGCAAACATGAGTTACCAGCAGGCAGCCATGAAGGCTGCACAAATCTGCCTGACCCTCTGAACGCCCGACAAACGCCCGAAGCGCAGCCCCCTAAACGCGAGAAAAACGCGAGAGGGAAATGCCCTTTGAACCGTAGACGAACGGAGAGCGAACATCGAAAAAAAAACGAATTTCCCGAATTTTCGGAAGCCCTAAAAAGAGAGTTGTTTTTCGTCTAAACAGGTGAGGAACAGGTGAAAACAGATACAGAATGGAGTGAACCACAGAACCATGCCCAAGACCAAAGACGAGGCTGCTGAAGCTGGCCGAACTCTGCTTCAGATCATCGAACAGAACTCCGCTGACAATGCCAAGCTGGCCGACAAGCTGAACAGTGTAGCAGGATCCGCCATTGACACCATC
>OIWT01001557.1_pt1 | contig 26993 bp, 37 predicted proteins | sample 1587701 | NCBI WGS metagenome assembly OIWT01 (sample SAMEA3888904, study PRJEB22519) | human gut metagenome | biome: human gut; feature: human-associated habitat; material: faeces | place: Denmark | collected 2009 | reverse complement strand
TTTTCTTTGTCAACACTTTTTTAAAAAAATTTAAAATATTTTTTTAAAGCTGTTTTTTTTTATTTAAGTTGTAAAATACAAGTGACTAAATGGTATTTTAACACCTTTAAATTAAGATGTCAATACCATTTAGCCACTTTTTTATATTTTTTTACTTTTTTCTATTCTTTTACATAAACTATAGCTATAGCATTAATTAAACCGTTTTCTCCATATCCTACTTTTACCTTATATTTTTTGTCTTTATTATCTTTACTTTCTAGTAATTGTTTTACTTGTTCTATTCCCTTTTCGTCATTTTTTTGACTTTTTACTGATATTTTAATTTTTATATCATCTTTATCATTAGAAATAATTTCTACTTTTGATGTATTATCTTTTAATGCTGTCAATAGTGCTTGTATATCTTCTAACTGAACTTCATCGCCTTCATAAAATTCAAATTGCGCATTAAATCTATTTTTTTCATTCTCTGTTATTGTTCCATCACCTAAAGATATACTTTCTCCTGTACTAAACATTGACAAAATAGAAGTTATATCTTCTTCATTAACTTTATTTTGTATAGAATTTATCTGATTTAATACTTTTTCTAGCACTTTGCTTATAATAATAGATGCCTTATTTTGTTCTAATTCATTTAGTATAATATTATTATTTTTAGTAAGTTCTATTTTATTTTCTAGATTTTCCTTTTTTTCTATATTATCTTCTACATTGAATACCAATTGGTTTGTTCCATTATTATATGATATTGAAAAATCTTTAATTATATTATTACTTTTTTTGGTATTTCCTAATAACATTTCTAATTTGTGAACTTCTTCAGCTTTTATACTTTCTATTGATATACTAATTTTTTCATTATTGTCTTGGTTCTCTCTTTTTATTGTAGCAATAACAGAATTTTCTACAGTATCATATTTTGTAATATTAAGTTCCATAACCTTGTTTTTATTATCTTTATCCACAAAGTCCATTGTCGTTTTTGTTGTTTTATCATCAATAATAACTCTTACTGTTTTTTTATTATTTACATATACTGATATTTTTACCTCTTCTTGTCCTATATTTGTATCTTGAATTTCTTTTATAGTAGTTTCTATAGAGTTTATATAATTTTGTTTATAGTCACTATTAGCATTTTTATAAATGTTTTCAGTTTCATTTTTTAATAGTTCTAACTTATTTAATATTGTTTCATCATCTTTTAACTGTTCTAATATTTTTATTTTTAAATTATTATATTGTTCTTTTGTTAATGTCAATGAATATGCATTTGTATTCATATCATTTCCATTTATTGTAATTAAAGCATTACTTTGTTTTGAAAATTTTTCTTTTGAAACATTTTCATTTAGAATTTTTAAATATCTATTTGCAATTTGTTTTTTCTCATCTTCAGTGAATTTTATTTTTTCAAAATCTATCTTTTTCTCATCCAACTCATTTGGTATTAAGTTAATTTGATCTTCTGATAATCCCATTTTTTGTGAAAAATCTTTTAAATTTTGATTTTTTATAGCTACAAATTGTTTTATTCCATCAACACGAACTGCATATATATCATTGTTTTTTAAATATTCTAATTTTGCTAATTTTTCATCAGAGTTTTTAATATATATTTCTTTATAGTCGTAATTACTTTCTTTATCTACTTGACTATCTACATTTAATATTATATTGTTTAAATTATTCTGATTATCTTCTGCTGTAGTATTCATGTCAGCAGTATAATTAATTTTAGCTTTCATTTGCGATGTATATTTTGTCAATTCTTCTTGTTCATAATTTTCAAAAAAGTTTTCTATGTTTTCACTTGTTTTAAACAAATATTTTCCGAACAGTTCCTTATCTGATTTAAATACATCTGTTGCAGTTAATAAATATATTAATACTGCACATAACAAAATAATTACAAAACTTATAACAATTACTATTGTAGCAATTCTTTTTTTCCTTGGCATCATATATTTTTCCTCCATATTAAATATATTATTATTATATATTTATTTAAAATTTTTGGCAAGATTTTTTATTTATTTCTTTGTTTTACAACTTCATAAACTACTATTCCTGTAGATACAGATGCATTTAAAGATGTAATTTTACCTTTCATAGGAATTTTTACTAAAAAGTCACAATTTTTTCTAACTTTTTCACCCATGCCACTACCTTCATTTCCAATAACAATTCCTATTGCTCCTGTTAAATCTTGATCATAATAATATTTATCTGTAGCTATGTCTGTTCCACATATCCATACTCCCGCTTCTTTTAGCTTATCTATGCTATCAGATATATTTGTAACTCTAGCTATTTTCATATGTTCTACAGCTCCAGCAGATACTTTATTTACAGTGCTATTTACAGCTGCTGCTCTTCTTTTTGGAATTATTATTCCATGTACTCCAGCAGTTTCCGCAGTTCTTATTATTGAACCTAGATTGTGCGGATCTTCTATTCCATCTAATATTAGTACAAAAGGATCTTCGTCTTTTTCCTTAGCAACATCTAGTATGTCTTCTATTTGGCAATATTCAAATGGTGGTACAATTGCAATAACCCCTTGATAGTTTTGATTTTGTGCCATTTCGTCCATTTGTCTTTTGTCTTTTTCTACTAGGATTATTCCTCTTTCTTTTGCTATTGCAATTATTTTGTTTATTGAACCATGTCTTTCTCCTTTTGCTATAAATATTTTGTTTATATCTTTTCCACTTTCTAATAATTCCAAAACTGAGTTTCTTCCTTCTACTTGGTCATCATATGATTTTTCTTCTCTTATTTCTTTTTTTATATTTTTTTTATTTACATTTTTATGTTTCATTATTTATCCTCTCTTTTATTTTTATTCGTCATCTAATTTTAACACTGATAAAAATGCTTCTTGTGGTACTTCTACATTACCTATTTCGCGCATTTTCTTTTTACCTCTTTTTTGTTTTTCTAGTAGTTTTTTCTTTCTTGTAATATCTCCCCCGTAACATTTAGCAAGTACATCCTTTCTCATTGCAGAAATGGTTTCTCTTGCTATTATTTGTCCTCCTATTACTGCTTGAATTGGAATTGTAAATAATTTTCTTGGTATAACTGTTTTTAATTTTTCTACCATTTTCTTTCCTCTTGCATAACTGCTATCTTTATGAACAATGAATGAAAGAGCATCAACTGGTTCGCCGTTTATATGAATGTCCAATTTAACTAAATTTGACCTTCTGTATTCTTTAAACTCATAATCAAATGAGGCATATCCTTTTGTTTTAGATTTTAAATTATCAAAAAAGTCATATATTATTTCATTAAGTGGCATTTCATATATTATTGTTACTCTATTTTCGTCTAAATATTTCATGTCTATGTATATTCCACGTCTATTTTGGCATAATTCCATTATATTTCCAACATATTCTTTTGGAGTTAAAATACTAGCTGTTACAAATGGTTCTTCTATATATGATATTTCTTGTGGTGTTGGTAAATCTGTAGGATTATATATTTCCATTATTTCTCCTGTTGTAGTATGTACTTTATATATAACTGATGGAGCTGTTGTGATTAAGCCTAAATTAAATTCTCTGTCTAATCTTTCTTCTATTATTTCTAGATGCAATAGTCCTAAAAATCCACATCTAAATCCAAAACCTAATGCTGCTGAAGTTTCTGCTTCATATTCTAGTGCTGCATCATTTAATTGTAATTTTTCTAATGCCTCCTTTAATTCCTCATACTGACTTCCATCTATTGGATACAGTCCACAATATACCATTGGTGTTACTTTTTTATATCCTTGTAAAGGATTGTCTGCAGGATTATTTTTTAGGGTAATTGTATCTCCTACATGTATATCAGTTAAACTTTTTATACTTGCTGCAACATATCCAACTTCTCCTGCTTTTATTTCTTTTGATGGCATATATGAACCTGGAACAAAATATCCAACTTCTGCAACTGTATATATTTTGTTAGTTGCCATGAGTTTTATTTCATCTCCTACCTTTATTTTTCCATCAACAACTCTTATATATGCTACTGCACCTTTATAATTGTCATAATACGAATCAAATATTAGGCATTTAGTTTTGGCATTTTCATCTCCTTTTGGTGCTGGTAATTCTGTTACAATTTTTTCTAATACTTCTTCTACATTTAATCCTGACTTAGCAGATATACATGGCGCATCTTGGGCTGGTATTCCAATTATATCTTCAATTTCTTGTTTTACTTCATCTGGTCTTGCATTTGGTAAATCTATTTTATTTATTACAGGTAATATTTCTAAATTATTATCAATTGCTAAATATACATTTGCTAAAGTTTGTGCTTCAACACCTTGGCTTGAGTCAACAACTAATATTGCTCCATCGCATGCCGCCAAACTTCTTGATACCTCATAATTAAAATCTACATGACCTGGTGTATCAATTAAGTTAAATATATACTCTTGTCCATCTTTTGCTTTGTATACCATTCTAACAGCTTGAGATTTTATTGTTATTCCTCTTTCTCGTTCTATGTCCATATTATCTAAAACTTGACTTTCCATCTCTCTTTTAGAAAGTACTCCTGTCATTTCTATTAGTCTATCTGCAAGTGTTGATTTTCCATGATCTATGTGTGCTATTATACTAAAATTTCTTATATTTTCTTGTCTTCTTTCCATAGTCCCTCCATTATATTTTATATTTCACATTTTAGCACACATAAAAGAAAATCTCAATAGTTTTGAAGCCCATTATATAAATTAAATACATTGTTGTATCCCATTTTTAGTAATTCATTTTGTGCCCTTTTACTTCGATGTCCTGTTTGACAATACAAAACTATTTTTTCATTTTGATTTTTTATATATTTGTTTATATTTTTTCTTATTTCATATTCTGGAAGTGAAATAGCACCTTGAATATGCCCTTCTTTATATTCCAAAGGACTTCTAACATCTATAATAGTTGCACCTTCATTTTGCATTTGCTTTAATTGCTCTAGTGTTACATCATTATTTTCCATAGCTCTATAAAAATTTCTTCTTAATCTGTGCCTTAATCTGTTAAACATATTTATTCCTCCCTTTATACTATTATATTAAGAAAAGATATTTATGTTATTATTTTATTACAATTATATTTCACCCCCATTACAATTATGTTATCTTTGTCGTTTTATGTCTCCTGTTAATTACTGTTGATAAAACATGTGGATATTGTGGATAAGTTTGTGAATAATTATCAATAGCCAGTTTGCGTTCACAAGTTGTTCACATTGTATTTTCCTTTTTATTTTTTATTGCTTTATTTTTATTCTTTTAAACAAATTATGTGTACTTCTTTATATTTTTAATTTAAAAAAACAATAGAGCAAATCCCCTATTTAAAGGTTTTTGCTCTATTGTCATTTTTATAAGCATTACATAATATTATAAAAAAATATAAAGTATACTGTCAATATTATTTCTAATATCAATATTACTGGAAATCCTATTGTAAATTTTAACTTTTTTGTTTTATGCCTAAACATATACATTCCTAAAATTGTTCCAACTCCGCCACCTAATAACGTAATTATTAGTAAAGTTTTTTCTGGTATACGCCATTTTCCTTTTTGTGCTTTTTTCTTATCTATTAACATTGCGAAAAATCCTATTAAATTTATTAATAATATATATATAATTATATTTTTTACTGTAATAATGTTAAATTGCATTTTATTTTCTCCTTATACTATTTTTTATCCAAATAAACTCATTTGATTGCTTTGGCTCATTCCTTCTAAACAACCAAATTGTTTTAATAGTTCCGCTCCTGATGCTCCTATTTTTGCTCTTATTTTTAAATCATCTATAGACATAAATTTGCCATCTTCTCTTGCGTTTTGAATTCCTTGTGCAGCAACTGTTCCAAATCCTGGTATGCTATTTAAAGGAGGTCGTAACTTATTGTCTTCAATTCTAAATTTTATTGCATCTGACTGATATAAATCAACTGGCAAAAATTCTAACCCTCTTTCATACATTTCTAAAACTAATTCCAAATCATCATACATATCTAATTCTGCTTTTGTTGCTTCTTTTTTTTGGTTTTTAAGTTCAATCTCTTTCATTTTATTTTTTACTTTTTCTTTTCCAAATATCATGCACTCTGCATCAAATGCTTTTGCCCTTATAGAAAAATAAGCTGCATAATAAGCAAGAGGAATATGAACTTTAAACCATGCTATTCTAAATGCATTTGTTACATATGCAGCAGCATGAGCTTTTGGGAACATGTATTTAATCTTTTCGCATGACTTTATGTACCAATCAGGAACATCATGTTCTTTCATTATTGCTTTAAATCCTTCCCACTTTTCTGGATCTTTTAAGGCTTTTCCTTTACGCACTGTTTCCATAATTTTAAAAGCTTTGTCTGGTGGAAGTCCTTTTTTTATTAAATATATCATTATATCATCTCTACAGCATATTGCTTCTTGCAAAGTTACTACACCTTGTTCTATTAATGTTTGAGCATTTCCAAGCCAAACATCGGTACCATGAGATAGCCCTGACAAACGTATTAATTCGTCAAATGTTGTTGGATGAGTATCCAAAAGCATTCCTCTTGCAAATTTGGTTCCATATTCTGGTATTCCAAAAGTCCCAACTTTAGAGTGGATTTGCTCAGGAGTAACTCCTAACGCTTCTGTTGAATTAAATATAGACATAGTTTCTTTATCGTCTAATGGAATCTGCGTTGGTGCAATTCCAGTTAAATCTTGTAGCATACGAATAACTGTCGGATCGTCGTGCCCTAGTATATCAAGTTTTAATAAATTTGCATCAATTGAATGATAGTCAAAATGTGTAGTTATAATATCTGATTTAGGATCATCTGCTGGATGTTGAACAGGTGTAAATTCGAATATTTCTCTACCTTTTGGAACAACTATAATTCCTCCTGGGTGCTGACCTGTAGTTCTTTTAATTCCAGTACACCCTTGTGCTAGTCTTGTTATTTCGGCTTTACTTATTGGTATTTGTCTATCTTCATAATATCCTTTTACATATCCATATGCTGTTTTTTCAGCCACAGTACCAACAGTTCCAGCTTTAAATGTTGTTCCTTTTCCAAATATAACCTCTGTATATTTATGTGCTTTTGCTTGGTATTCCCCTGAGAAATTTAAATCTATATCAGGTTCTTTATCTCCATTAAATCCAAGAAAAGTTTCAAATGGAATATCCATACCATCTTTTGTAAGTTTATTACCACATTTAGGGCAGTCTTTATCTGGAAGATCAAAGCCGTTTTGAAAACCGTAATCTGTAAAATCTGAATATTTACAATTGCTACATCTATAATGTGGTGGAAGAGAATTAACTTCTGTTATCCCTGTCATAAACGCTACTAATGAAGAACCAACAGATCCTCTTGATCCAACAATATATCCATCTTCATTTGATTTCCACACCAATTTTTGTGCAATAATATACATAACAGAATATCCGTTACTTATAATTGAATTTAATTCTTTGTCTAATCTGGTTTGAACAATTTCAGGTAATGTTTCCCCATAAAGTTCATGTGCTTTTTTATATGCAATATTTTTTATGTCTTCTTCACATCCAGGAATATGTGGTGGACATTTTTCAGGTGAAATTGGGCTTATTGGTTCGCACATATCTGATATTTTATTTGTGTTTGTTACAACAACCTCATAGGCCTTCTCTTTTCCTAAATATTCAAACTCTTTAAGCATTTCTTCTGTTGTTCTTAAATACAATGGTGCCTGCATGTCTGCATCTGCATATCCTTGCCCAGCTTCTAATATTCTTCTATATATTTCATCTTGAGGGTCCATAAAATGAACATCACAAGTTGCTACTACTGGTTTTTGTAATTTTTCCCCTAGTGCTACAATTTTTCTATTAATATCCCTTAAGGCTTCTTCATCTTTAACTGTTTGATTTCTTATTAAAAAGTTATTGTTTCCTATTGGTTGAATTTCTAAATAATCATAATCGTTTGCAATCTCTTCAATTTCTTCTTCTGGTTTTCCAAGTTCAATTGCTTGATATAATTCTCCTGCTTCACATGCACTTCCGTATTATTAATCCTTCTGAATATTTTTTATATAAACTTTTTAATATTCTAGGTTTTTTGTAAAAATAATTCAAATGAGAATAGGAAACTAATCTATATAAATTACGTAATCCTACATAATTAGTAGCAAGAATTATTGCATGATATGTTTTTAATTTTTTGTACTCTTCTTTTTTAGCTTCTTCATCTTTGGCTAATAAATCGATATCATTAACAATCTTACATCCTCTGTCTTTTAACATTTTCATCATAACATTAAATACTTTTACAGTTGTATCAACATCATCTAGCGCGCGATGTGCAACTTCAACTTTTATTCCTAAGTTCTCTGCAATTTTTCCAAGTTTATATTTTTTATAATCTGGAAACAAATCTTTTGCTAAGCTTAATGTATCTAAATATGTATAATCAAAATCATAGCCTAAAACTTTAGCATTTTGCTTTAAAAATCCAACATCAAAATTAGCATTATGTGCTACTATTACCGTATTATTAGGATCTCCTAAAAATTCTAATATTTTTGGGAATAGTTCTTTTATTGTTGGGGCATCTTTAACCATTTCATCTGTTATATTGGTTACTTCTGTTACTCTTTCTGGTATATGCTTTTCTGGATTTACAAATTCACTAAAAGATTCTAATACTTCCCCATTTTTAATCTTCATAATACCAACTTCTGTAATTTTTTCTGTTGTAGCTGAAAATCCTGTTGTTTCTAAATCTAAAACACAGTATGTTGTGTCTATATTTTGTTGTTTTGAATTGTATACAGATTTTGTATTGTCTGGAGCCAAATATGCCTCTACACCATAAATTACCTTCATATCAGGATTGTCTACTCCTAGAAGTTTATGTGCCTCTGGAAAACTTTGAACTACTCCATGGTCTGTTATTGCGATAGATTTCATTCCCCATTTCATTGCTCTTTTTATTAAGTCTTTTGCTGATGTCATTGCATCCATTTGACTCATTTGTGTATGCATATGTAGTTCTACCCTTTTAACCTCTGCATTATCTTGTCTTACAACTCTTTTTATTCCAGTTGATTCTACTATTACATTTGCCATAACTGTAAGTTCACCAGAAAATTGGTCCATTTGTGCATTTCCTGCTATTTTTATGCCTTTTGCATTTTTTATTCTTTTTATTATTTTTTTTGCATTTTGTTTTTCTAAGAATGCTTTACATGTCATTGTACTTGTTCCGTCATACAAGTCAAAGCTTAGTAATGTTTTACCAGATTTTAACTCTTTATCTTCCATATTAATAATTTCGCCATCTAATGATACTTTTCCGTCGTCAGCTGTTAAATCGTTTATTTTTACTAATGGTTCTGTTATATTTACTGTTTTTCCTAAAATTAACGGTGTATCTTCTGACTCTTCTGGCATTTCTGGAATTTCTGCATTTGACTTAATAATTGTATTTGCAATTACTGTTATATCTCCAGCATATGTGTCTAATCCTGCTTTTCCTGTAGTTTTTACTATTTTTGCCTCTTCTATTTTTTGGGTAATTTGGTTCCCTTCTTCAAAATCCTTAGCAAATGATTTACAAATAATTGTACCCGTTCCGTCGTATATATCGAATATAATCATTCCTTTTCCTGATTTTGTTTGTTTGCATTCACAAGTTAGTACTCTTCCTTCTATTGTTACTCTTGCATTATCTGAGCCTATATCTTTTATTTTTACTTTATTTTCTTTTGCTTTAGTTGCTTTTCCCATTATATAGTTTACTTGCTCATTTTCTTCTTGTACTTCTTCTATGTTTTCTGGAATATAACCATCAATATCTTGTGGTGGCATATAGTCTGGATCGTTATATTCTGGAACAGATTGCTCTTTATTTAATTCTCTTTGTATATTTTCTTGTTCTATATGTTTTATTGCATTTTTTTGTACTTCTTCTATATTTTGTTTTATTTCTAAAATGTCTTCTTTTTGCAATTGTTCATTTAATTCAACTTTATAGTCAATTCCAAATAAGTTTTTTAGTACTCTTTCTAATTCTTTGTCTGTTTTTTTAGCTTTTAAAAATTCAGCACCTTTTATATGCATATTTACTTTTACTATAATATTATCTTTAATCTCTATATTGCTTTTTAAAAGTAACATTGGCTTTGTTAAAGGATATTTATGTGACATATATGCAATTATGTTTTTCCACTCTTCTTCTATTGATTTTTTTTGTACAGATTCATGATATTCTATTTTTGTATCTATTTGTTCAAATTTAAATCTTTCTTTAAGAAAATTTTCGAAATACCATATTTCCTTTATTTCTAAATATTCATCATAATATAAAATTATTTGTAATGTGTTTGTTTTTTTTATTACATTTAACCCTTTTATATTTGCATATTTTATATTTGAATTTGTTTTATAATCACTAAATACTTCCCCTAATTTTTTAGAATTATTAGACATCCTTTATTCTCTCCTTTTATATTATGAATTGTATCATATTTTGTAAAAAAAATCACGAAAATGTTGTATATTTTTTTTAATTTAATATATGCAAATACTCAAAAACAAAATAAAAAATCTACTTAATTAGTAGATTCTTTATTCTTATATTATATTAATTCTAATATAGCAACTTCTGCTGCGTCTCCTCTACGAGGTCCAGCTTTTACTATACGTGTATATCCTCCAACATTTTTTTCTGCATATTTTGGAGCTATTTCGTTAAATAATTTTGATGGTAAATCTATATTGTTACCTTCGCTATCTTTAACTTTATTAATTTTTCTCATTATTTTTCTTCTAGCATTTAATCTAGATGGCATGTCTTTTTGTCTACTTTCAGTTTTTTCTTCTTTTACAACTTTTAAGTATTCTTTACCGTTTTTGCTTTTTACTAATTCTGTAACTTTATTACCTTTTGAATCTAATTTAGCTTTTACAACTTTAACATCAACCATTTCGAAGTTATCTTTTTCTTTAATTGCTAATGCTATTATACTATCTGCTATTGATTTAACTTCTTTTGCACGTGGTAATGTTGTTTCTATTTTACCATTTAATATAAGATCTGTTGTTAATGTTTTTAACATTGCCATTCTTATATCTGTTGTTCTACCTAGTTTTCTATTTGTAGCCAAATTTTTCACCTTCCTCTTATCTAATATTACTTTTATTAATCTTCTTCTTTAGCAAAATCTAATCCTAATGAATGTAATTTTGCTGTTACTTCGTCAAAAGATTTTTTACCTAAATTTCTAACTTTTAACATATCTGTTTCTGATTTATTAGTTAAATCTTCTACAGTTGCAATACCTGCTCTTTTCAAGCAATTGAATGATCTTACAGATAATTCTAATTCTTCTATTGACATTTCTAAAACTTTTTCTTTCTTAGATTCTTCTTTTTCTATCATTACTTGTGTATTTCTAGTAGCTTCTGATAAATCTATGAATAATTCTAGATGTCCTGTCATAACTTTAGCAGCTAGGCTTAATGCTTCATGTGATTTTAAACTTCCATCTGTCCAAACTTCTATAACTAGTTTATCATAATCAACCATTTGCCCAACTCTAGTATTTTCAACTTGATAGTTTACTTTTTTTACTGGTGTATAGATTGAATCTATTGGTAATACAGATATATCTTGATTTGGCTTTTTATTTTTTTCGGCTGAGTTATATCCTCTACCTCTATCAGCTGTCATTTCCATTTTTAAGCTTCCGCCTTTAGAAACTGTAGCTATATGTAAATCTGGGTTTAGTATTTCAACTGTTCCATCTGTTATGATATCTGCAGCAGTTACTTCTCCTTCTCCTTTAAAGTCAATTTTTAATATCTTTTCTTCATTTTCAACAAATTTTAATCTTACACTTTTTAAGTTTACTATTATTTCTGGTATGTCCTCAACAACATTTGGTAGGCATGAAAATTCGTGTAATACTCCATCAATTTTTACACTTGTAATTGCACATCCAGGAAGTGATGAAAGTAGTATTCTTCTTAAAGAATTTCCAATTGTTACTCCATAGCCTCTTTCTAATGGTTCACATACAAATTTAGCATAATTTTTTGTGTCGTCAACCTCTAGACATTCAATATTTGGCTTTTCAAATTCTATCATTTTTCCCTCCCACATGAGAAATAATTCTCAATCTATTTAAATAATTTTTGAGCATAAGGTAAAATAATATTTTACCTTTTCCCATTATTATTTTGAGTAAAGCTCTACTATTAAATGTTCTTCTATTGGTAGATCAACATCTTCTCTTGATGCTAATCTAATTACTTTACCGCTTAATTTTTGAGCATCTTTTTCTAACCATGTTGGAACTGGTCTTGTAGCATTTTCTTCTATGTTAGCTTTTATTGTTACATTGTCTTGTTTATTTTCTTTAACAGTTATTACATCCCCTGCTTTTACTAAATATGATGGAATGTCAACTGATTTTCCATTAACTTCAAATTGACCATGATTTACAAATTGTCTTGCTTGTGCTCTTGATGTTCCAAATCCTAATCTGTATACAACATTATCTAATCTACTTTCTAATATTTGAAGTAAATTTTCACCTGTTATACCTTTTTTATTTGAAGCCATTTCAAAATATTTTCTAAATTGTTTTTCTCCAACTCCATAGTATGATTTTGTTTTTTGTTTTTCTCTTAATTGAGTTCCGTATTCAGAAAGTTTTGCTCTTTTTTGTCCATGTTGTCCTGGTGCATAATTTCTTCTAGAAATACTGCATTTGTCAGAATAACATCTAGAACCTTTTAAGAACAATTTTTGTCCTTCTCTACGGCAAATACGACATTGTTCGTCTTTATATCTTGCCATTTTATTTCTCCTTTCATAATATTTATGAATTTCTTATTATATTAAATTATACTCTTCTTCTTTTTGGTGGTCTACAACCATTGTGTGGTATTGGTGTTACATCTTTAATAGCACTTATTTCTAAACCTGCTGTTTGAAGTGCTCTAATTGCAGCTTCTCTTCCAGCTCCTGGTCCTTTAACAAATACTTCAACAGATTTTAAACCATGTTCCATTGCAGCTTTTGCTGCTGTTTCAGCAACTTCTCCTGCAGCAAATGGTGTGCTTTTTCTAGAACCTTTAAATCCAAGTTCTCCAGCACTTCCCCAAGAAATAGCATTTCCTTGAGTATCTGTTATTGTAACTATTGTATTATTAAAACTAGAATGAATATGTGCTGCACCCTTTTCAATGTTTTTTCTATTTCTTCTAGCTACTGTTTTTCTTGTTACATTTTTAGCCATTTTACTAAATTCCCTCCTTGTTTTTATGTAGGATTTCTTTTATAAATTCTATTTTTTGCTTTTGCTTACTAATTTTCTAGGACCTTTTCTAGTTCTAGCATTAGTTTTTGTTCTTTGTCCTCTAACTGGTAATCCTCTTCTATGTCTTAAACCTCTGTAGCATCCTATTTCTGTAAGTCTTTTTATATTAAGAGCAACTGTTCTTCTTAAATCGCCTTCAACTTCATATGATTCATCAATAATTTTTCTTATTGCATTAACTTCATCATCTGTTAAATCTTTAACTCTAGTGTCTGGGTTTATTCCAGCTTTTTCAAGAATTTTTTTAGAACTTGATACACCTATACCATAAATATATGTAAGTCCTATTTCAACTCTTTTTTCTTTAGGCAAATCTACTCCTGCTATACGAGCCATATTTTTTTGCACCTCCAAAATTAATTGTTTTTTATTTTGTTTGTCCAAAACACATTAAAGGTGAAATGCACTAGTAAAATATACTAGCCTCTTTAAGTTTTTTAGACATATATATAAACACAAATTCGATATGTAAACTTTTAGTTTCACAGCCGCTACCTAATTTGTGTTATTAACTTGTTTTTAAGGAATTAACCTTGTCTTTGTTTGTGTTTAGGGTTTTCGCATATAACTCTAATTACACCTTTTCTTTTTATTACTTTACATTTATCGCACATTTTCTTTACTGATGGTCTTACTTTCATTTTTTGCACCTCCTAAATAAGATTTATATTATTTGGGTTAATTTTACTATTTATTTTGCTCTCCATGTGATGCGTCCTCTAGATAGATCATATGGTGATAATTCTATTTTTACTTTATCACCTGGTAGAATTTTAATATAATTCATTCTTAATTTACCAGAAATATGAGCTAATATTTGATGTCCATTTTCTAGTTCTACTTTAAAATTTGTATTTGGTAGTGCTTCCACTACAATTCCTTCAACTTCTATAACATCTTCTTTTGCCAAGATATCCCCTCCTATAAAGAGCATTTTTGCATAAATTTTCCATTTAGTGCATTATAACTACTATAGTATACACCAAAATTAAAGTATTGTCAATATTTCTGGCTCTTTTTCTGTAATTAAAATTGTATTTTCATAATGTGCAGCTAAACTTCCATCTTCTGTTATTATTGTCCAACCATCATCTAATTCTAAAATGTTAGGTTTTCCCTGGATTACCATCGGTTCTATAGCTAATGTCATTCCTGGTTCTAGTCTAAGTCCTCTTCCTGCTTTTCCATAATTTGGTATTCCAGGATCTTCATGCATTTGTCTTCCTATTCCGTGTCCTTGAAATTCTCTTACAACTGAATATCCATTTGAATGTACATATTCACCAATTGCATGACATATATCTCCAATTCTGTTTCCTGGTTTTGCGTATTTTATTCCCTCAAAAAATGCTTGTTTTGTAACTTCTACTAATCTTTTAGCTTCTTTTTGTGCATTTCCTACTATAAATGTTCTTGCTGCATCACCATTAAATCCATTTTTTAATGCCACTGTGTCAATACTTACTATGTCTCCTTCTTTTATTATATTTTTTTTAGATGGTATTCCATGTATAATTTCGTCATTAACAGATATACACGTTGCTGCTGGATATTTAGGAACACCTTTTATTCCTGGGTCATATCCAATTTGTGCTGGAATTGCTCCTAAATCTCTCATTATTTTTTCTGCCATTTTGTCTATTTCCCATGTTGACATACCAGGTTTTATTTTTTCTTCTAATTCATTATATAATTTAGCAACAACTTTACATACATCTTTCATTAATTCAATTTCTTTTTTTGATTTTATAGTTACCAATTTAAATTTATTCTCCTTTTTTTAAATATTCTACTATATCTTTTGCTACATCCTCGCCTAATTTATTTATTGTTTTACTAACTGTGGCAGAATATATCTTACCTTGTTTTTCATAATAGTCCACAAGAGGGCTTGTTAATTCAAAGTAATTAGCCAATCTACTTTTTATAGTTTCTTCATTGTCATCTTTTCTGCTTATTAAATCACTTCCGCATTTGTCACATTTTCCTTCAACTTTAGGTGGTTGCATTTTTAAATTATATACTGCTTTGCATTCTTGGTTAGAACATACTCTTCTATTTACTATTCTTTCTATTATTTCTTCTTCTGGAGTTGAAAGATTTATTACAAGGTCAACTTTTTTTCCTTGCTTTTCCAGAATTTTGTCTAATTCCTCTGCTTGTTTTACTGTTCTTGGGAAACCATCTAATATAACACCAGTATTAACATCATCTTGCCCTAATCTTTCTTCAACTATTTTTATTGTTACATCATCAGGTACTAAATTTCCTTTTGAAATATAGCTATCGGCTAATTTTCCTAGCTCTGTTCCTTCTTTTATTAATTTTCTAAATATATCTCCTGTTGAAACTTGTGGTAAACCTAATTGGGCTTCTAAAATTTTTGCAATTGTTCCTTTCCCTGTTCCAGGTGCTCCTAACATTATTATATTCATTTTTACACTTCCTCCTATTCTTAGGCTATTATTTACTTTATAACCTTTTTAATATCTACTATTACTAATAAATATTAAAAAAGTTATTAAATATACGTATATTATGGACATATCATAAAAATGATAAGTCCATAATTAACATATTATATTTTATTCTAAGAATCCTTTATAGTGTCTCATTACTAATTGAGATTCTAATTGTTGTATAGTTTCTAGTGCAACACCTACAACGATTAATATTGAAGTACCACCAAAGGCTATATTTAAGCTTGTAAATCTTAGTAACATTGGTAATATTGCAATTATTGCTAAGAACAATCCACCAAACCATGTTAATTTAGATATTATTGATGATAAATATTCTGTTGTTGGTTTACCAGCTCTTATTCCTGGAATAAATCCACCATTCTTTTTAATATTAGATGAAATTTCTGCTGGGTTAAATGTTGCATATGTATAGAAAAATGTAAATCCAACAATTAGTATCAAATATACAAATGCATTTGCTATTGAATATCCAATTCCTACACTTGATGAAGATGTAGCTATTGAAAATTTATATAATCCTGCCAAGAAACCTGTTTGGTTTGCTATATCTTTAACAAATATTTGTATAATCATAGCTGGAAATGTCATAAATGATGATGCAAATATTATTGGCATAACTCCTGCCATTGCTAATTTTAATGGTATATGAGTATTTTGTGCACCTACCATTTTTCTTCCAACTACTTTTTTAGAATATTGAACAGGAACCCTTCTTTCAGCTTGTTGTACAAATACAACTCCTGCAACTAGAATTATTGCTCCAAGAATTACTCCTAAAGCTGTTAATAATCCTATTGTGCTAAATCCTTCTGCTATAAAGATTAAATTCCATAATGTTACAATTCCACTTGGAAGGCCAGAAACAATACCAACAAAAATTATAATTGATATTCCATTTCCGATTCCTTTACTTGTTATTTGTTCTCCTAACCACATAAGTATTGATGTACCTGTGATTAATCCAACAACAACTAATGCTGCTGTTATAAAACTATTATCTACAAATATTCCTGAAGATTTATAAGATAAATAAACACCAATAGCTTCTATAAATGCTAATACTACTGTTAGCATTTTTGTATATTTATTTATCTTTTTTCTACCTTCTTCTCCACCTTCTTTAGTTAATCTTTCAAGTGAAGGAATTATCATTCCTAATAATTGAATTACTATTGAAGCAGTTATATATGGTGTTATTGACATTGCAAATAATGAAAATCTTGAAAAAGCTCCTCCTGATATTAAATCTATCAGTCCTGCTATTCCATCTGAATTTCCTAATACTGTATTTAATGTTATACTGTTTACCCCTGGTACTGTTATATAGCATCCTAATCTAAATACAACTATTAATATTAATGTATAAAAAAGTTTTTTTCTAACATCAGGTGTCTTTAATGCATTTTTTATTGTTTTAAACAATTAAATCACCTCTGCCTTTCCGCCTAAAGCTTCGATTTCTTCTTTTGCTTTTGATGTAAATCTTGTAGCTTTTACGTTTAATTTTTTATCTAATTTTCCAGTTGCTAAAATAACGATTCCATCATTTACTTTACCGATTATTCCTTCTTCTAATAAAGTTTCAGCAGTAACGTCTGTTGCTTTAGATTTGTTTAACATTGTTAATGTTACTTCTGTATATGTTTTAGCATGAATGTTAGTAAATCCTCTTTTTGGTAATCTTCTATATAATGGTGTTTGACCACCTTCAAATCCTCTTCTTACTCCTCCGCCTGATCTTGCTTTTTGTCCTTTATGTCCTCTTCCAGATGTTTTTCCAAGTCCAGATCCTATACCACGGCCTACTCTTGTTCTTTTTGTTTTACTTACAGCTGGTTTTAATTCGTCTATTTTCATTTCTTGGTTGCACCTCCTTATTTTATTATTTTATAGAAATTACATTATATCTTCTACTTTCTTTCCTCTTTTTTTAGCTACTTGCTCTATTGTTTGCATAGATTTTAAACCTTCTATTGTAGCATAAACAACATTTCTTGGGTTATTTGTTCCTACAACTTTTGTTCTTATATCTTTATATCCAGCTAACTCTAATACAGGTCTTACGCTTCCTCCTGCAATAACTCCTGTACCAACTGAAGCTGGTTTTAATATTACATTTGCACTACCAAATTTTCCAATAAATTCATGAGGTACTGTTGTTCCTACTATTGGAACTTCTACTAAGTTCTTTTTAGCCTCTTGAATAGCTTTTTTTATTGCATCTGGAACTTCAGCAGCTTTACCATTTCCTACACCAATATGTCCTGCTTCGTCTCCAACTACAACTACAGCACTAAATCTAAAAGTTCTACCACCTTTTACAACTTTAGCAACTCTGTTAATAGCAACAACTTTCTCTTTTAATTCTTTCTTTTCTTCCATCGGTTTTTGTTTTCCCTCCTTCTTTATATGTTCACAAAATTATATTTTTATTATATTAATTAGAATTTTAATCCGCCTTCTCTTGCAGCTTCTGCTAATTCTTTGACAACTCCATGATATATGTATCCACCACGGTCAAAAACTACTGTTTCTATATTTTTTTCAGCAGCTCTTTTAGCAATTAATGTTCCAAGTTCTTTTGCTGCTTCTTTATTAGCATGTTTTGTTTTTACTTCTTTATCTAATGTTGAAGCTGCAACTAGAGTATTTCCTGCTACATCATCTATTACTTGTACATATAAGTTAGTGTTACTTCTATATATACATAATCTTGGTCTTTCTGCAGTTCCTGATATTTTTCTTCTTACTCTTATATGTCTTCTTGTTCTTTCGAATTTTCTATCTGTCTTTTTAACCATTTTCTTCTCCTTTCAGTTTTAATAAACTAAATTTTTGCTAATTTTTTATTTACCAGATTTTCCTTCTTTACGTCTAATAACTTCATCAGCATATTTAATACCTTTTCCTCTATATACTTCTGGTAATCTTTTTGTTCTTATTTCTGCTGCTGTTTGCCCTACTAATTCTTTATCAATTCCTTTTACTATAATTGTATTTGGATTTGGTACATCAAAAGTAATTCCAGCAGGAGCATCATATATTACTGGGTGAGAATATCCTAAAGTTAAATTTAATCCTGTTCCTTGTTTTGCAACTCTATATCCAACTCCATTTATTTGTAATTCTTTAGTGTATTCATGTGTTACACCAGTAATCATATTATCTATTAAAGTTCTTGTTAATCCATGTAAACTTCTATTTTTTGGTTCATCATTTTTTCTTATAACTTTAATAGTATTTCCATTCATTTCTAAAGAAATATTTTTATGTATTTCTCTTTCTAATGTTCCTTTTGGTCCTTTTACAGTAATTTTTTGACCGTCTATTTTTACTTCTACGCCTTCTGCTACTGTAATAGGTTTATTTCCTATTCTTGACATTTCTTTGTTTTCCTCCTTTTCGTCAATATTTTATTCTACCAAATGTAAGCTAATACTTCTCCACCTACACCTAGTTCTCTTGCTTCTTTATCTGTTTTTAATCCTTTTGATGTAGAAATTATTGCAATACCTAAACCATTTAATACACGTGGTAATTCATCTTTAGAAGCATATACTCTTAAACCTGGTTTGCTTATTCTCTTTAAACCATCTATAACTCTTGTTCCTTTTTCATCGTATTTTAATGTAATTCTTATTATACCTTGATTTTCATCTTTAATTTCTTCAAAAGCTTTTATATAACCTTCATTGTATAAGATTTCTGCTATACCTAATTTCATGTTTGAAGCAGGTATATCTACTATCTTATGTTTTGAAGTATTTGCATTTCTTATTCTTGTTAACATGTCTGCTATTGGATCTGTAATATTCACTATTCATTTCCCTCCTTTTTTATTTATTGGCCTATGCCTATATATCTTTTACCAACTTGCTTTTTTTACTCCTGGTATTTCGCCTTTATGTGCTAATTCTCTAAAGCATACACGGCAAATACCATATTTTCTAATATAAGCATGTGGTCTACCACATAATTTACATCTATTGTATTGTCTTGTTGTATATTTTTGTGGTCTTGCTTGTTTAACTTTCATTGATTTTTTAGCCATAGTTTTCTCCTTTCTTCTTTGACTAATTAGTTTTTAAAAGGCATTCCTAATAATTTTAATAGTTCTTTAGCTTCTTCGTCTGATTTAGCTGTTGTAACAAATATTATATCCATACCTCTTAATTTATCAATTTTATCGTATTCGATTTCAGGGAATATTAATTGTTCTTTTATTCCCATAGAGTAATTACCTCTACCATCAAAAGAATTTCCTGAAACTCCTCTAAAATCTCTTACTCTTGGAAGTGCTACGTTAAATAGTTTGTAAGCAAAATCATACATTTTATCTGCTCTTAATGTTACTTTACAACCTACATTTACACCTTCTCTTAATTTAAATGCAGCAATTGATTTCTTAGCTTTAGTTACAACTGGTTTTTGTCCTGTTATTTGCTCTAAATCTTTCATTGCATTTTCTAATGATTTAGGATTTTCTTTTACGTCTCCTAATCCTATATTTATAACAATCTTGTCAAGTTTTGGTACTTGCATAACTGATTTATATTCAAATTTTTTCATTAATGCTGGGACTACTTCTTTTTCATAATGTTCTCTTAATTTTTCCATTTTATAATCCTCCTTTCTTCTCTATTTTAATTTAGCGCCGCATTTTTTACAAACACGAATTTTTTCATTTTTTTCAATTGTATATCCTATTTTTGTAGCTTTTCCACATTTAGAACATACTACATTAACTTTAGAACTTGGAATAGCACATTCAACTGAAATTATTCCGCCTTCTTCGCCTTGTTTTCTAGGTTTAACATGTTTTTTTCTAATGTTTACACCTTTAACAACCATTTTATTTGTTTTTGGCATTATTTCTAAAACTTCTCCTGTTACACCTTTATCGTTTCCAGATAAAACTTTAACAGTATCTCCTGTTTTTATTCTCATGAAAGATTGCCTCCTTTTCTTGATTATATAATTTGTACAAAATCTTTTAATGATTTTTACAACAAGTTGTATATCTTTTGACAACAACTTATAAAACTTCTGGAGCTAAAGATAAAATTTTCATATAATCTTTTTCTCTTAACTCTCTTGCAACTGGGCCGAATATACGTGTTCCTTTTGGTGTTCTATCTTCTTTTATTATTACAGCTGCATTTTCATCAAATTTTATATATGAACCATCTGCTCTTCTCAATCCTCTTTTAGATCTTACAATAACAGCTTTTACAACATCGCCTTTTTTTACAACGCCACCTGGTGTTGCTGTTTTAACTGAAGCAACTATAACATCTCCTATATTAGATGTTTTTCTGTAAGAACCACCTAAACATCTTATACACATAATTTCTTTTGCTCCTGTGTTGTCAGCAACTTTTAATATTGTTTGTTGTTGTATCATTTCTGGTTCCTCCTTTCGAAATTTATTATATTCTATTTTATAACTGCTTTTTCTACAACTTCAACTACTCTCCATCTTTTATCCTTTGAAAGTGGTCTTGTTTCCATTACTTTTACTGTATCACCAATTTGGCATACATTTTCTTCGTCATGAGCTTTTAATTTATATGTTCTTTTTACAGTTTTTCCATATATTTTATGTCTAACACTTGTTTTTACAGCTACTACAACTGTTTTATCCATTTTGTTAGATGTTACAGTTCCAACCATAACTTTACGAAGATTTCTTTCTTCCATTTAGATTTCTCCTTTCATCTAAGCTTTTTTATTATCTAGCATTTTTCTTTCAGTTAATACTGTATTTATTTTAGCTATATCTTTTTTTACTTCTTTAATTTTTAATGGATTATCTAATCCATTTGTAGCTAAACTAAATTTTAATTTAAATAATTCTGTTTTTAGTTCACCTAATTCTTTTTCTAAATCTGGTGAAGACATTTCTCTTATTTTATTTATCTTCATCAATTTCACCTACCTTTTCAGTTTCTCTAACAACGAATTTTGATTTAATAGGTAGTTTATTCATTGCTAAACGTAAGGCTTCTCTTGCTGTTTCTTCTGGTACACCTGCTATTTCAAACATAACTCTACCAGGTTTTACAACAGCTACCCAATATTCTGGAGCACCTTTACCTTTACCCATACGAGTACCAATTGGTTTTGCAGTTATTGGTTTGTCTGGAAATATTTTTATCCAAACTTTTCCACCTCTTTTTATATAACGAGTCATTGCAATACGAGCAGCTTCAATTTGATTACTTGTAATTAATCCTGCTGTTACAGCTTGAATTCCATATTCACCGTCTGTAACTTTATTACCTCTTGTTGCTTTTCCTCTCATTCTACCTTTTTGCATTTTTCTAAATTTTGTTCTTTTTGGCATTAATGGCATTATTGGTCCCCTCCTTCTGTTTTCTTAGTTGGAAGAACTTCACCCTTGTATATCCAAACTTTTACTCCTATTTTTCCATATGTTGTATCTGCTTCTGCAAATCCATAATCAATGTCAGCTCTTAATGTTTGTAAAGGAATATTACCTTCTTTATAAAATTCAGTTCTTGCCATATCAGCACCACCTAATCTTCCTGATACTGATGTTTTAATTCCTAAAGCTCCTGCTTTTATTGATTTTTGCATACATTGTTTCATAGCTCTTCTAAATGAAATTCTTCTTTCTAATTGTCCAGCAATATTTTCTGCTACTAATTGAGCATCTGTATCTGCTAGTTTTACCTCAACTATATTTAAATTAACTTCTTTTCCTATTAATTTAGAAACTTCTTTTTTAATGCTTTCTGCTCCTGCACCACCTTTTCCTATTACAATTCCTGGTTTTGCAGTATATAAATTAACTTTAACAAATTTTGCTGTTCTTTCTATTTCTATTTTAGAAATTCCAGCAGCATATAATTTTTTCTTTAAAAATTTACGAATTTTTTGATCTTCTACTAAATAGTCTGCAAAATTTTTAGAGTCAGCATACCATTTAGAATTCCAATCTTTTATAATTCCTACTCTAACACCTGTTGGATGTACTTTTTGTCCCATTTTTAAAAAATCCTCCTTTCTTATTTGTCATCTCTTAATACTATTGTTATATTACTTGTTCTTTTTCTTATTCTTACAGCTGAACCTTTTGCAGCAGGTCTTATTCTCTTTAATGTTGGACCTTGATTTGCAAATATTTCAGAAATATATAAATTTTCATGTTTCATATCATGATTATTTTCAGCATTTGCTATAGCTGATTTTAATAATTTTTCTATTATCTCAGAAGAAGCTTTTGGTGTAAATTTTACAATTGCTAAAGCTTCGTCTACATTTTTTCCTCTTATTAAATCTGCAACAATTCTTACTTTTCTAGCTGAAATTCTTGCAAAATTAAGAGTTGCTCTTGCTTCTTTTATTGTTGTTTCTTGCTCTTGCACTTTATTTCCCTCCTTATTTATGAGTTATTTTATTTTTTTACAGTTGATGTTTTTTCTCCTGCATGACCTTTAAATGTTCTTGTAGGAGCAAATTCACCTAATTTATGCCCTATCATTTCTTCTGTTATATACACTGGAACATGTTTTCTTCCGTCATGTACAGCTATTGTGTGTCCAACCATTTGTGGATATATTGTTGAAGCTCTTGACCATGTTTTTAAAACATCTTTGCTTCCGTTTTCATTCATAGCTTCTATTCTTTTCAATAATTCTGGAGCTACAAAAGGTTTCTTTTTACTTGATCTTGACATTATAAATTTTCCTCCTTCCAAGATTATTTTCTTCTCTTAACTATAAATTTATTTGATAATTTCTTTTTATTTCTTGTTTTATATCCAAGAGCTGGTTTACCCCAAGGAGTTAATGGTCCAGCATGACCTACTGGTGCTCTACCTTCACCACCACCATGAGGGTGATCTACTGGGTTCATTACTGATCCTCTAACTGTTGGTCTTATTCCCATATGTCTTGTTCTTCCAGCTTTACCAATTTTTACATTTTCATGATCACTATTTCCAATTACTCCAACTGTTGCTCTACAAACAGTTAAAACTAATCTCATTTCTCCTGATGGTAATCTAACATGTGCATATTTTCCTTCTTTTGCCATAAGTTGAGCACTTTGACCTGCAGTTCTTACTAATTTTCCACCTTGACCTGGATTTAATTCTATATTATGAATTAATGTTCCTACTGGTATATTTTGTATTTGCATGCAATTTCCTGGTTTTATATCAACAGCATTTCCTGATATTACTTTATCTCCGTCTGTTAATCCTTGTGGTGCAATTATATATGCTTTTGTTCCATCTTCATATTGAATTAATGCTATGTTTGCACTTCTGTTTGGATCATATTCGATTCCAATAACTGTTGCTTCCATATCATCTTTTCTTCTTTTAAAATCTACTATTCTATATTTTTGTCTGTTTCCTCCACCTTGATGTCTTACTGTAATTCTACCATATGAGTTTCTTCCTGCTTTTTCTTTTTTCTTTGCTAATAAAGATTTTTCAGGAGTTTTCTTTGTTATTTCTTCAAATGTAGAAACTGTCATATTTCTTCTAGATGGTGTATATGGTTTAAAATGTTTCATTCCCATTTTTAATTCTCTCCTTTTATTATTTATTTTCCTGGTTCTATCCAGATAATTTTATATTAAAATTAAGCTCCCATAAATTCTTCGATTGAATCTTTGAATTTTTTGCTTGATTTTGCTGTTTTTCCGCCTTTTGTCAAATATGTTTTATCTGCAACTTCTGTATCTATTGTAACAATTGCTTTTTTCCAATCTGAAGTTTTTCCTACATGTACTCCTACTCTTTTTTGTTTTCCTTTTACTGTCATTGTATTTACTTTTAATACTTTAACTTCAAAAAGTTTTTCAACAGCCTTTGCTATTTCAACTTTTGTTGCTTTTTTATTTACTTTAAATGTATATTTACCTTCTTGTAATTCATCATTACTTTTTTCAGTAACTACTGGTGCAATTATAATTTCTTCTGGTAACATTATGCGTACACCTCCTCTAATTTTTTAACAGTATCAACTGGTAAAATTAGATTTGTATATTTTAATAAATCAAATACATTTATATTGTTAGCTGTTATTGTTTTAACTCCTTCAATATTTCTTGATGACATTAAAACATTTTTGTTGTTTTCTGGAAGGATTATTAATGTTTTTCCTTCTACTTTTAAATCAGCTAAAGCTTTTACCATTGTTTTTGTTTTGATTTCTTTTAATTCTAATTTTTCAACAACTGTTAATTCTTTTTCTAATACTTTAGAACTTAAAATTGATTTAATTGCTAATCTTCTTTCTTTTTTATTAACTGTATATTTGTATGAACGAGGTTTTGGTCCTAAAGCTATACCACCTTTAATCCATTGTGGAGCTCTTATTGAACCTTGTCTTGCTCTACCTGTTCCTTTTTGTCTCCATGGTTTTTTACCACCACCACGAACTTCTGCTCTTGTTTTTGTACTTTGTGTACCTTGTCTTTGATTAGCTAAATAGTTAACTAATACTGCATGTATGATATTTTCATTTGGTTCTATTCCAAATACACTATCAGCTAATTCTATATCACTTACTTTCTTACCTTTTATATCGTATACATCTACTTTTGGCATTTTTATTCCTCCTTCCTTCTATTTACCAGCTTTAACACTTGATTTTATTTTTAAGATAGCTCCTTTTGGTCCTGGAACACTACCTTTTATTAATAATACGTTTTTATCCATATCTACTCTTACAACATCTAAATTTTGAATTGTAATTGTAGTTCTTCCCATATGTCCTGGTAATTTTTTACCTTTAAATACTCTTCCTGGTGTTGAAGTTGGTCCCATTGATCCTGGTCTTCTATGATACATAGAACCATGTCCCATTGGACCTCTGTGTTGTCCATGTCTTTTTATAACACCTTGGAAACCTTTTCCTTTTGATATTCCTTGAACGTCAATTTTTTCTCCAGCTACAAAAACATCTGCTTTTACTTCGTCTCCAACTTTGTAAGAAGATATATCTTCTAATCTAAATTCTCTTAAATGTTTTTTGTTGGCTAATTTTGCTTTTGCAAAATGTCCAGCTTCTGGTTTATTAATATGTTTATCTTTTATTTCGCCAAATCCTAATTGTATAGCATTATATCCATCTGTTTGAGTTGTTTTAACTTGTGCTACTACACATGGTCCAGCTTCTATAACTGTTACTGGAATAACATTACCTTTTTCATCAAATATTTGTGTCATTCCAATCTTTTTTCCTATAATTCCTTTTTTCATTTTTACTTTTCCTCCTATACGTTTCACCGCATAAGTTATCCGTAACTCACGTTCGTTTGAACGGCTAACTTAACTATTGGCTGGTATTTTATATTCCATTGTTTTTCATGTTATACCAGCTTGGTTTTTTGTTTTTTATAATTTTATTTCTATGTCAACACCAGCTGGTAATTCTAATTTCATTAGATTGTCAACTGTTTTTTGTGTTGGATAAAGAATATCTATAACTCTTTTATGTGTTCTCATTTCAAATTGTTCTCTTGAATCTTTGTCTTTGTGTGGAGAACGTAATATTGTTACGACTTCTTTTTGTGTTGGTAATGGAATAGGACCTGATACCTTTGCTCCTGTTTTCTTAGCAGTATCTACTATCTTTTCAGCAGACTGATCTAAAACTACATGGTCATAAGCTTTTAGTCTTATTCTTATTTTTTCGCTACTTATTACTGTTGTGTTTGCCATTGTAATTTTCCCTCCTTCTTAAAATTTAATTTACGGTTTTTACCGTTTGTAGCTTATTTGCTACTTAAATTACCGTGGCAAGTTAAAACGCATTCTGGTGTTTCTAATATTACCAATATAAAAATCCCAAACACGCATGATGATTTTGGGATAAGTGTACTTTTATGACACATAACTTTATATGTTTAAACTTACCGCCTGGTCTTTGCCATGACATACTCCACTAAAGTTCCCTCCACTCCACTTTCCGTAAGAGTGTAGCCACATTTAGCTTCAACGCAAAACTCATGCTTTATTATTATACAATGTTTTTCATTATATGTCAACAAATATTATTGATTTTCAGAAATTTTATAAATTGCAATAATAAGTGTCGCACTTTTTGTAATAAAATTACAAATATATTT
>OIWT01001556.1_pt1 | contig 26997 bp, 24 predicted proteins | sample 1587701 | NCBI WGS metagenome assembly OIWT01 (sample SAMEA3888904, study PRJEB22519) | human gut metagenome | biome: human gut; feature: human-associated habitat; material: faeces | place: Denmark | collected 2009 | reverse complement strand
TGGACTCGTCGCTCAGCAGCATGGCGCCCAGATTGCCGTGGCCCAGACCCACCTTGCGGTCCTCGGCCACGGAGCCGTCGATGCAGAAGGACTGCAATCCCTCACCGATCTTGCGTGCGGCATCCGCAGCGGTCTTGACACCGGACTTCAGCGCGATGGCCGCACCCACGGTGTACGCCCAGCAGGCGTTCTCAAAGCAGATGGGCTGAATGCCCTTGACGATCTCATAGGGGTCGAAGCCCTTCGCCTTGCAGAGCTCGCGGCACTCCTCCACGGAGCCGATGCCGTACTGCGCGAGGACGCCGTTGATCTTATCGATACGTCTTTCGTAACTTTCAAACAGAGCCATTTTGTCGTCCTCCTTCTCTTATTCCTGGCGCGGGTCGATATACTTCGCCGCGTTGTCCCACTGGCCGTAGTGGCCGGTGGCGTTCTTCAGGGCTTCGTTGGCGTCCACACCCTTCTTCACGGCGTCCATCATCTTGCCCAGACTGATGAACTCATAGCCGATGATCTCATCCTTGTCGTTCAAAGCCAGCTTGCTGCAATAGCCCTCGGCCATCTCCAGATAGCGGGGACCCTTTTCGCGGGTGCCGAACATGGTGCCCACCTGAGAGCGCAGGCCCTTGCCCAAGTCCTCCAGAGACGCGCCCACAGCCAGACCGTCCTCGGAGAAAGCGGACTGAGTGCGGCCATAGACGATCTGCAGGAACAGCTCGCGCATGGCGGTGTTGATGGCATCGCACACCAGGTCGGTGTTCAGCGCCTCCAGAATAGTCTTGCCGATCAGAATCTCGGAAGCCATGGCGGCGGAGTGGGTCATACCAGAGCAGCCGATGGTCTCCACCAGCGCCTCCTCGATAACGCCGTTCTTCACATTCAGCGTCAGCTTGCAGGCACCCTGCTGGGGTGCACACCAGCCGATACCGTGGGTAAAGCCGGAAATATCCCCGATCTGCTTGGCCTGTACCCACTTGCCCTCCTCGGGAATGGGAGCCGGACCGTGATAAGCGCCCTTGGCGACAGGACACATATGCTGTACTTCCGTCGTGTAGATCATAGTGACGATGTTCCTTTCTGTGTTATAGTCGTGCCTTGCGGCGGGTAAAACGAAATGGCGATCCATGTATCATGGCCGCTTCGCGGTCATTATACCAAATCTCCCCACAAATTGCAAGAAACATTCCAAACATTTGGACATTCTGCGAAATCGTCTGTAAGCATTGACTTTTCCCGTAAAACCAGTATACTATTATAGTATTTTTATCAAGTAACGGAGGTCCACCCCTATGTCTGACGCCGCTTATTTTACCGAGATGGAAGCCAAGATCCCCACGGGCAAGGTCCGCACCCGCTTTGCGCCCTCCCCTACCGGTTATATGCACATCGGCAATCTGCGTACCGCCCTGTATACCTGGCTCATTGCCCGCAGTCATGGCGGCACGTTTATCCTCCGTATCGAGGATACCGACCAGGGGCGGCTGGTGGAGGGAGCTACCGATGTCATCTACCGCACCATGGCCGAGTGCCATCTGAACCATGACGAGGGCCCCGACATCGGCGGCCCCGTGGCTCCCTATATCCAGTCCCAACGTCGGGATACCTACGGCAAATACGCCCGCTTGCTGGCGGAAAAGGGCGGCGCCTATTACTGTTTCTGCGAGAAGTGTGCCTCCGAGGAGGACACCGGCGATTTTGACCGCGCCGATGATCCCTGCCGTGATCTGCTGCTGGAGGACGCTCTGCGCCGCGTGGAGGCGGGCGAGCCTTACGTCATCCGCCAGCGCATCCCCAAGGAGGGCACCACCACGTTCCACGATGCCGTGTTCGGCGATATCACCGTGGAAAACAGCACGCTGGACGATCAGGTGCTGCTGAAGCGGGACGGTCTACCCACTTACAACTTTGCCAATGTGATCGACGACCACCTGATGGGCATCACCCATGTGGTACGCGGCAGCGAGTATCTGTCCTCCGCGCCCAAGTACGACCTTCTTTACCACGCTTTCGGCTGGGAGGTACCCACCTATGTCCACTGCTCCCCCGTCATGCGGGACGCGCAGAACAAGATGTCCAAGCGCCACGGCGACCCCAGCTATGAGGACCTGAAGGCAGAGGGCTATCTGACCGATGCCATTCTCAACTACGTTGCCCTGCTGGGCTGGAGTCCCAAGGGTGAGCTGGCGGAGCAGGAGATCTTCTCTCTTGATGCGCTTGTCAAGGCGTTTGATCTGACCGGTATTTCCAAATCTCCCGCCATCTTCGACAAGGCCAAGCTGGATCATTTCAACGCCGTCTACCTGCGTGCCATGTCCCCGGAGGACTTCGCCAAGGCAGCCGAGCCCTACATCCGCCAGAGCGTCAAGGGCGACTTTGACGTGGCGGCCATCGCTGCGCTGCTGCAGGCGCGCTGCGAGCGTCTTACAGATATCCCGGAGAAGGTGGACTTCTTCGATGCGTGCCCGGAGTACGACGTGGAATTCTTCACCAACAAGAAATCTAAGACGAACCCGGAGGTCTGCAAGGCCATGCTGGAGGCGGCTATTCCCATGCTGGCGGCGCTGCCCCAGTGGACGGACGAGGCCATCCACGATGGCCTGATCGCCTTAGCTGAACAATTGGGTGTCAAGAATGCCACCCTCATGTGGCCGGTACGTATCGCTGCTGCCGGCAAGCTGGTCACCCCCGGCGGCGCAGTGGAGATCTGCCGCATCCTGGGCCGTGATGAAACGCTCCGCCGTCTCCGCGCCGGCCTGGAGAAGCTGGCATGAAAAAACAGCTTTGTGCCATCGCCGCTTTCTGGCACAGGGAATACGGCCGATTTGTCGGCATAACTGCCCTTGCTTTTTTGGCACTGACCGTGCTGGCTTACATTGTCGGAAGGCTTGTCCCCAATGTTCCCGTAACCATTATACGCACCTTCAACGAGAGCATTGCAGACGCCGGTATTATCCGCGATGATGGCAGCTTCAGCGCGCTGGCCCTGTTCGGCAACAACCTTCGGGCTATGGTGATGACCGTGCTTTATGGTTTTATACCATTCCTGTATCTGCCGGCACTGTCTCTGGGACTCAACGCTGCGATCATCGGTATGCTTGCCGCACTGATGGATGGCCAGTGGCTTCTGCTGTTGGCCGGTCTTGTGCCTCACGGCATCTTTGAGGTCCCCGCCCTGCTGCTCAGTCTGGCCGCCGGACTCTGCCTGTGCAGAAATATCAATCGATACATCCGCTGCAACGAAAAAGGTATGATGAAGCCCCTGCTTCTGGACCTGCTTCGCGTGGTGGGATTGCTGGTGGTACCACTGCTGGCCCTGGCCGCTGTGATGGAGGCCTATGTCACTCCGCTGGCTATGCAGCTGTTTATGTAAGCCCCGTTTCCCATACGGTTTGTTTTTCCCGCGGCGCCGCCGCGTACTTGATTTTGAAAGGATTGATCCCGCAATGTGTGAAAAGACCACGAACGTTCCCGCTCTGTTTGGCAAAATGGTGTTTGGTGAGCAGCAGATGCAGCAGCGTCTCCCCGCCGCCGCCTACCAGAAATGGCAGCAATGCCTGGCCCAGGGAACGCCGCTGGATCGTACCACCGCCGGCGAGATCGCCAACGCCATGAAGGACTGGGCCATTGAGAAGGGTGCCACCCATTACACCCACTGGTTCCAGCCTATGACCGGCGTTACCGCTGAAAAACACGACAGCTTCATCACCCGCGACGGCAAAGACGGCGTGGTCATGGAGCTGAGCGCCAAGGAACTGAGCAAGGGCGAGGCGGACGCCTCCTCCTTCCCCTCCGGCGGTCTGCGCGCCACGTTTGAGGCCCGCGGCTATACCGCATGGGACCCCACGTCCTACGCCTTCGTCAAGGACGAGACGCTGTATATCCCCACCATTTTCTGCTCGTACAGCGGGCAGACGCTGGACAAAAAAACGCCTCTGCTGCGCTCTATGCGTGTGCTGGACAGGGAGTGCATCCGTATCCTGCGGCTGTTCGGCAACACCGAGGCGCAGCATGTCACGCCGCAGGTAGGCCCTGAGCAGGAGTACTTCCTGATCGACGAGAAGGTATACCGTCAGCGCGAGGATCTGAAGCTGTGCGGCCGCACGCTGTTCGGTGCCCGTCCCTCCAAGGGGCAGGAGCTGGACGACCACTATTACGGCGCCATCAAACCCCGGGTAGCCGCGTTCATGCGGGAGCTGGATCAGGAGCTGTGGAAGCTGGGCGTGCTGGCCAAGACGGAGCACAACGAGGTTGCGCCTGCCCAGCACGAGATCGCGCCCATCTACTCCGATGCCAACAGCGCCTGTGACAAAAACCAGCTGACCATGGAACTGCTGAAAAAGGTAGCCGCCCGCCACGGTTTGGTGTGCCTGCTCCATGAAAAGCCCTTTGCGGGCGTCAACGGCAGCGGCAAGCACGACAACTGGTCCCTGGCCACTGACACCGGCGAAAACCTTCTGAAGCCTGGCAGCACCCCCAGCCAGAACGCCCAGTTTCTGCTGTTTCTAGCCGCTTTTATCAAGGGCGTTGACGAGTACCAGGAAATGCTGCGCTGCTGCGTGTCCTATCCCGGCAACGACCACCGTCTGGGCGGCAACGAGGCCCCTCCCGCCATCATCTCCATCTTTCTGGGCGATGAATTAACGGCTATTCTTGATGCCATCATTCAGGGCACTGAGTATGTGGACATCACCAAGAAAAAGCTCACCATCGGCGTGGACACTTTGCCGGAGATACCCCAGGACACCACAGACCGCAACCGCACCTCTCCCCTGGCCTTTACCGGTAACAAATTCGAGTTCCGTATGCTGGGCTCCTCTCAGTCCATCGCCAGCCCTAATGTGGTGCTGAACACCATCATGGCCGAGGAGCTGCGCCAGTTTGCCGATATTCTGGAAAAGGCAGATGACTTCCAGTCCGCCCTCCAGAAGCTGCTGCACGACACCTTCACCGCCCACCAGCGCATCATCTTCAACGGCAACGGCTATGATGACGCCTGGGTACAGGAGGCCAAGCGCCGGGGCCTGGCCAATCTGCGGGACACGGTGGACTGTATGCCCGCCTACATTGACAAAAAGAACGTCGATCTTTTCACCAAGCACGCCATCCTCACCGAGACGGAGATGCGCGCCCGATACGAGATCCACCTGGAAAACTACTGCAAGGTGTCTGCCATTGAGGCCAGCACCCTGCTGGACATGGTCCAGCGTCATATTCTCCCCGCCGCCAGTGCTTACGCCGACCGCCTAACCCAGACGGCCTTTCACAAGGAGAACAGTGTCCCGGCCTTGTCCGCCCGCATGGAAAAGACTCTGGCCCAGCGTGTTACCGACCTGGGTGAGAAGCTGTTTGATACCTGCGAGGCGTTGCACGCTGCCCTCAGCGATGCCCCCGCCGCGGACGGCGGTATCGACGCCGCACGGTACTACCGCTGCGAGATCGTTACCCGCACCCAGAAGGCCGGCGAGCTGATCGGCCGGCTGGAATCGCTGGTGGACGCCAAGGCGTGGCCGTATCCCACCTATGCGGATATTCTTTTCAGCGTGTGATCCAAAACATTGTAATTCTGTACAGAACTCACTCTCCTCGCAAAAAGCCTCCCCGGTCGGGGAGGCTTTTTCTTTCTTATTTTCCGCGAAGCGCCGCAACGATCTGCGTGTATACCTTCTCCGGCTCCCTCTGGAACCGCTCCGCCAACGCCTCGGCGTCGGCCTTATCGGCCACCATCAGATCCAACGTCATCAGGCTATCCACATCGTCCCGCAGCCGCAGCTCCACGGTGAACGTCCCGTTTTCACGCGGCGTCACCCGTCCCTGCACCTGCTGCCGCCGCACCGCCGCCTTGTTCCAAGCCGCGATATGCCTATCCGACAGCTGTCTTACGGAGTATGGCAGGCTGCTCTCGCAGATACCGCTGTTTCTTCGTCCCTTTTCCGTGATAACATACTGCCCGTCTTCCGTGACACGCAGATGCTCTGTCTTCACCAGGTCACCCAGACACTCCGCATAATCAAAGTAGTCGATGCCCTCGTCGCACATGGTCATGTCCTGCAAGTCGGCTCCGTCCACCGGCTCCGTCAGCCGCGACACAATGTACAGGATCAGGAACTTGATCTCCAGCTTGTCCTGAATGAACGCGATACCCACATCGTCCACCTCCTTTTTTGGTATTATACGCAATTTTTGCCCGCTTGTAAAGCGAAACCCCGCGAAAAAAGCAGAGGACGGCTCTCGCCGTCCCCTGTTCTGCTTCTCAATGGCACGCACAGTAGTTCTTGGTGCTGTTATAGTCGCAGGGCGTCTCCACCGCGTTGGGCGGGAAAAACTCGTTCATGGGGAACGCCACGCTGCGGAACAGCCCGCAGGGATCCTCCTGGCTGCCGCAGTCGCACTCGCTCTGGGGCACGCAGTAGTCATATACCGGTACCAGCAGCTGTGTATCGCGTTCCAACCGCACCAGCGTGAACTGCCCCAGCGTCACATACAGCCGCCGTGCTGCACTGTCGTCGAACACCAGCTCTCCACTGAAGCTCTGCGCCACAAAGGACGGGATCTCCGACAAACAACTGCCTGTCGAGACAGGGACCGGTACCTCCGCTACACGGGTATCCAGCACGATCGGGTCCACGGCTTCCACCACGGCGATAGGCAGATTGGTCCGTATCCGTCCCGGCACATCCAACTCGTCGAACACCGTGTCCGAGGAGAATATCTTGGCGTTTCCTTCGCTACCGAACAGGATACACCGCTTGTCGAACACGCACAGGCCTTCCACCTCAGTGTATCGCGGCGTGCCGGTACACACCTGTAAAGTCACCCGGTAGTAGAAGCGCATATCCACCGAATAGAACCCCCGGTTGAACGTCACCGGCTCCACATCGGTGTAGACGTATAGCAGCTCCGCTGTGCCGCCCTTGATCATCTGCGACGCGCTGAGCACCTCCTGCGCCGCCGCCGTGGGGTAAAAGCGCAGATCCTCCACGCAGTCCTTATCCCTGCATGAGTCAAATATCTTCCGCGTATGGATGCACACGGCCTCCCGGACGTTCCCCAGGTCGCAGACCGGTCCCGGCATTACATTTTCAGGCATAGAATGACCTCCCAATAAGTAGTGAAAGACGGCCTCTTTCATTCCACTCTATGCCCAAAAGGCAAAAAGGGTGCGGCCCGCAGGCCGCACCCTGACACTCATTCGCTCTTTTCCTTCCTTCGCACCACCACGTTCTCCGGTCCAAGCCATTCCCGGCACTCCTTCAAAAACGCCGGGTGGTCCAGGCAGAAGCCGCCCCACAGCTTGCCGGTGTCGGCAATGCGTATCTTCAGCGGCACCTTCCCTTCGAACATGGTCGCCACCAACAGCAGATGGCTGAACGCCGGGTCATCGATGCTCTTCACCCGCAGGTATACGGCGGCAGCGCCGTTTTCCGGGGCCTTTTGTCCCTCCGGCAGTTCACTGCCGTTCATGGGGAATACCACGTCCGGTACGATCTGCGGCGGCTTCTCGTCCCGCAGGCTCAGCCGTCCCTTGATAAGTACCGGGCTGTTCACTGCCAGATAGCTGCCGCATCGTTCCAGCACCCGAGAAAAGCACAGAAGCTCCATGGATGCCGTCTCATCCTCCAGCACCACATAGGCCATCAGCGTCCCGTTCTTGGTGGGCCGCGTCTTGCTGGAGGCCACGATGCCCGCCACCGTCACCGGCATACCGTCGGCGAACCGTGTGGGGCCCTCTTCAGAGGACACATCCTCCAGTATCTCATTCAGCGTCACTGCCCCGCTGCTACGGGCCGCAGCGCGATAGCCCACCATGGGGTGCCCGGACAGATACAGCCCCGTGGTCTCCTTCTCCATGTGCATCCGCTCCGTGGCGGTAAACTCCGGAATGTCCGGCATCACCACCGTCTCCACGGTGCTGTTGGCGGCGCTCATGCCGAAGAAATCGATCTGACCCTCCACGTTCCGCCGCCGCACATTGCCGATGCCGTCCAGCACCTTCTCATACACCGCCAGCAGCTGCGACCGCCGCGCCCCCATGCTGTCGAAGGCGCCGCTGCGGATAAGGTTTTCCACCGCCCGCTTGTTCATGTCGCCGCAGTCGTACATCCGGTCGCAGAAATCCTGCAAAGACGTAAAGCTGCCGCCCTGCTCCCGCTCCCGGACCACCGACTGGATAAAGCCACGTCCGATGTTCTTGATGGCCACCAGGCCGAACCGTATGCCGCCCGGCTCCACGGTGAACCGGTCGCTGGACCGGTTCACGTCCGGCGGCAGCAGCGCAATGCCGCAGTCGCGGCACTCCCCGATATACCCCGCCACCTTGTCGCTGTTGTCCAGCACGCTGGTCAGCAGCGCGGCCATATACTCCTTGGTGTAATGGCACTTGAAATACGCCGTCTGATACGCCACCACCGCGTAGCTCACCGCGTGAGCCTTGTTGAAAGCATAGTTGGCAAAGTCGTATATCTCGTCGTAGATGGCCTGCGCTGTCTTCTCGTCGATACCGTTGGCGATACAGCCCTTGATTCCTCGTTCCGCATCGCCGTATACGAAGGCCTGACGCTCCTTCTCGATCTCCTTGGCCTTCTTCTTGCTGATGGCCCGGCGCACCATGTCCGCCTGCCCCAGCGAAAAGCCGCCCAGCTCCTGGAAAATGCGGATGACCTGCTCCTGGTACACGATGCACCCGTAGGTGACCGACAGTATAGGCACCAGCCTTGGGTGCTTATACGTCACCAGCTTCGGGTCGTGCTTGCAGGCGATAAACCTCGGAATGGACTCCATTGGTCCCGGACGGTACAGCGCGATCACGGCGGTGATATCCTCAATACTCTGTGGCTTCAGCCCCACGCACACACCGGTCATGCCCGTGGACTCGATCTGGAACACGCCCGCCGTCTGTCCTCGGGAGATCATGTCATAGGTCTCCGCGTCGTCGTCCGGTATTTTGCTCAGCGCGAACTCTGGCTCCCGCTGCTGCACCATCTTCACGGCGTCATCCAGCACCGTCAGGTTCCGCAGCCCCAGAAAGTCCATTTTCAGCAGGCCCAGCTCCTCCAGTGTCGTCATCACATACTGGCACACCACCGCGTCGTCGTTCCGTGCCAGCGGCACATATTCGTATACCGGCAGCTTTGTGATGACCACGCCCGCCGCGTGGGTAGAGGCGTGCCGCGGCATCCCCTCCAGCGCCATGGCTGTGTCGATGAGTTTTTTGACCTTTGGCTCCTCCCGGTACATATCTGCCAGCTGCTTCGAGAGCTTCAGCGCCTCCTGCAAGGTAATATGCAGCGCCCCCGGCCCTGCCGGTACCAGCTTCGCCACAACATCCACCTCGGCGTAGGTCATGTTCAGCGCCCGGCCCACATCCCGTATGGCTGCTCGGGCGGCCATGGTACCGAAGGTCACGATCTGGGCTACATGGTCGTCGCCATATTTTTTGCGGACATATTCCACCACCTCGCCCCGCCGCGTGTCGCCGAAGTCCATGTCGATATCCGGCATAGACACACGCTCCGGGTTCAGGAACCGCTCGAAGTACAGATCGTACTTCATGGGGTCGATGTCCGTGATCTCCAGGCAGTAAGACACCATAGATCCGGCCGCGCTGCCGCGCCCTGGTCCCACCGGTATTCCCCGGCTCTTGGCGTACCGCACAAAGTCCGACACAATGAGGAAATAGTCCGTAAAGCCCATTTTCTCGATCATATCCAGCTCATAATCCAGCTGCTTCCGATATTCCGGCTTTGCCTGACCGTACCGCCGAGCAAACCCCTCATCGCATAGTTTACGCAGATATGTAGGTGAGTCATACCCCTCCGGCAGCTTGAATTCCGGAAGATGGTATTTGCCGAAGGTGAACTCCAGCTGGCACTTCTCCGCAATCTTTTCCGTGTTGGCCACCGCGTCCGGATATCCGGCGAACAGCGTCTCCATCTCCTCTGTGGAACGGATATAAAAATTCCGCGGCTCATACCGCATTCGGTTCTCGTCATCCACCGTCTTGCCGGTCTGGATACACAGCAGCACGTCGTGGTTTTCTGCATCCTCCTTCCGCAGATAGTGGGCATCATTGGTACACACCAGGGGTATCCCCGTTTCGTTGTGCAGCCGCAAAAGACCCCGGTTCACCTCGGTCTGCTCGGCGATGCCGTGGTCCTGTAATTCCAGGTAAAAGTCCTCACCGAAAATTCCCCGCATCTCCAGTGCATATGCCTTGGCCCCGTTGTAGTCACCATTCATCAGCCGCTTGGGAATTTCTCCTGCCAAACAGGCCGACAGGGCGATCAGCCCGTCGGAATGGGCGCGCAGCAGCTCCATATCGATACGCGGCTTGATATAGAACCCCTCGATATACGCCTGCGACACCATGTATGATAGGTTTCGGTACCCCGTCTCGTTCTTGCACAGCAGCACCAGATGCCGAGACTCCGCATCGAACTCATGCTGCTTGTCGAACCGTGTCCGACGCGCCACATATACCTCGCACCCGATGATGGGATGGATGCCCTCCGCCTTGCAGGCGCGGTAAAAGTCCACTGCGCCGTACATGACGCCGTGGTCGGTAATAGCGCAGGCCGTCTGCCCCAGCTCCTTTACCAGCTTCGGCAGGTCCCGTATCCGGCACGCACCGTCCAGCAGACTGTATTCCGTATGTACATGCAGATGCACAAATCCCATACCTGTTCTCCTTTACTTCTCCCCTATCATCCCGCACAGTATCTCCGCCGCGCTGAGAATAAGCAGCCCGCAGTGATCCCCCGCCGCCAGTGCCATGGCCGTGTCAGTGGGCTGCAATTCCTTCTCCGCCAGCAGTTCCCGGCAGTTGAGATGCTTAAATCTCTCCATAAACCGCCGCTGGTATTCCTTGGTGATCTCCGCGGATTTCGCCTTGCTGGCGGCCATTTCCGGAAACGCGCAGCCCAGGATCATCACAGGCGCGTTTACCGCCCCACAGATGTTCCCGCTTCGCACGCCGCCGCCTAACCCCGCACCGACAGCCAGTGCCTGGGTCTCCGTAATACCCATCACATCTGCGAATGCCGCCAGCAGCGCCTGGGCGCAGTTGGCCCCGTTTTTTCTGTACGCCTCCGCGCGTTCGCACCGTTCTCTCATGTTCATAGCTCCTTAGCCTCCTCCATCAACTTTCTCATTCGATGGTTCATGCACGACTTTGTTACCGGCGGGTCGCACTTCTCTGCCAGCTGTACCAGCGACAACTCCGGATATTCCTGCCGCAGCGCCGCGGTTTGCCGCAGCTTTTCCGGAAGCGTATCCCACCGGGCGCTGCGGCGCAGCTTCTCGATGGCGCCTACCTGCTCCTGCGCCGCGTCCAGCGTCTTGTTTACGTTGGCCATATCGCAGTTCATAGCCCGGTTGGCGCCGTTGCGTATCTCCTTATCCACTTTGGCCGTCATGATGTCCATGGCCGCCGCCGGTGCGCCGATCTTCGTCAGAAAGTCCTCGATGTGCTCTGACTGCTTGAAGTACAGCAGTGCATCCGCGCCGCGCCGTATGGAACGTGGCAGGAACCCCATCTCCTCCATCAGCGCCTGTACCTCCCGGCTGGCCGGCACATGACTGGTGGCCAGCTCCAGATGGTACCGCTTCTCTGGGTCGGTGACGCTGCCTCCCGCCAAAAATGCCCCCCGCAGGAACGCCGTCCGGCAGCAATCCTCCTCCAGTATTCCGAAGTTCACGTGCAGCGCCGTCAGCTGCCTCGCATCATAGCCAAGTGTGTTGATGATCTTTTCCAGCTTTTCCGGCGCTGTGATGCCGAAGATCAGCTTTCCTTTGCCGTTCGTTTCCTCCGGTACCCGGTCGAATTTTACCCCAAAAGCTTTCTGAAACAGCTTTGGCAGCCGTGCGGCGAAGTCTCCGTTCTCCGTGATGATCCGTATCTCTCCGGGCGTGAACGTGTTGCCGTACAGCAGCACACCGTAGCCCTCGGCCCGGGCGCAGCACTGGCGGCTGATTCCCACGCGGCACAGTTCATTTTTTACCTTTCCCGCAAATGAGATCATGACCCTTCACCTCACTGTTCCGCACGGCGGAAAGCCACCGTTTTTGCCTTCATGGATATCTTTTCCACCCGGTAGCCGTATGCCGCAAGCTCCTTTTTATACGTTAGGAAGGCGTGGTCGATGGGCACACCGGCAATACGTCCTATTTCCTCGAACGACAGCGTAAATTGATCCCGTCCATCCTTAAACACATATTCCCAGAGTTTATCGTATTTGCTCATACATCGTCTCCTGTTTTTGCTCCGACCGCAGGTGCGGAACACACTTACCGCCCCATATCCCTGTGGCTTTCCGCCACGGAAAAGCCCAGCGCGTCAATGTATGCCGCCAGCCGGTGCGCCACAGCCACAGATCGGTGCCGACCGCCGGTGCAGCCTACAGCCAGTACCAGCTCTGTCCGCCCCTCCTGTCGGTACTGGGGCAGTAAATAATCTACCATCGGCGTCAGACGCCGCCAGAATTCCTCCGTGGCCGCCGCGTTCATCACATAGTCGCGCACCGCCACATCCAGCCCGGTCAGCCTTTTTAACTCCGGCACATAGTAGGGGTTTGGCAAAAACCGCACGTCCAGCACCAGGTCTGCCTCCGGGGGCAGGCCATTCTTGAACCCGAAGGACAGCACCGTCACGTGCAGTCCTCCACCGCTGCCGCCGCCCAGCAGCGTCAGCAGCGTGCTCCGCAGCTTGGCCGCAGAAAATGCCGACGTGTCCAGCACCAAGTCTGCCTGTGCCCGCACCGGTGCCAGCATCGCCCGTTCCCGCGCTACCGCTTCTTCGATGGAGGCTCCGTCACCGCACAGAGGATGGCTCCGCCGTGTCTCCTTATAGCGGTTGATAATGGTCTTGGTGTCCGCCTCCAGAAACAGCAGTCGACACCGCAGACCCTGCCGTCGCAGCTCTTCCACCGCGCCGGTCAGCCGGTCAAAGGGCTCCCCGGCCCGCACGTCGTACACGAAAGCCAAGCGGTCATACCGGCCGCCGGCGGCCGCGCAGAACTCGGCGAATTTGACCATCATCTCCGCCGGCAGGTTGTCCACGATGTAGTAGCCGCTGTCCTCCAGACAGATGGCGGCGCGGCTCTTTCCCGCACCGGACATTCCCGAAATAATGAGTATTTCCAATTCAGTATCCTCCCCCGCCGTCAAGCGTGATTCGGAATCCCGTCAAAAACAAGCCCGGTACGGCGTTATTTTTGCTGCACTTTTGCGTTCTTTTTTATTACCTTTACTGTAACATTTTTGTATATTTACTGGCACATTTTATATACCTTCTATCAAGGTCATTGAAACACCTGTGATCGATGCGGTCGTAATTCAAGTAATGACCCGGACCTCAGGCTCTAGCACAACGCCGGTTTGCTCCCGCACGCGCTTTTGTATCTCTGCCATGAGAGCTGTCACATCAGCGCAGGACGCCCCGCCCCGGTTGATGACGAACCCCGCGTGCTTCTCCGACACCTGTGCGCCGCCCACGGTCAGACCCTTTAGGCCGCACTGATCAATCAGCGCCGCAGCATAGTAGCCCGCCGGGCGCTTAAAGGTACTGCCCGCGCTGGGATACTCCAGCGGCTGTGACGCCTTACGCCGGGCCATCAGCTCGTCCATTTTCTCCCGTATCTCCCCGGGGATACCGGCCTGCAAGTGGAGCGTCGCCCGCAGCACCACCGTGTCGGGGTGCTCTGTCAGCAGGCTGTGCCGATAGGAAAACGCCATTTCTTCCCCACTGAGGGTCTTGACACCATCCTCGGGGAACAGCACGGTCACTTCCTTTACCACCTGTGCCATTTCCCCACCATAGGCACCGGCATTCATGCACACTGCGCCGCCCAGGCTTCCCGGTATCCCGTGGGCGAACTCCAGCCCGGAAAGCCCTGCCTTCTGCGCGAAAACAGCGATCTTTGCCAGTGATGCGCCGCACTCTGCCGTGATCTCACCTGCGACCGCACCAGCCGCCACACCCGCCATGTCCCGGGTGCAGATCACCAGACGCTCCACGCCCTCATCCGGGAAGAGCACGTTGGTGCCGTTTCCCAGCACAAAGGGCCGTGCGCCCAGCTCCAGTGCATGGCTCACCAGCAGCACCGCCGCCTCCCCGCTGCGGGGAAAGGCCATGCGCCGCGCCGGCCCGCCGATGCGGAAGGAGGTATACCGATCCAGCGGCGCGTCCTTCTCATATTCCATATCCGGCAGATAGTCCGCCGCCCATTTGTCCAGCTCCTCGTACCAGCTCATAATGCCTCCAAGCTTTGAAAATAAGGGGTTCCCTACACTGCCAGCGGTAGTATATGCCCCTGTCAGATACGCTTATTCTTTCCCAGCAGGGCCGCGCCGATCAGACCCGCCCGGTTGCCCAGCTGCGCCTTGACGATGCGCGTCCGCCGGTCCTTGCCGCAGGGAATGCTCTCTCTGGCCACCCGCTGCTGCACGGGTAGCAGCAGCTGCTCGTCCGCTTCATTGCTGACGCCGCCGCCAATGGCCAGTGTATCCGGCTGAAAGATATTCACCACGTTCACCACGCCGCAGGCCAGGTAGTCCACGTATCGGTCGCACACCATTTGTCCCACCGGGTCACCCTCGCGGGCCGCGATAAACGCCGACTGCCCGGACACGTGTCCGTCATTCTCCGTGATGACCCGCGCCAGAATACTGTCCGGGTAGGCCGCCAGTGCCTCTGCCGTCATGCGCTTCAGCGCCGTGGCGCTGGCGTATTGCTCCCAGCAGCCGTGCCGCCCGCAGGGGCACGGCAGGCCGTTCTGCTCGATGACCATGTGACCCACCTCACCGGCCATACCGTTGGCGCCGTGGTATATTTTCCCGTTGTGGATGATACCCGCGCCCACGCCGGTACCCAGCGTGATGGTCACAAAGCGCTTGCTCTCGCGTCCCGCGCCCACATGGAACTCCGCCAGCGCCGCGCAGTTAGCGTCGTTTTCGATGTACAGCGGGATATTCAGATATTTGTGAAACAGCTTTCGCAGCGGCACGTCCCGCAGGGGAAGGTTGCAGGTATACGCGATAGAACCCGCCCGTATATCCACCGTTCCGGGAACGCCGACGCCTACCGACGCCACATCACTGACCGGAATATTGGCCGCCTTTGCCAGCTCCTGCACCAGTGACGCCACTGTCCACGCCAGCCCCTCACGGTCTACGATGGACGCGACCTTCATCTTCTGTGTCGCCAGCAGCGTTCCGCTTTCGTCCACCAGCCCCGCCTTGAGGTTGGTGCCGCCAATGTCTACGCCAACGTATTTCATCTGTTCTCCGCCTCGCCCGTTGTGCTCTTTTTCTTCAGCATGGCGTCCACCTTGCTGTCAAACTGCGTCACGAAGTCTCGTGCCGCGTTGTAGCCGTACTTCATCTGCCGGTTCTTCATGGTGGCGATCTCCACGATGCCTGCCAGGTTCCGCCCCGGCCGCACCGGGATGGTCACGATGGGCAAGCTCACATCCAGCATGGTGTATTTCTCCTCGCCCAGGCCCAGCCGGTCATAGAACTTCCCGTCTTCCCACTGTTCCAGCTGGATCACCAGGTCGATCTCCGTGTCGAACTGCACCGCGCCCATGCCGAACAGCTGCTGCACGTCGATGACGCCCACGCCGCGTATCTCGATATAGTGCCGGATGATCTCCGGCGCCGTGCCGTAGAGAGAGTTGGACACCCGGCGGATCTCTACCGCGTCATCCGCCACCAGCCGGTGACCGCGCTTGAGCAGCTCAATGGCCGTCTCGCTCTTGCCGATGCCGCTGTCGCCCAGGATCAGTACGCCCTGTCCGTAGATATTCATCAAGACGCCGTGCCGCGTGATCTGCGGGGCCGTTACCCGGTTCAGGTAGTCAATGAGCCGGCTGGTGATATCCACCGTGGAGTCCACCGCCCGCAGCAACGTGCGGTCGTGCTTGTCCGCCATCTGCACCAGCTCAGGCGGCGCCTCCATATTCCGCGCCACGATCATCGCCGGGAACGGATAGCTCATCAGCTGGTTGAACACACGCAGACGCTCTGCCTCGGTCATGCGCTCCAGATAGCGTATCTCGCCCCGTCCCAGTATTTGCAGGCGCTTGTCGTCAAAATAATCGTAAAAGCCTACCAGCTGCAGGGCGGGCCGATTTACGTCGGAAATGGTGATCACCGCGCTGTCATAGTCGCTGCCGCGGTGCAGTATTTCCATGCCGAAGGTCTCCACCATTTTTTTCAGGCTGGCGGGTGTGCGTTTCACTTTTTCCATGGGCGCTCCTCCTGCCCGGAAACGGGCGAATATACTTCTTTTAATTATATCTTGCGGCGCGCTTTTTCGCAACACTTTCCCCATGCAAAAAAAATTCGTTTTTTTGTCAAATAATACTTGCAATTTCGGCGCACATCTGTTATTATATCAACTGCTTGCGATGCAAGAGGTATGTTATGACAGCAAGGAGGTGCAACGGATGGCAAAGTGCGAATTTTGCGACAAGGGCGTGACCTTTGGTATCAAGGTGTCCCACTCTCATCGGCGTTCCAACCGCCCCTGGAAGCCCAATGTCAAGCGCGTGAAGGCTGTGATCAACGGTACGCCTCGCCATGTGTATGTTTGTACCCGATGCCTGCGTTCCGGCAAGGTTACCCGCGCGATCTGATCGCGTCTGAACTGCACAGTTAAAAGCTCTGCGATGTATCGCAGAGCTTTTTGCGTTTTATAAGCGGGTATACGCCTGCCGTGGCAGGCGTATACCCGCTTATTCTTCCACCACGGGGTAATCTGTGGTATCGGTAAAGTGCCACCATTCGGCGCTGTATGGCCGAAAACCGCAGGACACCATGGTGTCCTCCAACAGGCGGACATTGTCATAAGCTGCCGTGTCGGACACATCACTGTAATCCCTGTCCGCCATGGCGGTGAAATCGTCAAAATCCGTGGGCATGGGAACGGGCGAACCATCGGCGGACACCAGCGTGACGTCCACCGTGTTGCCCCGGCTATGTCCGGAATAGCCCTTTGTGGGATCGGCCACATACTGCGGATCGGGGCACACCTCCCACAGGCGGAACTGTGCGCTGACGGGGCGGTAGGCATCCCAGATCTTCAGCGCCAAGTCCCGCTCAGCCAGCATTTCCTGCGCCTGTGCCAGCTTTTTCAATGTGCCATAGCGCAGCTGGGGCTGGGTAAAATCGTAGATCACCTGTCCGGTGAAATTGTTCTCCGTGGCGTAGCGGAGGTCGGCATAGACGCCGGGAAGGTAGGTACACACATCCACCAGTGCGTCCTCCGCCGGTTCCGGTTCCGGCTCCGGCTCCGGTGCAGGAACAACGGGGATATCCGGCTCCGCAGGCGTATCCACGGTTTCCTGCGGCGGCTCCGGTGGGTCGTCTGCCTTCGGGAATGCCGCGCAGCCTGCGGCAAAGCAGAGCGGCAGCAGGATACACACCGCACAGAGCAAGCATTTCCAATATGTCATATATACCCCACCCTTTCACAGCTCCGGGTCCCAGCTTTTCTTCTCCGTATACCGCGGCGGGACGTCCTCTGCTGTGACGGGTCCGGCCTCGGGAACGGCCCCTGCGGTGTGCCGGTCAAAGCCCAGGTAACGGGTACCCTGGAACGTCAGATCGCCCACGTCGCCCTCCGCCATCATGCCGTATTCCCTTCCGGGAACGTGCAGCTCAAGCCGGTCGCCGCTGTCAAACTGGAACGTCACGTAATAGTGAGTGGAGGTGCTGGTGTGCATACCGCCGTTGTTATTGCTGTGGTGGTGCACATCGGTATTCTGCCGCTTGGCGACAACAGCCGCCTGCACCGTCAGGCGCGGAGAGTTGTTGTTCTTGTGCCAGGTGCCAATGCCCTTTACTGCTAAGGCGATGAAGCAGACGATGACGATGGCAAATATCGCGAAAACAAACACCCGCATGATGTCGAACCCTGTGTCAAAGCCGAACCAAAACCCCATATCCGTTCTCCTTCCATATTTATAAAATTACTTTGCTTTACACCTTCTTCAAATGATGGGAGGCGGCCTTCAGCATAAGCTTCTTGGTACCCACCGTATCGAAGGCTACCTCCAGCAGTGCATCGCCGCCCATAGGCCGCACGGAGAGCACCAGGCCTCTGCCGAAAGCGTCGTGCTCCACCGTCTCCCCTGCCTGCAGCTGTATGTAAGAGGCGGTAGACGGCGCTTTTGCCGCTGTTCTGGCCGTATGCAGCGAGCCGGGACGAGACGCGGCAGGCACCTCGCGGCGCGTCGGTGCTGTGGTACCCTGACGTGTATAGCCGCCGTAACCGTAAGCGCAGCCATCATCGTCCCGAGAGTCCTCCCAGGCGTCGCTGCGGGGTACCGGCTTGGACAGCCACTCCATGTTGTTCTCCGGGATCTCACTGAGGAACCGGGAGGGCATACAGGGTGTTGTTTTACCGTACAGCGTGCGCTGGCGGGCGTTGGTCAGCGTCAGCTTCTCTTTGGCGCGGGTCATGGCCACATAGCACAGCCGGCGCTCCTCCTCCATCTCGTCGCCATCGCCCATGGCGCGATTTCCGGGGAAAAGCCCCTCCTCCATGCCCACCACAAATACCTGGGGGAATTCCAGGCCCTTGGCGGCGTGCATGGTCATCATGGTCACGCAGTTGTCGCCGTCCACCCGGCTGTCCAGGTCGGTGTACAGCGCGATCTCATCCAGGAAGCCGGAGAGACTCGTCTCCGCGCCCTCGGCGTTTTCCAGGTAGGCCAGGATGCTGGAGCGCAGCTCCTGCACGTTCTCCAGCCGGCCGCGGCTCTCCATATCGTCCTTCTCCCGCAGGGCGGGCGCGTAGCCGCTTCGCTCGCAGACGTAATCGTAGAACTCCGGCAGCTCACTCTCCGGCAGGCGGCGGCGCATTTCCTCGATCATATCTGTAAAGGCTTTCAGCTTGCCAGCTGCATTTTTCAGCTCGGGGAATTCCTCCGCACGGCGGAATACGTCATAGAGCGTCAGGCCGTGCTGTGTGGCAATAATCTGGGCCTTGTCCACGGTGGTCTGGCCGATCTTGCGGGCGGGAACGTTGACGATGCGCCGCAGGCGCAGATCGTCCGTGGGGTTGTTGATGACGCACAGATAGGCAAGCATATCCTTGACCTCGGCCCGGTCAAAGAACTTCAGTCCGCCGTAGATCTTATAGGGGATGCCGCTGCGCTTGCAGGCGTATTCCAGCGCGTTGGACTGGGCGTTGGTACGGTACAGCACCGCACAGTCACCCCAGCTGCCGCCCCGGCGGTAGTACATCATGATCTGCCCCAGGACAAAGTTGGCCTCGTCGCTCTCGTTGAAGGTGGTCTTTACCGTCACCAGCTCGCCGCAGCCGTTCTCCGTCCACAGGGTCTTGCCCTTGCGGCCCTGGTTGTTGCGGATGACTGCGTTTGCCGCGTCCAGAATGTTCTGCGTGGAGCGATAATTCTGTTCCAGCCGAATGACCCGCGCCCCCTTGAACTGCCGCTCAAAGCTGAGGATATTGGTGATATCCGCGCCCCGGAAGCGGTAAATGCTCTGGTCGTCGTCACCTACCACACAGATGTTCCGGGCAGGTCCTGTCAGCAGCTTGGCCAGCTCGTATTGCAGCGCGTTGGTGTCCTGATACTCGTCTATGAGGACATAGCGGAACTTCCGCTGGTAGTACTCCCGCACATCCGGCGCCGTCTGCAGCAGGCGCACGGTGTGCCACAGCAGGTCATCAAAGTCCAGCGCATTGGCCTCACGAAGCTTTTTATTGTAAAGCGCATATACTTTACCCATCCTTATTTTCCGCCAATCGTTGATCGATTGCCACTGCTCCAGAAATTCCTCCGGCGACTGCATATCGTTCTTGGCGCGGGAGATGGCCGACTGCACCTCGCGGGGCGGAAACGACTTCTCCTCCAGCCCCAGCTCCTTGAGAATGTCCTTGACCACACGCTTGCTGTCATCACTGTCATAGATGGTGAAGCTGCGGTCGAAACCGATGCGGTCGATATCACGCCGCAGGATCCGTACACAGGCGGAGTGGAACGTGGACGCCCAGACATCGGCGGCAGCCTCCTCCCCCAGCATCCGACCCAGGCGATCCTTCAGCTCGTTAGCAGCCTTGTTGGTGAAGGTGATAGCCAGCACCTCCCAGGGACGGGCCGGTTCCACCGCGCAGAGATACTCCACGAGAGCGTGCTGCGCCGAGTCCGGCACCTTGGCATACTGCTCCAGAAACGATACCTCGTCCTCGCTGATGGGAATCGGTATCTCCTCGGTATCACTGCCACGACCATACCGCAGCAGATTGGCCACCCGGTGAATCAGCACGGTCGTCTTACCGGAGCCAGCGCCCGCCAACAGAAGCAGCGGCCCCTCCGTGGCCAGCACGCCCTGGCGCTGGCAGTCGTTCAAATTCTGATAATCCACCGCGATCGCATCGCGCCGGGCCTTGATAAAGCGTTTTTCCAGATCCGTCATAGAGGGGCCTCGTCTTTCTCGTTCGTTGCTCTCATTTTAATACAACTTCCGCGCCCGGTCAACCGCAAATGAAATTTATAGAATTTTTGTTCGATTTCGCTTGACAAGAACGCTTGTTCGATTTATACTATTACCAGAACAACAGTTCGAGCAAGGAGGACACAACTATGACAACTTTTGGTCTCATTATCACGCTGCTGGGCGCAGGTTCCATCGCCGCCAATATACTGCGGCTCATCGACTGTATTGACAGGCCGGCGCCCCGGCGCCGCCGCATGGCATAAAAGCATGGAGCTGCTGGACAAGCTGGCGATATTGTCGGATGCGGCCAAATACGACGCAGCGTGTACGTCCAGCGGCGTGCGCCGCGGATTCCGGCCGGGTATGATCGGCAACACCTCCTCTTCCATCGCCGGCTGCTGTCACAGCTTTTCGGCCGATGGGCGGTGCATCACGCTGCTGAAGGTGCTGTTGAGCAATGCCTGCGTGTACGACTGCAAGTACTGCGTCAACCGGCGCAGCAATGATACGCGCCGCGCCGCCTTCACGCCCCGTGAACTGGCGGAACTGACCATCGGCTTCTTTCGGCGGAATTACATAGAAGGCCTGTTCCTCTCCAGCGGCGTACTGCGCGATCCGGACTACACCATGGAACAGATGATCCGGGCCCTGCGTATCCTGCGGGAGGAATATCGTTTCAACGGTTACATCCACGCCAAAGCTATCCCCGGTGCGGCGCCGGAGCTGGTGCATCAGCTGGGACTGCTGGCCGACCGGCTCAGTGTGAACATCGAGCTGCCCAGTCAGCAGGGTTTGCAGGCACTGGCCCCGGATAAGACCAGGGAGGCGATCCTGCGCCCGATGGGACTGATCCGCGACGGCGCGGCACAGAGTAAGGCGGAGCTGGCGAAGTATCGGCACGCGCCGGTGTTTGCCCCGGCGGGACAGAGCACACAGCTGATCGTGGGCGCCACTGATGACAGTGACCGGCACATTCTGCACCTGACGGAGTCACTATATCGCAAGTACAGGCTGAAGCGCGTGTTCTACTCCGCGTATGTACCGGTGGTGGAGAACAGTCTTCTGCCATCCCTGGACACCAAACCGCCTCTGCTGCGGGAGCATCGCCTGTACCAGGCGGACTGGCTCCTGCGGTTTTACGGCTTTCAGGCCGCCGAGCTGCTGGATGATGCCCACCCGGACTTTGACCCACGGCTGGACCCCAAGTGCAACTGGGCGCTGCGGCATCTGGACCAGTTCCCTGTCGAGGTCATGCGGGCGGATTTGGAGACGCTGCTGCGCGTTCCCGGAATCGGCCCCACCAGCGCGCGGCGTATCGTATCGGCACGGCGCTGCGGCGGTACCCTACGCTTTGAGGACCTGAAAAAGCTGGGCGTGGTGCTGAAACGGGCGCAGTACTTTATTACCTGCGGTGGGCGGATACCGGAGGGACTGCACTTCTCCCCTGCTACGCTGCCCTTGCAGCTGGAACGACTGGAGCGCGGTACGTTGCCTTCGGACCAGGCCGCACAGATGTCTCTCTTTGATCCGGTAGGAGAAGCCGTATGAATGACGTGATTTATCAATATGATGGCAGCCTGGATGGTTTTCTGTGCTGCGTATATGAGAGCTATGTGTACAAGGAGGCCCCCGCCGCCTTCTGCTGCGACGAAGACCCTCTCTCCCTCTATGAAGTTCGCACCGTGATCACCCAGCCGGCGTACAGTCAGCGGGTCAGCCGCGGTATCGCCGCCCGGTCCGGCAAAGCGCTGGCCGTGGTGCGCCGCGGCTTTTTAACGTGTCTGCCGGACAAGGAGCTGCATCTGTATGCCTTCATCAGGAAGCTGCTGGCGGAGGGACCCGGCTTTATGCGCGATCTATCCGACCCGGCCTGCTATCCGCTGTATCGCGCCATCCGCCATATGAACGGCGAGCTGGAAAAACTGCGCGGTTTTGTGCGGTTTTCGAACTACGGCGGTACACTGGGCGCAGAGATCGAACCGAAAAACCGTGTGCTGCCGCTGCTGCGCGGCCATTTTTGCCAGCGTTACGCCAACGAGCAGTTTTTTATCTACGACCGCACCCATCGGGAACTGCTGTTGTACGCCAATGGTAGATCCCGCATTACGCAGATCGAGAACTTCAAGCCTGTCCTGCCAGGGGAGGACGAATTGTACTTTCGCTCGCTGTGGAAACAGTTTTTCCAAAGCGTCGCCATTCGGGAGCGCGAAAATCCCCGGTGCCAGAACACGTTTATGCCGAAGCGGTATCGGGGGACCATGACGGAGTTTTTGCCTTTGGAATACGAAAAAGGGCAGGGTGCCTTGGCGAATCTGCCTGGTGCCTCCGGAACGGACGGCTAAGAGACATCTGCCGGAAACGCGTTTCACCTTTCCGTTACGAGGGAACGCCCATCCCGCCGATAACGGGATGAGCGTTCCGCAATAGAGCCCCCTCTGTCCTGATCCATTTTACATTCGAAATCGCGCTGCTGTCGAGACGCCCCCCTTTTTACGCCGTCTCTGCCCGAAGTCACTCCTCTGCCAGCAGGTCCCGCAGCTTTTGCAGGCTGCGGCGCTCCAGCCGCGAGACCTGGACCTGCGATACCTGTAAGATGCGGGCGGTCTGCTCCTGCGTCAACCCCTTGAAAAAACGCAGGAGAATGGTCTTCCGTTCTTTCTCCGGCAGTGCGTCGATGGCGTCCCACAGGGCGATACGCTCCACCAGAGAGACGCTGGGCTCCTCGGCACATAGTGTGGACTCCAGCGTCAGGCCCTCCGCGGTCTCCTGCTGCAGAGAGTCCGGTGCGATCAGCGCCAGATCCACGGCGGCGATCTCCTCCGGTGTCATGCCGGTCTCCGCTGCCAGCTGTGACAGCTTTGGCTCACAGCCCAGACGCCCTTGCAGCCGTTCCCGTGCCGCCCAAAGTGTCTGCCCCTTTTCCCGCATGGTGCGGCCCACTTTTACCGGACCGTCATCCCGGAGGAACCGACGTATCTCGCCGGCGATTTTCGGCACGGCATAGGTGGAAAACTGCGTCCCGTATGTGAGGTCAAACCCCTTTACAGCCTTTACAAAGCCGATGCACCCCAACTGATACAGGTCATCCGTCTCCACACCGCAACCATTGTAACGACGGACGATGGACCAGATCAATCCCGCGTTCTCCGTCAGCAGCTGCGCCTCCGCCCGGTCATCGCCCTGCTGGGCCCGTTCCAGCAGGGCCAGCCGGTCGCTCATCGTACCGCCAGCCGCGGCGCGATCCGTTTACGCATCTGCACCGTGGTCCCCTTTCCCGGAACAGACCGCACCACCAACCGATCCGTGAAGCTCTCCATAATCGTAAAGCCCATGCCGCTGCGCTCGCTGCCGCCGGTGGTATACATGGGACGGCGGGCCTGCTCCACATTTTCGATACCGCGCCCCCAGTCGCGGATCGTGATCTCCAGCATCCCCCCTTTCAATATCTTCAGCTTCATCACCACCTTACCCAACTGATCCGGATAGGCGTGGACGATGGCGTTGGTCACCGCCTCGCTGACGGCGGTCTTGATGTCCCCCAGTTCATCCAGTGTGGGGTCCAGTTGGGCGGCAAAGCCTGCCGCCGCCACCCGCGCAAACCCCTCGTTGCTGCTGCGGCTCAGGAATTCCAGTGTCACGTAGTTTTCAGCTCGTGTCATATTATGTACTCCCTCCTCAAACGATCGTCACCATGCGTCCGACGCCTGACGCTTCGAACACCTTTCTTGGCTGCTGCGCCACATGATACAGCGTTACGGCGCCGCCCAGCTCCCGCATCCGCTGCCAACCCCGCAGCGCCACGGCGATGCCGGAGCTGTCCATAAATGTGACGCCGGAAAAATCCAGCACCAGCGACAGTGGCAGCGTCCGCTCGATCTCGCGCTCCAGATTTTCCAGCAGTCCTTTTGCCCCATGGTGGTCCAACTCGCCGACCAGAAAGAATGTCAGCGTTTGGCCTTCGTGTTTTGCCGATACTTCCATTTGAACGCTCCTTTTTCTTTGGTGTGTGCCGCAGGCCGTGCCTGCCAGAAAAAACTCCGCGGTTCGATGTTCTGCGTTGATTATAGACTATCCAACGCACGAAATTTGTCGAAACCCGTCAGAAGGGCGAAAAATTTTGGAAAGCACCATGTTTTTCGGCGCCGGAACGGCGGTCGAGCCAGCACAGCGAGCGAGCCGTGTATATAGCGCATATTTCCGTTTGCGGACAAACAAAAAAGACGCCGAAAGGCGTCTTTTTTGTTTGTCCGGTCCTGCACACGGCGGGCTGGGCTTTGCTTTCGTTTTTACATCAGAATAACTGTGAAGCACTATGGCTTTACAGCTTCATCGCCGCAGCGGAGGCGTCCAGCTTAGCAATAAGCGCCCGGGCCTTTTCGGCCTTTTCGCGCTCTGCGTTGACCACGTTCTCCGGGGCACGGGAGGTGAAGGACTCGTTGGCCAACTTGGCCTCGATGCGCTGGAGGTTCTCCTCCGCCTTTTTGCGCTCGGTGGCGATGCGCTCCAGCTCCTTGGCGATGTCCACCAGCTCCGCCATGGGCATATACACCGTGGCGTCGTGAGTGGCGACGGTCACCATGCCGGTCAGGTCGGCAGGCGCGGCAGTCAGAACGGTCAGCTCGCTGGCGTAGGCCATGCGGGTGATGAAGTGTGCGCCCAGCTGATAGTTCTCCGGCTGCGCCGTCACAAGGATGACCTGGGCCTTGCGGCTGGGCGGCACGTTCATCTCAGCACGGCGGGCGCGGATGGCGGAGATGGCGTCCTTGACGGCCTCCATAGCGGCCTCGGCCTCCGGGAAGTGCAGCGCATCCTGATACTCCGGCCACTCGGCGGAGATGAGGTACCGGCCCTCGTGGGGCAGCGCCTGCCAGATCTCCTCGGTGATGAAGGGCATGAACGGGTGCAGCAGCTCCAGGATACGCAGCAGCACATAGCACAGCACATTCTCGGCGGCCTGCTTTGCCTGCGCATCCTCGCCGTTCAGGCGGGTCTTGGTCAACTCGATATACCAGTCGCAGTAGGTGTCCCAGATGAAGTCGTAGATCTTGGCGGAGGCAACGCCCAGCTCGTAGGCCTCCAGATTGTCGGTGACCTCGCGGATCAGGGTATTCAGCTTGCTGAGGATCCATTTGTCCTCCAGCTCCAGCTTCTCGGGCAGCTCGACCTTGTCGATGGACAAGTTCATCATGACGAAGCGGCTGGCATTCCAGATTTTATTGGCAAAGTTACGCATGGCTTCGCACTTCTCCACGAAGAAGCGCATATCATTGCCGGGGCTGTTGCCGGTGATCAGGTTGAAGCGCAGAGCATCCGCGCCGTACTTCTCGGCCATCTCAAGGGGGTCAATTCCGTTGCCCAGGGACTTGGACATCTTGCGGCCCTTGTCATCGCGGACAAGGCCGTGGATGAATACCGTCTTGAAGGGCTCCTTCTTCATCTGCTCCATTCCGGAGAAGATCATGCGGGCCACCCAGAAGAAGATAATGTCGTAGCCGGTGACCATGACGGAGGTGGGATACCAGTACTTCAGGTCGGCGGCATCGGTGTCGGGCCAACCCAGAGTGGAGAAGGGCCACAGAGCGGAGCTGAACCATGTGTCCAGCACGTCCTCCTCGCGGGTCAGGTGCGTGCAGCCGCACTTTTCGCACTTGGTTGGATCCTCACGGCTGACATTGATGTGGCCGCACTCGTCGCAGTACCATGCGGGAATCTGGTGGCCCCACCACAGCTGGCGGGAGATACACCAGTCGTGGACGTTCTCCATCCAGTTGATATAGGTCTTGGTGAAGCGCTCAGGCACGAACTTGATGGTCCCATCCTCCACCACACGGATGGCCTCCTTGGCCAGGGGCGCCATCTTCACGAACCACTGGGCGGAGATCAGGGGCTCCACATCGTTGTGGCAGCGGTAGCAGGTGCCCACGTTGTGGCTGTACGGTTCGGTCTTGACCAGGTAGCCCTGCGCCTCCAGATCGGCCACCACCGCTTTGCGGCAGGCGTAGCGGTCCATTCCCTCGTATTTTCCGGCGTTCTCGTTCATGGTGCCGTCGTCGCTGATGCAGCGGATGACCTCCAGATTGTGCCGCAGGCCCACCTCGAAGTCGTTGGGGTCATGGGCGGGGGTCATCTTCACGGCGCCGGTACCGAAGCCGATCTCGCAGTAATCGTCGCCCACGATGGGGATCTCGCGGTTCATAATGGGCAGAATGCAGGTCTTGCCGATCAGGTGCTTGAATTTCTCATCCTCCGGGTTCACCGCCACGCCGGTATCGCCGAACATGGTCTCAGGCCGGGTGGTGGCGATCACGATGTCACCGCTGCCGTCCGCCAGGGGGTAGCGGATGTACCACAGATTGCCGGGCTTATCGGTGTACTCCACCTCGGCGTCGGACAGGGCCGTCAGGCAGTGGGGGCACCAGTTGATGATGCGGCTGCCCTTGTAGATCAGGCCCTTTTCGTACAGCTCGCAGAAGGTCTCGCGCACGGCGCGGGAGCAGCCCTCGTCCATGGTGAAGCGGTCGCGGCTCCAGTCGCAGG
>OIWT01001554.1_pt1 | contig 27063 bp, 37 predicted proteins | sample 1587701 | NCBI WGS metagenome assembly OIWT01 (sample SAMEA3888904, study PRJEB22519) | human gut metagenome | biome: human gut; feature: human-associated habitat; material: faeces | place: Denmark | collected 2009 | reverse complement strand
CTCAAAGAGGGCGAACTTGCGTGTTCTCTTGCCCACACGAACGGGCAGCACAGAGCCATCCACCAGATCCGTCGCCTGAATGGCATACGCCGGCTGCTTCACACTCTTCTCGTTCACGTACACGCCCCCTCCGGAGATCAGTCGCTTGGCCGCCTCTACCGCTCACCCTCTTCCCGCCATGCCCACTCTTGCTGTCCGCCAGACCCAACTTCACCATCACATCCGCCAACGTCGCCTTCGCCTCGCCCTTCGCGATCCTCACCAGCGGCAGCTCGTCCACCAGCCCCGCGATCATCTCGCTGGTCACGGACTCCGCCCCGCCGTACAGCAGCTCCGCGCACCGCTTCGCCTTCTCCAGATCTTCCTTGGAGCGAACTGACATCATCACCGTGTCTGCTTTTCAACACGATAGAGAAAAACAACCCGCCAGTAGCGACTGCGCCGCGCGCTTGTCGGGGCTCTTCTGGTGCTCCTGCAGGACTTCCTGGATGGTTTCCTGTGGAAGGTCAGTCAGCATCCGGAAGAGCGTGGGAAGATCGGCATCTTCGACTCGGAGGAAGAACTGGTAGAAATCGTTCTAGAGTGGATGGAGAGGGGAAGAGGCACGTTGGAGGTGCGAGACTTGTTGATCCAGATGGCGTTTCCTTCTGATTTGCCGAACTTCTGTCCCTTGCTGTTGGTGAGGAGGGGAACCGTCATTCCGTGCACCGCCTACGATTCAGAGCAGATGGAAACGGAACGTGGTTGGTGGTTTTCTTGATGAGGTCAATTCCGGAGGTGATGTTTCCCCACTGGTCGCTACCGCCAATCTGGCAAATGCAGCCGTAGTTCTTGTGCAGATAAAGATAGTCGTTGGCTTGGAGACACTGGTAGGCGAATTCAGCGAAACTCATGCTGTTTTCGGAGTGGATACGCTTGTTCACGCTGTCCTTCGCCAGCATGCTCTGCACACGCATGTTCCTAACCATAAGGGGGTGGGAGACACGCGGACTTGCCAACGTCGCGGAGGAAGGCGATCGTGTTCATCTTGCTGTACCAATCGTAGTTGTTGACAAACTGGAGGTTCTCATCTCCATCGCTTTCCAGCACGCGCTGGATGTCCTTCTTGATTTCCTCTGCGTTGTTGAACACATCCTCGGCACTCAGAATATCGCGCTCCTTCGCTTTGAAACTGGGATCACCGATAAGCGCAGTAGCTCCGCCCACCTACGATAAAGAGGATGGGATAACGGTTACCAGGGCAATCGTCTTCGCACCCGCATCATGGAATCGCTTCAGTGCCCTGCACGCCATTAAGTGACCGATGTGCAGGCCCTTCGCAGTAGGATCGACGCCAATGTAAAGAGACTGGGAAGAAGTGATGGCCTTCAGGGCATCCTCAATGAGCTGCGAGGACTGGTAGATGAGTCCGCGGTTCTTTAGATAAGAGAAGGCCTGCATACTGGAGGAAAAGGAAGATGATAGTGAATGGTGACTCGGATTGGGACCCGTCTACGGGAAGTGGCTTTTTGATGTGCGTAGAATCAAATGGAAAGGAATGAGGAAGAGGCAGAATTGTCTTCTATGCCGGAGTATTATCGGTGGATTCAGGTCCGGGAAGGGAGCAATGAACACACGTGATTGCTGTGGGCGTGGTTTAGGCGGTAGCTATTTCGTGAATCTGGACAAGGGCGTCATCGTGCACTCCATTCCCGCTGAGGAGAAGAGCAAGCTGAATCCCTACCTGTGGTCAGAAAGACGCAACAACGCCGATGAAGTGATTGGATTCTACAATCGGGAAACCCACGAGCTGCTTATGCTCAACGAGGGAGAGGAAGTATGATACGGGAGTGCTGCGTAACGGATTCTAGATTGTGAAGGAACTCAGTGAGCAGGACATCAAGACCATTTCATCGAATTCTGAGTCAACGATCGAGCTGGATTCTTCCGATATCTCATACCAGAGCCAGTCCCTGACGCATCCCATGCGAAGCAGTGATTCCTCTTCGTTTTCCCATTCACTCTTTTCGCAAGGGCGTCTTCCCAGTTTCAGGAACACAACAGCACCAATGACGCGGAGCGTTTCGTTTGCCCGAGTGCCGCAACCCTCCCGCCTCCCTCCACGACTGATGAACATGGGCCTCGACAAGGAGAACGATTTCATCGTCAAGGAGCGCTCATACCGTTTGGCGAAGGCGATCAACAACCGCATCCATCCACACAACTTCTTCGCGACCCACAGCAACTGGTACCGTGTCACCACCCGTCCCTTCACCACCGCGGCCTTACCCCTAGACGACGGCTCCTACCTGTACTACAATCCGAAGACGGGAGAGGTGTCAACCATTCTTCCAGACGGCTATCCCTTCAGCGACGAGGACCTGCTGTTCAGCAACGTGCTGGACGGCGAGGACCCCCACATGGAGGAGGCCTGCACGGCGCACGTGCTGAGCCTGCGCCTGCGCACGGCGGTGATGGCGAGTCTCTTCAACCGCAGCCTGCCCGAGTGCATGGGCGCCACCAGCAGTGCCGGCCGCAAGACGGAGGCGTCGACCGGCTTGTCAAGCGCGTCGTGGTCCACGGCGTACCGCCATCCGTCCTCCATTGACGCTCGCGCCGACACCTCCTCGCTGATGCGCGACGCTCGCGCCGACGGACTCGCGCGGGACGTGCGACCGAAGGAGAACTCAGTCAGCTCACGAGAGAGTCGCGCAAAAGAGGCATCGATTAGCTCACGAGAGAGTCGGACAAAGCACGCCTCCTCCGCCGATGCGGCGGGTCGGCGCAACACGATGCAGTCGGGCGGACGGCTGGGTCTGTCGGCGGCGGCGTTCACGTCGGCGGTGGTGCCGACGGCGAACCAGCAGGGCGAGGGCTTTGGCGCGCTGTTCCCGCACCTGACGGAGCTTCGTGACCTGCTGTTCGAGAGTGGGTGCGTGGTAGGGTGGTGAGTGATAGAGGAGGAGGTGCCGGCGACGCTGCGCGTGCTGGAGGACAGTGAGGGCAGAGTGGGCGGTTGAGCGTAGATCTGTTCCGCGAGGAGGCGGCGATCGAGCGCAAGACGTACAAGACGAAGGCGACGTACCGCGTGAGTGTGTTGTACCGACTGAGGTGGGCGTGCGTGGCGAGGGTGAGGAGCAGACGCTACACGGAGCTGATCGTGGAGGACCGAAGCATCACGATCAAGGGACGGGTGGCGGAGTTGGCGGGAAATGAGAAGTAGGAGCGGCGAGACGCCAATCTGGAGGAAGTGACGGATGTGGAGGTGATCGACGCGGCGGGGAAGAAGGTTACGACGGGAGGCGAGAATTGCGCGGGATTGCGATTGTTCTTCCGCGGACCGGATAACTCCTCGGTGTGGGCGGAAAGGAATTGTGGGTGAGAGGTAGGTACGATACGGTGATGCACAAGCCGAACCTGCCGATGAATGTGTATTTCCAATCGGTGCGCGATCGGCGGGAGTTCATGACCATTCTCTTCAATTTCAAGCGGATGTACCACGAGAACCACGTGCACCACGAGCTGTACTCGAGCTACCGTCACGACACGAAGCACGCGGTGGTGTGCTGGCTTGTGGCGGAGATGGATCTGAACATGGTGCTGCCGTGCAAGCTGAAGTGGCAGTTGCCGCGGGCCATTCTCGATCCGGGCCGCATCGTGGTGACGAGTCGCGTGGACGAGCGCGTGTTGGTGTCGAAGCTGCATATTACGGGTAGAAACGTCATCGAGCTCACCGACATCGAGGGCATCCTCGTGGGAAAGCACGCTGCGAACGATGTCTGTACAGTGGTTCTTGATAGGCAAGGATGAGGCGTAGTGTCATTTGCTGCTGGCGAAGAAGGCGCGGAAGACGTTCGCCTTCACCAGCGAGGTGGAGCGACGGGAGTTCATCGAGCTGGCGCAGAGCACGTTTGGGAGTGAGGCATCTTCATCTCACTGAGGCGTAGACGACATTGTGAAGAACGAGCCGCAGTCCTACCGACACATGTAGATGCTGTACCATATCCGTTGTTTGTTGCACAAACACCCGCACTTAATCCTCCATGAAGAAGAAGTTGCCACTGGACTTCTGCTCCTTGTCCTTCTGGGAGTCCTGCTTGTTGATGCGCGGGCGGAAGTTGTTGGGGTCGCGACGGAAGGTGATGGACAGGTGCTTCAGGAAGCGGTTCATGCCGGACACGAGCACCTCGGGCGCCTTGGCCGTGCACTCAATACCGGGCTTGCCCTCGTACACGACGACGCGGTCCGCCAGGTAGGTGGCCTACGCGTGATGCAGCTCCATTCACCCCACCATGATGAAGTCGTGCTCCACCACGAACGCGGTGCGCTTGGCGTGCAGGATGTAGCGCTTGATGACCTACGCGTGAAATGAGTTTTGTATAACCACTCGGGCGCACACGATACGCTGCTCGGAGTCGAGATAGGCGGAGGGCTCGTCAATCAGGTAGATGTTGGCGGGCTTGCCGAGCGCGAGGATGATGGCGACGCGCTGCAGCTCGCCGCCCGACAGCACCTTCAGCGGCTGCTCGAGGATGCCGTCGATGGACATGGGGTTGAGCACGTCGCTCTTGAACTGCGGGTGGTTGTACGCGGCGCGGATCTTCGTCTGCAGCAGCATCTCCACGCTGCCCTCGAACTTGGGCGAGATGGTCTGCGGCTTGTAGGACACGGACAGCGCAGGGATGGAGGGAGCCTGCCCCGCCTCCTCCTCGTCGCTCTTCATGAGACCGGCCAGCATGCGGATGAAGGTGGTCTTGCCCGTGCCGTTCTCGCCCAGCATCACGATGATCTCCGACTCGCTGAAGTTGCCCGCCTCCACGTGCAGCTTGAAGGTGTGGCCCTTGCCCTGCAGCGTCTTCGTCATCGCCTCGTACTTGTACTGCGCGTCGCGCTTGCCGCGCTTCATCGTGTCCTCGGCGGTCTGCGCCACCTTGAAGGACAGCTCCATCTCGCGGAAGCGCAGGTTCTCCGTGGGGATGAAGCCCGCCAGGAAGATGTTGATGCCGTCGCGCACGTTGTAGGGCATCGTTACCACGCCGTAGGCGCCGGGCTTGCCGTAGAGCACGCAGACGAAGTCGGAGAGATAGTCCAGCACGGCGAGGTCGTGCTCCACCACGATCACGTACACGCCCGTCTTGTACTCCAGCACCGAGCGGATCATCTCGGCCGCGCGCAGGCGCTGCTTGACGTCCAGGTAGGAGGAGGGCTCGTCGTACATGTACACGTCGGCCTTGGCGATGGTGGTCATGGCGATGGCCAGACGTTGCAGCTCGCCGCCCGACAGCTGGTCGATGTCGCGGCTCAGCAGGTGCTTCAGCTCCAGCTTCTCGCACACCGACTCCAGCACGCCGCGCTCGTTGCGCGACTCCAGCAGCTTGCCCACCTGCCCGTGCAGGTGCTTCGGAATCAGGTCCACGTACTGGATCTTCATCTTCGCCACCAGGTCGTCCATCAGGATGCGCTTCAGGTAGTTCTGCAGGTCGCTGCCGCGGTAGTACTTCAGGATGTCTTCCCAGTCGGGAGGGTTCAGGAAGTTGCCGAGATTGGGCTTCAGCTTGCCCGCCAGAATCTACGCGTGATAGATGGACGTGACGAGGACCTTCAGCGCCGTCGACTTGCCAATACCGTTGGTGCCCACGAGGCCCAGCACCTGATTGGGACGAGGCATGGGCAGTCTAGGGTCGAGTGCATGGAAGGGGACTACCTGTGCAGCTTGAAGGAGTTGGGACCGAAGCGGTGCGTCGTCTCGTTGGCGAGACTCTACACATGAGGATGGGGAGCGAGAAACGCACCTTTGGCAAATTGATGATGTTGATGGCGTGGTAGGGGCACTTCTTCACGCAAATACCACAACCGATACAGAGCTCCTCGGAAATGAAGCTAATCTTGGAGGTGCTCTTGACTTCCACGCAGAGCTTGCCGATCTTCACCTCGGGACAGTATCTTCTGCATTCCAAGTTGCATCTGGAGGGTTTGCACTAGCTCTCACTCCTCCGGCTCTGTTCTCACCTTCTCGCCATCAACGATAGCAATACGCGTACTTGCAGTAGACATTCCGGTTGGACGGGGAAGTGGGCAGTGTTAGTCTGATTGTACAAGAAACACTCCAAACTACAGCTAGTTCTTCATCCCCATATACGTAAAGCAGCCCCAGAAGCTCCTATCCGTCACTCCCTCGCCACACCCCCACTTCAGCAGATTCGTCGGATCGCTCGCGTTCCACAGCGCCTTGTTCCGCTCGTTCGCGAAGCGCTTCAGCCCGTACACGCCGAGCCGCTCCTCCCAGGCGGCGTTGGTCAGGTACCCGCACTTGTCGTCCTCGTCGATCGCCTCGTCCCGCGCCAGCGCCTCGCGGTCCAGCACCGTCTCCACGTGGCAGCAGGTCACGTACCGGTGGAAGTCGTGTACGAGGTCCAGCAGCACGTGCTCCGCCTCGCTGACCACGTGGTGGTCGTTGATCACCAGCACGCCGTCCGTGGCGAGGCGACTCAGCACCACGGCCAGCAGGCTGCCGAAGAAGGGGATCTCGTGCGGGCAGCAGGCCACCACCATGTCCACCTCCTCCTCGCCCAGCCGCACGCGCAGCGCGTCCTTCACGCGGTCGCGGTAGGCGGCCCAGTCCTCCTCCGGCGCCTTGGCGGGGTACGGCAGGAAGGCGTAGTCGGGCCGCCTCTCCTCGCGGCGGCGGTCGCCCTCGCCGAAGAGGAGGACGGCGTCGCGGCGCAGCTCGTACATCTTCGCCAGGTCGTGGCACACGTGCGCGTCCACGCCGCCCAGGCACAGGATGCGCTGCGGGCGGAAGCCGCGCGGCACCACGGCGTCGACGTACTTCATCTTGTTGGCGTACACGCGCACGATGCTGCGGTCCACCTTCACCGCCGTGCCCGGCTCAATCGTACTGCTGGCACTGCTGGCACTGCTGGCACTGCTGGCAGAGCTGGCAGAGAGCTGGAAGGAGGCGAGGTAGGAGGCGTGCGCGAGGCTCCAGATGGTGCGGTCGTCCTTGGGCGGGCTCTGCAGGATGGTGTGGTACAGCGAGGTGACGGTGGCCTCGCGGTCGGAGAGCACGGCCGAGAAGATGGACGTCAGCTGCTTGCGCACCAGGCACGGCGGCTGCGCCTTCCACAGCGTCGCCAGCTGCAGGTGCTCCGCGTAGGCGGGGTAGTGCGGTGTCACGAAGAGCAGCGCCGAGGCGTGCGCGTCGTTGAGCGAGGAGCCCGCGGCCTCCTGCCGGAACTCCACCTTCTCTGTGGGGAAGAAGGCCAGCGCCTCCTGCACGCGCGCGCACAGGCCCTCCGGCAGCCGCAGCACCAGCAGCGTGGAGTGCTGCGCCCAGAGCGCGTTCTCGGCGAACTGCTGCAGCCACACCTCCAGCGACTGCCCGTCGACGGCCACCGCGCCCAGGTGCCGCGAGCGCAGCTGCTCCGCGGAGAGCTCGCAGTAGCAGTCGAGGTAGGCGCAGCTGCGCTTGGTGCCCGCCAGGATGCGCCGCACGTCGTTCAGCGCGCCCTTGAGGACGCCGTGCTCCGCCGCGTACAAAAAGTGCGGCTGCGCGCCCTTCTCCCGCAGCGAGGCCTCCAGCACGCGCACGTTGCCCTCCAGCACCTGCGTCTGCGGCGAGACCATCACGAAGTTGGCGGCCAGGTGGCTCGAGATGAAGCTCATCGCCTGGATGCCGATCGACGCGTTCAGGTCGAACAGCGCGTCCACCGGCGCGCCCAGCCGCTCGCCCAGCGTGCGCGTGATGAACTCCGACTCCTGGTGGCTGGGCGCCTGCAGCGCGGTGAGCGCGCTGGTGCGCACGTGCGACAGGATGGAGGGCGAGAGCGCCGGCGAGAGCATGTGCAGCACGCCGCCGTCTACAGTGAAGGGGGAGCGGCGCACCCACAGGCCTCGTCGGGGAACTCGTAGAGCGTGAACACCCAGTAGGTGCCCTTCTTCCGGCTGATCTCGAAGGTCTTGTGCCACACGCGCTCCGCGTGGATGTGGCGCTCGAACGACGTGATGTTGAAGTTCTGCGGCGACTTCAGCCCCACGTACCGGCACTTGTGGCGCAGCGAGGACACGATGTCGCCGATCGAGTGGTCCGACATGTACATGTCGATGTTGGACTTTTCCTGGTAATTCTCCCCTCCCCATCTAGACATCACGCCCTATCATCGATAGTACGGGGGATCGAAGAAGATGAAGTCAAAGTAGGGCATCTTGTCGCGGTAAGCCAAAAAGTCGCGATTGATCGTATGCACCCGGTTTTGCAATCCCAGCAGTTTTATATTGTTATTCAGCATCTCGTAGCGCCCGCGGTCCATCTCGATCGAGGTCACATCCGTAAACACCTTCGCGAACGACATTGTGTTTCCGCCCACGCACGCAGTCGCGTCGCATATCTTCGAATACACGGGGAGAAACGTCTGGAGCTGCTGCGTTATCACATCGGCGTCCGTGTCCACTGTCACGCTAAACAGCGCCGTCTCGTCCATCTCTATGCCGGAACGAATGGTATCCGGCAGCTGACTAAAGTAGTGCTTCCACTTCCACTCCTTCTCACCGGCCGTTGCCTCCGTCATCCTCTTCGGCATCGACTCGAAGATGTTCAGTGAATCTGGTGCGGATCGCTTCATGGCTCGCTCTATTTGGGAGATCATGAAATGACCGAATTCGGGCCGAAAAGGGTGTCTCTTTTTCAAATCCAAAACGCTGTCTTGCTAACCGATCCTTTCTTCCGATTCGTTTGTGCTCAACATGAGGAAGCGGATTCGACTGTCTCTTGTCGAGCGAGTGGAGGGTGATGGCGAGCAGGGCCGCGACTCCGACAGCGACCATATTCAAGTGGAGGAGCACGATGAAGTGAATGATCAACCCGTTTCCAGCGATAATGCCTTTCCTGTCTTCGTTCCCAAACGGGTTTCTGCCATAAAGCGTCCCAAGAGGTCGTGGGCGCCGTTGAGCCCGTCCTCGAAACAAATCCTTATGCAATTCGCTCGGCGTGCCAAAAAGTCGACTTTGATACATTATCTAATTCGTAGTGCCTCCATTCTAAATGTTCCTGAGTCGAGGAGAGACGATGTGCTCGCCTTGTACAATCGCATCCTCGCCTCTTCTTCCCGCAAAATCGATGTGATCTTTCTTTTTTCTGGTGACGAATAGGAGCGCCGCTTTCCGAAGGCCCCCTATTCCGTTGATTCGTACGACGTCGCCTCCATCGCCTCCAATCTCGTTTCCTTTCCTTCCTCGCATCACTGCTAGAACAAACAGAAGAAGCAGAACGCACTCCTGCTGAAGACGCTCACCTCCCTGACGGAGGAGGCGGAGAAGGAGGCAAGTGTCGTGTTTGCGCCTCACGCGTAGGAGAGTCAAGCAAAGGCGCTGACGCGGGATGCCGCGAATCTCCAGAGCGAGATCGAGCAGGCAGAGCGCTCCCTTGCGGCGCTGAACCGGAGCAATCCCCGCGAGTGGGCGATGGAGGCGCAGGGTGGAGAGGAGGAGGCGATGCGCTCCCACCGACAGGGAACGTTGTCCATGTGGAGACGCTGCAAGACGTACACGCCGATGCGCAAGTGGGAGGGACTGGAGGAGGAGGTGAACGAGCGACTGATGAAGGAGAAGCCGCTGCGGGCGGTGATAAAGCGGATGGCTGTGGTGGACGCTGCCCTGTCCGAACGTGTGTCCAACAAATGGCGTGTTTGTTAAAAACGCGTCTCTACTTCTGCTCCTGCACTAACTCGACCAACTGCATCGGCTTCATTTCCGAAGAGACATCGCCCACCACCACGTGGCTTCCCTCGTTCTCCATATCCTACGTCTCACCTCGCACCGCCTCGCCCACCACCAGACTGTCGTTGGCAGGACCGTAGTTCTCCTCGTTCTACGCCTCACTCCGCATAACCACGCCCACCTCCTGCTCGCCCGTGGCGATCTGGATGTGGTAGGCGTACTCGGAGGTGTTCTCGGAGGGTCTCCACATGATCATGATGGACACGAACAGGAAGAAGTAGAACAGGCCCCAGATGCCGTCGTTGATGCTACGCCTCACGCGCCGCCGCGACGCCTACAACCACTGGTACTTCCACACCTTGCCGGCGAGGTCGTTCAGCACGACGTAGCTGAAGCCCACGAGCGTGACTGTGGCGACGAGCACGGAGATGATGAACAGGTTGCGCAGCTTCGTGTAGATGGCCAGCTTCATCTCCTGCTTCTGCTCGCGCAGCGCGTCCATCGTGTCCATCAGCGAGATGAAGATCCAGAAGTACACGATCGCGTCGATGCTACGCCTCACGCCGCGGCGCCGCGCCTACGAGGAGGTCAGGACGAAGCGCACGCCCTCCACGACCTTGTTGGTGGTGGGGTAGATGGCCAGGTAGGAGTCGGCGAAGGTGATCAGGTAGTAGGCAATGCCGAACAGCAGGAACTTCACCGTGATCAGACTGTCGTCCAGGTTCGCCTTCGTCACGCCCAGACTAGACGTCAGCGAAAACGGGGGGCCCCACCCCATGCAGACGAAGAGCGTGAGGACGCGCGTGAGCGTGCGCGTGCTGCAGTCGACGACGATGGAGGCGATGGCGAGGAGGAAGGTGGGCGTGCCGAAGGCGTTGAAGAAGAAGAGGTAGATGAGCTTGTCCAGCATGTCCACCACGAAGCAGGCCAGCACCACCAGGATGATGATGTGCACCGACATGATCTCCTGCGCGTACTTCGCGCACAGCACCAGCCACACCGCCAGCAGCACGATGTACCCCACCAGCAGCACGCCCGTGAACGGCAGCGACCCGTACAGCGGCGCCGGCAGCTGACCGAAGGGGTTGATCGTCTCGTAGCTGCCCTCGAAGTGCACCGTACCGATGCGGTAGTCGCAGCTACGCGTCAGCTCGAAGAGACGCCCATACGAAATGGCCACCACGAAGTAGACTCCGGTGCGCTTCACGTTGAAGGAGACGGAGCCCTTGTTCTCGTGCTCCTTCAGAGTGACGGTCTGCACCGTGTACTCATCCTCCATGTCCTTGGGGAGGAGGATGTGTCCCTGGTTGGTGCACAGGCCCTTCTACGGGTGACCGCGGGGAGGAAGTGCCACTTGCACAGCATTACTATCACAACAGAGAACACGCTTGTTGGCGCTATCCTTATACCCCATCTCCTCGAACGCCTTCTCGGACAGAATGACGACCTACGCAGGGTGAAGGGTGCGAAGAATGGGCATACGTCCATTTGCATACTAGAGTCCTTATTCGGCTTGATGTTGACCGCCGTGTAGTTAAAGTTGATGCGGGAGACACCATCCACTCTACACGGGTGAGCAGGAGCGGAAATCACGACTTCACGTAGGGAGAATCCTCCTTCTGGAACATGTACATTCCCTTAAACACAAAGGACAGTTTGTCAAAGTCATAAGACGGAAAAGAGGACTTAAGACCGGTAATCAACGAGGGAAGAAGAAACAGAAACTGCGCTATGAGGAAGGATCCACGGACAGCCTACAAGGATGTGTGACGCCTTCATTCTGGGTTTTGTCCGCTTATCAAGAAGATAATGATTACCAGCAACTGGCAAAATGCCCCCTTATTCCTCTCCACTGACTGGGCTGTCAGGCTTCGTGGCTTTTATCGGGTCCTTTCTTCCCGAAACGTCTTCTCTCTCATTTCAAATCATCTTCCTTTCGCCATGTACTTTTGCCCGAACTGCGGATGCCTCCTGCTGATGGAGAATGGAGTGGGGCCGATTTGGGGCATTGAGCGTAGGTTCACTCTCTTCGCTTTTTCTGCAGTATCTGCCCGTACATTGCTGACGTCAACGAGAATGTGGTGTTTGGAGAGTGGCGTGATCGATTAGGTTACGGCGAGACTGAACTTGAAGCGTAAGGAGGTGGAGGACGTGCTGGGAGGTGCTCAGCAGTGGGAGAACGCTCCCAAGACGGCGGGTTTGGTGTTGTGTTGCGGTTTGAGGACTAGCGCGCTGCCCCTATTGCGAACACAACGTGGCCTACTTCCAGCAGATCCAGATTCGTTCTGCGGATGAGCCTATGACCACATTCTACAGATGTGCAAACTGCGAAAAGATTTGGAGTGACAACAACTAGTTCCGTTTAGTGTACCTTCATTTCTTTCTTCCACACGCGTTTCAAACAGGCAACGACAAATGCACTACGAACTGGCCGGAGCCTCGCAGAAAGTGAAAAAGCTGCGCATCCGCTCGATGTACTCCTCCCTGTGCAGCTGGATGATGTCCACGTGGCCCGCTCCCTCCACCCACCACGGTTCGAACTTCGACTTGGTCACATTGTACAGCTTACTTCCCCACTTGAACGGCACCGTCTCGTCCTCGGTCCCGTGGATGTGGAACACCGGACACTACCCGTCACAGCCACCTGCAGGCCTCACAGCAACGCCCTTCAGCATCTCCGCATTGTTGTAGGGGTCCTTGTGGCGGATGAGACAGCCGCAGGGGAAGGAGGCCGCGGAGTACAGTCCCGCGTGGATGATGATGCCCGCCAGGGGCACCTCCGGATTCAGTCCCTTCTCCTTGTTGCGCGCGTACTCCTCGTACAGCTGATGCGCGACGGCGCAGGTGGGCACGCTGCCGACTAGGGGTAAAGCCGCGGACAGGGGCGCACTGGACTCTCCCGCGAGGTAGATGGCACTTCCCTTGTAGAGGGTCCGCGCATAGTTGTACACCGCGCGAAGGTCGCGCGGGAGATTGTAGGAGTGGGGAGCACCGCCGCTGCAGCCGTATCCCTCGTAATCGTAGTAAATGTAGTCCGTGTCGAGGGTGTCTCCCAGGGGCTCCATCGTCATGGCACAGAATCCAATGTCGATCGCGTTGGCGTGGCTGTAAATGATAACGCGCCTGGGAGTAACGATCACGCCGTACACTCACTTGCGACTCTGCGAAAGGGAATGAAAGAAACAGATCTTCAGTCCCTTGCTCACTTCAACAAAATGGACGCTCATCGGCCTCGGATTCGTGTTTTCGACCTGTGGCAAGCAGAAGGAAGGAATCAATTCACCGTTACACTCCTCAACATCATCTAGACCATAATGAAATAAAGAAAGCAATACAGAGAGGAGGATAGGGAGGGTACAGCGAAGCATCATCTACAACCTCGAGGAGATTGCAGTTGTGATAGCAAATCAGCTCGCACATTCCCAGAACTTGACCCATTCTCGTGAATCAATCCCTGCCTGAGCTGCAACAAACACGCGAATCACATCAACTTCAGCAGCTCCTCAATCATGTTGTCGATTCCGTCGCGGACGACGTGGATGGGGCTGTCGTGCATGTAGGCGGGAGTGGTCACGATGCGGTTCTCCTTGTCGACGCACACCTCCGTGGGCTTGCACTGCACGTGGGTGGCGCCCATGATCTTCGCGGCTCCGCACGCATCCGCGTAGGGGTTTTCGTCGCACACCTTCTCCTGTCCCAGGGTGACATGCACTCCGGGAAGGGTGCGAGCGAGGAGCACGGGGGCAATGCAGCAGGCACCAATCGGCTTCTTGGCGGAGTGGAAGGCGTTGATGATGCTGGTGACACTGGGAATCACCTCCATCTTCGGGCCGGCAACGGCGAAGGAGGACAAGTTCTTTGCGGCGCCAAAACCGCCGGGGAACACCACGGCCTATGGGTCAACGAAACAGCGGATCTCCACGTCGAATTTGCTTAGATCCAGCTTTTCAATGTCCAGGACATTCGATCGGGCGATTCTACGGCTGACACAGGATGGCCATTGCGCACCTGGCGCTCTCGGTCAGCACGTTCCGCTGCTCATTCGACGGTTCACCCTAGTGAATTCAATATGCAGCTAATAGAATACCGTTAGGTGGTTGACAACGTGCATCTGGGGAATGTTGGGAGCAAAGCACTGGTACTGCGCTCCCCTGCGACTGATGCTCTCCAACACGAAGACAGCTTCGTGGATCTCGCTTCCATCATAGACTCCGCAGCCAGACAAGCTATGGTGGAACGTGCTCACCACGCTTACACTACTGCGATATTGCGCTTTGCAGCGGTGGCGAAAAGGCGGGAAGAACCGGTGGCAATCATTATTTGAGCAGGACACTTCCCCATTCACTCTTTCTGCGCATCGGGTAATCCATGTCTCTTCCATCCGGGAAGCAGGGAGGGTTCTCCTTCTCGTTGGGGCTGAAGAATACGGAGAAGAAGGGAATGATCGTCCGTTTTTCGTTTTCGATTGACGGTGCAGAGCATGAACATCTTCGGCAAGCAGGAAGACGATACGAAGGAGAAGAAGATATTCCTGACGGAAGTCGTCGACAACGAGGTAAATGAAGCTGCTGCTGTGATCATCGTAGCTGATGGAGGACGTGTCGAAAAAGAAGGAGCTGGTGATCCCGTTGAAGAAGCCCTCGTGGATCGCCAAAGCGAAGGAGCGAATCGAGCGTGAGAAGGAGGAGAAGAACGGTGGGCATGCTACTTTCATTTTATTTTAGCTGCAAAGAGTCCTGACGCCAAAGATGAAGCCCGCATTGCTATTCTGAAAGACATCTACCACACCAACGACCCGTCCGAGGCCGAGTCCAATCTCGTGATCCCGCTGCACAAGCGCGAGGGAGGGACCGAATCGGCGGATGGAACGAAGGCGCCTCTCATCAACCGCAACCGCATTCCCGGGGCTGAGTCCATGGTTCCGTTCCGCACACAGCCTAAGGCGTAGAGCCACGATGAGTATTTCAAGCGCATGATGGACGCCCTTCCGGAGGAGTGCGACGTCCACGGCGACGCGTACGAGCACATCAAGATCGAGGACTTCGGGAAGGCGGTGCTGCGCGGCATGGGGTGGGACGGCAAGAACAACGTGGACCCGTCCGTCTACGTGAGTGCTTCGCGCCACGCTCACTCGCAGGAGATCAAGCCGCGCCCGGAGCGGCTGGGCCTGGGCGCCATGCCGCTGGTGGTGGACAAGAAGGTGCGGAACGACGCGGTGAAGACGACGGCGGCGGAGCGAGCGGCGCGCAGGGGCTACAGCGGAGTGAAGAACGAGTGGGGTGACGCGCATTCGCTGCGCATCGGCGTGCAGGTGGGCGTGGTGAGCGGACCGCTCAAGGGGCGGCAGGGAGCCGTGGTCGAGACCCCGAGCTCCACCTCGACCCACCTGAAGGTGCTGCTGGACGGGGAGAAGCAGGTGAGGGACTTTGATCGATCGGACCTGATGATGCTGAACGACCTCACGCGGGTCCAGTCGTTTATCAACACCTACGGCAGAACACAGCCCGTGGCTCCCATCTTGCCGCAGCAGCAACCGCCCTCATCCAATCATCACTCTTCTTCGAGGAGGGAGCGTAGTCGCAGTCGCGATCACAGCGCGAGTCGGAGGAGAGACGATTCGAATGGTTCGAGCCGGAGGAGGGACGATTCACACAGCCATCGCCACCATCACCATCACACTCATAGCAGTCATCGGCATTAATAGATTGCAACCATTTGCCGTTTGTTTCTTCATGTATTACGGTTTGTTGGACACTTCATGAGGTGTTTTGGTTCATCCAATGAGAATCGTCATCCGAGTCAAACGCCATCTGGGTAATAGAACTGTTTTCTAGCCATGAGCAAGCCAAATCCTGATAGAGAGCAACAGCTGTTGGACTCTAGTGAAGGTACTGAAGTATCGAGTACGCTCAATTCGAGTGGGTGTAATGGCTGCAGGTATTGAACCCGAAGTGGTGGACGAGACGAAGAATCACAAGAGGGAAAAGGATCTCGATGCAACGAAGAAAAAACAGCACTTGAAGAGGTCGAGAAGCAGCAAGAGTCTCAACAGCAAGAAGAAAAGCTCCTGCTCCACGAAGGCGATGTGTACTCTTCTTCTCACCGTCGTCTGCCTTGTTGGCCTTGGAATCGGGGCTTTCTACTTGTACAAGCTGCTTTCCAGACATACTTGCAATGCGTTTGGCATCTCCTACCCCCGAAGTTGCCCATTCAGCGATTTCATAACCTTTAGACCAGCAGGAGTTGGATCATCTGGGCACTTGCGAGAAGCTGTCTTCCATCATCATTTCCGGAGACGATTTCACCACGATCACCTTCGAAGGCCACACTTTTGAAACGGTTACCTCCTTGACGATTCAGGGTAGCAACTCCTTCCTCTCCTGATCCGCAGACGTTCCCAACACGGGGTCTATCGTATTCAGTAACGGATCCTTCCAGAAGCTGACCCATCTCGAGCTGAAGGGAGTGGACAAGTTGGAGAAGTTCGTCGTTGGAAGAGACTCGCTCACCACTCTCCCGAAGCTGGTTCTCACGAGTGCATCCTCCTCTCTCCTCTCATGATCAGATTACCCCGTGCTGAGAAGCGTGATCATCAGCGAGCGTTCCCTCAACGAGGCCGAGTTCGAGCTGTCCAACTCGCCGGTGGAATCCCTTGCCGTCTACGAGAACGCCTTCTCCGTGTCCTCGCAGCTCCTTCTCGCCAGTATCCTTTCCTTCTTCTCTTCACACTAGATCTGACCGCGCTGACCACGCTCCAGTTCCACGGCAACAACTTCGCCAAGGTCACCTCCCTCCGCGTGGAGAACCTTCCCGCGCTGACGGACTTCACCACCGACTACAAGTGCTTCCGACAGGCGGAGGTGCTCTTCGCCAAGGACCCCAAGCTGGCCCACATCAGGCTGGGCACGGGCGCCATGCAGGAGGGCACGCTGACGCTGGAGGCGCGTGGGGCAGAGGAGGCGAGGTGAGGCGTAGTGCCGGCGCTGGAGACGGTGGAGCTGGACGGCGAGAACTTCATGCAGCAGAAGACGCTGACGCTGGCGAGTGGGCGTCATACCCATCGCGTGAGGCGTAGACCTGCCGGCGCTGACGCACTTCACCTTCAACAGCACGTCCCTCACGGCGGTGGAGACCCTGACCATCACCGGTGCCTCTCGCTGTGCCCTCTGATCCGCAGACACCCACCTCGCGATGCTGCGCTTCCCGCAGGGCGCCTTCCCGCACGTCACCGCGCTGACGCTGAAGCAGGTGAACATGAACACGCTGACCTTCGAGGAGACTGCACTGCAGAATCTGCAGTCGCTGACGCTGGAGAGTGGTTTCGCTTCGCCGCCTTCCCCGTAGACTGCGTCAACCTCACCACGCTCGAAGCACGGCCGAATTCCATCGGGCTGGTATCTGCGCTGCGTCTGGCGGAGCTGCCGGCGCTGAAGGAGGTGTCGCTGACGGGATGCGCGGCGCACGGGCTGGAGGAGATCGCGCTGCACGACAACCCCGCGCTGACGACTTTCTACAAGGAGCGCTGCTCCGAGGCGCTGAAGAGCATCGAGCTGGACCGTGGTGCTTCTCGGCACGCGTGAGGCGTAGACCTGCCGGCGCTGTCGTGGTTCGTGGTGGACGACGACAAGGAGGACGTGACGCAGTTCGTGGTGAAGCACGCGCCGGCGCTGCGCTCGCTGTCCGCGAAGCACGTGGCGAACCTGTACGACGACGTGATGGTGATGAGTGGCTTCTCTCCCACGCGCTCATCGCTAGACAACACCCAGCTGGAGACCATCGTGCTGGGCGGCGAGGACGACGCCTCCTTCGCCGAGTCGCAGCGCTTTAACCTTGTGCAGACACCCGCGCTGAAGACGGTGGCGTTCGGCGAGCGGGCCTTCGACGCAGCACACAAACTGAGCATTCCCAGCACCGCCGTCACCTCGCTGGCGTTCGGCAAGGACAGCTGGGCCCGGCTGGAGGTGTTTGACTTCTCGGGTGGGCTTTGCCATAAGGCCTTCACCGTAGGCTTCGCCAACCTCCAATCGCTCACCATCCAAACCGGCGCTCTGGCTTCGCTGCAGGCCATGGCGATTCGTGCGTTTGTTTTGCCCCCCTTACGAATAGAGTCGCCCGTGCTGACGGCCTTCACCACGATGTCGAACACGCTGGGCGAGGTGGCGTCGCTCAGCATCAGCAACGCGAAGGCGCTGCGAACGGTGCACATCGGCGACAACTGCTTCAACAAGGCGAAGGCCTTCACGCTGAGCGACGCGGAGGTGCTGGAGGCGTTCGAGGTGGGCGACCACTGCTTTCAGCAGGTGAAGGAGTTCGACCTGTCCTGTGGTCTCTTCTCTCTCCCCTCACTCGTCAGCCGCAACGCTGCTGGAGACCTTCCACGTGGGCAACGCCTCCTTCCCCACCACCACGAAGCTCTCTCTCATCGGTCGTTCTTTCGCTGCCTGATAACGCCTAGCCGACGAGATCCGAGACTTCACTGTGAGCGATGGCTGCTTTGTCAAGGCGAACCTGCCCTCGCTGCGCGACTCCATCAAGCTGCAAACTCTCTTCATCGGCCGCGAGTCCTTCCAGGAGTCCACGAACGGCCTCGAGTTCGACGGTGTCTTCTCTAAGCGCGCGTGAGGCCTAGACTTCCGCACCCTGCGCTCCGTGCACGTCGGCATGGAGGCGCTTAGGGAGGGCAAGAGCTTCATCATCAAGAGTGAGCATTTCCCGCGGTTCTGACGCGCAGACTGCCCCGTGCTGACCTCCGTCTTCCTCGGCGGCCACAACTTCCAGGGCTACTGCCAGTTCAACATCACCAGTCGGCGCCGCGCCGCGGGCTGAGCCCTAGACCTGCCCGCACTGGAGTCGCTGCGCCTGGAGGGCCGTAAGGGCTACTCTTCCTTCCACTACGTGGACGTTTTCGCGCTGGACAGCTGCCCACTAAAGGAGCTGGTGCTGGGCCATGATGTGCTGCCGCTGCTGAAGTACTTCCGCATCCAGGGTGCTCCTCCGGGAATGGCCTGAGGCGTAGACCTGCCCAACCTGGAGACGCTGGAGCTGGGCAATAATGTGGGCAAGACGGTGGTGGACCTCCTGATCGACAGTGCGCGCCGCTCGGCCGGCTGAGGCGTAGATGTGCCCGCACTCAAGTCCATCGTCCTTGGCAGCAATGCGCTCTCCTACGTGCGGTCCTTCAGCACCGCCAACATGACGGCGCTGGAGACGCTGGTGATGGGCAATGAGGCATTCGAGCTGGGTGATGCGCTGTACGTGACCAACGTGCCGCGTCTGCGCACTCTGGAGATGGGCTCGGGCTGCTTCCGCAACGCCTCCGTCTTCTCGCTGGGTCGTGCGTGTCAGCAAGCAGGGTGACTCATAGCGCAACCGGACCTGACGACGCTACGCATCGGCAGCAACACGCCCGTGCGTGAGGATACCTTTGGACAGGTGCAGTCCTTCACCATCGCCGGTGCGCGCGCACGCCTGGCCTCACGTCTAGACTATACCAAGCTGAACACGCTGGACCTCGGCTATCGCGTCTTCCCCGTCGCGCGGAACGTCACACTAAAGAGTACGTCAAGGATGGAAGTAACGACCAGACCTCCCCTTGGCCACGCTTGCCTTCGGCCAGGAGTCCTTCAAGGGTTGCAAGCGACTCACGCTGGACCGTTGGGTCGCTATGGGCCTTTCACCCGCAGGCTTGTTCTCTCTGCGCAGCATCGTCTTCGGCGAGGACAGCTTCAGTGGCATGGACCAACTCAGCCTTCTCGACTTCAAAGCGCTCACCACCATCACCTTCGAGAAGAGTGCCTTAACCGCGCTGGAGCAGCTGGACCTCGGCGGCATGCCCAACCTGGAGACAATCCTCGCGCGCAACCGCTCCTGCTACCACGTGAAGACGCTCGAGTTGACGCGTGGGTGACGCACGCAGGAGTAACGTCTAGAAATGCCGCGCCTGCGCAACGTGAACGTGGACGACTCCGCCTTCTACAACACCGCGTTGTATGTGCATGGTAGGAATCGGCCCGATTTCTGTCATGGTGAGATATAACGGAGCTGTCGACGCTGGACATCATTCATGTGAGGAGCTACAACTTCCTGGGCGGCTTCCACCTATCCAGTAGCGTTGGTTATCCTGGGTCAATGAACAGACTTGCCGATGCTGCATTCGCTGGTGATCCAGGATGGCCAGTTCCGCAACCCGCTGAGCGTTACTATTGAAAGTGGAGGATCCGTATGGGCGTGAGGCGCAGACATGGAGGCGCTGGAGAGCATCGACCTGGGTTACGGCAGTTTCGTCCCCACCAACGCGCTGACGCTGAAGGAGCTGCCAAAGCTCAAGTCGGTAGTGAGTCGCTACGGCAAGAAGGAGATGGAGGCGCCGCTGGACGACGTGCCCGCCAACTACGGCAAGTTCACGTTCACGGGCTTGCCGGCGCTGGAAGTGGTGCAGCTGAACGGCACGTCGCTGCTGAACGCCAGCGAGTTCGAGTTTGCCTCGCTTCCGATGCTGAACAGTGTGGAGATTATGGGCGCAGGCGACGGCGGCTTCTCGCGTGCGATCTTCAGCGGTGCGTGATTGCTTGGCGCGTGAGGTGTAGACCTGCCCAGCCTGCGCAGCGTGAAGTTGGGTGGCTCGTCGGCGGCAACGCTGAGCCAGCTGAGCTTCCAGAGTGGGTGAGTGGAGGCCGCATGAGGCGCAGACACGACACTGGCAGAGCTGGTGTTGGAGGAGCACGTGGGAGAGAAGATGAAGGCGCTGGAGCTGGCGGGTGAGTGTGAAATGGGGGCGTGAGGCACAGACCTGCCGGACCTGGAGCGACTTGTGATGCGCGACGGCGCGCTGCCGAAGTGCGGCAACCTGACGCTGCGCAGTGGGTGTGGCGGAGGCGTGTGAGCGTAGACCTGCCGAAGCTGGCGACGCTGGAGATGAACCGGCCGTGGTCGAGCGACGGGTGGTTCGTGCTGGACAGTGCGAGAGCGAAGGACGCGTGAGGCGTAGACACGCCGCTGCTGACGGACATGGGCAAGGTGCACGCGGCGAACACGGCGGCGAAGACGCTGGTGCTGAAGAGTGGGTGTGGCGATGGGCCGTGAGGCGCAGACCAGCCGTGGGCGAGCCTGACCTTCGCGGACAGTCTGTTCAGCAACGTGGAGGCGCTGCAGCTGACGAGTGGGTGTGTAGAGCGATGGTGATGACAGACTGCAACGCGCTGACAACGGTGCTGTTCGGCTCGAGCGTGTTCAGCAACGACTTCGTACTGACGGTGGCGGGTGAGTGCGGCGTGTGGGCGTGAGTCGCAGACATGCCGGAGCTGTCGGGCTTCACCATGAACGAGAAGACCTTCGGTCGGGTGAGGGACATGGCGATGAAGAGTGCGCGTGCTGTGAGGCGGTGAGGACTAGACCTGCCGAAGCTGAACAGCATCCAGAAGAGCGCCTCGTCGCTGACGGAGGTGAAGACGTTCAGTTACAAGTCGATTTCATCCGCTCTGTACGACCAGTTCTGCAAGGATTCCAGCATCACCTGTACGGAAATCGCTTGGCGTGTTTGTTTCAGTCGCGTGTGAACAAACAGCGTAATTCAGAATCGGCGCTGCCGTAAAGTCGTTCACCTTCCATCTGCCCTTCACTCCGTCGAAGCCGTTTATCATAGCTAGCGCGACACTGGAATCTACGATCACAGAGTGGCGACGCAAGTACGCGGCTTTAGGAACACCACCTCGCCGATCTCCGTTCCGTCCTGAGTCACGGGCAGCGCTTGCGAGGATGAGAGATGCACATCTTGGAGAATGGAGTCCGCCTTGAGATCCTGACACGCTTCCTTCACAGAGTAGGAGTTCGGTAAGGCCGAGTGAGAAAGGAGGAGGGGAACCACGCGATTCGGCTGCTTGTACTAATCATCGCATTCTTCGGGAATGCCTACCGTATTGACGTAGCACGTATAGTTCTCCTGCCCCACATAGCAACCCTTTGTGCGGCTGGCACCGTTCAGAAGATCGAGATTCACACAGCCGCCATGACGATTCTTCAGTCCATCCTCTCTACCCTGAATAGAACAATCGAGTATTACGTGGACCACACGCCGTTGAGGAGCTCGAAGCACTTCCAGAGAGGCGTCAGAGACTGGTTGTCGATTCTTTCCCTTCTTCTAATCATGTGCAAGAAGTGGTACGAGGACACTGTGCGATAGACTTGGAATGCCTTGAAACGCGGATCGAGAATGGCTTCTGCTTTGGGTGGTTTATTGTCAGTAGAAAGGGTTGCACATACAGTGCTATCCTTTTCCCACAGCAGTTTCACATCCAAGCGAAGAATCGACATTTGCAGCAGTTTCATCACATCTACTGGAAATTCGAAACAGCAGAATAAACTGGGCACATAGGCAGAAGGAACATCGAGAAGAATGGAGTTGTCCTCAGCGATTGTCACAAGCGAATCAGAAAACAGCTTTCCCTACTGTTCATATTGAGCAGAGTCCACTACTTGGGGATTTAGAAAGGTAGAAAAGAAGGTCGTCGTTTTGTTGTGTACGAAGTCATTGGAGCTAATCCCTTGCATCAAACGTCTCACATCCTTTCCGCTACACCATCAACGAGTTTTGAGTGAGAGTTACGTAAGGCGAATGATGGATCGGTAACTCACGGGAATAATCTTGTTTGCGAGCTTTTCAACACTACCGTGAATTCAGCACACTACGTTTACATGGACATTTGAGATCCCAAGCAAATTGTGTCCTATGAGGGATAACAGAATCGGTAATACTGCTTTGAACTCAGTCTCCACTTGTGTGATCCTTTGTGAAACAAACACCCAAATCCTCCTTCTTGTCCTATTCTGTTACGCTCACAAGAGGCTGCTCACTTGGGGAATGAACTTGCACAGCAGCTGGTCGTAGATCGTTTTGGCCAACTAGGATCACAGCTCTCACACACAGATACGTTAATTAGGGGCAGGTAGCACGCCACTAGGAAGACACAGCGGCTGAAGCTGAAGAAGGGAATGGTTGTACCGATCATGCTGCACTCCAGGACGGCTGTGACGGCGAAGAGGATCCAATAGGTCATCCACTTGACATGCTCCTCCGTGTTCTTCGTGATGATGCAGTCCAATGACGCGTAGGCAGGGTAGATAAACGCGATCAGATTTCTGAATGCGTGAATAATCGGAAGAAGACATACAGGAACACACGCACACCAAGGGTGAGAAGAATGCACACCACGATGTAAAACAGCAGAATAACAGCAATGTAGCACTTCCGAATACCCGCTTTATTTGACAGCATTTCCATATAGGCTACAACTCATCACCTCCGCGTTTACGCCTACGGACGTTTTTCAGCAACTCATCCAACTGATTCATGGAGTCGGAGAATAGCTCTTTATAATGCTCCATTCTTTCGGTAAACAAACAAAAGAGTGATTCGCGACAGTCACAAATACTGACTCTTCGTGGCGGACCGGATAAACTTGTACAAGGCGGGCGCTTCTACAACTCAGTTCCAACTGCCTTCACTACCATTGATGTTAAGCAGTCGCACATTTGCGAATGCTCCTCCTCCCTTCTGAAACTGCACGCCGGAAAGAGTCAGATTTGGAATGGCTACAGGAAAGAGACGACTCATCCTCTTACTCTCCGCAGTGATCTGCGTGTAGAAGAGAAAGCAGGCATCGTTGGGGAAGGAGAGGGTCTGGTCCTGCTGAAGGAGCCGAAGGTGGGGAAGATCTGCTGCTCACTCTCCGTGTTTGGAGTTACTTCGCATCACCAGTTGGCACACGGATTTCGCCTTGGCGATCCCCACATCCGCGATGGAGGGATCTCCTGACAGGGAAAAGGGGCCAAGCACGATGCGCTGTAGGGAAGGAAGGTCTACGATCGACAAGGGAACGAGGAGATGCCTTCAAAAACCGTGTATGAGGCGTAGCGGAAGGAGAGGGCGCCCAGCTTCACCTCCGCTAGAGACGGGAGGTTTCTCAGCACGAGGGACTGGGCATGTGCGAAGTTGTACGACTTGGCAGAACACTCGCCGATGTGCAGCGTGACAAGGGCAGGAAGGTCTACAGGTTACTGGCAGAGAACAGGCGCACTCTCGAGAAGGCAGTGGTGGTAGGTGGCGAACGAGTGCACTCCAATGACGAGCGAGACAAGCACGGGACAGTCACGAAAGACACAACCATGACCGCTTCGAGCGAAGGGCATGGACTCGAAGCCATGGAAAAAACAGGAGTGCCCGATCCGGACGGACTTGAGGAGGGCCATCCCGCAGCAGAGAAAGGAAGACACGAAGGGAAAACACCTGCTGCCGAACGAGACCTTCTTCAGAAAGGGATAGAAGCACAGATCCAGCGTTTTGAACCGTTGGTCACAGCCGCAGCCATCGTCAAAGACGAGGGTTGTGATGTGCTGCAGACTCTGCCTGCTCTGAAGGCCCTGCAGACCGTACACGCTCTGAGCCTCTGTGAAATGGAAACCATAGTTCAGTTCATTCTCCTCTGTAAACGCGAACCACTCCTTATTGTCGCACTGGCTCGCTTCCCACATCCGCCCATCGCGCCACTCTCCGTTCCACATTTCCATTCCGTTCTCCGGATTGACTTGCACGCCGAATCCGTGTCGGGGATAGTGCAGCGCGTAGTCGTTCTTGTACTCCCCAATGTACACCACGCGCTTCTTGTCGAGATACTCAATCATCGTTCCCACATCGAACTCCTTCTCCACCCACTTCAGCTCCCCGTTCTTGTACCACACACACCGCTTCGGCTCTCCCGTCTCCTCGCTGTACTCGCAGCCCCAGCCATCCCGCTTGTAGCTAGTTGGGTGGAAGCCGCCTCGATAGATGATGTGTTGGGAGAGAAGACTGAGTTGAATCATAACGACGCCCCTCTTCGAGTTTTCCAGGAGAATGGCCGGATTCTCCCAAAACCCCTCGTACTGGAGAATTCCATCCGCGTAAAAGAAGAAATGACCGGAGCGAACGCCATTCATCAGACTCCATTGCAGCCGGATCACTTCATTTTCGTATAGAGTGCAACAGCGGAGTGGCATACCGTCTCGTGTTGAGATATCTAGGCAAAAACGGGTGTTTGGATGCTTGAAATGGACTCGAACCTCCTTTCTTGAGGGCAGCTCCCGAATCGTCTCCACAGAAGCAGTAGCAAACGCTTTCAGAGTAATATCGAACTTGAGAAAGGCGTTTAGGATGCCATACTGAGCGCATTCATCAGACGCACCAAAGCAAGTACTGATTTCGCATTCCTGAACGGAAGGAAATGAGTTGCTGCCACCAATACTCATCTTTACTTCATTAGATCAAATTGGAAATGAACTCCTACGAAAAACGGAGCTATTTTAACAAACAACGCGCACTACTTTCGCAACACGAGAAATCCAAGATCCTGACCGTCCTGGTACTCCTCAATCACATGGTACACTTCCTTCAGCAAGAGGCTTTCATTCTGGTAATTCGCCAAGCGCGTTCCGAGAACGATTACCACCGTGTTCGCGTCGATCACCTTCAGCAGTTGCCCATGAAGGATGCTAATACTATATCACAAGGATATTCTCTTCCCCAACTCAAATCGGCAAGGGCCGTTGATAATCACCACGTCATACTTCCGATCGCTGTAGGACTCCGTCTTCCACACTCTGCCGTGGTAGGGGGACCCTTTCAGAGGGATCTTCATGTAATCGCGTAGCTGGCCGCACGTTGACATCCTGGACGATCTCGCGTCCGACCTTCACGTCAGCACACCATCAGGAGCACACCCATAGAAGAAGTAGGTCTCATTCAGCACATTCGTCTTAATCCGCTGAGGCATGCTTCTCGTCATTTCCTCCACCCGCACGCACCCCACACTGTAATCATGGAACACGGCCACGCCGCTCCTGCAGTCCGCAAACGCGTTCTCTCCGAGTTTTCCGTCGCCAAAGTACAGACACGCTATTCTTCATTCCCGCCACTTCCCGCCACTCTTCCCCGCCAAATACCGCCGGTACCGCGCATAGTCCTCCGCGTCCAACACATCACACCCGTCACTCCATCGGACCATCAATCGACCCTGATTGTCCCTCACTGCCTCAAGCCCCACTCTCGCTCCTACGCACCTTCCACTGGCTGTTGGACACGCTCGTCGCGATCGCTCGCTTCTTGAACTGCGCCAGCCAGGTACTGCCCACCACCGACGGGTTCTCGTTCCATTTCACGTTGTACAGACTCTTCCCTTTGTTGCCCTGCTCGCCTGCGCGCGTCCCGCGGTTATCCGTCATGTGCAGCAGGCAGACTGGGTCTCACATCCCTTTCCACTTCGTACCACTTTCGGTCAGATCGACGATCACTCCCTCCTTCTTCTCCACGTAGCTCACCAGGTACCCGTCGATGGCCGTTCGACCCACCACAACGCCCTTCATGTCGTGAGGGGTGTAGGTGCCGCGGGTGAAGATGAACAGGTCCTACGCGTGATCTGTCCTCGCTTGCCATACGATCGCGTTGCTCATATAGGGGGCGTCCGACGAACACATTGCGTCAAGCTGGTCGGCGTAGCCCACGTGAATGGGGAGGGTCGTGACATTCTTCCAGGGATAGTTCGTCCTTCTGCCGACGACGAGGAAGGGCTTCTCTGTGACAGCTGGACGAAGCGAGGACTGAAGGGTACGTAACACATCGGTGATAGAGGGAGAAATGAGAATATCGCCGTTCACGTAGCCATAAAAGGAGCACGAAATGGGGAGGGATTCGAGGGCCTGGATGAAGGAACGCACATACGGCATGTGATAGGAATTGGACTCAAAGTTGCTGCTACAAAGCAGCGCTCCATCACTCACATCGCAGAGGTGCTGATAAAAGGGCTCGTCTGTGAACAGAACGGGTTGAACGGAATCGCCAAGCGCCTTCAGTCCCTTTATCATATCCATCTGGATTTGCATAGCAAGTGAGTCCTATTGTTCATGCCCAACCGACCGAATCTACGTTCTTTGTGTGAAAGGTCGTTCCCAGACATAGCAACTTCTTCTCTTCACTTTGCATTGCTTGCTCCTCATTCTCATCATGCAAAGTCAGTGAAGGGGAGGATCCCTCGGCGGAATGGAAGAACCAGCCACTATTCATGATTCAGATGAGTGGTATCAACTCAGTAGATTCAAGAATAATGGCGACTAGTCTCCCCCTACAGGCCTCCATCTACGAGTCAGAAAGGGGAAAGGAGATGAACCATTACGACGAGCACGAGAATCGTGACAAAGAGAGCAACCCTCTCCAAATGAAAGCGCATGCTCTTGAAAGGAAATGTGAAAACAAACAACCCAAATCTCCACAATATAAGCTAATCATTGTACTTAGAACTTCATATCATGAGGACGCTCACCCTTGCGCAGAGTGAATCTCTCGTG
>OIWT01001544.1_pt1 | contig 27139 bp, 22 predicted proteins | sample 1587701 | NCBI WGS metagenome assembly OIWT01 (sample SAMEA3888904, study PRJEB22519) | human gut metagenome | biome: human gut; feature: human-associated habitat; material: faeces | place: Denmark | collected 2009 | reverse complement strand
ACCAACAAGTACGCCGAGGGCTATCCCGGCAAGCGCTACTACGGCGGCTGCTACTGCGTCGACGAGACCGAAGAGATCGCTCGTCAGCGCGCCTGCAAGCTGTTCGGCGCTGAGCACGCCAACGTCCAGCCCCACTCCGGTGCTTCCGCCAACCTCGCCGCGTTCAAGGCTCTGCTCCAGCCCGGCGACACCTACATGGGCATGAACCTCGCCCACGGCGGTCACCTGTCCCACGGCAGCCCGGTCAACATCTCCGGCAAGTACTTCCATCAGGTCCCCTATTCCCTCAACGATGAGACCGAGCAGATCGACTACGATGAGCTCTACCGCATCGCTCAGGAGTGCAAGCCCAAGATGATCCTTGCCGGCGCTTCCGCCTATCCCCGCAAGATCGACTTCGCCAAGTTCCGTGAGATCGCTGACTCCGTCGGCGCTTACTTCATGGTCGATATGGCGCACATTGCCGGCCTTGTCGCCGCTGGCGTTCACATGAGCCCTGTGCACTATGCCGACGTTGTCACCACCACCACCCATAAGACCCTGCGCGGTCCCCGCGGCGGCCTGATCCTCTGCAAGAACGAGATCACCAAGAAAAACATCGAGACCGGCGAGATGGAGACCATCAACCTCGCCAAGAAGATCGACTCCGCCGTGTTCCCCGGCACCCAGGGCGGCCCGCTCGAGCACATCATCGCTGCCAAGGCCATCTGCTTCGGCGAGGCGCTCAAGCCCGAGTTCAAGGCCTACGGTGAGCAGGTCGTCAAGAACGCCGCCGTTCTGGCCGACGGTCTCATGAAGGAAGGCTTCCGTCTGGTTTCCGGCGGTACCGACAACCACCTCATGCTCGTCGACGTCCGCAACTTCAACATCACCGGTAAGGAGATCGAGCGTCGCTTGGACGAGTGCTTCATCACCGTCAACAAGAACGCCATCCCCAACGACCCCGAGAAGCCGTTCGTCACTTCCGGTATCCGCGTCGGCACTCCCGCTGCCACCACCCGCGGCCTGAAGGAAGAGGACATGATGGAGATCGCCCGCATCATGGGTATGGTCGCCCGTGACTTCGAATGCAACAAGGCCGCCGCTCAGGAGGCTGTCGTCGCCCTGACCAAGAAGTACCCCATCTACGAATAAAACAACTTTAAAATAAAAGGAACCGTCCCAAATGGGACGGTTCCTTTTATTCATCAGCTAAATCATCCCAAAATACTTCAGTGCTTCTGTAATGGCTCTTTCCTTTTCCGGCGGGCATTGTGGCTGCCTGGCATCCTCGGATTTCGGCTTATTGTAGTTCTCTCGCTCGATGATACCGCACTTCTGCTTTACCTGTGCGATATAAAGACTGCTGACCTTCAAGCCGCTGTGTTCCAGAACATACTCCTTGATTTGCCCATAGGTTGCCAGTCCTCTTTTATCCTGCACCATTTCTTCCACATCCACATCAATGTTGATATGTGTTACCGGATTTCTCAGAACTAAGAGACATACCGTCTCCACATGTGCCGTATGCGGGAACATATCAACAGGTTGAACTTTCTTTACTTCCCAACCGAGCTTTGCAAAACGGGCGCAGTCTCTGGCAAGCGTTGCAGGGTCACATGAGATGTAAACAACACGCTTCGGAGCCATTTCATTGACGGTGTCAACAAGGCCGTCACTCATACCCTTACGCGGCGGATCAATCAGAATAATATCCGGCTTGGTGTCCTCATTTTTCAGCTTTTGTGCAATGAGCGATGCATCTCCACAGAAAAATTCGGCATTTGAGAAGCCGTTTGTTTCGGCGTTTTCCTTTGCATTTTGAACAGCGTCCGGGATGATTTCCACACCGATAAGCCTTGAGACCCTGTCAGCCATTGTAAGTCCGATAGTTCCTGTGCCGCAATACAAATCCAGCAGTAATTCATCACCGTGCAGGTCTGCATATTCCGCTGCTTTTTTATAAAGTACTTCACATTGCTCACTGTTCACCTGATAAAAAGACAGAGGCGAGATTTTAAACCTGCAGCCGAGCAATGTATCCGTTATAAAACCGTCACCGTAGAGCGTTTTACATGTATCTCCCATGATTACGTTGGTGGAGGATTTATTTATGTTTATAACAAAGGTTTTAAAGTCCGGTATGGAGGCTCTTAATTCTTCAATAAGCTCGCTCTCATGCGGAATTCCTTCGCCGTTTATAACGAGGCACACCATGATTTCACCGGTAAAGTGAGCACGGCGTATGTATATGTGTCTTAAAAGCCCTTGCTTTTTGGATTCATCATACGCTGAAACTCTGAAATCGGTCATCCAGTTACTGACTGCTTCAAGTATGTCTTTGAAAACTTCCGGCTGCAGCAGACAATTTGTGCACGGAACAATACGGTGACTGTTAAATGCATAAAATCCTATAAGCGGCGAGCCGTTTCTTGTATCCGTTCCGACCGGGTATTGAGCCTTGTTCCTGTAATGCTCCGTCTGAGGACTCCCGATTATGTCGGATATACCGATATCCAAATGACCTATCCTCTGAAATGCATCGCGTACCTTTTGCTCTTTTATCCTCAGCTCCGCATCATACGATATGTGGCGAAAACAACAGCCTCCGCATTTTTCCGAAACCGGACACAACGACATGACCCTGTCCTTTGACGGGGTAATTATCTTATTTATTTTTCCGACAGCATAGTTTTTCTTCGCTTTTATTATGTGAACGGAAGCTATATCACCTACAGCTGTTCCGTTTACAAAAACAGCCTGTCCCTCATAGCGGCCTACGCCGGAGCCCTCCGCACTCATGCCGTCGATACTTATTTCGATGTCGTCATTTTTCCTAAGCATATATTTCTCCAAAAATATTATGTTATAATTCTATCATATTACATCTGAATATGGTAGAATTAACTTGTTTTAGTTTAAAAAATTCGGAGAAGAGCAAATGGAAGAAAGAGTCTGTAAGTTATATAAAAAATGCGGCGGTTGTCAGCTTGACATGCCGTATAAAGAGCAACTGAGATACAAGCAAAATCTTGAAGAGAAATTACTCGGAAGATTTTGTAAAATTGAGCCTGTCATCGGGATGAAATATCCTTATAATTACAGGAATAAGGTTCAGGCGGCATTTGGTTTTGATAAACGAAGAAATAAAATTATTTCGGGTGTTTACCAGTCAAACAGTCACAGGATAGTTCCGGTTGATCATTGCATGATTGAGGACTCAAAGGCAGATGCGATAATAAAAGATATCCGCGGTCTTATGAAAGACTTTAAGTTTATGCCGTATGATGAGGACACCCACAGAGGCTTTATACGCCACGTACTTGTCAAACGCGGCTTTTCGACTAATGAAATAATGATTGTTATCGTTACGGGCACTCCTGTTTTTCCTGCAAAGAACAATTTTGTAAAAGCTCTTTTAAAGCTTCACCCTGAGATTACTACGATTATTCACAATATAAACCCGTATCAAACAAATCTCGTTCTCGGAAAACAGGAAAAGGTTCTTTACGGGAAAGGGTTTATTGAAGATAAGCTACTCGGTCTTACGTTCAGAATTTCCGCAAAATCCTTCTATCAGATAAATCCGTCTCAAACGGAAAAACTTTATCGCATAGCTATTGAATACGCAGGCCTTACCGGAAAGGAAACTTTTTTTGACAGCTATTGCGGCACGGGAACAATAGGCCTTATTGCCGCCAAAAACGGTGCCGCAAGAGTTATCGGCGTCGAGCTTAACAAGGATGCCGTGCGCGATGCCATTTCAAATGCGAGGCGCAACAAGATATCCAATGCTTACTTTGTATGCGCTGACGCGACAGACTTCATAATTGAAATGGCAGAACACGGTGAGCATGTGGATGTGATAATGATGGATCCACCTCGCGCCGGCAGCACGGAGGATTTCCTCGACGCCGTAGTAAAGCTGTCTCCGCCAAAGGTTGTATACGTTTCCTGCAACCCGGAAACACTTGCAAGAGATCTTGCGTATATCACGAAGCACGGATATGCAGTTCAAAAGATTCAACCCGTTGATATGTTCCCGCATACGGCACACGTGGAGAGCGTAGCTCTGTTGACTAAAGTACATAAGTAAAAGTGTAAAAAAGGCTTGAAATAGAGGCGAAAATATGGCGTCAAGCAAGGAATACTTAGAGTTTGTTTTAGGGCAGCTCTCTGAGTTAGAAGGAATTACTTATCGAGCTATGATGGGAGAATTTATTATTTATTATCGTGGTAAGATTGTAGGAGGTATCTATGATGATAGATTACTTGTTAAGCCGGTGAAATCAGCAATTAGTTATATGCCGACAGCTCTGTATGAATTACCATATGAGGGAGCAAAAGCGATGTTATTGGTAGATGAAGTTGATAATAAAGAATTTTTGACAGGTTTGTTTCATGCGATGTATGATGAACTGCAAGCTCCAAAACCAAAAAAGAAAAAATAAATAACTTCCAGTCTGTTTTACGTAGTTATTTATGCCGTTGAGGCTTAAATATAAATATTGATTTTTTAGGAGAGTGCTTTTTGATTAAGTACAACACAATGGAGATTGTAGCGTAACGGGAGGTTGCGTATACAGTCAAACACAGCCTCCCGCAGGAATGCAGTTGAAGTTAACAACATTCAGGAGGAAATAAAGAATGAATAAAAATAACATTAAAATACGTTTAGAAAAAAAAGAAGAATACCGTGAAGTAGAAAACCTTGTAAGAGAAGCATTTTGGAATGTGTACCGCCCTGGTTGTCTGGAGCATTTTGTTTTGAATCGGTTGCGAAATAATCCCGACTTCATTGCAGAATTGGATTATGTGATGGAGCTTAACGGAAAACTGATCGGACAGATTGTTTTTATGAAAGCGGTGCTCAAGGCTGATGACGGGAGAGATATTCCAATTGTGACCATTGGACCTATCTGCATCATACCGGAGCTTAAGAGAAGGGGATATGGCAAGGTATTGCTGGACTATTCTCTTGATAAGGCTGCAAAGATGGGATTCGGTGCAGTATGCATTGAAGGTAACATTGACTTCTATGGAAAGAGTGGATTTACCTATGCCGGCGAATTCGGTATTCGTTATCATGGACTTCCGGAGGATGAAGATGCATCGTTTTTTCTTTGCAAGGAGTTGACTCCGGGCTATTTAGACGGCATAACCGGTGAGTATGAAACACCTACAGGTTATTTTGTAGATGAAGCGGAAGCTGACGAATTTGATAAGGGCTTTCCCTACAAAGAGAAGTTTAAGCAGCCGGGACAACTTTTCTAAACGAAAAAGATTTATGATGGCAGGGAGATAAAATCTCTCTGCCTGAAAACGGTAAATTCAAGTTTGAAAAGATGCAAACATTGGATAACTTACCTATAACAAGCGGAGACTTAGATAACTTACCAATGATATATGGTATCAATACTATTGTCTCAAGCCACATTTAAACGGTAGTATTGCTGATAAAGTTATGAATTTACATACATTTTAATCCCTGAAAAAAGAAACGGAGAATTCAATGAAAGTACTTATTTTGTCGTGTAATACCGGTGGCGGACACAACTCCGCCGCACATGCGATCGCGGAAGCTATGGCCTGGCACGGAGGCGAGGCTTACGTAATGGATTATCTGACCTTGGCAGGCGAAGAAGTGTCAAGGCTGGTAGGAGACGGATATGTTCATATCGTCAAAAAAACACCGCTTCTCTTCGGAATGACCTACAAACTCGGAATGGTGATAAGTAAAATCACAAGAAAGTCCTTGGTGTACTACGTAAACGGTCGCATGGCCAAGTATTTGAACAAGTACCTGAAAGACAATCCAGTGGATGTGCTGATAATGCCTCATATTTATCCGTCGGAAACCATTGCATATATGAAACACAAGGGTATGAAGCTGCCTCTTACCGTGGCGGTAATGACAGACTATACCTGTATTCCTTTCTGGGAAGAAACAGATGCGGACTATTACATCATACCTCATGAGAGTCTTACAGACGTATTCGTTAAGAGAGGTCTGCCTAAAGAGAAGCTGATTCCGCTTGGAATTCCGGTTTCAAGAATTTGCAGAAGAGAGATTTCCAAGGAGGATGCAAGGGAAAAGCTGGGTCTTTCCACCGAGAAAAAATATATTTTAGCGGCAGGCGGCAGCATGGGAGCCGGCAATATGGGTAAGCTGGTTGAATGCCTGCTGGAATCCACAGAAGATGAAGAACTGATTGTTATTTGCGGAAGCAACAAGAAGGTCGAGAAGCATTTGAAAAAAACCTTCGGCTCAGAAAAAAGACTTACTATTCTCGGGTATACCAATCAGATGAGTCTTTATATGAAAGCCTGCGACATACTCTTCACAAAGCCGGGCGGTCTTACTTCTACGGAGGCTGCCGTGTCGGGAATTCCGATAATTCATACCGAGCCTATTCCCGGGTGCGAAACAGCAAACTGTAAGTTTTTCGGAAAATACGGAATGAGTGTTTCGGGTACAACCGTAAAAGGACAGGTGCAGGCAGGTCTTCGCATTCTTTACGATGAAAAAGAGGCAAGTAAGATGAAGGAAAATCAGCAGAAAAACATCAACAAGATGGCAGCTGATGATATTTGCTGCTTTATACGGGAGCATTTGAACGATAAATAAAACGTGTGAAAAATTTTAGCGGAGGAGTAATTATGCCAGATATTATTGCATTCGGAGATTCTGTCTTAAAAGGTGTAGTACATGAAAACAATGCTTATAAAGTATCTAAAAACAGCTTCTCAAGTCTATGTGAAGAAATATTCGGAATATCAATAGCTAACAAAGCAAAATTCGGAAGCACAATAGATGCCGGAGAGAAAATAATATCTAAAAATACCGAATGGATCAAAGAATCAAAGAGCAAATATGTCATAGCGGAATTCGGCGGAAATGACTGTGACTTTAACTGGGCGGAGATAGCCGAAAATCCGGATAAGGAGCATTACCCTAAAAATACGGTGGGGAAATTTGTTGAGATATACTCGCGAATTATTGACGAAATAAGAGATTTGGGAAAAGAGCCTGTACTGCTGTCTTTGCCTCCGATAGATTCAGTCAGATATTTTGATTTTATAAGCAGAAAAATAAATGCGGATAATATATTGAAATGGCTTGAGGGTGACAGGCAGCTGATTACAAATTGGCACGAAAGATACAACTTAGAAGTATTTAAGACGGCGCTGAATAAGGGCGTCCCTGTGATAGATATCACATCGAGATTTTTGGAAACAAAGAACTATTCAAAATTATTGTGTGACGACGGTATACATCCGAATGAACAGGGACATGCAATGATTGCGGAAACAATAATGGAATACGTTAAAGAAAGAAAAATTAAGATTACGGATTAAAGAAACGGAGAGACTTTATGTTATTTATTGAATATCCCAAGTGCTCTACATGTCAAAAGGCAAAGGCATGGCTTGACAGTCATGGACTTAAGTATGAGGACAGACATATCGTTGAAAACAATCCCACATATGAGGAACTCAAGGAGTGGTACAAAAAAAGCGGCATGCCGTTAAAGAAGTTTTTCAACACAAGCGGGCTTCTCTATAAGGAGATGCAGCTTAGGGACAAGCTCCCCACAATGAGTGAGGATGAACAGCTTAAGCTTCTTGCGACAAACGGTATGCTCGTAAAGCGACCGGTTATTGTCACCGACAAGGTGATTCTTACCGGCTTCAGAGAGGCAGAATGGGAGAAGGAACTGTTTTAGCGGCAGTGGCACGGTTTAAAACGAATTAACTGAATTGAGGTAAAAGAAGTTGAACAAAAAAGCAATCATTGCAATGAGCGGCGGTGTGGATTCAAGCGTTGCCGCATATCTTATGAAGCAGCGGGGATACGAGTGCGTTGGCGTTACCATGAAGCTCTTTCAGGGTGAGGATGTTGAAGTTTCAGATGCCCATTCCTGTTGTTCGCTTGACGATGTAAAGGATGCTGAAAGTGTTGCAAAACAGCTTGGTATGCCGTATCACGTTTTCGGGTTTTCGGATTTGTTCAGGGAAACCGTTATCGACAAATTTGTTGAGGCATATGAAAACGGTTGTACTCCGAATCCCTGTATTAATTGCAACAGATTTCTAAAGTTTAACAAGCTTTATCACCGTGCGCTGGAGCTCGGCTGCGATTATGTGGTAACCGGTCATTATGCGAGGATTGAACGTGATGAAAATTCCGGACGTTACATACTTAAAAAGGGAGTTGACCCGACAAAGGATCAGAGCTATGTTCTTTACTCTCTCTCTCAGGAGCAGCTTGCACATACGATTTTTCCGCTCGGGGAATTGAACAAAACCGATGCCAGGGCAATAGCACGTGAGCAGGGATTTGTAAGTGCGCACAAGCATGACAGTCAGGATCTCTGCTTTGTCAAGGACGGCGACTATGCACAGTTTATAGAAGCATATACGGAAAAGACCTTTCCCCATGGCAGCTTTATAGACACGGAGGGAAATATACTCGGTGAACACAAGGGTATTATTCATTACACGATAGGTCAGCGAAAGGGTCTCGGTATAGCCTTCGGAGAGCCTATGTTTGTGTGCGGGATAAATCCGAAAGACAATACCGTAACACTCGGGAGGAATTCCGACTTGTACACGGATACATTGACCGCCGGGGACATAAATCTTATTTCAGTGCCCTCAATAGACGCACCAATGCGCATAAAGGCGAAGGTTCGCTACAGGCAGGTTGAGCAGTGGGCTACGGTTACACAACTTGACGAGGATACTGTAAGGGTTAAGTTTGACGAGCCGCAAAGGGCTATAACAAAGGGGCAGGCCGTTGTTCTCTACGACGGAGATACGGTTGTCGGCGGCGGAACCATAATTGAGGTGTGAGCATGAAAAATACTACGCTCTGTTATATCGAAAAAGACGGGAAGTATCTTATGCTTTACCGCAATAAAAAAGAAAATGACCTTAACGAGGGAAAGTGGGTCGGAGTAGGCGGAAAATTTGAGCCCGGCGAAACGGCCGAGCAGTGCCTTGTGCGCGAGGTCAGGGAGGAGACGGGACTCACTCTTACGGATTGGCATTTTTACGGCATAGTGAACTTCATCTCCGACAAATGGGATGATGAGGCGATGTATCTTTATCTCGGAAAAAGCTTTGAGGGTGAGCTCCTGAAAAGCTGCGACGAGGGTGAACTGCGATGGGTTGAAAAATCCGCTGTTATGGAGCTACCCATGTGGGAGGGCGATATATATTTTCTGAAAGAAATGCTTTCGGGTACAGAGAAGATATCCATGACCCTTCGCTATGAGGGAGATACGCTCAAAGAGATGACAAACGAATAATTTTATAAAAAATCCGGCAAACTTTTGTGATTGTTGTGAATAGACAACAGGTTTGCCTTATTGTAAAATATAAAGCACTCGCCTTTAAAGGGCTTTTTTCTCAGGGGATGTATGGAAAATGGGTGTAAAAGTTAATCCGGCTGCTTTCGGCGGCATATTTGCAGTGCCTGATATCGTAGTCGATGAACATATCAGACTTGCAGGAGGACAGCAGCTTAAGGTCCTCCTTTTTGTGCTGCGTCATAACAACGGAAATACGGAAATTGAAAAGATAGCGGACGGAGTCGGAATGACTGTTCAGGATGTTAAGGACGCACTTTCGTATTGGCTTCACGTGGGTGTTCTTTTGATGGACGGTGAAGAGCCGAACGCAATCGTGATAAACTCGTCAAAGCCTCAGAAAACAGCGGGGCTTCGCGAGCTGCCGGATATCGCTCCCACATATGATCAGGTTGCGGCACGTGTTTTGGAGGATGAGTCGCTCAAGGCTCTTTTTTCTGAGGTGCAGCTTAAGCTCGGCAGAACGATAGGCTACGGTGATCAGGCGAAATTCATAATGATGCATGATGACTATGGCCTTCCCGTCGAAGTAATTCTCACTATTGTAGAATACTGCGTTAAGGACGGAAGGCCCTCCATGGGTTATATCTCGAAAATTGCGAAGGACTGGGGCGAGCATGAGATAAATACTCTTGATGCCGCTGATGAAAGACTCCGTGAATTGCGCTCGGACGAAAAGCTCTGGAAAAAATTTGTTGCCATGTTCTCAGTTGATCCCCCGAGGTATACCGAGATAAGGTTTTCATATCTTAAGCGGTGGGTACGAGAGTATAAGCAGTCACTTGAACTTATTTTCTATGCATATGAGCTTATGGTTGAAAAGATAAACGCAGTAAATTTCAAATATATGGATAAGATGCTTGAATCATGGCACGGTGACGGTTTGAAAAAGCCGCAGGATGTCATGCAGGCAAATACACGACGCACGGACAACTTAAATTCCGAAAAAACGAAAAACGTATATGCCAACGTAAAAGGGGCAAAGAAGCAGACGTCTTACAACTCGGAAAAAGTAAAGCAAAAGGCACAGGGCCCTATAGAGTACAAGAGGAGGAACAACGGTGGAGAGTAATATCGAAAGAGCAAAAAGAATAATTGAAAACAGACGTTCCTCCGCAGAGCGGGAAGCGGAAAACAAGCGAGCGGAGCTTGAGAGTGTATGTCCGGAGCTTCGTGAGATAAACCGAAGGATTTCCGGAGCGGGACTTGCGGCACTTAAGGCAATAGGAATGGGCTCGGATGCGCAGGAATACATCGCAAGGCTTGCCGCAGAAAACCTTGAGCTTCAGAATACACGCGCGGAGATTCTCAGAGGTCTCGGACTGCCGGCAGATGTACTTGATGTTCATTACACATGTCCCGTATGTGACGACAGCGGAATTCATGACGGGCACTACTGCGACTGTATGAAATCGCTCGTAAAACAGATTCAGTTTGAAAATCTTTGCAGATGTGCTCCGGCGAAAGAATCAACATTTGAAAGCTTTTCTCTGGATTTTTACAGGGGCTTTGTTGATCCTGAAACGGGAGCGGATGCATATGACCGCATGAATCAGATATACAACTATTGTAAAAACTGGGCTTACGATTTTTCAAAAAATTCCCCCGGCATTCTCATGTACGGAAACACAGGGCTCGGAAAGACGCATCTTTCATTGGCAATTGCCAATGTAGTTGTTTCAAAGGGTTACAATGTACTCTATACCTCGGCAGGAAATATTCTTTCAAAGCTCGAGCGTGAAAAATTCGGAAGACTTAAGGGTGACGAATCTCCGGAGGACATGGTTCTCTCCGCAGACCTTCTCATACTTGACGACCTCGGTTCGGAATTCATAACGCAGTTTACAGTTGCCGCCGTGTACAACATTATCAACACGAGGATTCTTGAAGGACTTCCCACTATCATAAGCACAAACTTACTCTATGATGAGATAGGCGACAAGTATAATCCGAGAGTATATTCAAGAATAATCGGTGACTACACCATGCTTGAATTTATCGGAGCGGATGTTCGTCAGCTGAAGGCGGAGTAAAGCTCAGTATTCAGTTAAAATCCGAAAAGCCCGGCGTGTAGCCTATACATGGAAACATAAAAAATAAAACTTTTTGTCAGGAGAAAATTTACGTGGATATTATTGCAAGCATAACAGACCAGTTTAAACTTCAAAGATGGCAGGTAGAAAATACGGTAAAGCTTATCGATGAGGGAAATACCATACCTTTTATCGCCCGTTACAGAAAAGAGGCTCACGGAACTCTTGATGACCAGACTCTGCGTGAAATTTCGGAGAGACTTCAATATCTCCGCAATCTTGACAAGAGACGTGAGGAGATTTCAAATTCCATAACGGAGCAGGAAAAAATGACTCCCGAGCTTGCGGAGGCTATCTCGGCGGCTGCGACGCTGGCGGAGCTTGAGGACTTGTACAGACCGTATAAGCCGAAAAGAAAAACACGTGCGTCCGTTGCGAAGGAAAAGGGTCTTGAGCCGCTTGCAAAGAAGATATATGAACAAAAATCCGGGACTGCTCCCGAAGAACTCGCTCCCGAATACATAAACGAAGAAAAAGGTGTACGAGGCATTGAAGATGCGCTTAAGGGTGCTTCGTATATCATCGCCGAGGATATCTCTGACAATGCGGATATCCGCCGCAGGCTGCGCAACCTTTTCTCCGTACTCGGCATCATGACTTCAAAGGCAAAAACCGAGGAGGACAGCGTTTACGCAAACTATTATGATTTTTCGGAAAAGGTCGATAAGCTTGCGGGACATAAAATTCTTGCAATTGACCGCGGAGAAAAAGAGGGCTTCCTCAAGGTGTCCGTTACGCTTGACAGACCCAAAGCACTTTCAATTATAGAAAAAGTTACGGTGAACGGAAACGGACCGTGTACGGAATTCGTACGTGCCGCAGGCGAGGACGCGTATGACAGACTTATTTATCCGTCTGTTGAGAATGAGACGCGCTCCGCGCTTACGGAGAGGGCTGCGACTGCGGCGATAAAAGTTTTTGCCCAGAACCTGCGCCCGCTTCTTATGGCACCTCCGGTAAAGAACAAGACCTGTATAGGTCTTGACCCCGGATACAGAACCGGATGCAAGGTTGCTTGCGTCGACGGAACAGGGCGTGTGCTTGATACCGGTGTTATATATGTAACACACGGAGACGCACAGCGCGAAAAGGCAAAAACTTTCATAAAGCAGCTTATTTCAAAGCATGATGTTGACATAATTTCAATAGGTAACGGTACGGCTTCAAAAGAAACAGAGATATTTGCAGCCGAGCTTATAAAGGAAATACCGCAAAAGGTATCATATATGGTCGTAAGTGAGGCGGGAGCCTCTGTTTATTCGGCATCAAAGCTTGCTGCCGAGGAATTTCCTCAGTTCGATGTTTCGCTGCGCTCCGCCGTTTCAATAGCACGTCGTCTGCAGGATCCGCTTGCGGAACTTGTAAAGATTGAGCCAAAGGCGATAGGCGTAGGACAGTATCAGCACGATATGCCGAAAAAAGAGCTTGAATCAGCTCTTGACGGAGTTGTTGAGGACTGCGTAAACTCTGTCGGTGCCGACCTTAACACGGCGTCTCCGTCATTACTTTCTCACATAGCCGGAATAAACGGAACAATAGCAAAGAATATCGTTGTATACAGAGAAGAAAACGGTGCATTTACAAGCAGGACCGCACTCAAAAAGGTTCCGAAGCTCGGACAGAAGGCTTTTGAGCAGTGCGCGGGCTTCCTTCGTGTTGCCGAGAGTAAAAATATACTTGATAACACGGGCGTTCACCCGGAAAGCTATGATGCGGCAAAAACACTTCTCACTCTTTGCGGATATGAATTAAAGGACGTTAAGAACGGAACTATAGACGAGCTTCATTCACGTATTGAAAAGCTCGGCTACAGTGACCTTGCAAAAAGACTTTCGGTGGGCGAGCCGACGCTTCACGATATCGAAAATGAGCTTCTTAAGCCGGGACGCGATCCGCGTGATGAACTTCCGCCGCCTCTTTTGCGCTCGGACGTTATGGAAATGAAGGACTTAAAGCCGGGCATGGAGCTTAAGGGAACCGTAAGAAATGTAATAGATTTCGGTGCGTTTGTGGATATCGGAGTTCATCAGGACGGACTTGTGCATATCTCACAGATAACCGATAAGTATATAAAACATCCGTCGGAAATTCTTTCGGTCGGAGATGTTGTGACTGTGCGTGTTCTTGATGTTGATATGAATAAAAAGCGTATAGGTCTTACCATGAAGGGTATAGGACAGTCATAGAAACTGGTGGCTGCGGTCCGCGAAAAGAGGTTCTTCTATGAATTTTGAAGTAAAAAATCTTACAAAATCCTTCGGAGAAAAACAGGTACTCAAAGGGGTTTCTTTTTCAGTTGAAAGTGGGGCCGCGCTCGGCCTTCTCGGCCGAAACGGTGCGGGCAAAACGACAACAATCCGCATCATCATGGGACTTTTCGCACCGAACTCCGGCGAAGTGCTTCTTGACGGCAAGCCATTCGACATAAGGCACGCAAACGTCGGCTATATGCCGGAGGAGCGCGGCCTTTATCCAAAAAAGCGTGTCCTTGAACAGCTCATTTATTTTGCGGAGCTTCGCGGACTCGATAAAAAAACTGCCAGCAAAAATGCAGACAGGCTTTTGTCACGCCTTGAAATGACGGAATACAAAAATGCAAAGCTTATGACTCTTTCGAAGGGCAATCAGCAAAAGATTCAACTTATTGCCACGCTTATATGTGACCCGGATATTGTAATTCTGGATGAGCCGTTTTCCGGTCTTGACCCCGTAAACGCAATTCTTTTAAAGGATGTTGTCCGTGAACTGATAGAAAACGGAAAAATAGTTATTTTTTCAAGTCACCAGATGAATTATATCGAAGAATTCTGTGATGATATCGTAATCCTGAACAACGGCACGGTTGCGGTTGAGGGCTCCATAAAAAAGATAAAGCACGGTTTTACTCACGGAAAGGTTGTCATAGAGTCCGACGACTTTGCAGACCTTCCGCAGCTGCTTGAAAATTCAAGATGTGTTTCGGAAACGGAAATGACCGAAAAGGGTCTTGTAGTCAAGCTAAAGGATACTGCGGATATGACATCCCTGCTTAAGGTTGTGACGCGCTCCGCTGCAACCGTAAAAAGTATATCCGACTATGAGCCGGAACTCTCTGAGATCTTTGTTGAATATACGGAGGTGGAGTCATGAAACAGTTTTTCTCGGTGTTCCGATTCGAATTTTTGACTCATCTTAAGAACAAGATATCAACTGTCGTAACCATAGGTCTTGTGATTGCAATCGCCCTTACATTGTCGTATCCGAAGCTTGAAAAGGTTATTTCAAGTAAAAGCAAGGATGACGCACAGGGTGAAAAGAATCTTATGCATATCGCGGTTTACAATGCAAGCGGTATCGACACCTATACCCTGATGTCCTCCTTTGGTGCGGCTTTTAACAGGGAGGAAGGATACAGCCTTACTTTTCTTGTGGACGAAAAGAATGATGCCGCTTATAACCTTGCCTCGAAAAATCTTGAGGAGCTTACACACAGCGGCAGCAAAACGGGGCTTAAATCAATAAGCAGAATTGATCCGTCGAAGCTTAAAAAAAGTGTTGAGGACGGTCACTTTGATTCGATTATAGAGATAACCGGTCCGAGGAGCCTTAAGTATATTTCCGAAACGGTCGGTCTTTACGACAAGGAATCAAATATTGCCTCACAGCTGCTTCTTACCATTGACAGGTTCTCGACTTTGGCAGCGAAGGGCATGAGTGAAACGGATATTACATCGCTTCTTTCCTCGGATGTGGATGTAGAGACCATAGTCACCGGCAAGGATCAAAAGCAAAGCTTTATGTATACGTATGCTATAATCATGGTTCTTTACATGGTACTTATCATTTACGGACAGTTTGTAGCCTCCAGTGTCGCAAGCGAAAAGAGCTCAAGAGCTATGGAGGTTCTTATAACCTCGGCAAAGCCCACAAACCTTATCTTCGGAAAAATTCTCGGTACGGGCTTCGCGGGACTTTTACAGCTGATTCTTGTCTTTTCCGTAACCATAGGCTTTTATAAGCTCAACGAGGGTGAAATAACAAACGACATCATTATTTCACTTTTCGGAATGCCTGTATCCGCCGCTCTTTTTGCATTGTTGTTCTTTATACTCGGATACTTTATGTATGCGTTTATGTTCGGTGCCGCCGGCTCAATCGCGAGCCGCTCCGAGGATCTCGGTGCGCTTACAATGCCGATAAATATAATTTTTATAGCCGCTTTTATGGTTGCGATTTTCGGAATGACCGGCAATGGTGTGAACGAAACATACTTCGTTGTATGCTCCTTCCTGCCGACTTTCGCACCGCTTGTGATGCTCGTCAGAATCTGTATGGGTACCGTTGCGGTGTGGGAAATAATCCTTTCCGTGCTTATTCAGATTTTCACAATAGCCGGACTCGGTATACTTTGCGCAAAGATATACAGAGCCGGAGTCCTTCTCTACGGCAATACTCCGAAGCCCGGAGACCTTATTAAGATAATAAAAGTATCAACGGCTAAATAAGGCTTTTCCCTATTTATAATATTTTAAAACCGGAGGCATAGGTATGTCTGAAATGAAAAAAATAGCAAGCTTCTCAATTGACCATGATAAGCTTCAAAAAGGGATTTACGTTTCCCGTGTGGACGGCGATGTAATCACCTATGATATTCGTATGAAACGCCCTAACATGGGGGACTATCTGTCAAACGGAGCACTTCACACGTTTGAGCATCTGTTTGCAACATATGCAAGGAACGGTGAATTTGCGGGCTCCGTTATATATATCGGCCCCATGGGCTGCCGCACGGGGTTTTATATGCTGCTTCGCGACGATGTTTCAAAACAGGATGTTTTGAAACTTGTCCGGGAATCCTTCGCCTTTATAGAATCGTTTGAAGGCGAAATCCCTGGCGCAAAGCGCAAGGAGTGCGGCAATTACCGCGAGCATGACCTACTCGGCGCAAAACTTTGCGCCGCCGATATGCTCGCCGTCCTTAAGGACTGGGCTCCCGAAAAAATGGATTATAACTACAAAGATTAAACAAAAGTAAATCGACCTCCAAAAAGTCATGCCAAAATGCCCGGCAACCGGAGGTCGGTTTTTTAAACAGTTATTAATTTGTAAGAGAAAAAATCAAAAACCTGATTTTTACACTTTATTCACAAAATTTCTAAACATAACGACCGAATGAACAGCTTTTTCTGCCGTTCATTCTTTTTTTGTCTTCTTTTGCCCTCGAAAAGTATTCTATATATAGGGGGACTTTTTTCAGAGGCTTTTTTGAAGGTGCTTTTTTATGTTGTTTTTTGGGATGTTTCAAGCCGTTTTTTTGAAGCGCTTTTTGAAGGTGAAACTTTCTGAAGGAATACCGTTTTTCACTCAATACTTCGCTTGCTTCCCATTTTTGAAAAGTTATTTAAAGCATCATCTGAAAAAAGAAAAAATATTATTCCAAAATAAAGGAGATAAAAATTATGGAAAACATAACCTTTGACAACCTTAAAATCTACGGAAGAAATTCAAGGTATGATGCAGCATGTAAAAGAATACTTTCAAGTAAAACCATACTTGCAAGGATACTGAAGGAATGTGTTTCGGAGTACAGGGACGTCGATGAAAAAACTATTGCCGAGAAGTGTATAGAGGGCAATATAACCCCTGAATCAGTCGGTGTTAATCCGGATACTTATTCTCCTGTGATAACGGGGCGCAACACAGAGGACAAGCTTCAATATGAGGGTATGGTGAGATACGACATACTCTTTGATTCGATTGTGCCCGAATCAAACGAAACAATAAGGCTTGTAATAAATCTTGAAATACAAAATCAGTCAAATCTCGGTTATCCTCTTATAAAGAGAGCACATTACTATACAGGAAGGCTTTTATCTGCACAGTACGGAACAGAATTCAAGGCTTCGGAGTATGAAAAGCTTAAGAAAGTATACTCAATATGGATATGCGGACCGGAGCATAAGGAACTGAGAAATACAATCACGAGATATTGCTTTAAAGAGGAAAATGTGCTAGGCTGTTTTAAAGAGAAGAAGATAAACTATGACATGGTAAACATAGTGTTTGTGGGACTTGAAAGACCCGAAGAAATAAAAGAAAACAATGTTGTAGGATTTCTTACAACACTGTTGTCGGAAAGTATACAACCGAAAGAAAAGATTGAACGGATAAAAGCGGACTACGGAATAAGTCCGGATGATAACACGAAACGGGGGTTAAGTGATATGGGAAGCTGGAGTCAGGGAATATATGACCGTGGTGTCAGGGAAGGCAAAGCAGAAGGTTTTGCACAAGGCAGATTCGAACTTATAAAAAATTCATTCAACAAATTCAAGTCATTTGACGAGTGCATAAACTTTTTCAACATAACCGACAAAAACGAAATAAAGTTTTTGAGAGAAAATCTCTGAAAAAGCAATAATGCTTGGTAAAAGAAGATTACAGAATAAATCCTGATGATAACAAAATGAAAAAAGATTTTTAGAGGAAAACATCCAAGTACAGTAAAATTCGCGTAAAATAAAGAAGGAGAAGCTCAACGCTTTTCCTTCTTCTTATTCATGCACAGCCTTATTATAGGTCTTTTTTAGTAATATGATTTTTGAAATTTGGACATATGTTTTTTGCCTTGCACCTTTTTACTATGGTTGATGTCCATTCTTTGCCACATTCTTTACACTTCCACCAAACACGAATACCACTGCTACATTTAAAGTCTTCCGGTTTTTTATCTCCGTTTTTTTCGTAATTCCAGTATTCGGCGACGTCCGGACGAAGTGTTGCAAGATCGTTTTCACCCTTTATAGGAAATCTTCCATAGCAATACGGACACCCTGCTCCTTGAGAACGGCTGTTAAGCATTGACTCCCATTCGTGACCTTTTTCACACTTCCCCCAAATTTTTTTATTTGCACTTGGAGTGACCATTTGGGGAGTTAAATATCCGTTTTTTGTTGGATGCCATTCAGCTGCAAGTTGTGGATTGATTGTTGCTAAATCATTTTTTCCGGGAACAACAGTTCGACTGGAACAAACAGGGCATCCAACACCGTTTAATGCTTTACTGCTGATATTTGCTTCCCACTCGTACCCGCATTTGGGACAGATCCACCACGCAAAAGAATCTGTACCTGAAGCATATTCTGATGGCTTGTGGCTGCTATTTTTAGTCGGATGCCATTCTTTGCACAGTTCCGGATAATTTTCTTCCAGATTGCTTCTTTTTACATATGTAGAAAGTCTGTTAATTCGCTGTTTTTCTTTGCCACACTCAGGGCATCCGTTTCCCCTGGTTCTTACTGCAATTGAAACTTTCCATTCATGTCCACAGATGGGACAAAGCCACCAGGCTTTCTTGTCGCTACCGCTTGATAATTTGTGTGGATCTAAATTTTTGTTTTTAGTCGGATGCCATTGCTTTAAAAGCTCAGGATACTTTAATGCAAAGTTATTATTTACACTAGCACTTTCAGAACGCATTTTTGCGCCTCTTTTTGCAGAACATTTAGGACAACCGCTTCCTCGAATCCGATGTTCAATATTTGTTTGCCATTCATGTCCGCAAGTTTTACATTTCCACCAGAATTTTTCTTTTCTATAACAGGTTACTTGTGACGGAAGAGGGATATTTTTATTGTAATCCCATTCCTCAAGCAGTTCAGGATGAAGAAATTCAAGGCTGTTAGCTATTATATAAGCCTTAAATGCGTCAATAATTTTATAATAGTCTCGTTTAACATCAATGTTGTAATTCTCAATGTTTAAAATTTTGAATAATTCAGAGATTGAACTTGTTAATTCATTTTCAGTTGAATCTTTGCTTGTTATACGAATTGCGCTATTTGTATCTGGTAATCTTGGATCTCTAAATCTAATCAAAAGTATATTTTTTTCTCTGCATAGTTCGTCTTTATCATTGTCTTTTCTCAGACTCTTATTATCCTTGTGCCATAGGTAACCATCATATTCTATGGCTGCTTTTATCGAGGGAATAAAAATGTCCAATTCCATACCGATTTCAGTTTTATTTCGTTTTTCGGCATCCGAAAAAAACTTTGTTATATAATAGTAGATTGCTTGTTCGGGGAAAGAACTTCCTGTTTTTGAACATCGTGGGCAACCTAATCCGCTTTTTCTTATTCTATGGTTCACGGTTGATTGCCACTCATTTCCGCAAATATCACATTTCCACCAGAACTTTCTGTTGCTTGAACATGGGATTTCGTTTACGTCAAATCCAATATTTTTAGTTGGATGCCATTGAGCGGCTATATGTGGATATAGTGTGGCTAAATTATTTTTTATAGCTGCATTTTTTGTTTTGCTTATACTTCTGGCAATACTTGCACATTTAGGACAACCTGTCGGACCTTTCCCGCCTTTGCATGTTCTGTGATTTGCGCTTGTTACCCACTTGTGACCCTTTTCACAAATCCAGTGAACCTTTTTGTTGCAGCCAGCAACTACAGAGTCAGGGGTATCCGGTGAGTTTGGATCAAGCAAATTTTCATTGTAGTCCCATTCTGCAGCAATTTCCGGATGAGTAGTTGACAAGTCATTATACCCTTTCAGAACTTTTTTATTACTGCAAAAAGGACAATTTTGTCCGGAACTTCTGTGAGACACAGAAGCTTCATAGTGATGTCCCTGTTTGCAAATCCACCAATACTTTTGATCGGAACCTATTGTAACCATGTCGGGGGTTATGGGAGCATTTTTATCATAATCCCATTCTTTTACAAGCTCCGGATGTACAATAGACAGTTCATTGCCCGAAAAGATTAATTTCAAAAATTCATCCCCAATCAAAGATGTTCTTTTTACATTATGATAGCACATATTTTTTTATTTTCGGCACCAAAAATGGGACACTTGATTTTTTCCATATTTTTATTTCAACCGAATAGAGTTTCCATACAATAAAGCACCGAAAATCATCATCAATGATTTTCGGTGCTTTTATAAAAGCTTCTAACCTTAGTTTTCAACAAACTTCTCCGGCTTTTCGGCGATATAGTGGTAGCGCTTTTTGTAAATTGCAAAGCAGATGAAGGATACAAATACGCCCAGTGTCTCGGCAACTACTACGGAGAGCCATATCCCGTCGATACCGAGGATTAAGGGAAGTGTGAAAAGAGGTATTATCTGGAACACAAGGGTGCGCATGAATGAAATGAATGCGGACACTCCACCGTTGCCTAGTGCCGTGAAGAAGGCGGAGGAATAAATATTGAAGCCGTTCAGCAGGAAAGAAAGGCTGAAAAGTCTGAAGCCGTGAACGGTCATTTTGAGAAGCTCCGGATTTTTTGAAATAAATATTGCCGAAAGCGGTGTGGCAAATATCTCGGCAAGTGCCGTCATGACAATGCCGAGAATACCTACGATATGCAGACTTTTCTTAAATACATTTTGAAGCTCGGTGTGATTTTCGGCACCGTAATTAAAGCCGACTATAGGCGCACTTCCGACGGCAAAGCCTAAGAACGATGCGGCAAAGATAAAGTTTACATACATGATGATTCCATAGGCGTTTATACCGTCTTCACCTGCGAGCTCAATCAGTTTGTAATTATAGAGAATACTTACAAGTGACATCGATATATTGGTCATAAGCTCTGAGGCACCGTTGGTACATACCTTTCCGAGTACTCGGATTTCCGGCTTTGACGGTTTGAGGAACAATGTACTTCCGTTGTCTTTCTTAATGAAGTAGAGAAGCGGGACAATGCCGCCGATTATCTGACTGAGCGCTGTTCCGAGTGCGGCACCGAGGATACCCCATTTGAATCCGGCGATGAATACCGCGTCAAGAATGATATTTCCGACACCTGCGGCAACCGTTACGTAAAGACCGTATTTCGGCTTTTCGGAAGTTGAGAAAAATACTTGAAAAACATTTTGAAGCATGAATGCCGGAAGGCAGGGAAAAAGAACTCTTACGTAAATAAGGCAGTAGGGAAGCATCTCCTTTGAGGATCCGAGAAAAAGACATATTTTTTCTGCGAAAATCGTTGCAATTACGGCGATTACCGTTCCGACTATGACTGTGAACTCCACTACCATTGAGAAATATCTCAGAGCGCGCGGATTGTCTCCTTCACCCATGGCTTTTGAAACAACTGCATTGCCGCCCGTTCCTGCCATGAATCCGAATGCTGCAAGAAGCATAATAAACGGCCACGTAAGATTTATTGCGGCAAAGGGTGTTTCGCCGGCAATGTTTGATACGAAAACTCCGTCTACTATTCCGTAAACAGAGGTGAAAATCATCATTACGATTGACGGATAAACGAATTTCATGAGTCGTCCGTATGTGAAGTGGTCTGACAGTTGGATTTTCATAAATTTCGAAGTCTCCTGAAAAAAATATTCCCTCCGCGGAGGGTGTGCCTGCTATTCTAACATACCTAAAAAAATAAATCAACAGGGAAAAGGCCTTTGTAACTTATTATTTATTTGATTTTTAAGTGTTTTGTGGTAATATATAGACCGTAAAAAGCACGAATTGAGGTAGTAGTATGAAACACATCGACATCAAAGACATAATGGCGGACAAAGAGTATATCGGTAAAGAGGTTGTAGTGTGCGGCTGGATACGCACATCCCGTGATTCTAAAAATATGGCTTTCATGGAGCTTAATGACGGTACAACCTTAAAGCATATTCAGCTTGTAATTGATAAATCAACCTTTTCTAAGGCCGATTCTCTTGCTGATTTTATGAAACTCGGATCTGCTCTTAAGGTTACCGGTACAGTTGTGCCGTCGGCCGTTGCGAAAGACGGCGGAGTTGAAATTAATATATCGGATATTGTTTTGCTTGGGGATTGTTCTCTTGACTACCCTCTTCAGAAGAAGCGTCATACCCTTGACTATCTTCGTACCATGCCTCACCTTCGTTTGCGTACAAATACTTTTAACGCGGTATTCCGCGTGCGTTCTGTTCTTGCTACGGCAATTCACGGGTACTTCCAGAACAGAGGTTATGTATACATAAACACTCCGCTTATCACGGGCAGTGACTGTGAAGGTGCCGGAGAGATGTTCAAGGTAACAACAATAGGCTATTCCGACAAGTACAAGAGTGCCGAGGAGTATTATGCAAACGACTTTTTCGGCAAATCCGCAGGGCTTTCCGTTTCGGGACAGCTCGAGGGAGAGGTTGCCGCTATGGCATTCGGAAAGATTTACACATTCGGACCGAGCTTCAGAGCGGAAAACTCGAATACACCGCGTCATGTTGCGGAATTCTGGCATGTTGAACCGGAGGTTGCATTTGCGGAACTGCCGGATATCATTGAAATTGCCGAGGATATGATAAAGCATATAGTAAAAACCGTTATGGAAGAGTGCCCCGATGAGCTCGCTTTCTTTGAGCAGCACTTCGAAAAGGGTCTTTCAGAAAAACTTAAGAGTGTTGTGGAAAATGAATTTGAGGTTTTAGAATACACGAAGGCAATCGAAATTCTTGAAAAGGCTGATATGGAGTTCAAATATCCTGTCGAATGGGGTTGTGATCTTCAGACGGAGCATGAAAGATACATCACCGAGCAGGTATTCAAAAAACCGGTATTTGTGATAAACTACCCGAAGGACATCAAGTCTTTCTATATGAAACAAAATCCTGATGGAAAAACCGTGGCCGCGACCGACCTCCTCGTTCCGGGCGTCGGAGAGATAATCGGCTGTTCAGAACGTGAGTCTGACCTTGACAGGCTTCTCGACGCCATGAACAAGCGCGGCATGAACATGGAGGATTACCGTGATTATCTTGACCTGCGCCGCTTTGGTTCGGTGCCTCACAGCGGTTTCGGTCTCGGCTTTGAGAGAATGCTCATGTATGTTACGGGTATTGCAAACATAAGAGATGTTATTCTTTATCCCAGGACAGTAGGCTCGATAAGGTAAATAATAAATTGCGTGGGAACGCATTGGAGAGGATTTATTATGGCTTTTTGCATCATTACGGATTCGGCGTCGGATATTCCGAAGTCGGTCATAGAAGAGTACGGCTTATACGTTATGCCTACGCCGGTTACAATTGACGGCGAGGACCTTCGTGACGGCGTTACGATTTTTCCGGAAGTATTTTACAGACTTCAGTCGGAGGGAACGCATGAGATAAAGACATATCACATAAGTCAGCTTATGTTTGAAGAGCATTTTACAAAATTTGCGGAGCGCGGAGACGAGGTGCTTTACATCTGCTTTTCAACAGGTATTGCGGGAACATTCCAGGCTGCGACGCTTGCAAAAGAAGAAGTACTTGAAAAATATCCTGACTTTAAGATTACAATCATTGACTCAAAATGTGCGTCCATAGGATATGGACTTGTCGTTGAAAGACTTCTCCGTATGCAGAAAAACGGTGCGCCGGAAGAGCTTATTAAAGAGGCCGCATATTTTTTCTGTGAGCATATGGTTCACGCGGTTACGGTTCAAACTCTCGAATATCTCTATGCCGGCGGTCGTGTGAGCAAGGCGTCATTTGTAGTTGGAGGCGTTCTTGACATAAAGCCTATAATAATGACAGATGAAAACGGCTCTCTTAAGGCCTGCGAGAAGGTTCGCGGCTGGAAAAAGGCTCAGAACCGAATTCTTGAAATAGTTCGTGAGCGCGGAGACAATATAAAAAATCAGGTTGTCGGTGTGTGCTATGGAACTGAAAGAGAATCAGCCGATTATGTTGAAGCGGAGCTCCGTGCAATGAAAGTCAAAGGCATACTTGAAACTCAGGTCGGATGTGCGATAGGTGCGCATACCGGTCCCGGGATTGTAGCTATTGTCTTTCTCGACAAAACAAACTCTAAATATGACGAATTTTTGAAATAATTCACAAAATTTTAATAAATTACGCCTGCAGTATTGAATTTGCTTTATCTGTTTGATACTATGGTGTTGAAAATACATTATTTAATTTCTATTTGCGAAAAAATGAAAGGACCATGCACAATGAAAAGAGTAGTTTCTGTTATCTTGATGCTTGTGATGATTATGACGTTTGCCGCTTGCGGATCGTCATGCAAAAAAGATGATAAGAAGCTTACTGCAAATGAAGCAGCAACTTTGAAGCTTGATGACGGTGATGAGGCTTGGATTCAGGAATACCTTGCCGGTGATACCGGACTGAGCAAAAATGCAAACATAGAGGGTGTCGACAACAAGACATCATCTTCAAAGGACGGAACGGTAATAAGCTGGGATCCTATACCCGGCGCAATCGCCTATAAGGTTTACCGCGCGGATTCCGACGGCGGTAAATACAAGTGTATCGCAACTGTTACGGATACGTCCTATACAGATACAGATGCAGATGGTCAAAAATACTACTACAAGACTACCGCAGTAAAGAAAACGGCAACAAAGAGTACATCGGCAAATAAGGAAGAAGCCGGAACGGCAAAGGCAGAAAGCAGTACTGCAACAAAGCCGGGAGAAACCACAACAAAGGGTAGCGGAACGACGACTACCACTAAGACCGGAGGCAGTGCCGGAACTACGAATGTAACGGAGAAGCCAACGCAAAAGCCAACAGAGACTACTACAAAACCGGTGCCGTCTGCTCCGAATTACACTCCGTCTAATTCCAAAGCAAAAAGTGCCAGAGCTGCATTTGAAGCAAGTGCAAGGACTGCTGAAACTACATATGACCTTGCTGTTGCATGCGCCGGAAGCATAAGTCAGGGTTCGGTCAAGGGCGTTTCAAACGGCGGTATCATCGCACTTAACTCAAAGAGCATTGACGGATTTGAAGAGGCATATCAGTTCACAAAAGATCCTCAAATAAACTTAATCTCACCTTCAAAAAGTGTAAAAATGATCGGTTATGTTTTCAAGATTTCAGAGGATACCGATCCCGAAGCCTTTGTGGAGACTCTTAAAAACGGTTCAATAAGTAAGTATTACTATTACGACCGCTTTAATAAGGTTTTTCCGGTATTTACAGTAAAAGAAAAGACATCAGATTATTATGACCGCTATGTATTCTTTATGGTTACCGAGTAAAAAAACTCAAGATATTTCTGACACAAACTTGATACAAAACTAAAGCTTATAATTAAACGAGCGTTTCCGTGTTTTGGAAACGCTCGTTTTTTGTGTTTATCGTTCTTTGTTTTAACAACTTATTTTACCGAAACTCTATGTATATACAGGAGGTGGTAGATGCTTTGGTTGTTTTTTTCTGTCTATAATTATTTCAATGAGACGGCTTTTTATATGTTAGATTGTTTTTTATATCATTAATATGTTTTTCTTTTGTTTCCTCAGAAACAAGAGTTAGCGGATATAGTTTGTTATATATTTCATCAATTTTATCGGAAGAAAGATTTCCCGGAGATTTTAATGAAAAATCTTTTACGGTTTTACGAACTTGGTTGCGATGGATTACCGGAACTGACGAAACATTAAGTTCTTTAAATTCGCATCTTTCACTAAAAATAATAATAGAATACACTTTTACGTATTCCGGTAGTTCTAATGTTTGTTTAAGAGCAGTTATATGTAATTTGTTCTGATAAATAGGGTTATGAAATCTGTTTTTTTCCCCATTTTCGAGAGTTTGCATCCATTGCTTGGATTTCTCATCTCCAAATATCCAACCACTGTAATTTTTGCTTTCAAAAACGTATATACCGGAGGTATGAAGTAGTATTAAGTCAACTTCTGTTGTTTGACCATTTTTCTTTGTTAGATATGCATTACTAACAAACCGCTTATAACCGTCTATTTTTTCAAGTTCATTTCTGAGTAGATATTCTCCATATAGACCTTTATTAAAGTAGACTTCTCTGAAGGATTTGTCGGTTTCTGCGCTATAGGAAGTTTTTTTATATTCATTCTTTTTCCTGAGTATATGGATAAGGGGTAAATTAATAATGCCAAATATTAAGATGAAGGATACTATACCAGTAACAAAAGATGATAGTTCATTATTTTTTGTTAAGGCACCTAGTTTGTTGGGCGCTGAATTTTTAACAGTGAATTCATAACCTAATGCTTTTGCATCTTCAAAAGATTCTCTACTTGATCCCCATATGGTCCAGTCGTCATAAATAATTTTGCATGGATACAACTTAATGGAATCAAAATCTTTTGGTGTATACATAAAGGGTGATAAAGAAACGGTTTCTCCAATCGGTATATTTTGAAGAACTATTTCACCGGAGGCGTCTTCAATAGGTTCGCCAGCATAATATTGTTGATAAAAAATACCAATTGCACCGATTTTTTTATTGGAGTTATTTGTAACATAAATGGTAATTTGATTTTCATTTAGCACAGCTTTAATTGACGTGTTGCAATCCAAATTTATTGATGATTCGGCTGCATAAGAGTTTATCGAAAGAATAGGAGTAAAGCAAAATAATAAAATAAATGATAAGAATAATTTGAAATACTTCATGTTTTTTATATCCCCTTTTTACTCAATTATAGCTGAAAAATTCAAAAAAAAATAATTATAAAAAAGAGAAAATATATAAATGAAAAAAGACTGCATTCACAGAATGCAGTCTTTTTGGTGGGAGAGGGTGGATTCGAACCACCGAAGCTAGAAGCAACAGATTTACAGTCTGCCCCCTTTGGCCACTCGGGAACTCTCCCAAATATGAAACCTGCAAATCCACTTGCAGGTTTTTTGGAGCTGGTGAACGGACTTGAACCCCTGACCTGCTGATTACAAATCAGCTGCTCTACCAACTGAGCTACACCAGCA
>OIWT01001542.1_pt1 | contig 27166 bp, 45 predicted proteins | sample 1587701 | NCBI WGS metagenome assembly OIWT01 (sample SAMEA3888904, study PRJEB22519) | human gut metagenome | biome: human gut; feature: human-associated habitat; material: faeces | place: Denmark | collected 2009 | reverse complement strand
TGTGAGGCGTAGCGGAGCTGGAGAGCGAGAAGAAGACTGCCTACGAGTTCCTGGCGTCGCAGCAGTAACCTGTCTTTTATCCTCAGCGTGCTGAGCGCGTGTTTGTTGCAAACAGAGAACGCGTCCCACTCGTTCACACTCATCAGCTTCTCCACCTTCTTCTTCCCCCGGAGGAAGTCGCCCTGCTGCTGGCGCTTCTTCTCGCGCTTCTCCTTCAGCTCCTTCTCCTCCTTGATCAGGTCGAACATCCGCTTCTTCTTCTCGGAGGTGTGGCCGAAGTCCAGCTTCGCGCTGCCCTCGCCCACCACGTTCGCCAGCTGCAGCGTCTGCCGCTTCGCCTTCGCCAGCGACTTCTTGCCCAGCTTCTTCGGCGTGTCGCGCAGTCCGAAGCTATGTTATACTCATACCCCGCCCTTACCTCTTTGCCACGTGTCCGAAGTGCAGCGAGCGCACGTTGAACGCCGTCTTCAGCTCCTTCGAGTAGGTGGCGTAGGACCGGCAGTAGCTCGTGAAGCCCACCACCGCCAGGTTCTTCAGCCCGTCGCTCTCCTCCACCGTCTTCAGGATCGCCGCCTGGATCTCGCTGGCCGCATGGTTGCGCTTGGCGTACACCAGCGCGTGGCCCGGCCCGCTCTCGCGCACGCAGTTGTCGAACCACACGTCGAAGTTGAACTGCTTCATGCTGAGCCCCTTGCTCTGGAGCGTGTACACCATGCCCATCTCCGACGGTTGCAGGAACAGCAGCGACTGGCCCGCCTTGCCCGCGCGCGCCGTGCGGCCCACTCGGTGGATGTACTCCGAGATCTCCGTCGGCGGGTCATACTGGATGATCCAGTCCACCGTGGGAATGTCCAGGCCGCGCGCCGCCACGTCGGTGCAGATCATCGTGGCGTAGTTCGCCTTGCAGAAAGCGCGCAGGTTCTTCAGCCGCTGGTACTGCGGCATGTTGCCGTGCAGCGCCACTAGCGTGCCCTTGGTCACCGAGCCGTCCATGCCGTCGCCGGGCCACTGCAGCTCGCGCAGCAGCTCGTCGTGGAAAGCCACCGAGTCGCACGTGTTCACGAAGATGAGGATGCGGCAGCGGTTGCTGTTCACGCTGCGCAGCTCCTTCCGCAGGAACGCGCACAGCGCCGGCAGGCGCAGGTTGCACTCGATTTGGATGAAGTATTGACGCAGCTGCTCCGGCACGCGGAACACGCCCTCCTCCGTCTTCACCTCCGACTTGGTATCCTTGGCATCCTTGACATCGTCCTTGGCGTTGGATTTGGATTTGGAAGTGGGGGCATCCCCCTTTTTCAACTCGTCGACGTCGATGAATTGGGGGGATTTGAGGGACAGCTCGGCGAGCTTCTGGATGGCGGGAGACAGTGTGGCAGAGAGAAGGATCGTCTGCACGGGCTTGGAGACCTGCTGGCCCAGGAGACTGAGCAGATCGCGCAATTGCTGGTCGAAGCCCATATCGAGCAGGCGATCGGCCTCATCCAGCACGAGCATCTGCACGCGCTTCAAGGAGAGGGTGGAGGTGTGGAGGGCATGATCGAGGAGTCGGCCCGGCGTGGAAATGATCACGTTGGCGCCCTTGCGGAGGCGGCTCTTTTCGCTCTTGCGCTTCTGTCCACCGCAGATGACGGTGGGCACGATCCAGAAGAAGGGGAGGAGCAGCTTCTTGATGGTCTCCTCGATCTGGACGCACAGTTCGCGCGTAGGCACGAGGATAAGCGCGTAGGCACCGTCGGAGCGCTGGATCTGGGGCGTGATGCTCTGAAGGCGCTGGACGATAGGGATGAGGTAGGACAGCGTTTTGCCGGAACCCGTTTCCGATTTGATCATCACGTCGCCTCCTTTGCAGATCAGTGGGATGGAGGTGGACTGGACGACCGTGGGGTTTGTGAAATGGAATACGTTGGGACTCTTCAGCACTTCCACCTAGCGGTGAGGGAGATGCGAGAATCCGACCAGCTTCGGGGCGATGTTCAGCGCCTCGAAGGAGGAGGCGGAGAACATGGTTTTGCTGGTCACCAAGCGGAGCGGATTTGTGAGACCCGTGTTCTGCACGCGTTTGTGGGGAGCAGCCTTTGCGGGGTGTTTGCGAGAACCTACGAGTGACGGGGACGGGAGTAGAGGCGCACCATATCCTTCTTCCGTCGTTTCCTCCTTCACGGGCTCTTCGTTCGCCTCCTTCTTCGGGAAGAGAGAGCGAAGCTGGGGTTTGGATGGCTCAACACTCATTTTGAGTCGGACTGGGGTGGACGAAACGCCTCCCCAAGTTTTTCGATGGAAGGGCTGGAAGGTGGAAATGGTGGTAACGCCTGCTGTTCTTCACAAATAGGAATTGTTTGCTTGATATGTCTGTCGATCTGTCCATTCTTGCTAGAGGTATCCCCCTGGACCCTCTTCCCGAATTGTTCCGTTTTGGATTGTTCCATGACGCGTAGGAAGCCCCTGAACCCCAACCTGCCCCACGCCCCGAAGAGACCCGTCGTTCTCAACAAGGAGGAGTTCGTGAAGGCCGTGCAGAACGCTCTCCGCTACTTCCCCAAGAAGTACCACGAGCTGCTCGCCCCTGAGTTCGCCAACGAGCTGAAGACCTACGGTCATATCTACATGTACCGGTGGGTTGTGTCTCGCGGTGGTCATTCACAGTTTCTACCCCACGGAGTACGAGATGAAGGCGTACCCCCTGAGCATGTACCCCGCCAAGTGCCAGCAGGCTGCTTGCATCCAGCTCATGATCATGAACAACCTCGACGCCAGGTAGCGACGGCGTTGGAGACTGAGGCATAGAGTCGCTCAGTTCCCCCAGGAGCTGGTGACCTACGGCGGCAACGGCTCCGTGTTCTCCAACTGGGCGCAGTACCACATGATCATGTACTACCTCAGCCACATGACCGAGGAGCAGACGCTGTCCATGTACTCCGGCCACCCCATGGGCCTGTTCCCCTCCTACCCCGACGCGCCGCGCATGGTGATCACCAACGGTATGGTGATTCCCCACCACAGCACGCAGGAGGACTACGAGAAGATGTACGCGCAGGGCGTGACCATCTACGGCCAGATGACCGCCGGTTCCTACTGCTACATCGGCCCTCAGGGCATCGTGCACGGCACGACCATCACCGTGCTGAACGCCGGCAGGTGCGTCACACTGCTCGTTCCTCACGCGTAGAAAGTACCTGCACACCAACGACCTCGCCGGTAAGGTGTACGTCACCTCCGGTCTGGGCGGCATGTCCGGCGCGCAGGGCAAGGCCTCGCTCATCGCCGGCGCCATCGGCGTGATCGCCGAGATCGACCCCGCGGCACTGGAGAAGCGCTTCAAGCAGGGCTGGATCAGCGAGAAGATCACCGACCTGGACGCCTGCATCGAGCGCATCAAGCAGGCGCGTGCCGGTGGGCGCGGCGCGGCGGCGTGACGCGTAGAGAAGAAGCCGCTGGCCATCGGCTTCCTGGGCAACGTGGTGGACCTGTGGGAGCGTCTGGCGGAGGAGAAGGAGCTGCTGGTGGAGCTGGGCTCGGACCAGACCTCGCTGCACAACCCCTGGCTGGGTGGCTACTACCCCGTGCAGCTGACCTTCGAGGAGTCGAGAAAGATGATGCACGACGACCCTCCTCGCTTCAAGGAGCTCGTGAGAGAGTCCCTGCGCCGCCAGGTGGCCGCCATCAACAAGCTGGCTGCTCGTGGCATGTCCTTCTGGGACTACGGCAACAGCTTCCTGCTGGAGGCCTCGCAGGCCGGCGCCGACGTCATGGCCAAGGAGGGCGAGCGCACCTACGGCGTGGGCGGCTTCCGCTACCCCTCGTACGTGCAGGACATCATGGGCGACATCTTCTCGCTGGGCTTCGGTCCCTTCCGCTGGGTGTGCACCTCCGGCCTGGAGAGCGACCTGCGCAAGACCGACGAGATCGCCACCAAGATCTTCCGCGAGTACATCGCCTCGCACCCCGCGGCGCCTATCGCCGCCCAGCTGGCCGACAACCTGCAGTGGATCGAGCATGCCGAGGAGAACAAGCTCGTCGTCGGCTCGCAGGCCCGCATTCTGTACGCCGACTGCCACGCCCGCATGACCATCGCCCGCGAGTTCAACAAGGCCGTGGCGCGCGGCGAGCTGACTGCCCCCGTGGTCATCTCCCGTGACCACCACGACGTCTCCGGCACGGACTCCCCCTTCCGCGAGACCAGCAACATCACCGATGGCTCTGCCTTCTGCGCCGACATGGCCGTGCAGAACTGCATCGGCGACGCCCTCCGCGGCGCCACCTGGGTGGCCCTCCACAACGGCGGCGGTGTTGGCTGGGGCGAGGTGATCAACGGCGGCTTCGGCATGGTGCTGGACGGCCGCAAGTCCACCGAGATCCGTCTGGAGAGAATGCTGTTCTGGGACGTGAACAACGGCGTGGCTCGCCGCGCCTGGTCGGGCAACAAGAACGCGCTCCTCGCCACCGACAACGCTCGCGAGGTAGAGCCCCGCTACGAGTGGACCGACGCCAACTGGGCCGAGGAGGCTACTCTGGACAAGGTTGCTAGCCTGTTCTCGTCTGTTTGTTCGATTCGCACTTACCTTCTGCCATGCTGTCCTCTCGGTGCGGTTTGGCTCCGAGACTGCGTCTGGGTAGCGTCGCGCTGCGCTTCTTCTCGAAACGGCGCATTACCCTCCCCGCTCCAAAGTCCGCGAAGCAGCCTCCCGTGAAGCTTCCGTCGTACTCCAAGCTGCGCGAAATTGCAAAGAGATCCCTGCTTCCTCTGTCCCATGTGACGAAGGCGCTCTGCACGCGGGAAGGCAAGTTCTTTTATCTGACAGTGGTATTTGACATTTAACGTGAAGTCTAGGACATGGATGGACAGCGCTATTGCTTCCATGACGAACGCGACGTGATTGTCCCCTACGAGAAGGCACGGACCTACCTGGAGGCGTGCCACAAGGAGACCGAGTTCGTTGAAGTCGACCCCGAGTTCATCACCGAATCCATGCAGGGAAAGAAGGTGGGAGGCATAGAATAGGCATAATGTGCAGTTTCGGACAAAGCGGTTCATTGTCTCCGTGGTGGGGGAAATGGATCACGGGAAAACCACGCTGCTGGACTGCTTCCAGCACACGGCCAACCGTTCTCTCGAGTATGGCGGGACCACACAGATCATGCGCGCCACGGAGGCGGAAGTGACTCCCTCCCTCCCATGCACCTTCCTGGACACGCCGGGCCAGTCCTGCTTCTCAACGGTTCCTTCAGTACATCCGAATGAGGGGTAGATTCGAGAGAATGGCAGCGTGATCTCCGACCTGACCCTGTACGTCATCTCTCTGGTGGAGGGTCCCTCGGAGGAGGCGCGGACCATTTTCCAGCTGCTTCACGACGAAGGCACTCCCACGATGATCGTGTTCACTAAGCGCGATCTCGTGACAGCTGAACGTGCAGCCTCCGTCATCGCCTCCGTGCACCAGCTGGCCGAGACTTCCGGCGTCTCCGCGGGTAGTTGCCTCGGATTCTGATGATGGGGTAGTGAATGAAGTGTCTGTGAGTAGTGTCAGTGGCGACGGCATGGACCAGCTTCGCGCGGCACTGGCCGCGTTTGCGGAGGACCACCCAAAGTCGATCGCGGTGGATGTTCCCGCGGAAGCGACGATCCTCGACAGCACGCTTGTTCCCTCGCAGGGCATCGTGTTCCGCTCTCTGATCCAGCAGGGGACGCTCCATCTCCGCGATGCCTTCATCTGCGGGCTGTACACGGGGCGCGTGCGAAGCATTCGCGACCTCAGTCAGAAGGTCATTACCGAAGCCTTACCCGGAATGGTGGTCAGTGTAACTGGTGCGCACAAGTTGCCTCCACTCCTCCGCAGAGGCGGAATGGAGTTGCCGTGTGGCGACACGCTGTTTGTGAGGAAGAAGGAGGAGATCGAGGCGATTTGGGAACAACGCATGCGGGAACGCGTATTTCGGAGCAGTATTGTTGGGGAGGAGGAAGAGGAGGAGAAAACGGGCCTGATTCTAGTGGCGGATAATGCCAACAGTATGAACACGCTGGTGGATGGAGTGAGCGGCAACCCACGCTTTTCAATTGTGCATACGCGGGTGGGCCAGATTCTTCAGAGCGACGTGGACTTGTGCAATAGCAGCAATGTGATGCTGGTGTCTTTTAACGTGCCGAGCAGTGTGCCGATCAAGAAGGGGAAGCTCGTGTACTCACGGCTGATGAGCGAACTGCTGGACGAGCTGAACAAGTGAATTGGGGTTGTTTGTTCCTCACAGTTCAACGGAGATGCCACAAACAGAAGAGACCAAGCAAATAACACGCTGCTCCTTCGTGGAGCGATCGATGCGGATAATCTGGTTGCCAACGAGAGAATAGATGGTCTACGTTCACAAAGCCAAGTCAATACTACGGAAAGCACAGCCGACGGGTTGCCCTGAATCACCTTCTTCATCTCATTCTTCAGATCGCTCAGCAGCATGTCTCCTCCGTTTCGGAACAAGATCTACTCTTCACTCTCCACCGCTCGCAAACTTCCATCGCAATCGCCACGCTATTGCCACATTCCTTCCCTTCGGTCACATACTCCTCGCACACATGCCTACGCTCAACACTCCCTTCCTCCCTCACCTCATCAGCAGGTGCCGCTTCTCCAACCGCTTGATTTGTGTCTCCACGTCTTCGCTCTGCAAACTCGAGTTCAAAGAGAGGGAAGTGTCCTTCCCCTTCAGCAGGCCCTCCATCTCCACCATCAGCGCTGCCTCGTCGCGCTCTGACGCGTCCAGCTCCGCTCGCTTCTTCTCAAGCTCCGTGGCTCTAATCCTCAATCGCGTGGACATCGCGCACTCGTCGTCCGTCAGCACGTTGTCCAGCGTCCTTCGCCTTTCCTCGCGAAGCGCGTTCAGTTTGTCCTTCTCCGACGCAATGGCATCCACCAATCGCTGATTCTGCTTCTGCAGGTCTTCGTACCGCGACAGCACAGACTGGACGCTCGCCAATTCGCGCTCCAGGGACTCCTGCTCCTGCCGAAGCGTTGCCAGCTGCTTCCTGACTACAGAGAAGAACGCCCACTTTTGCACTGTAGGTCGCAATTGTCTGCTCGTAGGAATGGATCTCGCTCTGAATCATCGATTCCTCTTCCTGCTCATTATGCTCCTCTCCCAAACGCACTTTAAAGGATTGCATCACCTTGGCCCGCTTCTGTGCAATCACAGCTTGCCTTCCGTCTCCCTCATACTACGCATGAACCACGATGATCACAACGACGCGATGGAGTTGCTCCTTATAGAGGGAAATCTGGTCCTGTATATTCTTGTATTGCAGCTGTATCGTCTGTATCTTTGCATCACCCCTTCCCACCGGGATCACCATAGGCGTAAACTCGTCCAGTCCGTATGTCTTTATCAGGCGCAGAATCTCTTCGATCATCGTTTCGGTTGTGATTTCCTTCCGCCTACTATTCAAATCGCGCATTCTCCAGGACGATGCAAACTGCTGCTCCTCCATCCATTTGAGGTCCTTCGGGGTGGCTGCCCGCACTGAAAAGGAAGGACGGGGTCGGGAGTGGAACTGCAGCTTTGCGGCTTCCTCCGCTCCCTTTTCTGCCAGCTTCAACGCGCCGATCGCTCTGTTCATCTCTGGAATACGGGAAGGCGCGCTCCTCTGCGGAAAGAATGAATAACTGTCAAAGCAGCCGATTGAGGGGTCGCAACAAACACGCGAAACAACGAATAGAGTATAGAAAGCACATGGAGAAACAGGATAGAACACGTCGGAAAAACTAATAGTATCTTTGAGAAGTCACCATTTCGATCGCCCTTTCGCGGCACTCTTCAGAGCAGAACATGTGGTCGCAAAACCTACAACGTTATGCCAAAGCCGCTGCCCGATTACATGAAGATGTTGGAATGCTCGCCAATGCGACGCTTACACCCGTAGCAGCGTGGAGAGTACTCTATCTCCTCGCACATACTACCCAGTCACCCCATAAATGAGCCGCTTACAAGCCTCGGGGGTTCTTCCCCGTCGACGACGGAACGGACTTGGAATACATGGTATTCTCCATGCTGTTCGCAAGCGCGTTCGATGAAGGTATTTCGAGTGACATTTGAAGTGAAGAAATGGTGAATCCCCCGCGAAGTCCCATTTCTTGGTTGACAACAATTGGGACGTTGGGGCCGCAATACCAGCCGATCGCCGTATGAACCGCACTTCGTGTTTGTTTGCTTACCACCGTCCACAGAAGCCACATGGACTTGTTTGCATCCCATTGGTCTTGATCCCCTGTCTCTTCCCCTCCACTCTCTGGTATGGCGTGTTGATGATCTCCCTATGCATTGGAGCAGGTCTATAGTCACAATACAGAAATGCCCCCGATTCCTGCCACACTCTTCAGAACACAGTTCTGTGTCCCTTTGCGCTGGAATTCATTCTACACAGGCTTTCCGTTGCTGCTCCAGATAGTGCAAGTGAATTGAAGGAATAACAATGCCAATCGGTTCGGACCGTTTGAACTGACTTGATAGGCTAGGAAACAAGTTCAAAGCCGGAAAGAAGACGGCTCCCAAGTTCGCTCCCCCGAGTAAGCCAGGCTGATTGTGTTGAGGCGCAGAGTATCAGAAGGATTTCGATAGTTGTGACAGCAGCGATAGCTACTCCGACGAGGACGAGGAGGACGCTAAGGATTACCGCATGGGAGGCTACCACCCTGTTGAGGTTATCATAGTATGGGCGGCCATTATCCAGTAGATTGGCGAGGTGTACGCGGACCGATACAAGGTGCTGTGCAAGATGGGCTGGGGACAGTATTCCACCGTGTGGCTCGTCCGCGATTTGACCACCTCCAAGCTCTACGCCCTGAAGGTGCGGCTGTTTCGGTTGCATCAGCTGTAGATCCAGAGAAGCGCCACATCGTACATGGAGGCCGCTCAGGATGAGCTGAAACTCTTCACTGAAGTGATGCGCTGCGCTCGCGAGGCGAAGGAGAAAGATCCCACCGTGGAGATCAACGTCGTGGCGTTGGAGAACAACTTCCTCTTCTCGGGAGTGAACGGCACCCACATGTGTTTCGTTTACGAGCGTTTGGGAGGCAGTCTGCTCGACTTGATCAAGCATTACGACTTCCGGGGCATTCCCTCCTCCATTGTCCGTCCCCTCGTGAGAGACGTTTCTCTTCGCGGTGACGATGAGGCGTAGATGCTTTCGGGCCTCTCCTTCCTCCACCACTGCGGCATCATCCACACGGACCTCAAGCCCGAGAATGTGCTGCTGAAGGCTCCTCTGTCCGAGCCTCCTCCGGACCGCAAGACGATGTACGACGTTGTACAGGAGACGATCAATTCCAATCCCGAAGTGCAGCAGCTCCAGCAGCAATGCGAGAGTGACGAGCTCAGCTCGGAGGAGAAGAAGCGTTTGCGCGCGAAGCTGAAGAAGCTTCGAACGAAGATCCGAAAGAGTTGGGGCATTGGGGGGCATCAACGGCAGGTTTGACGAGCGACGCCATGCCGACGCTCTGGGGCTTCATGGACTTCAATTATGCTTCCAGCAATGCTGATGATGCGATTCATGATCATGACGACAGCATCACAGGGGAATCGGTGGAGGAGCCTGTGGCGAAGCCGAAGCTGACGCCGGCGCAGTGGCAGTACCCGGACGACTGCTTCTACATCAAGATGTACGTGTTGTGCCCGTTACAACCGCTGCAGGAGGCGTTTGGACCCTGTCACGGCTACGGCGATGAAAAACGTGGGGGCGTGGGGGGACCCTAATCGTTAGGGGACATATATAGCGAGTGGACCTTCCAGTTTGAGTGCGACATGGAGGACGAGGCGATCAACCTGTTTCAGCTGCGCGGGCATGGCAGAGACCCGAAGACACGTCTGCACGACATCCGCCATGTCATCATGAACAATTACTCCATCCGTACAAACTGGTGCGCACGAGTTATGTACAGAAGACCGCAACGAGCATCTGCTGTGGAGTTTGCGCTTCGACGGACGGCGCATCCGTCCCGTGTTCCGTGAGTCTCGTCCAGCTCACTGACCTCCAGACCTTCTGGAAACGCTCATTCCTCACTTCCACGTGATCCACCTGCCGAGTCCCAAGTACGCGCTCTCCGCCTACGAGCACTCCATGCTGGTGAACGCCAAGCGGGAGTTTCTGCCGCCCGCCACGGCCATCTTCCGCAACCTGAACGGCGCGCTGGCGGGACTGTTCATTCCCTCGGGTGGATGCGATGGTGGCGCGTGAGGCGTAGTGCGCGAGGGTCTGCGCATCCTCCCGCTGCAGCAGCGCCTGTCCATGTGGCCGTCGGACGCGATGCTGTCGAAGAAGCTGAGCGACGACCGCAGCATCACGCCGTACTTCGGCCCCGACGACGAGATCGGCTGCAAGTTGGTGGACCTGGGCAATGCGTGCTTCAACGACAAGCAGTTCACGAGCGACATCCAGACACGCCAGTACCGGTGTCCCGAGACCATCCTGCACACCGCCTACTCCTACCCCGCCGACATCTGGTCCGCCGCCTGCGTCGTCTTCGAGCTGCTCACCGGCGAGTACCTCTTCCAGCCCAAGGAGCACGGCAACGTGTCGCGCGACCTGGAGCAGCTCGCGCTGTTCGAGGAGGTGCTGGGACCCATCCCCGCGGCCTTCGCGCGCAGCGGCAGGCGGGCGAGAGAGTTCCTGGACAAGGACGTGGGAGTGGGGGGCGGCGCTGAGGCGTAGGGAGCGCTGAAGCACAGGAAGCGATTCGCGCCGCACAAGATCGCATACCGCTTGAACAAGGCGGGCGTGGCGCTGGAGGAGGCGGTGCTGGTGGAGGACCTGCTGCTGCAGATGCTCGCGTTCGAGCCGGGTGAGGAAGCGGGAGGCGTGTGAGCTGTAGAGAAGCGCCTGACGGCGAAGGAGTGTCTGGAGCACCAGTGGCTATCTGCGTGGCATGTTTGTTCACAAACAGAGTCTACACTAACCAGAGATCACACACTCCTCGAGAAGACCGTGCTTGAAGTCCTCGATGACCTGCTGCATGTTGGTCTCCGTGGTCTCAAACGACTTGCCGGGATAGTAGCGGACCAGTCCGTCGTCTCCCATCTTGTACACCGCCATGAAGGGCACGACGTTGCTGTACTTTCCCAAATGCTCACGCAGGTAAGAGGTCGTCTCGCCTCTCTCGACGGTGTAGTTCATAGTCGCGACGTGGTCCTGCGCAGCCACCTTCTGGTTCGCCATCTTCTGCATGGTGATGATGACGCTGTCACGCACCTGGGGAGGGAACTGCGTGGCGTCGTCCATGAACACCACCAGACCCGGGGCCAGCATGCCCTCGTTGTCCAGCTCAATGTCCTTGCAGATCACCGTGTTCCAGGGGAAGCTGTCCACGCCCGTCGCGAGGATCAGGTCGCGCGAGTCGTAGCTGGTGATCTCGCCGTCGCGGCCACGCATCACGGGCACAGGAAGGGGAGTGTCGCCAATGCTTCTCAGCAGTCTGCGAGCCGTGCGCACGTCGTAGCCGATCGTGTACCAGTCGGGCATCGACTCGTAGAAGGCATTGTACTGCTCCTCCGTATTGTCCACCGAAATGTACACGACCTTCAGCACGTCTCCGTGAGAGGGCACCAGAGTGTTGTAGCACTCCATCAGCTTGTTGAAGAACGTCACGCTGCCCTGATCAGACTTCGCACCGAAGAAGTAGCAAACGTTGGTGTCATTAAGGACAGAAGGATCGACAGAGCCGTTGTGATCCCTGAGGCGGGTAGCAACCTCCTCCTGGAAAGACAGCTGAGACCAGGGGAAACCCTCAGGATTGTCCTCCACGCTGTCTCTGGCATCAGGGTTGATGACGCCATTTTGGCTGATCATCACGAAGTGAGGAATGCCGCTGATGTTGAACATGCTCTTGAGGCTGGTGACGATGTCGCTACGCTCGTAGGGAATGGCGTACCAACCAGGCATATCGCTGTAGTAGCCCAGCCATTCGTTGTAGTTCCGGTCCAGGTGGCAGTACACGATGGAGAACTCGGCACCGTGGCTAATGGCATACTGGTAGGCTCTTCTCAGCTTGGGCGTGAAGGAGTGGCAGTTGACGCACCAGCTGGCAGAGAAGTACAGACCAACGATCTTTCCCTCCAGAGCCATCGCCGTCTTCACAGAAGTCAGCTTGGAACCCTCCTTGAACTTGAGTTCCTCTCCCAGAAGCTCGATATATTCGCTCATTACTGATTCAAACAGATGCAAAAAGAAACAATGGCGTTCTTTGTACCACCTTTCAAAGGGTGTCAAGCGCGACAGCTGATTGGCCGCACGAATTTGCGACGCGCCTTAACGATTCCCCTCCTCTCTCCGATTTGAGGCGCATACACGGTATATTATCCAGTGTCCATACCGAACAACCAGATAACGGACACTATTCCCATTCTAACCCAATCATGAGGAAGGGCAGTCCTTTTCCACCGGGGCGTGACCAACAAACAACGCAAAGGAGACCACGCTCAGTAACGGAAACAAAGAAGGGGAGTGACATCAGCGACGATTTGCTACAAAAAGGAACTGCTATTGAGTCTTGCGGCGCCGGACGCCTCTACCCATGAGTGTCGCGGAAAACCCGTACGAACTGGAGCCCTCCTCGTCCTCGTCGGCGGTCAGGGAGGAGGACAGCATGTCCGCCAGAGCCATCACCGAATTCGCGGAAGACGTCAGGAGAACGGTGATCGCTGCAGCCTGGAGGCGTTGGAGCTACGCGTGAGGCCCACACGACGCAGACACCTCGCACTTGTTCACCTTCGCGAACTGAGCGAACTTGTTGGCGTTCCTGCTCATGAACTCCATAGCGGGCATATTCGCCGCGAATTTCATCTTCATCTCGGGCATCCGGCCCATCGTCTGGGCTGCGCGGTTGCTACACTCGTCACGAGCCCCGCAACGCCAAATACAATTGTCTCGAAGCCATGCGGACGGACTGTGCGCAGCTTCTCATCGTTCTCGACGCCATGCGGGCGGACATCTTGTTTCTGACGCGGAAAGGGATAGTGCTGGCGAGCTTCTCGCCGTGACCGAAAAGCCGCCCATTTTGGTTCTCTCACAAACAGGGCAAACACAGACCTGCTTCACGCCGCTCTGCTGGAAGGGAAACTTCTTCATGTACTGGACGGCCTCCTTCAAACCCTCCCAGTCCCCGCGAATCGCGTCGAACATGGGGCTCCCGAAGGGCTTCTTCGCCCCGCTGAAGGACCAGCAGCTCATGATGTTGCTCGGCCAGCTCGTGAACGTGTGATTCTCCATCTGGTCGATGATCCTCCCCCGCAGCTCCGCCGTGTAGTAGTACTGGATGTGCTACCGCTCACGCGCCACTTTTGTATCCACATTCGCATTCTGGAAGCAATAATCCACATTCGGCAGCTGCAGGCACCCACGTCGCTCACTGCGCAACCTACGCCTTACACGCCCCTTCTCCGCCCACACCGTGGCCGGGTCGCAGCTCTCCTGCTCGTACCAGAAGACCAGCTGGTACCACAGGAAGGCGTTTCCGTACAGCTTTTGCCGCGCGCAGATCACGCGGTTCGACTCCTCCAGCCGCGCCTCCTCCGACAGCGCGCTCCACCGCGCCTCCTCCGCCGACGCCACCGCCTCCTCACCCAAGTAGTAGTGATTGTGCGAGACAGCAGGTGCCTGTGATGGTGGCGAGTCATAGTGCATGGTCAGCTCGTCCTCGTCGAGCGGCTGGCCCTCGTGGATGCGGTAGGTGCAGGAGCAGGAGCAGGGGATGTCACATGTGTGGATCGGCACGGGGTCGCTGCGGAACGAGCGGTACTCCGTCGCCGCCACCCACGTGCGCGTGCACAGGTACAGCGTCAGCAGGTCCGCCAGCGCCAGGAAGTGCGGCTGCTTCTTCGCCTCGCTCAGCGCCGCGAACGCGTCGCGCACTACGCCTCACTTGCCTCGCCCGTCGCCACGTGCTCGCAGCTGCTGTCGCACACGCCCTAGCCCGCGCACCGTTCCCGCCCGCAGTTTCTCCCGCACGCGCGTCAGCAGCTCCAGCGCGTCCACGTCCGTCTCCTTCTCCAGGCCCGTCTGGCACACCTCGCGCACCACGCCGTGCGGCCCGTCCCACAGGAACGCCACCGCCTCCTCCTCCGTCAGCTCGCGCAGGCACGGCTCGTACGGCGGCGTCTGGTGCCGCAAAAAGTACTTCGCGCGGTCCAGCGTCGCCGCCAGGTTCTGCAGGCGGCTGCTGTACACGCCCTTCGCCTCGTTCTATGTCTTACGCCGCCGCGCCGCGCCCACTCGCAGCGCCTGCGGACTGTCGTAGAGACGGTTGCCCGCCGGGTCGTGCAGGTCCTTCAGCTCGGCGGGCAGCTTCTCCTCCTCGTACTTCATGTAGTGCACGACGAAGGAGCACCACTTGACCAGCCAGCACGGACACCCGCTCAGAAGACACTCCTGACATCATCTCTCTCCCACACTCCCACCTTGATTCCGTTGTTGTGCAGAAACTGCACGTCCTCCTCCGTCAGCTCGCGCTGGCCCGCGTCCAGCAGCACCGCCGTGCGCCGCAGGAACGGGTTCACCTTCTTCATCACCTGCATGAACGAGTCGTCGTCCGCGTAGTACACGAACGACCCGCGACAGCCCAGCGACCCGCACAGGCACGTCGCCTTCTTGAACTCCTCCTTGCTCTCACTCACGCACGAGTAGTCGAACGTCAGCTCCTCTCCATACTTGATGTCGCGCAGCGCCACTCTACGCCTCACCGGAGGGTGGCACGCTCACAAGACGATGCTCAACCGACCGTTGATGGTGACCGTCGTCGTCGCGCAGTTCGGCTGGCACGAGTGGCTCAACCGACTGCCGAAATTCCCCTTGAAAATGGGCTCCACATACAGCACGTCGTAACCGCCGGGCGAGGCCATCGGGCGTTCCAGAACGATGTTGTAGAACTCGGGGAGGCAGTGTTCCAGACCCAGCTCGCGCAGTTTGCCTTTGAGGACGTCCTGCTTCTCGAACCAGTACCATGCCGGGTATACCTCGCCGAGATACTTGCAAATGATCGAGTTGGCGGAAATGCCCTCCTTTTTGGCGCACGCCACGCCCTTGCCCTTGGGGTGCACGCGGAAGTGCTCGGGCCCCACGTCCATGAACTACGCTTCAGATGGCTCCACCGCACCCACCGCTTGCAAGATGGCACACGCCAACGGCAAGGCGATCTGATGGGCGATGAGGAACACCAGCGCGTTGCTACGCCTCAACGGGGCTTGAAGGAGCTCACCGCATGTCGCTGGCGCGGTTGGAGGGAAGCGCGGACAGTGCGGGGAACAGGCAGCGTTGGATGAAGGCGTCGACGATGGCGCCGCGATAGCTGAGGCTGTCGAGGATCATCTGGATCAGGTGGCGGGTGTAGGAGTCGATGCCCCAACTGTCGCGGACCACCAGGTCTCTAGGCGTAAGGAGTGGAGTGGGGAGTCACTTGCCGACCGCCAGCGAGTCGAAGTCGCCGATCTGGTTGTGGCACTCGCGCGCGGGCTTGCGTTCTGCAGAGTCTTCTGCGTAGGGTCTGCTCTGTGATGGGAGTGTGGGGTTAGGTGATTGATGTGATTGGGTTGGCTGTCCCGCCTGTGAGAAGATCTGCTGCAGCAAGCCGGGCTGCAAGGCCGTACGCTCGCCCTTCACAGCCGTCACTGACACTGAAGATGTCACCGACGCCATTGACATTGAAGATGTCACCGACGCCATCGACATTGACGATGTCACTGAAGACGTCACGGACCCCATTGACGTCACCAAAGAAGCCAGCACGGGGGCATCGGCACGACGGCAGTAGCAATCAGGGGAGCAGGCGTGGTTGGCGGCGGCGCAGGGGCAGGAGGACTCGAACTGCCACGTGATGTGATTCAAAACGGCTCTTTGGCATTCTTCGCGACAGTTGCAGGAGATGCCGCTAGGCGTCACATGGGCGAGAAGAAAGCACCTGCTGTTCTCCATCTTCTTCATCACCTCGCTCTGACTTCGCTCGTCGATGCAGTCCGTCGGGATGTAATCGCGGATGGTAACGTAGCTGCGGGCTGCGTAGGGGGCCGGGTGGGGCGTGAAGTTGTACGCCTCGTTGTCGCCGTTGATCAGCACCTTGATTCTGTCAACGCCGATCAGTTGGTGACGGTACTGCGCCAGGGTGGAAAAGGCAGTTTGAACGAGACTTTGTAGTTCGGGAGACGCGTGACTCGTGTTGAGATAGAGAAACACTCCCCTCTCGTTGATGTAGAGGTCCTGCAAATGAGCAAACAATAACACAATTACTTCGTCCATCCCAGCACGCTTTGGCATGAAACTAATCAGCTCCTGAATCAACGCCGTTATGGATTCCTTGTCCTTTACGGGAACCAGATTGAACATGGCTCCCTTCACCACCTGGTGCTCCCCGAAATCGTTCTTCACAAACTCGTAGTGCTTCATGAACTGAGAATAGGAATCCGTCAGGAATTCGTTGTTTGCAAGCATTGCGAGGAAGTCATCGACCAGCAACTGCTACGAATAACGCATGCCAGCCCGAAGCGCCCACCTCCGCATCTTTGAGAGAAGTCCGACCGCTGCTCACAGTCTCATATAATATCGCCTTTTGGACTTCAATTCGTTCTCCGAGCTCCTCTCTAGGAGCTCAACGCCCTACCGAAAACCCTTACGACTTGGCTTTCCAAGTGTACCGCTGATCGGGGTCGCTTCCTGTCATCGTCACTAGAGAATACAGCTCTTGCATCATCTTCTCTCGTTTTCGTGCCTGCTTTCTCTTGAGGTACTTTTTCACGTCTTTCTTCTTCGCCGTAGGACTGTAGTCCTCGTCACGCATTCTCTGGACTACAAAGAGAGAGCCGCAGAACGAGATTCTATGCTCTTGACAATCGACGCAGAATCGCACGATCTCCGCGCTCCAACTGATTACATGTCCAAGAAACAGCACAGTGCTAAACGACGCGTCAAGCCGGTAATTCTGCCTCCATTTCCTTCTCCTGCCTCTCCTTAAAGAACCGAATGTAATCGGATGCCGTCAACAAGGATTTCTGAATATTCATGACGTCTCCCACCTTGGGAATGAACAAGCCGATGTAGCCGTCCGTTCGAGGCTACGAGTGACGTCCGCAGCGCAACACCACCTTCTCGTTCAGAAGGTTCGGCTCCTCCAGCAGACGGCTGTTCACCTCCGCCAATCGCGCACGGATGCAACTCGGTATCTTGTACACGGACCCATCGTCGCAGGTAATCTCACAGAGGATCGTCGTCTCGTCCACCCAGATTCCGCCCTTCTTTCGCTTTCCCTGCACCTCATTCTCTAAGAGATTGTGATGATCACGGCTTTTCTACCTGATTAATACCAATCATCAGTCTCACTCCAAATTCCACCTTCACACACTTCTTTCCCTTCGTCAGAATCTCATGTCCGAAGGCCAGACTCACGATGCAAATCGTGTTCGAATGCATGCAAATAGAGCTACAGTGTAACGACTGGATGACTGCATACACATCGTTTCCCTTGCAGCCATTCGTGTCCGCGGCATACAGCTGCGTGTAGTAGCGATCGATCATGCAGCTCTTCGACAGCTTGAAGTTGTCCAAATGGATCTCGTTGTACTGATTGAGGAGGTCCTCGCGGTTTTTCACCGACTGGCGGATTTCGCACTGCTGACGCAGCAACTCCTGGTTGCTTCGGTTCCTTCCCTTCAATTCGGGCAGGTTGATGGCTTCTGAAATGCTACGGCTCACGGAAACCGCCCATGGCTACTCTCCGTGCACAAATTTACATTTATCTCCATGCTTGCATGTGCCCGTTTTCGTCCATTCGAAACAGAGGCGAGAACGACTCATCTTCTTCAAATCAACCGCACAATCGGAAGCCTACATTGGCTGGTCTCTTCACAGACGCAGGCTTCTTTGTCTGCACTTCCTGCTGTTCGCTCATCCTTTCGTCTGAAGAAAGGGGCGATCCCCCATTTTGACTCGGATCGGAGCATTGAAATGTGTGCTCTACCCCCACTTCTGTTATCTTCATTGATTCTGTGCCATGGAGAGCGATTCAAAACGCAGAAGGGTTGCACCGAAGGTAGGGAAGGGAAGGAGGGGATAGCGAGTAGATCGACAACAACCCCACTACTATCTTCGGTCATGGGTGCAAAGGATTGCTCATCACCTGCGATAGAAACAAGGAGAATATGGCGGCAAAGGACGCGTATCGGCTGCTGGAGGAGGCAACGGCTTGCTCTTCGATTGATGGACTAGTACATGGAAACTGTGCATGCAGAGGAAGAAGAGACGGTGGAACAAGACATTGACAAAGAACTCGCTGTTTTGGCAAAGAAGGACGCAAAGAAATCCTTTGCGCGCCTTGAACTGGTATTTAAAGCGGAAGGACATGACGGAAAGGGAATGAAGGCGATCGTGTTCATTCGCATCCTCGATGAAACGATCAGCCCCACTCTATTCGTAAAGCATCTCTTCAAGGAGATGAAGAGCACGGGAGTTGTATCGTCTCGCTTCATTGCGCGCATCTTCCCAATCGAGTACACTTGCTACGCCCACGTGGAAGAGGTGCTCGACATTCTCAAGAAGGCTATTCCCGAGGTGTTCACGGAGGAAAGGAAGGGCTCTACCGTGAAACTCGTCATTCATCGTCATTGCTAGTGGTTCTGCCAAATCAAGCGCCGCAACAACGACGTGTTCGACAAGGACGCGTTAATCCAGGGCATCGCCCCATTGATCGATGGAGAGCGATTCCCGGTGTGTCTTCGCGACGGAGACATCTGCGTTCATGTGGATGTGGACAAGGGCGTTTGCGGCGTCAGTATCATCACGGACTGGAAGGAACTGAATGGGTGGGATTGAACGTCGTCTTTAAGCGTAGACTGAGCTTGCGGACTGCCCTGGAGGAGAAGAAGGAGAAGAAGGAGAAGGTGGAGAAGAAGGAAGACAACGTGAATGCATTGGACAAGGATTGGAAGTGCGGCTCCGTAGCATCTCATGCGGCGTGTAATGCGTAGTGCGGCGCTCCCAACTTCAAGCAGAATGACGTGTGCTGGAAGTGCCAGTACAATCGAACATCGAAGTGGTGTGTTTCTTCCAAACACGACAATTCTTGTGAATTAACTCCTTTCTCTTCTCGTTCACCGTGATGCGCGCCTTCGACTTCAGACTGTCGTTACGGAAGGACATGTGGAGGCCGACCACTACCGATGAATAGGCGCATCAGCACTCACGAAGGGCGTACAGAAGATGGAACACAACAAAGTACCCGAGGAAGGGGACGTTGAGCATGAAGGCCAGGGCTGTCACAGCAGCCGTTCCCACCACGATGCAGGAAGGCGTGATGCGGTACTCGCCCAGAACAAAGGGATGGGGAACGACCACGAAGGGAATCCTAACGGTCAGGTTACAGAACAACAGCCACATCCACAGGATGAACAGCACCAGGTCCAAGGCTGCGAAAAGGGGAGAGGAAAAACTAGACTTCAGTCAAAGAGAAAACGGTACGCCACGATGAGAACCATCGCCGCATACAGCGCAAGGTAGTTCATCCGATAGTAGGTGAAATTGGTCTGGACACGGTCCTTGAGATGAGAAGTCTCGGGGATGTTGAAGAGCTCGAAGCATTCGTCGAGGGGAACCTATGGATCACGTTCTTCCAGCAGTGTCGTACAAATTTACCCCAACCCCAGGTGTTCACCTTTTCCCAGATGCCGATAATCACTATTCCTCACTTCCTCCCCAAACAACGACAGGGATCGTAGTCGTTCTCTTCGATAATGTTCTTTACCATGGCTACTCACAAAACGAAATGAAGAATGAAACAAACACGGACCCACGTTGCATTATTGCTTAATCACACTCTCAAAACTCTCGGGCGCAGCACGCTCATCCGCCACATTTCTCGACAGCGCCAGGAAGTCGCGGTAGGGCGCATCGGGTCGCACCATGTTCAGATCAAAGTACTTGAACCGGTAGCCCGTCTCCATCTTCCCCACGCCGTTGTGCGGCACCTTCACGAACAGCTTCTGCGTCCACGGCTTGTACTGCGGACTGTCGTGCTTCTGCTGGCACGGCAGCGCGCGCTGGTCGTCCTCTACCCCTCACACGCCTCCGCCAGCCCCACCCAGCCGCGTCTTCTCCTGCTCCACCGTCTTCCAGTCCGGACCCTCCGCGCGGCGAATCGCCGTCGTCACCTTGTTCCACAGGCGACGCGACTCGTAGGGACCTTCGTAGGGCACGTCCAGCACCTTCTTCGGCAGCACCGTCAGCTTCGTCACGTCCAGGAACAGCGTCTCCTACGCTCGATCACCACGCCATCACTGTATGTGCTGCTTGTTGGCGTCCGTCAAAAAGTACTGACTGTCCCAGTGGCCGTGCAGGTGGTGCAGCACCTGCCCGTTGTGCGAGATAACCGCGGTCACACGGTTCAGCTCACTGCCGAACATGGACTACGTCTCACCGCCCCCGCACGGCGGAACCTTGCCGTGGAACTCGATGTCAGCCTTGTAGCCCGTCTTCTTGCATTCCAGCACCAGTTTGTCGATCAGTTGCATACGCAGCGTGCCGAAGAACAGGCCCGTGCCCGCGAAGGCAGGAATGATTGTGTTGTACTACCATTCACCCAACACGCCGCCGCTACCACTTCGTCGAACTTGGGCAGGAACACTTCGATGTTGCCCAGCATGGAGCCGCAGGCGCTGTTGCCCGTGAAGTGCGACTTCGTCCAGATGTACCCGTTCGCGCAGTAGCCCTTCTTTTGGTTCTCCAGGTAGAAGCCCGAGATGGGCGGGTGGTGGCCGCACTGTTCCGCCACGTAGCTCACGCGCGATTCGGCAGTATCCACGATGCAGGAGAAGGTCTCGCCGATGATGGGGTTGTAGGGCTTCTTGCATCCCTGCGCGTTACCAAGCATCGCTTCGCCCACGTGGGTCTTGTAATGCCAACTCGACAGGTACCACTTCAGGATCAGCATGAAGCGCTTGTACGCGTCGTCTCCCTGCAAGCTAGGAAATGACGGAGTTAGACAGGGAAAACTCGGGCGAATCGAGAATGTCGATGTGCATGAGCATATCGCCGAGATGCTCGAGCAGGGAGCGGGGAGAGAGGAAGAACACGGGAATGAGCACACGCGTAAGGTCCTGTCCTTGTCCTCAAACACTTCAAACACCACCCACCCGGCTTTAGGGACTTCAGAATGTGCATGAACAAACTCGGCTGCACGTAGGGCTCTCCGGCAATTTCTCCGCCGCGGGTGTTCTCGGGGTCTAGAAATCACGCCAGCAACCAGATAATCACCCTCGACCGTGTACTTTGTGTAATCGATGCCGTTGGACATATCGGGGAAGGTGGGTTGCTTCACTTCTTCAGCCATGTTCAATTCTGCCAAACGGTGAGGCCCACGTGCTCCTATCATCACCGCCAATCCAACGGAGCATGTACTTACTATTCCAATTAACGTTTTCTGAAATGCCGTAGTGTGCGGAAGTTTCATCGTGTTCTCTTCTCTTCCTCCCGTCACTGGATAATCCTGCCTTTCTGCTCATGGGGTCTCCCCAATTTGTACTGCAACATGGAAGTGGATTTGGGAGTGCCATGATCGCAATCCAGTTCCGCACAAATCCACTCCCTTCCTGATATGAAGCCAGCGACGCAGATCTGAAACAAACAGCAGGAGCTTAATGAAGGCGAATGTACAAGTCCACATTCTCCTTCTTCTCCGGAGTGACCTTGAATCGGTACAGTCTACCCTCCGAGTCAAAGCCGGCGCACTCCGGATCCGCCAGACAGATGGCACTCGGAATCGCTACGCATCACACTCCCTCTCCTCCCCCACCGGGCACCGTCGTCTTCGACATGTAGTACACCTCGCTCTCCGCGCCCGCGAAGTTCTTCATCACCTCGAAGGATTTCGCCATGTCGCCGAACAGCTCCTCATGCAGGCGGTTCAGCGTCGGCACGGGATTCTCGTGGTGCACCTCGTACATCGCGTCCTACCCATGACCCCTCCTCTCCACCCCAACGCTCGCGTCCCACTTCAGCGCGTACGCAATCGAGGCGTTGTGGTACACGTCGTAGTCCAGCGCCTGCTCGTGGTCCAGCGCGTCGAACAGCATGTCGAAGTACAGCTTCCAGCGCCCATAGTAGTAGTCGCCCACCACGCCGTTCCACTCGCGCGCGCTGTAGTCGTTGATCTCGCCGTTCGGGCCCCAAATCGTAACCTGGTTCTTCGCGCTGAACAGGAACGCCTTCGTCATTTCTTCCAGCGAGTGCGTGGTGTCCGCCGCCGTCTTCGCCTTCTCCGCCGTGTCGCGCAGCAGCACGCCCAGCTGGAAGTTGCTCTAGTGCTCACGAGAGGGTCGTGATGGCACGTTGGTGTAGAGCAGCTGGTCCAGACTCTTGATGATGCGTAGCAGATACTGAGACACTGTCTTCGCACTACCCCTCACACCCCCCATTTTCGACTACGTGGCACGGCAGGTGTTGCCCACGTACTCGCCGTGGCGCACGTACAGATCGGTTCCCTCTACGGCTAACACACGTCGCCAGCACGCACCCGTCGTCTCGCCCTTGCGGATGTAGCTCTTCAGGTAGCCGTTACTGTTGAAGCCCGCGCAGTTGGGCACCTTCAGGCACTCCTCCTTCAGCTCGTCGATGGTGCAGCGGCGGTTGTGGCCCTGCTCGTCCTTGCACAGCACCAGCTTGATCGTGCTGTCGTACACGTCCGCGTCCTTCATGAAGAAGAACTCCTTGCCGAACGGGATGCACTCGCGGATGTGAGCGCCGAACACACGCAACGCCTCCGCGAACAGGTCTTGGTACTGCTGGCGGGCCACGTCCACCACATCGTAGTAGAAGGGTTCGGGCGCGCCGACATACTCGTTGGCCACCTGTTGTGATGTCCGACGCACACGCCCACCTCTCTGATGATGTCGTAGCCCTTGGAGACGACATCGAAGTCGGTGTTCTCATACTCCCGGTTGAAGAAGGGCTCCCATACCATGGGCGGGTGGAGGAAGATATGCTTCTCTACCATGAAGAGAAGCCATCACTCCGACTCTGCGCGTACAGCGTGGGCAAGAACATCTCCCACATCGCCATCAATCGCTTGTCGTGGGTGCCGTAACGTCCTGTTTGTGAAATCACACACCCACACCCACTCTCGGCATAGTCACGCACCCACTGCTTCAGATCCACTTCCTTACGCCACGCCATCTCCTGCACCTCACACACCTCACACACTCCTACGAAGATCAGGTCGTACACCACCGGGTTGTTGTCAATGCCCTCCATGAACGCGCCCACGCCCACGAAGTACTCGGGGTACTCCTTCTCCGCCTCCAGCGGGCCGTCCGCGATCGCCTTCAGGTTGCCGTACAGGCCCTTCACAGCGCCGAAGTTCGGCAGCGAGCCCCAGATGAACTAGCCGTGAGAATTGGCGGGAAAAGGCACTCTCTTCTTGTTCATGCCCGCCTTCTTGTAGTAGGGTGACTAGCCATGAGCATCAAGAACCACTGAACGTACGACGTCACTCATAATATCCAGCATGATCGCATCTTCCACCTTCTCAATTCCCTCCAAGAACGCAGCAATGCCTGTCATGAAGGAATCGCCCATTCCCGAAATCAAGGATATTTCCGTCATCCCAGATGCCGTCATACGAGAACACCCATGTCTCCATCAGCCATACGCCGTCGGGGTCACCCTCCTTAATGGCCTCCACCATACCGTGACTGCAGCTGCGCAAGTATTCAGGGTCCATCGACTTGGGCTACGGCTGAGAGATGGAAGAGGCAGCCACGTCCATCTCCATGAAGAGATCGCCGTTATAGAAGTGGGAGGTGGTGCCGTAGAAGGTGGTGCGGTGAAGGAAGAGGAGGAGAGAGGAAGAGGATATGATTGCTCCTTGATGAACATAGCGCCGATCTGCTTGAAGAGAGGGTCCACCGGTTCCAGCAGGATCAGCTACTTCTGAAACCGCTCGCCCTTGCACACATGGCCGTAGGGCTGCTCGAAGTTGGTCCACGAGGGCGAGATCGAATAGGACACGTTGGGGTACACCTTCTGTACTTGAATGTCTCACCCCACGCCCACGACCAGCTCGTCGGGCACGTAGCCGGCGAAGGCGGGCAGCACGGGGAACATGCCGAAGCTCAGCTCGCGCTCCACGATCTGCTTGTTCAGCAGCAGCTCGTTGTGCAGGAAGGTCAGCGACACGGGGCCGCCCCACTCCTTGATGTTGCCCATGCGGTTCCAGGGCTACTGAAAAACAAAAAAGACGAAAAGGAACTTGGAAATGGAGGCCGGTGAAATGGCGGAAGATGCCCTCGTCGCTGAGGCCAAGCTCGTGGTACACCTTGTAGAAGAAGTACTCCTGACTACGATCAATATGAAAACGAGGAGATACCCGACGAAGGCCAAGGGCATGTTGATTCCGTTCAGCGCCATCCAGTCGATCTCACGCTCCCAGCGCTTCCAGTCCCAGTGCGCGTAGCTGTAGCCGAACGTGCACACATTCATGTTGTAACGGTATTCAGCGCGAATCTAGCACTCACAAACGCAAGACGCAAGAACCTCTTGTTTCCAGGCGGAAGAAACGGCGGGAAGGGGAGAGGGAATGGCCAGGTTGTCTCCAGTGCCGTTCTCGCCCCAGCTCAACGAGCTCTTGCAGTAGTACTTCATGTACCTACGCTGAGAGGGCAATGGAAATCACCACATGTAGAGGCCGTTGGACAGCGCGGTGCCGCTCGTTCCGTCAATCTCGACGTAGTCCTCCTTCGTGGTCTTCTGAATGACGAAGAACTCGCGATGAGGGTGTTCCTTCGCAACGATGTGGAACCCAAACTTGTCCACGTATTGCTGCGAACTCAGAGGAGGCGAAAACAAGCACCTTTCCGAGGACACGCGAAACCAGGCCCTGCACGGCCTCAATCTGCTGCTCCTCCGTAGCGGCGAGCGACCCGATGATGAGAATCAAAAAGATCACAGTAGAGTACTTCATCCCAGAATAGTTGTGTAAAAGGTTAGCATTTCCATGTTTGCACGCGCAGTGATCGTTGCGCATCAAGACTTTAGCTATCATGAAAACAAACAAGGACCACAAATACAACTGGGACGCTTACTTGCACTCAATATGCACGCTCGTCTCCTCGGCCAGCCAGCCAGCTCTGTTATCCGGGCAGTTCGGCTCATTGATGAAGTACACCAGATTCACCTCCTCCAGGTAGTCCGTGATGTGGGCCGCAGCGTTCCATCCAGGGGCGAAGACTCCGGCGTTGACATACACCACGTGGATGGCCTTGGCGCGTATGCCCAGCTTGCTGGTCACCAGCGCCTCCAGCTCCTCCTTACTGTTCAGCGGCTGCTGCGCCACGTCGTTCAGCGTCACTCTCCACACGTGGTTGACATCGAACTCCATGGACCAGCTGGGCAAGCCCAGGTTGATGCTGTACACGACGGCGCCCATGCCGCAGGTCAACTTGGAGTTCTCCGACAGGTCCACGAGCATCTTCACCTCGTTGTAGTTCTCGCCGTGGCGGCGGAAGTACACGTCCCAGTAGTTCTGCGTGGAGTTGGAGGCCTCCACCAGGTGGCAGCCCACCAGCACGCCCGCCATGTTCGGCTCGCCGAAGCACGCGTGCAGCGGGTGCGCGGCGCGGCGGCCATAGTGCTGGTAGTACACGCTGTCGATGCCCACCTGCACGTACAGCGGCTTGTCCGTCAGGATGGCAGCAATGGCGGCGTTCTTCGCGTCCACGTAGTGGCGAGACTGGAACGAGTACTAGGAGTGAGGCGACGCGCGTGCTGGCACTCTCTTGCAGTCCTTGCTCGTGTCCTCGATGAGGCACATGCCCACATCCTGAATGGTGTTCAGCACATCGACCTTGTCGATCGGGTCTCTGCCGAGCTTCTGCACCTCGTCCAGAAGACGATCGGGGTCGAACAGCCACTACGCATCAGCATCTCATTCTGAACCCACCGTCAAATGGCAGTCCACGCAGTCGTTGTGGATCATCGAGTACTCCAGGTTCATCAGATCGGTCAGCGCGTACACGACGAAGGGGTACTCCGTCTGATCAGCAGACAGAGGGAGCTCTCCCAGGGAGGTGCTGATGGCAGCAAGCAGATTAGAGTGGTGCTCATTCTGACCCTTCTGAATATGGTTGACGATAAGGGGCAATTCGGGATTGACGTTGAGGTTCTCAACATGCAAATACTCCAGACCATGGATCATGCAGGTGTCGTTGAATCTCACACGGTCCTCCTTGGTGTAGATCGAGTACATGACACTCTTATCGCCGTGAAGGTTTCTCTTCTCCACAAACTCCCTGTTTCTGTAGTACTCCACTCTCCTAGGATTCAACGATACGGAGCACAGCCCACTCGGCGTCAGAGCAAGAAGGTGTAATATCGCTGGGAATATCGTCCAAAGCAAACGCAAGCACAACGAAAAGTAAAGCAATAACGGCCTTCATTCGATTGAAAGACAGAAATAGAACTGCCGGAATCCACCTTACAAAGAGTGACACAAATCGGAGGGAAATGGAACATTTCGTTTCGTTAATCCCCTTTTCGCCTCGTTTTCTGGATCCCTTCTTGCACATGAGAAAGGAATGTCTGGCCATGCATATAGGCATAGAGGATGAGAGTTGTATCGGTTTTCTGAAGGAGAGGAGGTTAGTACCCCCAATCTCCCCTATGCAAGAGGATGATGCAAAGGATGCGGCCGTCATCCTAGATTTGAATTTGGAGTCAACCCCTTGAGGGAATAGGTAAACAAACAATCCATCAGACAAAGTGTTGAAGCCAGATCGCGCGCTCGCTCTCCTCCTTTGCACGAAGAAACTGGATGAGTGGCATGAAGGAAGCAGGAAGAGGAAGTGGACAAAGGATATGATAGTGCAGGCACTTCTTTGAAAAGAGCTCCTTCCCGACATAGTCAGAGAAGCTAAATAGAAGAGATTGGAGGAATCATACGCATCGCACACACACGAAGGAAGATCCAAACAGGAACGACCCGGATACCCCCTTTTGTCCACACTATCCGATACATTCGCCTCTTCCTTCACATCTGAGGCTCCTCCCACGGATAGCAATATCGGCATCTTGGAAGCGGTAGAGAGAGCAAACTGCAGTTAAGACATATCATAGCAGCACGATTCAGGATATGGAGTACACCAGCTGTCTTTTCACCAGATAGGATGG
>OIWT01001541.1_pt1 | contig 27180 bp, 8 predicted proteins | sample 1587701 | NCBI WGS metagenome assembly OIWT01 (sample SAMEA3888904, study PRJEB22519) | human gut metagenome | biome: human gut; feature: human-associated habitat; material: faeces | place: Denmark | collected 2009 | reverse complement strand
TTTTTATACTCTAGGCAAAGCTACGGCTCCACCGGGTCCCCCATCTCAGATGGGGCTTAATATACGAATACAGTTAATTTATCCAAGCATGCTGCTTTTTCAAAAAGTACAAATCCCATAGCGAAACCTCCTTAGTTTTGTATATTTATTATAAATGATTCAGGGCTACTTGAAAACTTGAGGTTTTTAGAGATGCCCTTAATAACATTACCCGCATGGGGAAGGAGGACCGCGGAGCGGCGCTCGGGTGCTTTTATAAATCGTCGACTTGAGATGCATTTTTCCACTCTCTTTCATCCCGCTTGTGCCCTATCCGCCCCTTCGGGCACCTTCCCCTCGAGGGGAAGGCTGACGATACGAGAGAAACTTACTATCAAGAAACCTTCGGGCATCGCCATGATTTATACTCCGCGGCGCTTCCACATTTTATGCGCCGCACCACCAACCTGAACCCGCCAACCTGAACCATGAACCCAATACAAAAACGAGCCCCTCGAAATGAGAGGCTCGTTTTTAAATGCCAAACTCCTATTTCACGACTTCATATGCTTCCTTGTCATTCGGTGCACCGAAGGCAAGAGACAGACTCTCCTTTTCCGTTTCTTCTTCCTTCTCCCGTCCATCACGGCCAAGCGTGCGGTCCTCATAGAGGCTCGCATTCATGACGTTTTCCGCCGTCACTGGGAAACGCTCGCCGTTCACGGTGAGGCCGTCCTTGACGCTCGTCATGACATGGTCGGTCGCAATATCATAGCCGCTGAGCGAAAGATTTCCGAAATGCTCCGCCTGGCTGCTGCCCGGATTCTTCTGGATCGTCACACGGATCTTATCCGTCGCGAGGAGGCTGTCTCCGCCGATCGCGGTATTCGAAAGACCGAGAGGCTCTCTGCCGGTGAGTTCCAGATGCTCGACTGCGCTGTCCTTCACAAGAGTGCCGCCTTCCGCTGTGGAGTGAATGCCTGCGTAGTGCGCCTGGCTCTGGCCATCTGCGCCGTGGATGGTGACATGCTGCGCGCCGACGCCTGCCAGATCATCGATACCGATATTGTCCGCAGAAATCGTAAGGTCTGCCTCATCGCCTTTGCCATTTTCCAGCGTGTCGATCTCCACCTTCTTTGCAGAGAGTGTGACCTTTCCGCCCGCAGATGAGAGCAGCGCACTGCCCTTTCCGCTGGCATCGAAATCATGCGGCTTCGCCTCGCCGGTGACAAGACTGCCTGCCGCGCCGCTGCCGGTGACCGATCCTGCCGGCACGCTCGTATCCACGCCGTCCAGCTTGCCGACCGGCGAACGATCCGTGATGCGGATGTCTTCCTTCGCCGTCATCTCGATGGTGCTTCCGGAAATCTTCGCATTTTCGCCTTCAGCAAGGATGCTGCCGCCTGCGCTCGCCATCAGCTTGCCGCCTGCCTCTGCCTCTTGAAGAACCATATCACTGCCGCTTACAAGGCTGGCATCGCTCGCCGTATGAATCTTCGTCGCATCGAGCGTCGTGCCTGCTTTCGCGGTCAGAGTGTCCGCACTTGCACTTTCCAGCGTCATCGCGCCGCCGCTTGAGAGCTCTGCGTGTTCCTTCGCATTCAGCGTCGTCACGTCAAGCGCTCCGTCCGTCGCTTCGATCGTCGCGTTGCCGGCTTCTGCCTTCAGCGTGCCGATCGTCACGTCTTTCTTCGCTTTGACTTCCGCATCGCCTGTCTTAGTCGTGAGCGTGCCTGCGTTTACGCTGCCCACTGTCGATTCTGCGGCAAGCGTTCCCGCAGTCACGTCATCCAGCTTCGCTTCGTCCTTGCTCGTCAGCGTCGCTTCGCCAGTCGAAGTGAGTTTCTTGACATGGAGCGTTGTTTCTGCTTTCGCCGCCACACTTCCCACATTCGCGTCGGTCACTTCCATCGCGCCGCCGCTTGTGAGTTCTGCGTGTTCCTTCGCGTTCAGCGTCGTCACGTCAAGTTCGCCTTCGGTCGCTTCGATCGTCGCGCCGCCAGCTTCTGCCTTCAGCGTGCCGATCGTCGCATCTGTCTTTGCAGTGACAGACGCATCGCCTGTCGTAGCCGTGAGCGTACCCGCGTTTACACTGCCTCCCGACGAAACAGCAAGCGTGCCGGCTTCTACTTCGGTGAGCGTGACATCGTGATCTGCCTCGACGGTCGCGCTATCCTTCGCACTGAGTTTCTTGAGACGGAACACGCCATGGGCGGTGATCTTTGCCTTTCCTTCTTCCGAGATCAAGGTGCCGTCCGTGAAGGAGGACTTTGCGATATCGGTATAGGTGAGGTCGCCGCGGGCAGTATAGGTGCCGTTTTCGATGGTTTCTTCATTCGTGATGTCCATCGTCCCCACTTTTGCAGTGTACGTGCCAGAAGACAGCTTGCCGCTGTTTTTGACGGTCATTGCTCCAGTCTCTGCGGTATAGCTGCCATTGGTGAGCGTGCCCGCGTTGGTGATGTCCACCGACGCGCCGGTCATCGTCGTTTCAGTCACTGTCGAATCAGCGTTTCCGTCATACGTGAGCGAATCGCCTGCGGTATAGGTGCCATTTTCGATCGTGCCCTGATTCGTGATGTCCATCATCCCCGCTTTCGCGGTGTACGTGCCGGAAGACAGCTTGCCGCTGTTTGTGATGGTCATCGCACCAGTCTCTGCGGTATAGCTGCCGTTTTCGACGGTTCCTTCATTCGTGATGCCCATCGTCCCTGCTTTTGCGGTGTATGCCCCCGCAGACAGCTTGCCGCGGTTTGTGATGGTCATCGCACCAGTCTCTGCGGTATAGCTGCCGTTCTCGATGGTTCCTTCATTCGTGATGTCCATCATCCCCGCTTTCGCGGTGTACGTGCCGGAAGACAGCTTGCCGTTGTTTTTAACGGTCATTGCTCCAGTTTCTGCGGTATAGCTGCCATTGGTGAGCGTGCCCGCGTTGGTGATGTCCACCGACGCGCCGGTCATCGTTGTTTCAGTCACTGTCGAATCAGCGTTTCCGTCATACGTGAGCGCACCGCCTGCGGTGAAAGCAGCGTTCTCGATGGTCTTGCGGTTCGTGATGCCCATCGTCCCTGCTTTTGCGGTGTATGCCCCCGCAGACAGCTTGCCGCTGTTTTTGACGGTCATCGCACCAGTCTCTGCGGTATAGCTGCCGTTCTCGACGGTTCCTTCATTCGTGAGGGTGACCGCACTGCCGGTCAGCGTGACGTCTTTCATGATACTGCCTTCGCCGTGGTTATCGACTGTAGCAGCGCCGCCTGTGAGCGTCGCATTCTGAATGGATGCGGTATTCGTGACGGTGAGTGTCTTTGTCCCCTCTACCTTCGCACCGCTGAGATCCGCCTGGTTGATAAGGGTGGTATCTGCGCCTGTGAAGGTGCCGCCGGATATCGTGCCGTCCTTCGCATGGTAGACGCGGAGGGCTTTCCTTGCCTTGTAACTGCCATCCGAGATCTTGCCGTGGTTGGTGATGGCGGTATTTTCTGCCTCTATGGAAGTCTTATCCGATGCCGCTTCTCCGAAGAGGGTGATGTCGGCGTCGCCTGCCGCTTGGAAATGGATGCTGCCCGGAACCATACTGCCGTCTTCGGCTTTTGTGCCGGTCACTTTCATGCCGAGGGACTGTCCTTTGCCCTCGCCTTTGACATTTGCCACGTTTTCGATGGAAATATTCTCACCTTCAATATTCGTGTAGGTGGTGCCCGTTTCTTTATCTGCATCATGCCCGTCTTCGGCGAGGAGGCTGTGACCCTTGAGGTCAAGTACCACGTTCCCATCGGAGGCGTAGACGGTATTGATGACGAGGTCGCCGTCTTTCGCATTCTCAAGAGAGACACCTTTCTTTGCGCGGGCAGTGAGGGTGCCGCCTTCTTGGATGGTGACGCCGGAGATCTCCCCTTCGCCGGATTCAAGAACGATCTGGTCCTTCGCACCCACGGTGACATTTTTGAGGTCGCCCGTCCCCTTCATGCGGAGTTCGCCGCCGGAGAGGAGCTCGCTCCCTTCCTTCACGCCGGTATCACTGGTGAGGTAGACGGCGCCATTCACTGCTTTCGCGGTGAGTTTCCCGTCCGCATTCGTCTCAATGGAGCGGATGGAGCTGACGGTGACGGTCTTGCCGTCTACTTTGAAATCCCCGCGCTCTGCGGACGCGAGGGCGATCAGCTGGTCTGCCGTCAGGCTCTCGATCTTCTCTTTCGTCGAGAGGTCGATCTTCTGTCCGTTTTCCTTGTGTCCGATGCCGCCAAGTGCTGTCAGAGTGACATTCTGCCCCGTGACATGCGCGGTTTCCTTCTGCGTGGTCTGGGTATCGGTGATGCCCTCTTTGATGCTGCCGCCGGAGAAGGTGACGAGGAGATCCTGTGCGGATTTTGCCGAGCCGACGAGGACTTCTGCCTTTTCTTCCGCGGTGAGGTACGCATCCGCTGTCAGATCTTTCGCAGTGAGCGCGGCATTGCCATAGAGCGTCTTGTCTGTGCTGTCTTTGATCCCCTTCGCATAGGCTTCGACGTCCGCTTTCTTCCAAGTGCCGACGGTCTGAGCGAGCTCGTCGTAGCGCGTCTGTTTGTCTGCTATATACTTATCGATGTCGGTGACGCCATTTTTCGCAAGCGCCGCCTTCGCACTATCGTCCAACGTGTACTTGCCGTCTTTGACGTAGGCAGAAAGGGTCTGATACTCATTGTACTTGCCCTGTACTTTGGCGATGAGGAGGGATTTCTGTTTCGAGATCGTCGCCTCGCTGCCTTCCAGAACACGCGCCTTCGACCAAGCGTCGAGCTTTGCCTTCGCATTTTCATTCACCACATCGGTGAAATTGTTGTCAATGAAGCTGCCGTCTGTCGTCAGGGTGACATCGCCATGCTTCGAGGTGACGCTGTCGAGATAAAGATCGCCGCCGGTATTCGTGATCGCGATATTTCCATCTGCTCTGGCTTTGAGACCATAGGCCTCGCCGCTCCCCTGCTTCGTTACGATCGAGAGTGCGCCAGAGGCACCGCGGATGTCGCCGCTTCCTGCATCGAGGTTCACGCGGCTTGCTGAGAGCGCCTCTCCCGCTGCCTGCGTGATGCCGTCCTCGGCGGTGATATCAGCGATCTTGCCAGCCGATACCTCGCCCAGGGTGACATTCCCTTTGACATTCACGGCGAAGTCACCGCCTGCGCTGCCGGAGACGGTGTCTGCGCTGGTCTTGATCGCCTGCCCTACGCTGCCGATGCTGCCAGTCGCCTTCATATGAAGGCTTCCGGTATCGACATAGCCGAGGTCGCCCTGCGTGAGGCTGCCGCCCGAGAGTGTCGAAGCGCCGCGTCCATTGGAGAGCGTGCCATTGATAAGGACGTCATGGCTACCGCCATTGACGGTGAGCGTGCCGCCATTCTCCGAGCCGCCAAAGCCGATGCCCACATCGTAGTCCGACTTAAGGGAATACTGGGTCACCTTCGTATCGTACGTGGTCTCGACCAGTTTGTAATCGTATTTCTTCGCAAGTCCGAACGTATACCAGAGACGTTCCTCTTTTTTCGTGAACGTAGAGGTCGGCTCTGCTGCCGTGAACTGCTTGTCCGACGTCACGTATGCAGCGTCCGTCTTTGTCCCATCGACCTTGTTGTAGCCGGAGACGAAGGCGCCGCCCTGCAGCGTGCGGACAGCGCCCTGCGAGAAATCGGTCACGGTGCCGCCCTGCGCCAGCATTTCTGCGCTCGTCGGAGCCCTGTCATCGATCCCCCACCAGTCGAGGCGGGTGTCATGCAGCTCATAGGTGGTCGTGGTACTGCTGTCCTGTCCCGTCTGCACGGTGTAGTACGAGCCCTTCGTCGTCTGATATTTCGCGTCTTTGGCATCCTTGAAGGTGGAGATCACCGGATCCCCTGTCGGATTTCCATCCGCATAGCTCTGGACGCTCTGCGAGATCACCCCATCCTTTCGGGTGTAGGTGGTCTTTCTCGTGACTTTCCCGCTCGAGCGATCCAGATCCGTGATCTCGATCTTGCCTTCGAGCCCGCCGCCCGTGGAGAGGGTCTTGAGCTCGATGTTCTTGTCCGAGTCATTCTTCACCTGGATCGTGCCGTAGCCGTCGAGGGCTTCGATGCGGGCTTTGGATGTGTCATTTGTCGTATTGAGGATGGTCCCGACGATGGAGACATGCCCGCCGTGGACTTCGACATCACTGATGACGAAGCGGTCATTCGTCCTGTCATAGGACACGCCCTCGATCTCCTTTCCCGCCTTGTCCGCGACGAGTATCTTCGCACCGGATGGTGCCTGCCCTGCGTCCGTCACATTAACCTTCGTGCTGCCGTTCATATAGAAGAGCTTGTACTCCTTCGGGATGGTGATCGCGTGATCCGGGACGCCGCTCTGGATCTTGGAATTGATGTTCACATAGCGCGCGGAAATGAAGACATTGCCATTCGCCAGGATGCCGCTGCCGAGCTTGTCATTCGCCTTGCCGTCTTTATCGACATTGTGCAAATTGCCCGTGTCATCGAGCGGATTCCCGCCGACGCTGGAAATGCCGGACCGCGTCCCCGCGCTGCTCGCATCATAGGTCTGGATGAAATCTCCGTTCGTTGCGGTCATATTCACGCTGCCCGCGTAAATCGTGCCCTTATTGTACACGTCGCCATTCGCACTCGTGACGGTGACCGTGCCGCGCGGATTGTAGACGTAGCCCTTGAGAGTGACATTCGGTGCGGCGTAGTAGGGCGCTTTGTCGCCATCCACATACGCCTGCGGGCGGAAATTGTTCTCGATAGTGACAGAAGGTCCGCCGGTCTGGTAGCGCGTCTCGGCGGCAAAGGAAACGGATCTCGTCTTGTCCTTATTCTCCTTCTGGATCGCCTCCCGGATCGCCTCCGCGCTGTCACCCTTGATCTCGGTGCTGTTGAAATAAATCGTACCGCCCTGACCGGCGCCTGCCGTGCCCTGGCTGCCGACGACATGGATATCCCCCATCACCAGATTGTTCGGCGAATCATTCGTGATCTTCACTTCTGCATCGCCGCCTGCCTTGAGCGTGCCCGCGCCGGAGACATTGTCCCCTTCGAAGACGATATCCCCGAGCTGCGCGGTGACATCGCCCACGAGGAAATCATGCGTCATCTGCGGATAGGTCTTGCTGTGGAGGAGGTAGTACTCCTTGCCGTCCTTCGTGACCTTGCCGCCTTCGACTTCATTGCCATTCGCATCGAAGAACTTGCCGCCCTTCTCGATGCCCTTCTGAGCGAAGAACTCATCCGTCAGATCGATCTGGGTGTTGATCTTGTTGTAGTTGCCGACGCGGACTTCCTTCGCTGCCTCCTGCTGCTGTTTCTGCTGCGTCAATGCGGTCTGCTTTTCGCTGATGTCCGTCTCGTTGTACTGCGTGGGGTCGGTCGGGATCCTATCGCTGTAGGCACTGTTGTAGCTTTGGGCCGCATGGGTGTATGCCGTTTCCGCGTTATCTTTCGCAGCATTCGCACTCGTCACTTCAGATTCCTTCGACTTCGTAGTCTGGATGGCCTGCTGGTATGTGACGACCTCGCTTTGGGTAGGATGGTCTTCCATATACGCATCAAGAGTCTGACCCGCTTTTGTCGCCAATCCTTCCACTGCCGTCTTCGCCGTTTCTTCTGCGGTTTTGGCGGCAGTGAGCGCACTCTCAGCATCGACTGCCGATGCGGCCGCACTGTCATATGCCGTCTTGCTCGTTGTAACATCCTTCAGCCCATCGATCTGATCCTGCGTCTTTTGGATCTTTTCCGTATAGACTTTCGTTATCTCAGACAGGTTATCCTTCGCCTGATCCCGCATTGCCTTCGCGCTGTCCAGCTCCGAGGTGCTTGAGGGCGGCGTCTCTACGAAGCGGCCGCTCTTATCGAAATACCCGAGGCCCTCTGCCGCCATCTTCTGTTCAAGGAATGTGATCTCCGCTTCATATGCGGCTTTCGCCGAGGGATCGGCCGCATAGTCGATGAGCTTTTCCTGCAGCTCGTGGAGCTGGTCATAGAGCTCCGAGCCGGCCGGCTTCGAGCCGCCATAGGTGTAGGAGAGGTCGCCATCGCTCGTGACCTTGGTCGTCCATGTGCCATTCTTATTCGTCCCGCCGATGGTCATGGATTTCTTGCGATGGATGCCCGTCTCCGCCTCGCCATTCATGGTGACATCGGCGGACTTTACGATCTCCTTCTTCCCGATCTGACTGCCATCCGAGCCGAAAGCATTCCCGATGGCATTCACCCAGTCCTTCACCTCGCCATTGCCAAAGGCGGATACCGCGCCCGCCTTCGCCTTGAGGAGGATGTCCCGATCGCTCTTCATATCCGCGCTATTCGTGACGGTGAGGCTCGCCTGGCTGTCCGCTTTCGCATAGGGATCCTTCTGGATGGAGATCGGGATCGCCGTCGCATTCAGGATGTCGCTGTGCGCACTGACGCTGATCGTGCCTGTCTCGCCTGCGCTGTCACGGCCTGCCGCAAGGGAAATATCCCCCTTCGCCGTTTCCGCGGCCGCGCCGAATGTGGTATTCGTCTTGCCCGTGTAGGTGACGTCATTTTCCGAGCCCGCATAGCCCGCCAAGCCGAAGACATCGACTAGCGTCGTGCTGTAGAGATCCGCATCATTTCTTGTACCGATGGCGATCGTACCGCCCTTGTACGAGCCATCATACGAGGCGGTTTCCGCTTTTCCTTCCCAAGCCTTGTCTTTCGCATTCGCCTTCTCTGTCTCGCCGGCCTTGAGGCTTGCGCCGTCCGCGACAGTCGCGCTCGTAGTCGCCTTGACATCGAGCGTTTCCTTCACATGCGCCGCACCGACGGCAGCACCGGTCGACAAAGCATTGTTATCATGCGCTTTGACGCGGCTCGCGGCGTCGATGGTGATGGCTTTCTTGTCATGCAGAGTCTTCCCCGCGGCCTTTTCTTCCGCCGTAAGGTCAGAAGCGCTCGCCTGCAGGGTGACTTTCCCGAGATTCGCTTCCGTGGTGTGGGTGATCTTCGTCACACTCACGACGCCATTCCCGGAGTCAAGCGCCGCACCACCAGAAGTGGCATTCTCCTTTTCCGAGCCGTCTTTCCACGCCTTTTCACTCACATTGTCCGCGCGGATGGCCGTCTCCCGATCCGTCGTCACGGTCGTACCGTCACCGACGGTGACCTTCGAAGTGGAGTCCATGGTGTACCTCGTATCCGCCCCGGTGCCGCTGTATCCGCCGGCCGCGATAGACTCGATCTCATAGTTTCCTCTGTCTTTATGATCTGCGGTGATCTCCGCGCGGCCTGCCTTGATCTTGACATCCTTCCCGATCGCGGTCTCGGTGGTATTCTTCATGCCGATCCCCACGACCGCCACGGATCCGGCGATGACGCCGCCGCTTCCGGCGATAGCATGCGCATAGGCATTGTAATCATCCGTCGGCATAGACATCGCCGCACGGGCGATGAGCTTGTCTACGGCCGTGAGCGATGCCCCGTCAGCGATGGTGACACGCGAGGTGTCTTTGGAGTCGATCTCTGCCACGGTCGCCCCCACGCCGCCGATGCCGACGCCCGCCGAAGTCGCGAGTGCGGACATCTTCGGCATATTTTCCGCCGTAAGGGTCATCGACTGCGCGGTGAGCTTGGCGTTCTTCCCGACTTTCGTTGTGACATCGACAGCGGACGAAAGGTCTGCGCCCGTTCCTGTGCCGCCGAAAATGCCTGCTGCCGCGCCGAATGCCTTCGCATCCATCGTTGTCTTCGCATTCGAAGAGACAGAGAGAGCCTCATCCGCCTTCACTTCGCCCGCGTACTTGCCTTCATCGTCTCCGATGCCCGCCTCCGAAGAGCCGGTGACATTCGCCGTGACGACAGCGCCATTCAGCGCGACAAGCGCCACCGATGCCCCTGCCACATACGCGTCAAGCGTGCGGTCATTGTCTGAAGTGATGGAGATATTCTTCGCGTGGACGGCATTCGTATCGCCAAGAAGCGCCGAGACGGCACTCTTGTCCGTCCATGTCCCGACCGTCCCCTGCCCGGCCACGCCGCCGGAGACGGAAGCCCCCACGATATATTCATCAAAGTCGTGCGAGGCCTTGGCGGAAATAGAAAGATCCTTTCCTGCCGTCACCTTCGCCGCCTTATCCACGAGCGCTTTCGTTTGCGTATCCGTATTCAGTACGCTGACGGACGCACCGGCACTTGCCGCTGCGCTGCCCGAGAGACTGCCCATGATGTTCTCCGCGGAGAGCGTGTCATCCGCTTGGACTTTGACATCGCCCGCCGCGTCGATGGCGGTGCCGTTTCCGATCTTTGCGAGCGTGCCTTTCTCGCCCGCGCTGCTCGGCGCCTCGGACGCAAAAGTCTTGCCAAGGCTCGATTTCACTTCATCCAGCGATGCCGTGTCATAGGCATCGACTGCTTTGCCGGTGCCTTCGTTGATTTTCGCGAGTTCCCCATTCACCCAGCTGTCGAAGCCGACGGTCTCGCCATTCTCACTCGTCTGGCCCGAGAGCGTCTTCTGGTCTTCCGGAGACATCGTGCTGCCGACGTTATAGACAGAGATACTGCCCGAAAGTCCCACAAAACCGATGGCGGCCGAGATCGCATTCGACATGATGTCATGCATATTGTCTTTCGCTTCGACGGTCACGCTGCCGCCCACTGCGACCTTGTTTCCATCGCCGAGGAAGGCATTCGTCTGCGTCTTGATATTTCCCACATCGACGGCTGCGCCGACCGACGCACCGCCGGAGCCGGATGCCGCGGTGACGGTATTCTTCATTTCCTTGACTTCATGCATCGCCGTGAGCGAGACATCCTTCGAGCCATCCTTACCGTAGCCGGCCTTCTGGTTGATCTCCACGCCCGTATCCGTGTATGCCTTCGTAATCGCGGTGAGGTTCATCACATTCGTCGCGCCCGCGAGGCCGGCATAGGAGCCGCCCGCCGCCTGCAGCGACAGATTGAAAATGTCCTCGCTGCTTTGGGCATCCAAAGAAATCTGGCCTTTGGCATCCAGTTTGGCTGCCTTGCCTGCATAGGCTTCTGTGTCTTTCGTGAGATTCATCACGGAGAGCGCAAGACCTGCACCGCCGCCAGCGAGACCGATGGCTGCGCCGCCGTTGCCGCCATGAAGTTTCGTCGCATCCGACGCTGTGATGGCGATCCCGTCCGTATCGGCCGTGCCTGTGGCAGTGAGCTCGGTCTTGTCTTCCGTATACGCTTTGGTCTTCGTATCCAGCACATTCACGCCGACCGCGCCATTGATGGCTGCGGTGCCCGCGATACCGCCCGCGATGGTCGCATAGGTGATGTCTGTCGTATGATCTGCTGCGACGCGGACATTCTTCCCCGTGACCTTCGCGCCGGTATCGACATGCGCCTTCGTGTCTGCGCTGAGGGATACGGTCGCATTCGCTAGCCCGATACCAACCGTACCACTGCCGCCGACGCCGCCGGCACCGGCGCCCTGCTTGAAGGAAGAGACCGCCTTCACGTCCGCATCGCCAGAGGTGGTGACATTCGCCGCCCTGCCTACATGAGCGTCTGTCGTATGCGTGACAAAAGTCTCAGAAGCCGCGCCTGCGACACCCGCCGTACCGCCGACGCCAAGACCTGCCGCCGCTGTCTTCGAGTCGCTGGTATTCTCCGCCTGTACAGTGAGGCTTTCCCCGCCAATGCTCGCGTGATTGCCTACATAGGCAGCCGCTTTCTTATGTACCACTTCGACCGCCGCGGAGAGGCCGCCGGCTGCCGTCCCGCTCACAGCCCCACTGCCGCCGGAGGTCGTGAGCTTCGTCGTATCTTTCGCCGTCACGGAGACAGCGCCCGCCTCTATGAGCTCGGCCTTGCCCGCGTCCGTGACATCTTTGTCCTCTTGATTTCCGATATACGCTTTCGTATCAGTCGAAATCACATGGAGTCCGGCTGCCCCGGCGCCGGCAAATGTATCCCCCGTCGCGATCGTCGCCGCAACGGATGTCAGGTCCTCTTCCGACTCGGCATTCACGCGGACAGAAGATGCCTTCGAGAGCTTCGCACCGTCTTCGATGGACGCATAGGTATGCCCCTTGTACGTCTGCACGTCAGCCGCCGCGCCGATGCCCGTGCCGCCCAGGTTGATCCCCAGGCCGCCGGCCAAGCCGAAGAGGCGCGCTGTATTCTTTGCTTCTACGTCAACGCCCTGATCTCCTGCCTGATAGCTTCCCTCGCCGATCGATGCATCGGCCTTCTGGGAAATGACATTCACCGTGACCGAGCCCGAACCGGCGAATTTCGCCGCGCCTGCCGCAAAGCCCACAGCGACGGTCTTTGCCGTACTGTCACTATCGCTGTCCTTCGCCGATCCATTGTACGCATTGTCCGCCTTGACAGAGATGCCGTCTGCCTCGATGGTCTTTTCTTTCTTTGCATCGCCGGAGAGCGACGCCTTGACGTCCGAATCATTCACCATGACCGCGACCGACGCGCCGACGGCCGTATTCGAGATCGCACCCGTACCGACACCAAGCGTCGCATTGCTGTGATTTCCGGCATCGATCGTAAGGGCCCCTGTCTTCATCGCTTTGCCGCTATCCACATGGGCATCCGTCGTCGTATGGATCCAGTTCCCGCTTGCTGAGAAGGCGGTCGCTGCCTTATCCGCCAGCGCGCCGGATGCGATGATGGACGTGATCTGGCTCGCTTCATCCGCAGTGACGGCGAGCCTACCCGCCTTTTCTCCTTCCGCTGTCCCAGCCACTTCACTGTTTTCCAGATACGCCTTCGTATCCCCTTCGATGAGATCAACGCCGATGGCCGCACCGACCGCGGAAGAGCCCGTGGAAACAGACACTGCCCCTGTGTACGAGTCGATCTGTCCCTTGTCCTTCGCTTCGATGACGCTGGCTTCCTTCGCCTTCACCGTACTGTCCTTCACATGCGCATCCGTCTTGTCATCCACCCAGTTCAGGCTGATCTGCCCTGCCCCGGAGAAGCCCTTCGTCGCACCGCTGCCGCTCGCCGCGATATTCAGGATCTGTTCCTTATTTTCCGCACGGACGGTGAGGGATTCATCGATGCCCTTCCCGTCCTTGTCTTTTTCTTCATTGCCGCGCAGGGTGAGCGTCGCCCCATCCACATAGGCCTCGTTGTCCGCCGTGATGGAGTTGTACATGAAGCTTCTCGCAAGCGCCGCTCCGGCCTTGGCATGAAGATTGGCTCCGATGGCCGCCGACGTCGCGCGGATCGCACTGTCATTCAGACCATTCACACGGAGCGCATCGGCCGTGACAGAGGGCGCAGCCCCGCCTTCTTGTTTCGCCACGGACGCCTTCGCCGTATCCGTGATACGGTTCACGGACACATTCGCTGCGGCTGCCAGACCACCCTTCGCCTCAGCCACGTTATCCTTCATCGCGCCGTCCTGATTTGCGACATTTTCAATATGCTGATCCGCTTCCTGACCAAGGAGCGGTGCATTTTCATCGGCATCATCCATATCATTGACAAAATCTTCCAGCTCGACGCCGTCTTCATCGCCGTCTTCGACCGCATGGAAACCGGTACTGCCTGCCTTGTTCTTCACATTCGGACGCTTATTGTCATAAGCGACCGCACCCGCGACAGAGGCTGCGATGATCTCGCCGGTGTTCTTCGCGGAGACATTGACATTGTCATCCGCCGTGACATTCCCCGAGATCGCGGCTTCCGTATCACGATCGATGTGATTGTACGCGATGGACGCACCGATCCCTGTGCCGCCGCTGACGCCGATCGCGCCCGCCGCCTGAATGGTCTTCGAGAGGTCTTCCGCGGTGACAGAGACATCCTTCGCCGTGACCGTCGCATTTCCGATGCGCGCCTTCGTCGTATTATCGAAACGGTTCACGCCCACCGTCGCATCGACAGCGACCGACTTCGCCGGGCCGCCTGCCGCGGCCATCGCGATATTGAGCGCGCGTGCCTTCGCACTGGCATCTGCCGATCCCTTCGCCGTGACCACCGCGCCGTCATCGATATAGGCCTCTGCGTTATTCTTCTGATGCACGGAGAGCGCCGCGCCGCCGACACCTGCCTTGGATGCGCCGTCCATCGTCCAGCCATTTCTATTGAAAATATCCTCGAAGGCCAACTTTTTTTCTTTATTTTTATAAGCTGTTTTCCAAAGATTCAGCGGTGCATAGCTCAGATACGACTGGATCGTGCCGGTCAGGTTCACCGTCGTGATGTCCGTCTCGCCCGTGACATTCACATTGCCAGCCGCATCGACTGTAGGCGTCGTCGTCTGCGTGTCATCTTTCTTGCCAATATACGCTTTGGCGTTGTTGTCATAGTTCACGATGGAGACGGACGCCGCGCCATTCACGTTGTCGCCATTTCCCGCCGCCTGCGTCCAGCTGTCCACCAGATCAGGCAGGACGGGATTCGTATCGATCGATGCAAAAAAGACATTCAAAAGCTGATCCACGGGATCGCTGCTCTGCCAGCTCGTCTGCCAGGGGATGACCGTCTTCGCATGGACGGTCGTATCTCCGCTGGTCTTCGTGTCGCCACTGATGAAAGCGGTCGCGTGATTTCTTTGTTCCAGATAAGAGATCGCCGCCGTGATGGTATTGTCCTTCTTCGTGGTCTCATCCTTGGACGTTGTATCATTCTGGTACGAACCAACGACCGCATGGCTGCGGGAGAGCGTCAGCGCATCGACCGTGAGCGACTTTGCGCCCGCCGCGTCACTCACATTCCCGCTCGCATCGATGCCGCGCACCTTCCCCGTCACAGACGCCGTCGCATCATTGTCACTGAAAAGAAGCGCTGTCGACGCATTCGCTCCCATCTTGTTCCATGGTTTCTTCTGCTTCGCCGGCTTGTCCGCTTTATCGAGGTCAAGGTCCTTTGCCGCCTGGCCTGTCTTGTCTTCTTCGGTAAATGCTTTTTTCAGTTTCGAGAAAAATTTTCCCACGCCTGCCTTGATCGGATCTGTCGTCGGCTTGAGCGCCGTATCCCCACCGATGCTCGATGCCGTCACCGTATCCGCCGCATAGACGCCGCCGTTTTCAGAGAGCGTATTCTCCGCTTTGACCGACACATCGCCCTTCGCGTAGACCGTGCCCGCCATATCCGCGCTCGCTTTCGTATCAGAGATCCCGAGACCGACCGCGAGCCCCAGCGTTTGTCCGCAGTTCGACGCGCCAGAGCCCAGCGAGCGGATCGATTTCGCGCTGATATCCACATCGCCCTGGCTTGTCAGCGTCGCCTTCTTTCCTACATTCGCCGCGATGTCGCTCGTAAGCTGTGCCCAAGAGAAGTCCAGCGACAGCCCGCCCATCGGCACGGCGCTGAAATCTATCAGGCTCATCTTGACCGCATTCGTGCCTTCCGCGTAGAGCGTCGTATCCTTCGCGGAAGTGATCGTGCTGTCATCCACATCGACGTACGACTTCACGTCGCCGATGCCCACGTTAAACCCGACGCCGACAAGATTCACATTGAACGGCGCGATATCCGACTTTGCATCCGACGTGATCTTCACATCGCCATGCCCCTTAACGCCCGTACCATCTCCGAGAGCCGTGATATCCGTCTTGTCGATGTCCACATTCGCCTCGGCATACGTCTTCGTCGCCGAGCCGAACGTGCGGAAATTGCCGCCGTACTCTTCGATGAGTCCTAAGACAGCATTGTGGTCTTTTTCCCGCTCGATGCCCGCCTTGATCTCCGCATCAGAGAGCTCATGGTCATCACCGATGACGCCCGACGTCGTGGCGCGGGCGGAAATGTCTACATTATCCCCCTTGATCGTATTTCGGCCGCGGCTCTCCTGTCCCATCTTCACCAGCGCATACGCGCCGTCACCGATGTCCCAGGCATAGAGCTTCGTCTCCGCCGTCGCATGGATGGAGACATCCCCCGCCTTATGACCGCTCTTTCCTTCGGCCGTGATCGTCGCATCATCCACATCGATGCGGGAGACGCCCATGACATTTCTGACCGCCGTGATGTCAATCTTGCCGCTGTCCTTGTTTGCCGACGACGAGTCGATGTACGCATCCTTGATGGAGATCATGCCATCACCCGGCTCCTTACTGGGATCCGCCTGCAGCTTCGCATCATCCGAAGACGCCGTCAGCGCGATCGCCCCGCCGCCGGACGTGATGCGGCTCACCTTCGCTTCCGTGCCGGTGACGGAGAGGTTATCCCCCGTCTCTACGGTGACACTCCGCCCATGAGACGCGATCTCGCCCGCCAGCGTAATATCCTTCTTTGCGACCAGCGCGATGCCGTCCTTCGTCGCTACCGCCGCCGTCGCATCCACGATGCCCGCCGTATTTACGAGAGAATTTCTGTATGTATCCGCACTCTGACCCGCGGTGTAGTCATGGAATGCCGCGCCCGTCCGGATCATGCCGTCCGTCTGCGAGATCGTACTCTTTGCCGAAGCGATGACCACGCTGTCCTTTGCGTTGATTTTGCCCGCAAAAGAGATCCCGGCGTCGCCTGCCGTGTTCCCGCCCCACAGAGAGCTGTCATTCAAAAGGCGCGCCCGCTCCGCCGGCGATTTCTGATAAAAATCCTTGTCCCGGTCAAAATTGACCTGAACCGGTCCCGACTGAGAAGGCACAAAGTAGTAGCCGTTATAGAGCGCATCTCCCACCGCCGTATTCGTCCCCAGCGTCAGGCGGCCCACATTGAAGACGCCATGCGAGCCGACCGCAATGCCTGCATTCGAGAAGAAATACACGTCGCCGCCGATCTTGTTATCCTTGATCGCATTCACCACGCCGTCGATGTCGATCTTGTTCTTGACGACATTGATCTGGTGATTCGCCTCTCCCATATGGAGATTCGCCACATCGTGCTGCTTGATGCCGAAATCCGTGAATTTATTCAGCGCATTGCCATCCTTCATCTGCTGGTTCGTGATGTCATACTGCTTGCCGCCCGACGCGATATCCTTCACCGTGACCGTATGACCATAGTGCTTCTGATCCGATACCGTCACGTCCGCATAGATGAAATTGCAAGCCGCACCCCAGCCTGCGATAGCAAGGAGCAGTGCCGTCCCTGCGCGGGAGAGGATACTCCCGCGTAGGCGTGCGCTCTTCTTCCCCTGATGCGTCTTGACAAGCTCCGAAGCGACCACATAGCAGCCGCGCGTCGCGTTCCATACGACTTTGTATATTTTATTCATAAGACGGTCCTCCTTTGGGTGAGAAGATCATGGAAATAGGTTGAAGGGTTCAGGGTTAGCCCGTAGGACGTGCTGCCCTTTGATTCCGTTTGCGAAAGAGGTTCAGCGGGTTCTGTAGGTTCTACGGGGGTAATGCTATTAAGTTAAGCGGCAGATCATTCTTGGCTCCCCATCGGGGGAGCTGCCCGGAGGGCTGAGGGGGCTACGTAGCGGTATTGCCTGAATATGTTGGAATATCGATAGCATCGGACTATTCAACATGGAGCGTTATACCGTTAGCATGCCCCTATTGCCTTCGGCACTTCCCCCGAAGGGGGAAGCAAGTCGTTACGGCACTAACATTTTCCTTAACTTAATAGCATTGTCAGCGGGGGGTGGTGCCCGAAGGGCTCTTGATAGCAGGTTTCCCGTTTAGGATTTCCTATCCTCGACCATTTGACCGCGAACGGAAAAGATTTCTCGCTTCGCTCGAAATGACGATACGAGAGAGTCGGATGTCTCCCAGTCTCTTAGTCACCAGTCACTAGTCACTAGTCCCCAGTCACTCAAAATCACACATTCCTCTGCAGATAGAAATGGACTCTGGGCGATGCATCTCCGATATTTCCGGAATCCTTGAGCGGGATGCCGAGAACGGCCTTGCCATACCAGCCGCCCTTGCTGTACTCCAGACCGAAGCCTGCGCTCGTGAGGTAGTCCTTCGTTGTTTTGACGCTGAAATTGTTATATGCGACGCCGTGATCAAGGAAGACGAAGCCTCGCCAGGTCTGATGGTCACTGCTGATGGGGAAGCCGTACTCCATACCGGCGAACCATCCTTTATCGCCCGAAAGGATACTTTCCTTGTATCCGCGGACGCTCCCCATACCGCCCAGCGTGAACTGCTCCGTCGAGGGCAGCGAGGTGAAGGCGGTGTACTGGCCGTAGAGGCGGTAGAGCATGTACTGGTCATTTTTGAGATTCTGCCGGCGCATGAGGTAGGCGCTATAGTATGAGCCGTTGTTATCCTTATCATTCACGCGGTCATCGCTCTCATAGCCGGTGACGCTGGTCATGAAGAACCACAGTCCGTTCTCATCGAAGCTCCGCGCTGACAGTCCGGCCTTCACCGTGCGCGTTTCGCTATTCGAGAGCTCCATCCCGGAGTACGTGGTATCCGACCATTTCCGATGGCCTTCCAGAAAGACATCCACACGGGAAAGCGGCGTGATATTCACGGGGTGCGTGATGGAGATCGCCGCGTCATTCGAATTGGCCTTCATGTCATAATCCTTGAAGGTGCCGTCGATGATATCCACCAGATTTCTGCTGTAGGAAATCTGCGCCCGCGTCCCGTGATGCCCCCATGGCGTATCGTACATCACCGAGCCGCCCCAGATGCCTTCCGTCCACACCGGACTCACCGCAAGGCTCGCATCATGCCCGCCGATCCCGCGGTACTCCGTATACGCACCGATGCGATAGCGACCGCTCTCTTTCTGACCCGCATTGTCCGTGAAAATAAAGGATGTCAGCGGATTCTCCTTCTCCCCGAGCACCAGGTGGAGGTCGGAGGTCCCTTCCTCCTCTCCCGGCACCAGCTCTGCCTGCACCTGATAGGTATTCGTCGAATTATATACGCGGAGCTCATCCTCGAGCCGGTTCACGTCCACCAGCTCGCCCGTCTTTCCATGGATGCGCGAGAGGAGGGCTTTCTCGGAGATCCGCTGATTTCCCGTGACGACCGTCTTTCCGAATTTCCCTTCAATGAGACGGATGTAGACCACGCCGTCCTGTACCTTCTGCGGCGGCAGCACGGCCTGCGCCGTCACGATATGCTTCTCCTGATACAGCGCATTCAGGCGGGCCACCATGTCCGTCAGCTCCTTCACAGTGGCAGGCCCTGCGCCTTTGAAATGGATGGCCTTCCGGATCTCCTCTGCGGAAAGAAATTTCGACGGCGTCACACGGATCTCCTTCACTTCAAAGACCAGCCCGCCCTCTTCGGCCTTCGCCTCCGAAGAATGCACGGCATCCAGCGTGCGGTAGCGGCTCTTCTGGTAATACGACGCCACCTGCTGGTTCGTCTCGCTCATGCGCGACGCCTGATCCGTCACCTTCTGCACCGCCGGATCCGTCGGATTGAGCTGGGCCGGCGCCGGCGCAGCACTCACGCTGCCTGAAAAAAGAAGGGCTGTCAAAAGACTAAGAGATAGCGATTGTATAGTACGTTTCATGGCAAGATCCTCCATCGGAAAAAAGGGGGCACGCAGAAGACCGTCTGCTTTTTCAAAAAAAGGGGACACGATCCCTATTCTGTATCTATTATACAGGAGATTTTTCCTTCTGACCCTGTCACAAGTGACAGGGTCAGAAGGAAAAAAAATTTTTTGAGGGGATGAGGGACTGGGGACTGGTGGCTAAGAGACATTCGGACATCGCCCGATGGATGCTCCGCAGCGTTTCTGCTCTATACGCCATGCCTCATGTTTTCTTGCTCTCCGTGATATAATATGATGTAAATATTCTCACCGCACCCTTGGTGCTTCTATGTTTCAAAGAAAGGACCCACTCATGAACACCCCGTTGGGGGCTGACTACAGAAGCCCCACTTTCTGGCAGCGGCTGTTTTTCATCCTGGCCATCACCGTGGTCGGGACATTTCTCTACTCCGTCGGCATCAATGCCTTCTATGTCCCCCATCACTTTCTCGCAGGCGGGCTCACCGGCATCGCGATGATCCTGAACTACCTGACGGGCTTTCCCATCGGTATCGCAAACCTCATCCTGAACATCCCGATCCTTCTTCTTGCCCTGAAGTTCATGGGGAAATTCTATACCCTGATCACCATCATAGGCACCGTGCTCTGCTCCGTCTTCATCGACCTCACCGCACCGCTTGCCGCCATGTCCTCCGTGAAACAGCCGCTCGTCTCTGCCATCGCAGGCGGCGTCATCCTTGGCCTTGGCATGGGGCTCCTCTACCGCTACAACAGCAACACCGGCGGCCTCGATGTCATCGGCGCGATCCTGAAGAAATACTTCAATCTGGAGATCGGCTACGTCGTCTTTGCGCTGAACTTCCTGATCGTCATGGCCAGTGCCTGGATCTTTGCCTTGGAGCTCGCCATCTGCACCCTGATCGCGATGTACATCAATGCGAATCTCTCGAGCCGTCTCGTCATCGGCTTCGCCCAGCGGAAAGCCGCCTTCATCGTTTCTGACAAGCCTCTTGAGATCGCAGACGCCATCCTCCGCAACATTCACCACGGTGCGACCCTCCTCTACGGGCAGGGCGCCTTCTCCGGCATGGATAAGCGCATCATCTTTGCCATCGTCGATCTGACACAGATCACGAAGCTCCGGCACTACATCGAAGAAATCGACCCGCATGCCTTTCTCTTCATCATGAATACCACAGACGTCATCGGCCGCGGCTTCACAAGCCCGCTCTCCACCGTAAAGACCATGCCGAAGTCCATGCGCTACACCAGCAGCCCCGAGGGCGAAATGGTCCCCACGCGCATGTGGCAGTATGAAATGGACGAAGAAGCCCACCCGAATCAGGGCGAGGCCGAACGTGAAGCTGAGAAGATCGCAAGAAAGCGTATGAGCTATAGAAAATAAAAAAACACGCCGCAGGGCGTGTTTTTTTATTGGGCGGGAATGGGCATATCCTCTTCCACTGGTTGCTGTCCGCTATTTCTGCTATACTGAATGCGTCACACTGCAACTCCTCGCACGAGAATCGTGACAAGAAGGAGGTGCCTTATGGATTTCATCATTACCTTTTGTGGTTCTGTCGCAGCAAGCATGATCGCGCATTATCTTTGCAAATGGCTTGACAGGAAAACCTAGCAGTGCTTGATAAGCCTAAGCTCACTTGTGCTTTGAACAAGAAGAACCCCCAAAAGATCTCGCACATCTTTTGGGGGTTCGTTCTTTTATGCCTATGGCATCATTACCTTTGCCTATCCGTATCTTAGCACGATTTCCCGGCTTCGTCAACGCTCTTCGCTGCCATTCAAATCCCATGCATCATCATCCTGAGCGGTGGAAAACGAAATACCAGTCACCAGTCACTATCATATAAAATGGCGGCGCAGCCGCCTGCATTTCTCATTTCCTTTAAGGAAACACTGATTAAATCGTTGTCTGATTTTACTCTTAAATTTTTATACATGACGAGGAATAGCCTGACGCGAATAGCGGGCTATTTAAGGAAGGCTATGACGAAGTCGTGTATAAAAATTCTTGTGGAATCTGACTCTGCGATTGAATCAGCGTTTCCTTAATACCCGCGTATCTGCTTTTCATCCGACAGATCGAAGAGATCTCCGTATCCCGCATTCGCCATCGCCTTCACCGCGTAGACACAGTTCTGCGAGGCGGCGTAAATATAGCGGTCATCGATAGGAGCGATGTGTCGGGCCGCGCGCATCTGAGCGATCGCCGGATTTGCCAGAAAATCGTCCCGATATTTCCCCGCACCCGTCGTATCCGAGGTGCGGTCGGTCGAGACGAAGAGCATATCCGGATCCGCCTTGACGATGAGCTCGGGCGAAATGGCCTGCCCATTCGCGCCGCCTGCCTTCTCGATCGCATTCTCCAGACGCGCCCGCGTCAAAAGCTCGTGGAACATCGAGCCGGGTCCCCCATAGCGTGTCATCTGCGAGACCAGGTACACCACCGGCTTCTTGTCCGTACGCACTCCCAGCGTATCATCCACCTCTTTCAGCTGGCGGTCCATCTCGCGGATCACATTCTCGCCGCGCTCCTTCTCCCCGACCGCCGCCGCAATGATCCGCACATCATCCTTCACCTGCTGGATCGAGCGAGGCCCGTCGATCACCACGACAGGGATGCCCAGATTGCGATACATCGTGAGCTCCTCGCCCTTCGTATATGTCGAAGCCACCACCAGATCCGGCTGCGCCTGCGTCACAAGCTCCATCGACAGCCCCGAGAGAGGAATGGTCATCGGGATATCCTTCGTATCCTCTGCGATATAGGAAATCGCTGGATCACGATCCGCCTCCGTCGCTCCCACCAGATGATCCGCAGTCACGACACCCAGAAGCATCGTATCAATCGATGCCGAATTTCCCAAGATCCGCTTTGGCTTGCCGGGGATCTTCACTTCCTGCCCCGTCGCATCAACCACGGCATAGCTCTCTCCCTCACCGCTCATCGCTACCTGCTTCACCCCGCAGCCGGTCACAGAAAGGGAAAGCAGGAGCGCCAATCCCAGTCCCATCGTTTGATATATTTTCATGCGTCCTCCTATGATAGAAATCTTTGTTGTTTCTAATCATAACATAAAAATACTGTCAATGGCGAGAAAGAGGTTTCATAGGTTCTATAGGTTCCAAGGAGGGACGGCGCATAAAAATCAGAAGCGCCGTGAATTTTAGATGAGAGGCACTCTCTTTTAGTCCCTAGCTACTCATCCCTAATCCCTAGCCACTAGTCACCAGCCACCAATTCTTCCAAAGCATCCGTCAGCACCTTGTACACGCCGACTGTGAGCGATGCGATCTCCTCCGTGACGGGCATGAGGTCGGGGATGAGGATCGGCTTCATGCCGGCTGCGTGCGCCGCACGGATGCCATTCGGACTGTCCTCAAAGACGCAGCAATCCGCCGGAGGGACGCCCAGTCTTTTCGCAGCCAGTAGAAAAATATCCGGCGCCGGCTTTCCGTGAAGGACTTCATCTCCGCTCGCAATGGCAGAGAAATAGGATGTCAAGCCGCTGACAGACAGATTGCTCTCGATCTGCGCCCGCCGTCCGCTGCTCCCGATCGCCATGGGGATGCCGCGCGCATGAAGCGATGCAAGGATCTCCCGGCAGCCGGGCTTCAAAGGTACGCCGCGTGCAAGCTCCTTTGCCACGCGCCGCTTGCACTCCTTCTGAATCTCCGTGCCATCCTTCACCCGATACTGCTTCTCGATGATGCGGTTCATCACCTCGCCTGAGGTGCCGCAGATCTCATACTTGAAAGCATCCGGCAGTACGATGCCCCGTTCTTTTGCGATGGCATTCCAATACTTCTGAAAGACGGCCTCCGTATCAAAAAGCGTGCCGTCCATGTCGAAAATGACTGCTGTGGACATGTTGATTCTCCTTGATCTGTGGAAACACGGGATCGATCGCAGAGAGGCGATCCGCATTTCCCTACCCCAAATGACTTCCCGCCATCCGGAAAACGGGCAGCATGACCGAAAAGAGGACAAGCGCCGTGAGGCCGCCCACGAAGAGCAGCATGGCAGGCTCCGCGATATGACGGAAATGACGGAGCTTCTCCTCCGTTTCCGCCGTCATGAGCCTTGCTGCCTGATCCAGAAATCGCGGCAGCTCCCCGCTCGAAAGTCCCACCTGACAAAGCTCAAAGAGGAGCGGGAAACAGAACCCGCTTTTCTCCCATACGCTCGCAAAATTCTCCCCCTGCATCAGCTTCCTCTCCATACCGCGCACCTTTTCTTCTGCCACATGATTGCCCAGCACCTTCATGCTGGCGGCGAGCGCTTCCGAGAGCGGCTTTCCGCTTTCGAGGAAAGAGGACAGCGAAAGAGTGAAACGGATGAGCAACAGACGGCGATAAAAGGCAGAGCGGTAGAGCCACGCCTCCTTTCGCCGCCGGCCCGCGCGCGTCCGAAGGTACAGCGCTCCGGCGATCAGGACAGCGAAGAGTATAAGGCCAAGAAGCATCCCCCAGTGCCGAAGGAAAAGCCCCAACGCCAGCCCCGCTTGGGCCGCAAGCGGCAGCGTGATCCCCAGCGTCTCGAAAAGCATCGCAAAGGACGGCAGGATGAAGAGCAGGATCACCAGAAGAAGCACCAGCGCAAAGGCAAGCACAAAGAGCGGATACGCCAGCGAACGCGAGAGGCGCCGCCGGAACAGATCCTCCTTCTCATAGTACAGCGCGATGTGTGTGAGGGCCGACGGCAGTGTCCCCGTCATTTCTCCCACTTCCAGCAGAGAAATAAAAAAAGACGGACACCAGCCGCCCGCCGCAAAGCTCTCCGATAGAGAATGCCCGCTCGCGATCCGCTCTCTCGCAGTGAGGAGGAGCCTCCTCTCCTGCGGTCTTTCTTTCGTCGCGAGGAGCGAGAGCGACTCCGTCACCGTCAGCCCTGCGGAAAGGAGGGCTGCCCAGGACGAAGCCAGAAGGGACAGCGCGCGGCGGCTTGCAAAAGGCCGCGCACGGAAAAAACGATGCGCCTCTTTCTCCTCAAAAAGGCGGATGACCGACAGCCCTTCCGAGAAGAGGGCTGCCGCTGCTTCCTGCTTCGTCCTTGCCGCAAGGCTTCCTTCGTGGATCCCGCCCTCTTCGTCATAAGCCTTATAGTGAAATTGTTTCATGAATGGTCCTTTGCTGTGGGAAATGAGTGACTGATGACTTGGTAAACAGGTTCAACGGGTTCAACGGGTTCAGAAGATTCAAAAGGGGCGGAAGAGACGCACAATTTATTCCAAACTCTTCAAAAGCCGTTCCCTTTCCCGTTCACTGATCCCCTTCATGGCATACATCGCCTGCTTCATCGTCCGCATCTGCGAAAGTCCCATTTCCATATACGACGGGATCTGCTCCTCCTTGCCCTCGCGGATCAGATGCGCGACGGCAGCGACATTCGTCAGGATCTCACGCAGGAGCCATGTCTCCTTTCCGCTGCGATAGAGCATCTGAGAAGAGACCGTCACGAGATTCGCCGCGAGAAGCCCCCGGATCTCCTCCTGCCGATCGCCGGGAAACGCATGGATGATGCGGGCAGGCACATCCTTCGCGCGCGTCGTGTGCAGCGTCCCCAGCACCAGATGACCCGTCTCCGCCGCCGTCAGCGCCGCAGAGATCGTCTCGCTGTCCCGCATTTCACCAAGCGCAATGACATCGGGATCCTCTCTCAGCGCATCACGGATGCCCTGCGGAAAATCCGCCACATCACGCCCAATCTCCCGCTGATGGATGAGCGCCTTCTCCATAGGGATCACGTACTCCACCGGATCCTCCAGCGTCACCACATGACAGGCCCTCTTCTGGCTGATCAGCGAAAGAATGCGCGCCATCGTCGTACTCTTGCCGCTTCCCGAAGAGCCGGTGATGAGGACAAGCCCATGCGAAAGCTGCGATACCTTCTCCAGCCACGTCCTGTCGGGATCCGCGCCGAGCAAAGAAAGCTCCGGCAGGATGCGGATCGCCGCCGATGCCAGACCGCCGCTGCGATACAGATGCAGACGGCAGCGGACATTTCCCAAAGAAAACGCACTGTCCGCGCTTCCTGTCCGCTGATACGCCGCCTGCCTATCGGGAGGCACATAGGAAGAGATGAGCTCTGCAAAGAGCTGAGGCTCCGCGATCTCCTTCATCTTCTTCAGCGCCCCGTAGACACGGATCATAAGAGGCAGCCCCTCGGTCAAGTGAATATCCGTCATGGCAGGATTCGCTGCCAGCAGTTTCTCTATATCCATCTCATGCCTCCCCAGCCAGAATGACCGCCGCCGACTCCGGCGAGATCTCCCCCTCTTCCATCAGAAGAAGCGCCGACTCGCCCATCGTTTTCTGTCCCGCTTTCCGCATCGCCTGCTGCAGCTTCTCCTGCGAGAAATCATGATGCAGGATGCGTCTCTCGCTGTCTCCGATGGCGATCATCTCAAAGACCCCCGTCCGCCCGGAAAAGCCGCGATGACGGCAGACCTCACAGCCCGCCCGCTCGTAAGCCGCCCGACCGGCAAGGGAGCGCGGCAGAGCGTGGGCCGTCAGGAGATCCTCCGTCAAGACCACCTCCCTTTTGCAGGAAGGACAAAGCCTCGGTACCAGCCGCTACGCCATCACCAGCGACAGCGACGCGGAAAGAAGATAGGGCGGGATGCCCATATCCATCAGACGAAGCGGCGCAGCGGCCGCGCTCATCGTGTGGAGCGTCGACAGCACCAGATGCCCCGTAAGCGAGGCATGGATCGCGATCTCCGCCGTTTCTCTGTCACGGATCTCCCCGATCATCACGATATCCGGATCCTGCCTGACCAGCGAACGCAGCCCTCGCGCAAAGGACAGCCCCGAGCGCTCATTCACCTGGATCTGCGTCACGCCCGGCAGCCGGTACTCCACCGGATCCTCGATAGAAATGATACTCACCGTCTCCTGATTCAAGAGCTTCAGCGCCGCATACAACGTCGACGTCTTTCCGCTGCCCGTCGGCCCCGTCGTGAGGATCAGCCCCTGCCCCTTGGAAAGCGCCCGCCGGAACAGCGACTCCTGCTCCCTTCGCATCCCCAGCTCATTCTTCTCGATAAAATTCACCCGCCCCGACAGAATACGGATGACGATCGTCTCCCCATACATCGAAGGCAGGACAGAAATGCGGAAATCATACGGCACCCCATCGATCTCCTCCGCCCAGCTCCCATCCTGCGGCAAACGGCTCTCTCCCACATCCAGCCGCCCAAGGACCTTCACGCGCACCGAAAGATTCGGCGCCATAGAGGAAGCGAGACAAAAGCGATCCGAAAGCAGCCCGTCTTTCCGAAACCGCACCCGCACAAAGGAAGCACCCGGCTCGATATGGACATCACTCGCCCTCTCAGCCGCCGCCTGTCGCATGATCTTCTTCAGCACCACATCCGCTCCACCGCGCAGCTCCTCCATGCGACCGCCTCCTTCTTACCATCAAGGATTTTCCTCATTATAGCATAAATAGAAAACAACCATCCAACAATGTTGGAAATATCGCATCCTGTCGTTGGCGTGACTGGCGACTGGTAGCTAGGGATTGGTGGCTAGGGATTAGGTCGTCGATACGAGAATACCCTCTTCTAAAAAGGCAGCGATGCCGCCGCCCCGTGAGACCATCCGCTCCCCAAGCACCGTCATCCCGAGCGCAGCCGAGGGATCTTTATTGCACTGCCGCCATATGCACACATGCGCCCTCACTCAAACGACACCTTGGTGCTTCCTTTTTCGCCTTTCCCTCGCTCACGATTTACCGCTCTGCAAGAAGTATCCCTCCACTTCGGTCGGGATGACAGGTGGAAGACGGGTAATCTCACATAGTCTTTCACACCGCTTCGTGGATCCATCCTGCGCCTTTGGCGCGCCC
>OIWT01001540.1_pt1 | contig 27194 bp, 45 predicted proteins | sample 1587701 | NCBI WGS metagenome assembly OIWT01 (sample SAMEA3888904, study PRJEB22519) | human gut metagenome | biome: human gut; feature: human-associated habitat; material: faeces | place: Denmark | collected 2009 | reverse complement strand
TGCGCGGCGTAGGGCAGCGGCGCGGGCGCGTGCCATTGCTTGTAGTCGCGGTCCAGCTCCTCCCACATCAGGTGCGTGCTGACGCCACGCTGCAGGAACGGAATGTCGCTCGCCAGGAAGCGCGTCAGCGCCTGCGTTAGCCGCAGCTGCTCGTCGCGCGGCAGGCGGCGCCAGACGGCGGGCAGCAGCTCCACCCACACGCGGAAGGCGACGCGCATGTCGGCGTAGCACAGCTCCGTCAGGTCCTCCACGAAGTCGTCGAAGGAGGCCGCCTCCCCGCGCTGCCGGAAGGACAGCAGCGTTCGGAACAGCACCGGCAGCTCGGGCATCTCCACCACCTTGTCAGTGGGCGTTTCAACCACCTTGTCAGTAACCGTTTCAACATCCATGCCGGTGGGCGTTTCAACATCCATAACAATGACCGTTTCACCATTCCCCTTCGCAGAAGCCTCAACACCCATAGCAGGGGTTGCATCCGTTTCGGACACGAGGCGGAGCGTGGGGAAGCACTCCGCGTCGTCCGCCAGCGTGAGGACGCCATGGGCGACGGCGGTGCGCAGCAGGACCTCGTCGAAGAGCGGGAGCCACTGACGCTTGTCGGCGTAGGGCCGCGTGTCGGCGACGAGCTGCGTGAGCGCGGAGACGCTGGAGAAGTCGGTGTGGCGCAGCAGCAACGCGCGGTACTGGCGACGCACCTCGGGGTTGGTGACGGTCATGCCGCTGAGCACAGAGAGCGCCAGCTGGCTCTGCACGTCGCGGCTGGCGGCTTGCGTGGCAGGATCGAAGGCCTAGGCATGAAGGGAGAGGGAGAGAGCGACGTAGCGTTCGCAGAGGAGGTAGAGGAAGTGCCAGTAGGAGGAGATCACGCCGATGTACAACACGTTCTCCTGCGTGCCGCGGATTTCCTTGGTGTTGAAGAGGATCTGCTTGATGTCCTCCAGCGTGAAGGCCACGCGGCCCTCGCGCACCAGCGCCGCCATGAGGTCAAGAACATAGGTCAGCAGCTCGGCGCGCTGCACGGAGCGGAAGAACTTGCAGAGGAAGTCGATGAACACCTTGTGCTGCTTCTCCATCTGGTCCAGGTTCTGTAGCAGCAGCTTCAGCAGCAGCAGCAGCGAATACACCACCTCGCTTCCACGCAACACGGGCATCGGCGGCATGCCCAACTCCTGCGTCGCGTCGGGTCTATGCCTCATGGAACGGAGTGGTCACCACATCGCGCAGGACTCGTCCACTTCCTTGCCGTAGAGACTGCGCTGCGTCTGCGGGTCGGCGGCGAGCTCGCGGAAGAGATGGTGCACCTGATCGCAGCAGAGGAGGAGATCGGAGACGAAGAGAGAGAGCATAGCAGGGTTGCGCTGCAGAATGATCTTGATCAGGTACAGCACGCGCCAGACGCGCGTGGAGCGCTTGCAAGTGGTGGGCGTGATGAGCGCGATGTCCTTCTTGAACACGCGGAAGAGCGCTTCCTTCACGATCGCGAAGAGGGACTGCACGGAGGGCGCGTAGGGCGGCGGCACGGCGAAGAGGGCTACGCGTCAGCGAGTGAAGAGAGAAGGACCGGGAAGCAACTCGATGAGCGAGCAGAAGATGTAGTTGTACTGGATGTAGTTGGCGACGCAGTCGATGCGCTTGCCCAAGCACTCGGCGTTCTTTTCAATGAAGGCCGCTTTGAAGTAGGGCAGTGACATGACCGTGATGCGGAACGAGACGATGAGTGGCATCGACAGCGTATACACCTGCTCCTGGCTCAGCAGCTTGGAGTCGGTGATGGTGAGCAGCGACGGCCGGTCGAAGTCGCTGAGGTTCAGCGGGAGCTGCGGGTTGAGCGACAGCACGGTGCCGACGAGGTCGCAGCCGCGCTTGAAGAGCAGCTGCTCCTGCTGGTTGATGGCGGTGAAGAGCAGCACCTTCACCATCGTGTTCAGCATGTGCGTGTTGATGCGTAGCTGGCTCTCGTACTCCTCCTGCGTCGGCACGTGCTCCTTCTGCTTCCGCACGTAGAACGCCGCCACCAGCGAGATCACGTCCACCAGCAGCTCGCGGTTGCTGTAGTTGCGCAGCGCGATGGAGCGCGTGTAGAAGAGGATGTGATAGAACAGCGCGTCGCCGCAGGTGAAGAAGAAGTCTGCGTGCTGGATGATCAGGCGCCAGATGTGCGTCTGCTCCTCCAGAATGTGCTCGTTCATCCGCATGTTCGCCGTGACGCGCGAGCACAGCTTCTTCCGCGCCGGCTCGTCCATGCTCAACAGCGCTACGCCTCACACGCCCTCGCCTCGCCCACCGTCAGTGAGCAGCCCGCTGGCCTTGTAGATGACGTTGATGTTGGGGTTGTTGTAGAAGTGGATGATGTTCAGGAAGAGCCGGCTCACCAAGCCGTCCATCTTGTACTCCTTCACGAACTGGCAGAGGAAGAGCAGCGAGTAGCTGATCAGCCCGTCGTCAGTGCCCAGGTACAGGTTCCACGCGAAGGAGAAGAGCGTGTTCTTGGCGGAGGGCGAGATCAGCGCGGAGCAGTACTTCACAAGCAGCGTGTTCAGCTTCAGCAGCGCGATCAGGAAGGGCGTGGAGGAGGCGGACGCGGCGTGGAGCGAGGGCAGGAAGACGCTGATGTAGTCGTTGAAGCAGGCGGAGTCGAACACGTTCTGCATGTTCACCGCGTGGTTGTTCGCCGACGCCGAAAACAGCGGAATCAGGTTCTTCATGATCAGCATCTCCTTCTCGCGGTCCGTCACCGCAGGGTCGCGAATCAGCTGCAACACATCACTACGCCTCAGCACACCACGCGTCGGCTACGCGATGATGTCGATGCGCTGCTGGTCGTTCAGCATCGTAGGCAGCACCTTCTGGTACAGGTCCGTCAGGTTCTGCAGTGACAGCTGTATCGGCGCTGCGAACGCGAAGGTCAGTCGATTCGCCAGCTTGGCATCCTGTGCGTGAACCCGCACGAACGTCCGTACGAAGCGCACCTGTAGCAGCTCCACCAGCATGTTGGCCGTCACCTCCAGCAGCTCCTCGTTCTCACCGTTGTTCGTCAGCGCCGCCAGCGCGGAGGCGGGCGCTGATCTCTGCACGATCTGCGCCGTGGCCTGGTCCTCCTGCTGCAGCCGCGTGTTGACGCGGGCGAGGAGGAAGGTCCAGAAGCTCTGGATGAAGTCGACGATGGCAGCGTGCGAGAAGAGCACGGCGGGCTTGTGGCAGGCCATCAGCTACGCGTCACACGGGCGGAGAACGCCTGCGAGGCGGAAGATATTCAGCACGACGGTGGTGCTGGGCGCGTAGCCGGGGTTGCTGCAGTACTGCTGCGCGAGCGCCTCGAAGCGCGGCCAGCTCTGGCACATGGCCAGCAGCAGCTCCTCGCAGCGCTCCTGGCGTAGCAGCGCTCGCAGCATGCCGCACGCCTCCTCGTTCAGCAGCACCAGCCGGTGGTCGTAGTTCAGCAGCACGTACTCCACGAACGCCGCCGCGTTCACGCGCAGGATCGCAGCCAGCGCCGTGTACTACGCATCAGCCGTCGCCTGCGCCGCCACCATCTCGCCGGGCGCGCCGTAGGACTTGCAGCGCACGGAGAGCGTGGTGGTGAGCGCGAGGGTGACGCGCACCAGGTCGGCCATCTGCTCCGTGGAGACGGGCAGTGCGCCGAGCGTGCCGTAGAGACGCAGCACCACCTGGTAGGTGTTGTGGCGCACCTCCTTCACTGACTTCAGCAGGTCGCTCAGACTGTTCAGCGTCGTCAGGATCATCGCAGCCAGGCGCTCCTTCCCCGCGGTCAGGTACGGCGCCGTGCGCTCCAGCTGGAAGAACAGGAACAGGTTGCTGTCGCGCCCGCTCCGCAGGTCCTGCAGCGCCGCGTTCAGCAGGTCCTCGCGCGTGTCCAGATCGAACACCGTCATCTTCAGGTTCTCGAACAGCGTCGGCACGAGCTTCAGCAGCGGTCTGCACGCCTCCGCCACCACCGTCGACCGGCACCCGCTCGCTACGTTCAGGCACTTGATCGCCGCCGGGTGCAGCTTCGCCACCTCGCTGCTGCGGTCGTTGGTGCGGTCGCCAGTGCGGTCGGTGTAGTAGGAGGAGAGGAAGGTGGCGAGGAGCTGCGTGATGAGCAAAAACTGGCGGATTTCGGGCACGAAGCCGAAGAAGAAGCCGCTGGTGTAGCTGAGGAAGCCGTCGGTGTTGGCTAGACGTGATTCCCTACGCACACGCGCACCGTCGTAGCCGAGACAGCTCTGGATGGAGTTCTCGAGGTTGGTGTTCGCCATTAGCACCTTGCTCGCCTCGAAAGCCAGCGCCAGCGGCAGCTTCTCCGTCACCGCGAACACGCCCAACTCCAGCGCCAGCGTCATCGTCGCGAAGGCGCCCATCTGGATCTGCGGGGGCAGGCGGTCGGCGCGCTCGAGCTCGGGGCGTGCGCGGAGGGCGGCGGTGAGCGTGGCGGCCCAGTGCGGCGAGTGCGCGAAGAGAAGGCGCGTGAGGGCGGCGGCGAACTGCTGCGCGGAGCCGTAGATGGAGAGGAGCGTGGAGAGGAGGATGGAGGTGATTGCGCGCTCCTGCGCCGCCTCGATCGCGGCGTGCGCCTGCGCGAAGGCGGTGTGGGCGGTGAAGGTACAGACGGGCACGGGCGGGCTACGGTGAAGGAGAGAGAAGGAGCGCACGGGGTGGCGAGCGGGACGCCGAAGCCGCGCGCGAAGAGCGTGTGCATGATGGTCTGGCTGCGGTCGCGCACGCGAATGGCGTACTCGGCGGGCACGACGGCCATCAGGTCGAACACGAGGCGCGTCACCGGCACCGCCATACGCTTCACGAACAGCGCGTCGGCGTGCGCCACCCACCACTCCACGTAACGCAGCGCGTTGATCTAGTGCTCAGCCGCCCGCCGCTGGCCCACGCGCACGCGCAAGTTGCCCTCGCTGGAGCGATTCAGCACCATGGAGAAGAAGGCCTCGTCCACCAGCTGCGCCACCAGCAGGCGCTCCTCCGTGCCCTCCGCCGCGAGCGTCTCGTGCAGCTGCTGCATGATGCCCTGCACCGTCACTGCACACACGTCGTCGTCGCGCTCCAGCAGCGACATCAGCGCGTGCAGCAGGCACAGCGGCGACGCCACTCTGTTCTCCGCCTCCCCATTTCCTGTCTCCACACCCGCAGCAGGCATACCACACTCCTCTCCTGGGACGGGAGCGCCCATGCAGTAGGGCAGTGGCGGGAGTTGGGGCCCCAAGTATTCGCAGTGCTGCTGCTGGAGCGAGGCGACGGGCGGCGTGGGGAAGAGCGAGGCCTGCGAGGCGTTGGCGCGCGCGCACTGCAGGAAGAGCGCAGCGAAGAAGGTGACGACCTCCCTCACGAGCTCCTGCGCCTGTGGCAGCACTTCGGAGTCCTCCTGCAGTAGCAGCACGGCGTACAGCAGCAGCGCGACGCAGCGCTGACGGCCCAGGTCGCACGGAGCGGGCGTGGCGGGCTGCTGCAGGGCCGTGGCGAGGCGGAGCACGCCGGAGGGAGAGCCGGAGCAGGCGGTGCGGCAGAAGCGGAAGAGGGAGAACTTGAGGACGCCGATGATGTTGCGCTTGAAGGCCACGCGGATATTGCGCATGGTGGTGATGTTCTCCTGCGGGCAGCGCAGCGAAGTGCTCAGCTTCACGATGCTGCCCTTCAGGTCGTCCATGATCAGATTGCGTTGGAACAACTCCGCCACCAGCTCCAGCAGGTAGTCGAAGCACACCGTCGCCCCGCCCGCCGCCGCGTTGCAGTGGAGCAGGAGCGACGGGGACGCGTCCTGCAGACAGGGCAGGTCGATGGTGCCCTTGAGCGAGGAGCGCGTGCGCCCGCCGAGCCGGCCGAGAATGGTGATGGCGATGGAGGTGAGGTTGCTGTTGGGCGAGTTGTGCAGGATGGTGTTGAGCAGCGCGATGAAGTCCGATTTGATGGGATCGTGCTGGAGGAAGTAGCTGGCCTGCTCCACCGAGATGTGGTTGATCACGCTTTCGATGTACGACACGGCTTGGAGTGACCCCCCGATTCCGACCTCACCTGACTTCTGCAGCGTCTCAGGCCCTGCCAGCCCCTTCACGTAGAAGGAGAGGAGCTGCGGCATGCACATGCGCATCTGCTGGAGAGAGAAGGGCACGCGATAGGCGATCTCGAAGAGGCGCTCGGAGATGTGCGGGTTGTTGCAGTTCTGGATGAAGTGGCTGAGCTGCAGCACCAGTGGCTTCACGATCAGTGCGAGCTCCTGTGAGATGAGGTCCAGCTTGTTGTGCTGGAAGATGTTGAAGCAACCGAATAGCAGGTCGAGATAGAAGGTCCAGGTGCGGGAGTGCAGGAGCGCGTACATGGTGTTGGTGATCAGCACACGGAAGTATGGCTTGAACAGCGCCTCCTCCTCCGCGGCGATGGTGAGCTGCGTGCTGAAGCACTTGAAGAGCGTGAGGATCACGGGCGGCTCGCTGCTGGCGACGTCGAACTCACTGAGGTGGTCGATGATGAACTGAATGAGAATGATCGCCGTGTAGTGGAAGCTCTGCTTGTGCCGGATCAGCAGGCTGAAGAACTCGATGAAGATCGGGTACTGCTTTGTCTTCGCATATAACTCCTCCAGAGCCGTCGACAGCACGCGCCGCGCCACCAGCTCCGGCAGCTCGCAGAACACCTCCGCAAACTGACGCACGCGCTGTTCCAACTACGCCTCACGCGCCCGCGCGACGCGCACCTGTTCCTTAGTGCGGCTCTCGTCCACCTTGTACAGCTCGCCGCAGCTGAAGGCCGCCACCACGTACCGGTAGAACAGCATCTCGAACCGCACGGGCACGGGGATGGGCGACAGGTCGGGCGAGGCGGGCCGCTCGGCGCCGGGCAGGGGCATGGCAGGGGTCACCACCGGGTCCTCGGGCGAGGGGTGGTTGAAGAAGCGGATGACGAAGAGGAGACAGCTGCAAAGCTGCTGGATGAGCGTGATGGTGTTGTAGCGCGACTCCTTGATCTCGATGTCGCCGATCTCCACGTCCTTTTGCGACGGGGTCACGCGGATGCCGAACTGGTCGTACTCCGGCCGCGGCGCCACGTAGTTCTCGCCCTTGCTGAACGCCAGGTAGCGCGCGTTGCTGGCCTCCGCGTCGAGGTACGCCTTCTTCACGTGGCGGATGCGCGCGTCCTGGCGAATGATGGGCTGCAAGTCCTCCAGCTTGCGCACCACCGTGAGGGTCACGCGGTAGCAAATCTCCGCTATGGGTGAAGGCGAATGAGGAAGACGACAGACGGCGTCGCGCTGCGCGGTGGGGAAGTAGCGGAGACGCTCCACCAGCTTGCCCATGACGCTGGCGATCACGCGCACGGTCTTGAAGGAGACGGCGGGGTTGCTGACGAAGAGCGCGTACTGCTTGACGGAGGCCTGGATGTCGAGGAGGCTGAGCGAGCTGAGCGAGAAGAGCACGAGGTCGTTCATGATGTGGATGCGGTGTTCCGCGAAGGTAACGTTCTCCTTGAAGTAGATCTCGTGGGGAAAGAGCACGGTGGTGGTCATGAGGAGGGCGATGCTGGAGCGAAATGCCTGCGGCAGGTTGTTCTTGTCCAGCAGGATCTCGATCACCTGCAGGATGAGGTCTGAAGAGGAGAACTAGGCGTGAGGAGGCGATGGGGTTCGTACGCAGTCGGGCGGGAAGTTGATGACGATTTGGATGGCGGTCTGCGCGATGGCCTCGATAGGCTCCGGCATGGCCTGCTTGAAGAGGCGGAGGAGCTGCACGTAGGAGAAGAGCGAGTAGCAGAGGATGCGCAGGTACTGCAAGTACTGCTTCTTGGTCGTGATCGCCAGCTTGAACACCTCCGTCTTCGTCAGCGTCGTCAGCGCCGCTACGCGTCACGCCCTCGCGGGAGGCTCACCGAACAGCGGCGCGCGGTGCTGCTGGGCGAGCTGGGGCTTGGCGCGCAGCAGGCGCATGAGGATCCAGAGCACCTTGTCCAGCACGAGAATGGAGTTGGGCACGGGCGTGATCGGCTGGTTCTATGGAGAAGGCGGGGAACGGGCGTTACGGTGACGGTGTTCATGCGGTCGCGCAGCAGCGCCGAGGAGGGCTGGTTGAGCAGGTCGATGGAGAGGGAGCGGCCGCGCGACTGCGTGATGCTCTGGAGGGAGGTGTCGCCTGAGCCGGTGATGATCTTCGGCAGCTGGAGCGAGGAGTCGGGGCCTTGCGAGGAGGAGGGCGGCGAGCCGCTCGGCACGAACGACGATGGGATTTGCTGCGTGACGCTCGGCGTGGGCATCTAGACATGGGAGAGGGAGGAGAGAACGACCGGCTGCTTCTCGGGATCCTCGATGTGCATCGTCAGGAAATGAGAGGCAGACACGCCAAACTGCGTGTATGCGCGCTCCACCTGCTGCAAGAACTGCTGGGCTGTAGCATCGGGAACTAGCTTGTAGAAGGGACTCATGAGGCTCAGAATCTGAACGATGATCACGCCGTTCAGCTCATTCTCCACGTCAAAAGACTAGGCGTCATTGTCATCACCTGCAAATCACGCTAAAGGCGATTTGAAGGATCTGGGCTCTTTCCGCTTCCGAGTTCATCCCCTTTAACGCCATCTTCTTCAAAATGGAAAAGCAGTAGCTAGAAAGTGACGAACTCCATACAAACACACTTTCGAATCCGATGCTTCATGGTATCCTCGAAAGACACGTCAATCGTGTTTAAAATGGTGGAGATACACTTAAGCAGCCCCGAAATGAGTTCGGGCGTCTTGAAAAGATACATGTACTCATATGCAGATTTGACTTTGTCATGAAGCTACGGGACTAAGGAAGATGCTCGGCTCTCCTACAGTTGTCTCGTCTACTTGCAGGTTGCTCAGACTTGATAAGACTGACTGCGCTGCAATCGTAGACTGGTTACTCGCACTCTGCATACTCAAATCTGAATTCGGGGAAAATCGGCCCCTTTTCTGTACAGACGCCCGAATTCGGGAGGGGTTTTGCCGCTTTCCTCCATTCTGCACCCTGTCCATGCCATCGTGTGTCTTGGTTCCTGTAGATACCTACATTCAAATGGGGCGTGAATCGCATGCCATGCTCTCAAGCAATGCGTGGGCAACAAACAGGCAATGTCAGTAGATGAGAGAAGCAAACTGTTGTAAAAGAAGCCTCTTAAAGGGAACATCGACCAGTCCGATGCGAATACCCCGCTCTCTCGAGTACACCCAGCAGTACTACGCTGAACCATCCCTTTTGTCACTCACCCGTTTCAGTCCGGAGGAGATGTTGCGATTCAGGAGCAGAGAGGTTGTGTACGTCTACAATCGCATCCAGCCCGCTTCCCTACTCGTTGGAACCCGCGGCACGAAAACCGCGAGAACTGCAGCTCATCATCAAACCGCGCGCCATCTTCCTCCTCCGCCTCTTCCTCCGGCACCACCTCCGGCACATACGTCGTTGCATCCATCTCTCCCACCGCCCTCCTCTTCACCGAAACACGCTGCGTCTGTTGCCCCTGTTGCAATTGCCGCGCCAGCCGCGCGGAGGCAAACTCCTGGCAGTTGTAGTTCTTCACGTACCGCGACAGGCTCTTCGCGATGCCCTTGCTCGCCTACGCCTCACTCGTTCGTCCACCGCCCACGCACGGCAGTAGCGTGATGGGCGTGACGGCCTGGTCCACGGGCGACGCCACGCAGTCGCACTGGAACAGCCGGTTGCGCAGCACGCGCTCGCCCAGCGGGAGGTTGTTCACGTTGGGCACCTCCTTGCTCTTGCCCAGCACGTGCCGGCACTTCGGGCTGCCGCAGTAGCACGGGATCTGGTGGTTCTCGTCGCGGTCGAACTGGTAGTCGAAGGTCAGCTCCTCGCCCGGCGCAATGTCGCGGATGGCAAAAATCCCCACGGAACTGGTCCCGCCGGTGCGCCACTTCTGGATCTCGCAGTTGGGGTCGCAGCTGTGGTTGATGAAGCGCGAGGCGTTTCCCTTGTCCGTGGCGTCGATCAGCTGATTCGGCTCCAGACTCATGTAGTACATGTGCAGCTGCCCCTTGCGTCTCTACGTCTCAGCACGTCGAGTGATCTGCACCTCGCGACGCCGCTCGCTCTCCTTCTGCGAGATCACCTCACCCACGTACTCAATGACGAACGACCCGCGGGGAATGGGCGCCGCCGCCTTGATGCCCCACCCCTTCTTTGCGGCGTAGAACAGCACCAGCTTCTGGTAGCTACGCCTCACCCTTCTCTATCAGGATCACCGGTGCTTGCGAAACATCTGATTGGTGCACTCCGCTCCGCACGGGCACGTCGCCGGGTTGCATTCGCAGTAGCACAGGCGGTTGATGCAGCGGTCGCCGCAGCCGCAGCGCGAGAAGGCCTCCAGGTCCTCGCGCGAGTGCTCGCCCACGCCGCCGCCGTGAGATCGCTCCAGTAGCGAGTAGGCGTAGGAGGGCGGCAGGCACGTGCATACCGCGTCGTCTTCCACGTCCTTCTTCGGCTTCGGGGACACGTCCACGTAGACGTTCCGCAGGATGTGCACGAACTCGTGCTTCACCGCCTCGGCGTCGCGAGCGATGCTCACGCCCTCCGGCAATGGCTCCACCGTCGTGTAGGTATCGTACCATACAGATCCCTCGTTCACCACCACGGTGTTTTCGGTGCTCACGCGGCGCAACAGCTTGGAAGGAGAGAGTGGTTGCGATGATTCCGGATGCCGGGCCTTACGAGGCGATCGCATGTGCTCCTCCCTCACAACAGTTGCAGGGGCGTTCCTTTCCACCTGTGGCGAGGAAGGGGCGACAGATGGACTGGGGACGACGAACGAGCTCACATCCATCTTCTTCGCCATCTTCTTCAGCGCCTCCTCCACCTTCCTGTACCGTCCGCCCTCCTGCTGATTCAGAGTTTGAATCTCCGTCCTATTGCTCATGCCCGCCCACTGCACTCCAACAAGACAGCCGGAATAAAGCTGCTGTCCAGACAGAAGGGCGTGCGCGACACATACTCCATAGGGAGCGGGATTCGGAAGTCGCGAGCGTCCTCCGGTGCTCCCTTCACGATGCTCGTGAGCTTCTTATAGAACTTTCCACACTAAACGGGAAACACTCGGCGACTCGCCTACAGGCTTGATGAGGTCTTGCTTGTTCACCTTTGCTTGCTTCCTGTTCATCGTCAAGCGAGGAGCGATAACAAACACCAATGAATGGTACAAGGCAAAACTACATGAAAGCGGCGGGGACGAACGAGTTCGGGTCGTTGCTACGAATAAGGCCAAGCCAGCGAGGCCACTCCATCACAGACGGATCAAACCCGTTGAGTCTCATTTTCGCCTTCACCGCTTCAACGGGAACACCCACTTCCACCTGACGGAAAAACACGGCGTATTTGGGGTGCTGTTTCCAGGTCATCCTGTTTCCCGTATTGGCCGTATCTTCCTTCTTTTCCTCCTCCATCACCTGCGAAACGCTGCTTTCCTCTTCCTCTCGAGCCCCTGCATGACTATTGCCCTCCAGCTTCTCCAAAAACTCCATTCCGCGATTTTCGTCTACTTCTTATCCTCAAATAACAGTGGATACAGCTTTCCTGCTCTGCATTCGCCAGTTTCGCTTCCACCAAAGAGAGCGCGTTTTCCAATGCTGTAATCCGGTTGTTGATACTGCTCAATTTCGATTCGCATCTAGAAAGTCAGAATTCCCTCCGTTCCAGCAGAATACGTTGAAGCGAACGAATTCAGGAAGGAGACGGTGGACATGATGAACTCGTTGATAGCCAGTACGGTGCTATCACATTGAACGGAAGAACCCTTGCCGAACATAGGATTGTGTACAGAAAACAGGCGAAAAAGAAGATCACCTTTGCAGGTGGAACATGCTCACCCAATGCTGGATCGTTGTTTGTAATACGGGGTTCTTGGAATTGTCGCGGTTGAACTCCTCGTACAGCAGTTTGGTTAGTTCCGGCACAGATTTCTCCGGATTCGCTTTTACACACTCCTGCAGCCTTCGGAATTCCTCCTCCGATAGAGACTGGCTCACCTCGACTCTTTTGGACGGCGGATTGGTTGCCCCACCCGTGAGATTGCTTCGGCTCAGTGACAGAAGCGTCCGGGCCTCATCTTCCGGAGACATCGCCAGGGGATCTTCTGTAGTTAGTTCACTGCTCATACTCCGATTGTTATATGGTCGTTGCGTATTGTTCGGCGAGGAAGAGGGTATACCTGCCGGCTTCGTTTCCTTCGGCGATAATGGTTTGTCTTGCTGTTCGACTGCAGACGGATTATTCGGAATGAGCATATGTGCTGGAACGACGTAAAACGAGACGAAGTCGCTCTTTGTCTCTATGCATCATTCCATTTTGCGTTACACTCACTGCTCAAGTAATCGATGATGGAATCGAAGACTTGGAGTCCGTACACACCACAATTCAACGCTAGGGCCTGTGGAGTGGTTAGATGAGAAGTGCATCGCGCCAGAAACCTACCATCCCAACTCTGAAACCGTAGGTGTTGATTCGAAACAAAGACTGCTTCTCCGTTTAATGATGTGTTCTGTGTTGAAGGAAGCTTGTCTGTGTATCCTCTATTCAATTTCGATGGAAAAGGAACCCACTGGTCATGTCCTTTCGTGTTTGCTTTGTTTCGCTGCATTATCGTATTTCATAGAAAAGAAGCATACTGGTACTAAAAGCAATTGAAACGGAGGTTGACAGATGGATTTACAGAATAGCGTTCTGGTCCTCTTTCCTCCCCTGCAGTGTCGAATACGCCTCCTCCACAGCAATCTGATCGTTCGTGCTCTCGACGGCCTCATCCTCGTGTTCGTACGCCGGATTCCGTGCGGCAAAGTGGTACGCCAGCCTTTTCATGTCATCCGAGTGATCAATGTCGTCCACCACGAACCCGTCATCCTCATACTCGTCATTCCCGAATAACTGCCGATAAATGGCCGGCACTACGCGATGTGAAGTCGGAGGCCTTCTCTCTCGTATGGTTGGTTTCTCACTCCCAATTCTCTTTTCATTCCCAGCAACTCTCTTCTCACTCCCAGCAACTCTCTTCTCACTCCCAGCAACTCTCTTCTCATTTCCAGCAACTCTCTTCTCATTCCCAGCAACTCTCTTCTCACTCGTCACAGACGAAGCAGGGCGTTTGACAGGACGAAGCGACGGTGGCAGCGTCTTCATCCCCTGCATCTGTTTCGTCTGCACCTACGCTGAAAGGACATCGTCACGCCTACTCGCAGCCTCCACGACTGGTTCTCCCGCATGGCGTTCTCCTTCTCCTGCTTGCTCACGCGCGAAGGCTTGGGTGCGGATTTGAGGTACTCCATGCCTTGTGCTTCTGTCTTCTTCGCCGCGGGTGAAGGAGGGGGAATGACCGTTTGCGATGCAGCGACGTAGGACTTCCAGTTGTGGATCAGCGATTTGAGGTCAGCGCAAAGAGAGGCATCCGAGGAGCGGGAGATCATCTCCTTCAGCGTCTTCACTGCCTGCGTTTCCTTGAGACTCTTCAGAGTAACCGGCAAGCCCTACCGGTGAAGAAAGCAGCAAGAAGCAACGCGCAGATCACGGATTGCCTTCATTTTGGATTCCTTTTCTTCATTGATCACGGCGGCATCGAGGGCCGTTAGATACTGTTTGATTTTTGCAACCACAACGGAATGATCCATCTTCGGACGATCTGTTTCTGTCCCCTCCGCCCTCAACTCATTCTTCATCTCGCTCTTGTGCTTTTCGTTTAGCTTTTGGATGCAGTTCTCAAAGGCGGAACGAATGAGCCCATTACTACTCCTAGCGTTGCTATAGCAGAACTCCTTGATCCATCCAGGTATCTACATGCTCAACCAAGAGCCAAAGAATGCACCTCCCCCGTACTTCCCGAATACGCCTTCTCGATGAGTGTTGCCACGTGAATAATGGAGTTGAGAATCTACATGAAAGGGAGGTCAATCCCGTACATTCACACTCATGGATCCTAAGAATTGTGTTTTTGTGCAACAAAGGGAAATTCCCCCACCACCGCAATCATTTAGACTTCAGGAGCATCACCGCACACAATCAGCTGACTGGAGCACAATTCCACCATTGTCTTGTTTCTCAGGATGCCCAAACCGTTCGTTCCTGACTACCAGAGGAAGACCATCCCACTGGTCCCAATGATCGCCATCTCGTGCGTCTCATTCCTCGACAATTTCTGCTACAGCCTCGTCAATCCAATTATCCCCTATATGACTCTGGAGTATCTTCCTGATGTATGTTTCTGCCACATTTTCTCATCCGTAGGTCCCTGCCACCCAAATCGGCTTTTACAGTGGATGGATTACGGCTGCCTACTCCCTTGGTGGTATCCCCGGAAACTTTTTCTGGGGTTGGTTTGCGGATCGATACGGCAGGCGGCTGTCCATTTCGTGCAGTATCATCGGAGTCATTATCACTATCAACATTTTCGGACTGGCACAAGACTTCTGGACCGCCTTCATCGGCAGAACCCTGTGGGGTTTCCTGAATGGTAATCTGGGCATCGCCAAGACCTACATCAGTGAAATCTGCAACGACTACACGCAAACGCTGGGATTTTCCATCTTCCAAACAGTGGGTGGCATTTCATCGTGACCTTCCTTTACTCCCATCACTGCGTAGAACGGTCGGTCCCACACTCGGAGGGTATCTGTCGAAGCCCGAAGAGAACTTCCCGGGTCTGGCGAAGCAATTCCCCATTCTGCGTGATGTAGCCATTCTGCGTGACGATCATGCGTAGTACCGTTACTACATCCCCTGTTTCGCTGCATGCGTCATCTGCCTGGCGATTCTGATCACCGTCCTGTTTTTCCTCCCCGAAACGCTGTCGAAGGAAGACGTGAAGAAAAACATTGCGCTGATGCGTCGTTCGGAGGTAGGTAGCAGATGATCAGTTTCAATCTCAGGAAGGGTTGAAGCACCTGAAGGAAAAGCGCGCTCGCGACCCGCACTACATTCCCACGGAAGACGAGCGCATCCAGGAGATTCTGATGGAGGGCTCCTACCCGCGCCTGCTGACAAACCGTCAGGTGTTCATGGCGTGCCTGCTGTATGGCATGTTGTCGCTGGTGCAGGGCGGGCACGACGCGCTGTACCCCGTGTGGATGATCAACCCCGTGGAGGCCAAGGGCTTCGACTGGACGCAGAGCGAGGTCGGCATGCTGTACTCGATGCTGGGCCCCATTCAGATGGTTTCGGGACATATCCTGCCATAAGACCCACTTCGCTTCCTTCACCGCACCGGTGCTGAACAGCGTGGTGGCGCGTCTGCTGACCTACAAGGAGATGTGGCTGATTTCCGGCTGGCTGTACATGGCCACCATCGTCATCACGCCCATCGGCGTCCTCACGCTCTCCATGCCCCAATGGGTGGCCCCCACTTTTTCGACTCACGTGTAGGTGCAGTGGTGTGTGACCTACGTCATCTACGCTCTCTCCTACGTCGCGCGCATCCTGCAGTTCACCGCCAGTATCGTCATGATCTCCAACGTCGCCTATCCCGACTTCCGCGGGAAAGTCAACGGAATTGGCCAGGTCTTCGCCTCCACCGGACGTTTCATCGTAGTGTTGAGAGGTGGAAGTGAGTTGTAGGGCCCAACGATTGCGACGAACGTGTACGCGTGGTCGGTGAAGGGCAACTACCCATTCCCGTTCCACTTCGGGTTCGTCTTTTATGTGGAAGAGAGAAAGGCGTGTGAGGCGTAGTTGCTGGCGCTGCTGCAGATCGCGCAGACCTACCTGGTATACCTGATCGGCGACGACGCCAATCACAGCATGCCGTCGATTCGCCGCTTCGTGGCGCAGGAGTACAAGCAGCGCGGTCTGGAGCTGGACACCGTCAAGGCGGCGGAGCCGAAGGAGTCTGACATGGCGAAGGAGCCGGTGGTCGCTGCGGGTGAGAAGAGTGTGGTGGTAGTGCCGGCGAACAACGAGGGTGGCGAGAATGCGGTGGTGGTCGCCACGGACAACGAGGGCAACGGCGAAACTGCCGTAATTGAGTCAAACAGTGAGAACATCGTGATTGAAACCAACGGTGAAAACGTGGAGGCTGCGAACACCGAGAACATGGTGGTGGCTACGAACAGCGAAAACAACACAACCCCCAACACCGAGAACAAGGAAGCGTCTCCGGTCCAACCGAGCACTGCTTCACCTGTTTCTTGCAACAAACACGTCACACCTTCGCGTACTCCAGCTTGCTCTCCAGCTTCTTCGCCTCCATCAGCTTCCGCACCGCCTTCGTGAAGTCCTCGTTCACCACGAACGACCGCTCCTCCCGAATGGCGAACATCGCCGCCTCCGTGCACACGTTCCGCAGATCCGCGCCGTTGAACCCGTCGCACAGCTTGCTCAGCGAGTCGTAGTCTACGCCTCAGTGCCCACGCCCTCGCCCACCGATCTCGCCCTGCTTCTGCATCTTCGCGCTGTGGATGCGCAGAATGTCCTTGCGCGCCACCGCGTTCGGCAGCGGGATCTCCACCTTGCGGTCCAGCCGGCCGGGGCGCAGCAGCGCGGGGTCCAGCGTGTCGGGCCGGTTGGTGGCCATGATCACCTTCACCTGGTCCAGCTCGTTGAAGCCGTCCATCTGGTTCAGCAGCTCCATCATCGCGCGCTGGATCTCGCGGTCCGTGCCCGAGCCCTACGCTTCACCGCCGCTGCCCGCACGCACGTTCTCGCGGCGCTTGCTGCCAATGGCGTCGATCTCGTCAATGAACACCACGGCGGGCGTGTGCGTGCGCGCATAGTCTATGCCTCAGCCCGCGCGCCGTGCCGCACTGAACAGCTCGCGGATCACGCGACTGGACTCGCCGATGTAGCTCTCAATCAGGGAGGAAGCCACCGTCTTTACGAACGTGGCGTGCATCGTGGAGGCCAGCGCCTTCGCCAGCAGCGTCTTTCCCGTGCCCGGCGGGCCGTAGAGCAGCACGCCCTTCGGGGCCTTGATGCCCACGCGTACGAAGAACTCCGGCTTTGTGAGGGGCAATTCGATCACCTTGGGTTGAGAGAGGAGACTGCGCCCACTTCGCGGATCTCGCGGATCTGGTCGTTCAGTCCGCCGATGTCGCTCCACTGGATGGTCTCGTTCTGCTCCTCCATCATGGTGGCAACGGAGGGATCCACCTTCGGGGGCAGCGAGCGGACGATCATCTTCGTTGTCGTGTCCAGCGCCACGCGGGTTCCCTGACGGAGTTTGTGCACATCGACCTAGTCACTTCAGGAACCCGCTCAAATGCTCACGCATTTCTTGGCATTTACGACATAACGCTGACCGAACGAGGACTTCACGAGAATCTCCTCATCGTTCAGGACGCACACCACCTCTCCGATGGAATGCCCGACACTCTACCGTTTCATACGGACAGGATGAACGAACCATAAAGGCGGTCAGCTTCTGTTTTGTGTTTGCGTAGTCTTCATCCACTTTCTTTCCGGTTTCTCGCAGCTCCTCAAATCTACGTTGTCACTCCGCAATCAACAGGGCAAACTCCCTCTCTCTGTCAACCATTCTTCTATGTTCATCTAGATATCTCTTTATCAACTGCTCCTTTTCTGCATCCATTTCAATCCCTTCTTGATGACTTTCGAGTTATTCTTAGGGAGTTGAAAGAAGTGCGAAAATCGTCCCGCTTTTTTGATCCGGCTTCTACCAAGCTTGTTTGCCTTTTCATCGTGCTGGCTCGTATTGTGTGGAGGAGTGGATGCAATTGGGTGAATACCAGATGCCATGGCGCTGAACGGATGGAATGGATGTGAACGGATGAAGAAATGGGACGGATGGACTGTCCCATCCGTGTCTAAGCGGATATGGCGAAGAGACACTCGAACAGGAAACTGAATACGTGCAGTGATCGTGGTAAAACCGTTAGTTCAATTCTCACTCATTGTTTCATTCTTCGATATAGATATGGGTTTGTTTGGAAGAAGGAAGGAAGCGAAACCTGCTGTCATGCCCGTCGATCCGGACGAGGAGAAGACTCGCAAGATGATTGAAGTGGCTTCTAGCATCGATGAAAAGATTGAAATGTCGGATAAGAAGTATTGCTTGACGTAATTTCTGATGGATAGAGTGGCTGCTTTGGAGGCGAAGAGAAAAGCCTATTTGGAAAAGGCAAAGATTGCCAGAAAGGAGAAGCGCAATCTCGGTTGTGTGTAGACTTGATTCTTCATTTCTAGAGGTTCAGCGCCTTTGTATCAACATCAAGCAGTGCGACGAGAATACGAAGAGACAAATCGTATGCCCAGAGTGGATTTGTGATGGATCTAGGCTATGGGAGTCAAACTGACCAAGCTGAAGAATCTCTGCGAACAGTACTTGGAGCAGAACGACTTCATCATGTCCGTCACGTCCGCTACGGAGCTGATGGAGAAGTATGGATGGTACGTGCTGGTTGGAGAGTTGATTCATAGTGATCAGGCTCAGGCCGAGAAGATGATGGACAAGCTTCAGGATCTGAAGGACCGTAACGATGAGATCAACGAGACTGTGATGGAGGGCGTGGAGGAGGATCTTGCTGACAATGATGATATTCTGAACGAGATTGATGAGTCCAACGCGGAGGATGCGAAGAAGGAAGCCGAGAGCGCTCTTCCCTCTGCTCCTACTACGGTACACGGTGGAGCTGTGAAGAAGCCGACTCCTGCGAAGCAGGAGAAGGAGGAAGACTTGGATGGCTTGCTTGCTGAGTTAGGATGGCGTGTTTGTTTTCAGATTCTCTGTTCTGGTGGCTGTGAGGGTGCTGTTGAGAGATGGTGTGATGAAGGAAAAGACGAGAGTCGAGGAGTGGAAAGGAGAAGGCATGATGAGAAGATTTATTATTGGCTGAACGACAATAGAGGGGAGAGAGTCGAGTGAGAAACTGAGAGTGCGTGCAATGATCGTGATAGTTTGTGTAATGCCCCAGTTGTTCTTTGTTGCAGATGGGCATATTTGGAAAGAAGAAGAAAGCGGAGACATCTGATGCATCTGTTGATTCGGATGAGGAGATGATTCGCAAGATGAGTGAAACGGTGTCCAGTCTGGATGAAAAGATTGAATTATCGGATAAGAAGTGCCGGTAGGTGTGATTTTTAACGAATAGAGTGGCTTCCATGCAGGCAAGGAGACAAGCCTTGAGGAAACAGGCGGTTGCTGCGAAGAAAGAAGGGAAGAGTCTTCGTTGTGTACAGATTTGAATGTTCACTTGTAGTAGTGTTGCGCTATTGTAAGGCCATCAAGCAGTTAGACGAAGATATGAAGGCGCAGATAGTATTTGCAAAGGGAGCGAGTGATTGTTCTAGAAATTGGGAGACAAATTGAACAAGATGAAGAGTATCTGCGAACAGTACTTGGAACAGAAGGACGCTATACAGTCCATCACGACCGCTGCGGAATTAATCGAACAGTTTGAAGTGTATGTGTTGTTTGGAGAGTTGATGCAAAGCGACCCGATGAAGGCAGAGAAGAAGATGGACGAGCTACGTGCTTGTGAGGACCGTAGCAATGAGGTCAACGAGACGGTGATGGAGGGCGTGGAAGAGGATCTTGCTGCCAACCAAGCCGTTTTGAATGAGGTTGATGAGTCCAATACGGTGGATGCGAAGAAAGCAGAGGTCGTACTGGAGAAGAAGGAAACTGCGGTCGATCTTCCCTCTGTTCCTACTGCCAAGGATGATGGAGATGTGAAGAAACCAGAATCCTGCGAAGAAGAAAACTAAAGAGAGTGCTTGTTGCGTTTGGATTGTGTGTTTGTTATTTCTGTTCTAGAGAATGGTGGGATGATGATGAAAGACTGGAAGAGAATCGAGAGGTGTGTAGGAAAAGGTCTAACAAGCAATTCCATTCCTGTCTGAACGACAATGGAGGGGAGAAAGCAACGGAATTGACTGAGAGTGTGTGCAATGATCGTGGTAGTTTGTGTAGTGTGTCATTCTTTGTTGTAGATGGGGATATTTGGAAACATGAAGGATAGTAAACAGTCTAATACATATGTTGGTCCGGATGAGGAGGTGATTCACAAGATTATTGAGTTCATTTCCAGCATCAACGAAAAGATAGAACTGACAGGAGAACAGTATTGTCTATCTTGATTTCTAATGAATAGAGAAGCTGGTTTGGAGGCGAAGAGACAAGCCCTCTTGGATGAAGCAATTGCCGCAAATGAAGAACAGCGCTATCTCGGTTGTGTATGAATTTGAGTGTTCATTTCTAGAAGTGCAGCGTCTGTGCTATTGCATCAGTCAATGTGACGAGGATGTTAAAGCACTCCTGGTATCTACGTACTGACTTGATAATCGATGTAGGATATTAACTTGAACTTGATCCATTTGAAGAATATCTGCGAAAAGTACTTGGATCTGGAGGAATACATCTCGAACGTCAAATCCTCTATGGAATTGAGGGAGAAATATGGAATGTACATGTTGTTTGGAGAGTCGATGTGTAGTGAACCAAGTGAGGAAGAGAAGAGAGTCGAGCAGATGAAGGCGGAGAGGATGCTGAAACTGGCCCAGGATCATAGGAACTCTACCACAGAGATCGACAGGATTGCGACAGAGGGCATAGATGAGGATCTGGATAATCTCCTTGCCGAATTAGGATGGGATGTTTGTTCCCAGATTCTCTCCACCCAAACAAGCGCTATACACTACGAACCCGAAAAGATACCGCTCTTTCAAAGACGATCTTGCCTGTACAGTGATTGTGTTCCCCTTCTTGATAATAACCAATTCCCTATTCACGCGTTCTCAACACTCAGATATTGATTGTATATGAAGAGAATTGCCTCTATTCTTGCACTCGCTGCCATCGTGGCAACCGCGATGGGCCTCGGCATGAAGGACGAGCTCAATGCGAAGGTGGGGAAGTTTGGGGTTTTTGAGTTCTAGCTCTCGAACACCTACACGGAGCCCAACCCCGTGAACATCAACGGCACCATCAACGTGTGGATTCACGCCCATACTCATGATGATCCCGGCTGGCTCGTGAAGGCGGACCAGTATTACGTGAAGGTATCCACTGCCAAGTCGTTTTCAGCCGTAGCAAGTGCGCTACATCCTGGATACCGTGATCGGCGCTCTGGCTCTGAACCCCGCGAGAAAGTTCACGTGGACAGCTGCGCAATTTGGATGACGAGTAGTTACGTGGAGCAGGGCTTCTTCCAGCGCTGGTGGAGAGAGCAGGACGAGCACGTGAAGGCGCTGGTCCACAAGCTGGTGGACAACGGCCAGGTGGGCGCTCGGCCGGGGCATGAGGCGTAGTTCGAGTTCAATATGGGCGGCTGGGTCATGTCCGATGAGGCGGCGGCGAACTATGAGGACATCATCAACGAGATGACGCTGGGCGCCAAGTTCATCTACGACGAGTTCGGCGTGCGCCCGACGGTTGCCTGGAGCATCGATCCGTTCGGCCACTCGAAGGAGGTGGAGGCGATGTACGCGGCGATGGGCTTCGACGCGTTCGGCATCAACCGCGTGCACTACGCGGACAAGGAGCAGCGCACGAAGAACCAGAAGCTGGAGTTCGTGTGGCGCGGCAGCGCGAGCGAGGGCGCGAAGAGCGACATGTTCATCCATATGATGGACAACCACTACTGCTCGCCGAAGGAGTGCGACTTCTTCAGCAACAGCAGCGGCGACTGCATGTACTGGAAGGACGACAACGAGTGGTTCCAGGACAACGCGGAGCTGCCCACGTTCAAGGTGAACATGGAGGAGAAGGCACAGGCGTTCGTGAACATGGTCAAGACGCGCGCGACGTACTACGACAACGGCAACAACCTGCTGATCACGTGGGGCTGCGACTTCACCTTCCTGAGCGCGCCCGTGTCCTACGACAACATGGACAAGCTGATCAAGTACGTGAACGCCAACGAGGAGCGCTTCGGCGTGCACGTGCAGTACGCCGTCTTCTCCGACTACATCAAGGCTGTGCACCAGCACAAGAAGCAGTGGGACGTCTACGAGGGCGACTTCATGCCCTACGCCTCCGACCCCGACGCCTACTGGACCGGCTACTACACCAGCCGCGGCCGCACCAAGGGCATCAGCCGCCGCGTGATGAACGAGCTGGCCGCCGCCGAGCTGTACCTGTCGCTGGCGAAGGTGTACGAGCTGCCCGTGGACCTGCCGGCCGTGTTCGACAAGGTGATGAAGCTGCGCAAGGCGGAGGGCGAGTTCCAGCACCACGACGCCATCACCGGCACGGAGAAGCAGGCCGTGGCCGACGACTACACCGTGCAGATGGAGGACGGCTCCTTCTTCGCCAACGAGGCCACCGCCACCGTGCTGGGCGCCATCCTGAACGTGCGGCTGACGCACAACCTGACGTTGGCCTGGGAGCAGATGGACAAGGGCAAGCTGCTGGGCGCCGTGCTGGTCAACGACCAGGCGCAGGCGCTGCACACCGTGGTCCGCGCCGTGGTGCCCGTGAGCGCGCTGGAGGTCACCGACGCGCGCGGCAACGCGCTGCCCTTCCAGATCAACGTCATCCCCGACTGGTCGGTGGAGCGCGCCAACGGCACGCACGTGGTGTACGTGGAGGTGACGGTGCCGGCGCTGGGCTTCACCACCGTCTACTTCTCGCCGCGCATGACCGCCGCCACCGTGCCGCGCGGCGGCATCGCGCGCGACGACTTCATCGAGAACGAGGCCTACCGTCTGACCTTCGAGAACGGCGCGCTGGCGACGGTGGAGCTGAAGAAGGAGGGCGTGGTGGTGCCCTTCACGGACTCGCTGCTGCAGTACGAGGGCCGCTTCGGCAACTCGCGCAGCTCCGGCGCGTACTCGTTCATCCCCGCGAGAAACGAGCCCGACGCCGTGGCGGAGAAGGCGGAGCTGACGGTGGTGAAGGGCGAGCTGGTGGAGGAAGCGCGTCTGGTGTACCGCGCGGGTTACCAGGAGGTGCTGCGCCTGTACCGCGCGGCGGGCGAGCTGGGCGAGGCGATCGAGGTGGTGCACGACATGGGTCCCACGGACGACGGCCGCGAGATCATCGCGCGCTTCGCGTCGCCGTTCCTGAAGAACGGCCGCGTGATCCACACAGACGGCAACGGCCTGGAGGACATCGAGCGCGTGTACCGCGAGGACCCCGTGATGCCCGTGTCCGCCAACTACTACCCCATCAGCAACCGCGTGTGGATGGCCGGCGAGGAGCACGATCTGCGCCTGAGCGTGGTGGTCGACCGCGCGCACGGCGTGGCCTCCGTGGTGGACGGCGCGCTGGAGGTGATGCTGAAGCGCCGCACACTGGGCGACGACTGGTTCGGCGTGGACGAGCCGCTGAAGGAGAACGACCACTACCAGCAGACCCTGTGGCTGCACCTCGGCGCCAAGAAGGCCGCCGTGGCGCTGCACAAGCGTCTGGACACGATGCTGACCCACCGCCCCGTGGACTTTTTCTTCGTGGGCGAGGCGCGCGTGGCGAAGGCCGAGGCGTCGCTGCTGAAGAAGGACCTGCCGGCCAACGTGCAGCTGATGAACTTCCAGCTGAACGCGATGGCGGACAACGACTATCTGCTGCGCTTCCACCACCGCTTCATGAAGGGCGAGGAGACCGAGCTGGCCGATGTCGTGAGCTTCGACGTGAACGACTACCTGGACGGCTTCAAGGTGACGGAGATGAAGGAGTACGGACTCTCGGGCATGTTCTCCCGCGAGCAGATCGACAAGGAGAGAATGACCTGGGACATCAACCCCGCCATGAAGCAGGAGGTCGAGGAGACCGTGGACGAGGGCACCAAGGTGACGCTGGGCCCCATGGCCTTCAAGACCTACAGAGTGAAGGTCGCTCACTAATTCCTGTTTGTTGTCCACTCGCAACGTGTGCACGCGCCTTCGGTGAGCAGCAGCCATGCAGTGCAGCAACGAGCGGGAGCTGCTCCAGTTTGCCCAGCTTTTGAACTCCTTCGGGAAGGAGCTGACGTGCCCCATCTGGTGGGCTCTCCTGTTGAAGTGTGAGGCGTAGTCTGTCGTTGCTGCGCGATTCTGCGAGACTCCCCTGCAACCACTACTTTTGCAGGTATATCCACTGCATTTTGGATAACGGATCAGGGAGTGCATCGAGCACTATGGAAGCACAAGCCATCGCTGCCCCGTGTGCAAAGCCGTCTTTTCGTCCTCCCATCTGCAGGACGCGCCGAGTGTGGACGAGATCGTCGAAAACTACAAGATCCTCCTCGCGCCTCCGAATGACACCATGAGCGTGCGTTCCACCCTTTTCGCCTCATTGCTAGTTCAGTCAGCCGCTGTCGCCCACCAAGTTCGTCCGGCTGCAGACGGGAGTGTCCATCTCGTCATCGCCCAAGAAGAGCAGCGCCCGCAGCGGGCTGGCCATGCGGCGTCTGGAGAAGAAGTCGCGGAGCCAACACGCCTACGTGTTCCTGGTGACGGGCCTCTCCGCGGCGCAGCGGCGCATCATCACGCACATCTGCACGAACTCCGCCGCGCGCACCACCGCCGAGTACGGCGACGAGGGTGCGTGATGGCCTCAGCCTCACCCATAGTCACCCACTGCCTCACCGCCTGCACGCAGAACCATGAAGGTGCCTACCTCGCCCAGCGCACCACCAAGTACCTTCAATGCATCCTCGGACATAAGCCCGTCGTCGCCTTCGACTGGGCGCTCGCCGTCGCGCGCGTCGTCGACTTCTCCCTCGCCGAGGAGCGCGCGGCCCGCCGCGGCGAGGCGGTGACGGTTTCCGTGCCGCTCTGCGAGTTCCCGTCGTGGACGCCGTTTCTGGTGAGCGGCGACCTTCAAGCCACGCGCCTGGTGCCCGGCGGACCGGAGCGGTCGCTGCACTCGTCGTTGGTCTGCGAGTGGCGTGGAAGTGAGGCGTAGCGGCTGTTCGAGGGACTGCGGTTCGTGCTGGAGGGCGCGTTCGAGGCGCCGGCGCCGCAGAAGGAGGTGGTGAAGGAGTTATTGGAGCTGGGAGGCGGGCGTGTGGAGGAGGTGATGAGTGAGGAGACTGTGGTGGTGGTGGATGAGTGCAGACGGAGGAGCAGCCGCGAGGAGAACCGAGTTCGAGTGGTGTTTTTGTGGGCCTTCGATTCCATCAGCAATTTCCAACTCGAGCCTTTTGAGCCGTATTCTTGTACCATGCCGTAACAAACACTGTTTAATGCACACTAAAGAGATTGGTAAGCGCTCCGGCCTCCCTTCGTCTTCGGCAATCGCTTGCGCTCTTCACCGCCGCTTCGTCCGCTCTTCTCTGCCGCGCTTGCCGACCAGATGCAGACGCTCGCATCCTCACCACAGGTGATCACGGAATCGCTATTCTGAAGGAAACAGCGAATCGCACTCTGCATACTCATTCTCGCATTATATTCATACCTGGTGGCCCTTCCACACCGCAACCACCTGCTCCGGATGCTGCACCGACAGCAAGTAGCCATTTCCCTCCTGATCGCCGCCAATCGCCAACAGCTCGTGGTTCTTGTCCTCTACACACCCCACGATGTAATCGATGTCTCGTCCCTCGTTGCAGTGGCACATGTAGTAATCCGCAATGTTGGCGAGGCGATCGCCCGTCGTCGAGTTCCAAATCGTCAGTCCTATCCGTGACAACAATCGAAAGAAAGAACCGCGCGTCATGGAGGCACACCAGATCAGATCCTTCTTCTCTCCAAACCAGCCCATGTTCGCAATTCCACTGTCCGTCTGGAAGATGCTCACCACGGCGTCCTCCTGATTTCCACGAGCAATGTCGAACACGCAAATCTAGAGAGAATGCTCCCAAGGCAAGACCCACCAGTCCATCCTCCGACCCGGAGGCGAATACGGTGGGGTAGAGGGGGTGGGGAACGAGGTGGTTGATGACGTCGCTGTGGATGTCGCGATACATGCCGATGCGCCGTCCCGTTTCCAGCTCGTAAAAGTAGATGTGCTCCTTGTCTCCAGCGAGGATCATCTTCCCGCCGCAAAGAAGCGCCGCTGAGTAGCACTCGCTCGCCATCTGATACTCGATCTTCTTCTCTCCCGTTTGGTAGTTGAACACGCGAATGAAACCCTTCCTATTCATGACAGGAAGGGAGAAGTGCAACTGGTCGCAGACAACCACGCACGTTTCGTCAAACGGGACGAACATGCTGCAGAATGCAGACGCTGTTCCCGTTTGGATGGTTGCCACGGTCGCAAAGTCGCTCGCGTTCACGACACGCACAATTCCCGTGGAGAGGGTTAGCGAATAGAGAGAGTGGTCCTTGTTTGTGCATCTACGGGTGTGCCTTCAACCAACCCATTACATGTCCATAATATAGGTGTAGTCCGTATCTCCGTCCTCGTATCGCTTCGTTTCAAACGACAGCACGATGCGCTTCTGCAGTTTGTAGGCCTCCATCGAGCAACAACACAACCCACTGGGGAGGATTGAATGCAACAAACACCCGACTAGAAACAATAAAGTGACAACCTTATCCACGTGCTCTCTTCATGCTACCCCGATTCGGTTTCCTCGTACCCCGCAGCGCAGAGTACCTACGGGTTATCGAATCACGAAATACACACTTGTTCAGCGTTCCCGACACATCCATACCGCTGTCGTTCGCCTTCGCGACACTTTTCTTCATCGAGCGGTGATTCTTCCTCTCCTTTATAATATCCTACGCGTAAGATGAGTTGATGACGCCCTGCCTCCACCTTGGGGTTGAATCCGTTGAACGAAAAGCGCTTGCACTCCTCCTCAGCAACCGTGTTGATCACCGGTCCACTGCAGGGATGCGTGGAGCTACGCTTGATGCGCCTCACCCTTCACCTACACCTCCATCGCCTCCGTCGCATTGAGCTTCCGGTAGCTCCACATGTATGTCTTGAGTTCTTTCATCGCTGCAATCTCCTCCCGCTTCTTGAGTTTCTCTGCGTCGGAGCGGATCATGAACTACGGAGTAACGCCTCCACCACGCAAGCAACCGGCAGATTCTTCGTCGCGTCGGACAGCTGCACCTTCTCCGAGGCGCGTTGCGCGGGAGTGTTGTCCAGAGGAATCCTCTCCTCGGTCTCCATCTCCTCCTCCGCGACCTTGTCTGGGTAGGCTTCGCCCGGTTTCCAAAAACTCATGGGTGGACAGACGGTGGGTGGCAAGCCAAATACTGATGGGACGACGCGATGCAACAAACAGCGCAAAATACAGCAGCCTAACAAGAAGTGTACACTAACCAGCAGTCCGAATGGAGCTATTTCATGTCGGACGCCACCACAGACAGCACGTCGTTCCTGGGTATGCCGAGAGAGACGCGCTTCTCGGCTCCGCGGAACGAC
>OIWT01001539.1_pt1 | contig 27204 bp, 24 predicted proteins | sample 1587701 | NCBI WGS metagenome assembly OIWT01 (sample SAMEA3888904, study PRJEB22519) | human gut metagenome | biome: human gut; feature: human-associated habitat; material: faeces | place: Denmark | collected 2009 | reverse complement strand
TTGTTATTTTACAATCAGCTCGTTTTGTTGCAATTCGATGTTTACATTCTCGAATTGGTTCAGTTCTTTTACGATGTTCTCGATGCTCGAATGACTGTTCCATTCGTAATAGAGGCGGAGGGTCTTGTCCTCGTTATTCTCAAACTTCACTTGTAAATCATAATAAGAAGCAATCTCTGAAATCATCTGCTCGAAAGCCACATTCTCGAAAGTCTTGTGAATGGCTGGCTTTTCTGGTTTCGGATGAGTCAGGGAATCCTTTGCTGCTACCTGCTTTGCGGAATTTGATTTTATGACTTCCGGATGAGTATCCGCGGTTACTTGGGTTGTTTCCTGGCTGCGCTTGATGTAAGTATGGATTGCGGCAAAGGCAATACCCGAAATCAAGACAAAACTGGCGATGGATGCTGCCAGTTTACGCCAGGAAGTTATAGGATGGGATGCGCCTGCTTCCTGAGCAATAGGATGGGATTCTTCTTGAACAATAGGATGAGTTGCTTCTTCCTGAAGTTGATGCTCCTGGCAGAATTTCTCCCATTCCTCATCTATATTAGGAAAAGAGTTACCCAGAGAAGAGTTAGAAGAAAGAGCATCATCAGGCGAATGAGAAATAGAAGCCTGAGTGTTTAAATTCTGCTGAAGGAGGGCAGAATCCACTTCCACCATCGTCTGATAAAGTTTTCGGCATTCCTCATCCTGCAATATTTCACGAATCTCCTCATCAGAATACTTCTCCTGATGGTCGATGATATCCAGTATTTTTTCAAACTTGTCCATAATAAATCTGCTAAGGGTTAAACTTTTGCTTTAATTTTCTGATGCCTTGCGCCAGATGCTTATAAACTGCCACTTCGCTGATGCCCAATTCCGTAGCAATCTCCCGATATTTCAGTTTCTGCCGAAAACGGAGATCGAGTACCTTGCGGGTTTGTGGCGTGAGTTCAGTATCCATATAAGCCAGAATTGTTTCGTATTTGTCGGTTTCCCTGTCTATTTCGGCAATCGTTGCTTCCAGGGGAACTATCGAAGGCGAAGTATCGGCTTTCAGGAGATGATGAACACGGTCTTTCATCTTCTGTCGGCTCAACAGGTTGAGGCATTTATGACGCACACACACCAGAAGATAGCTCCCGGCGTTGGCGGAAGGCAGGGGCGAATCGCTGCCTATTGTCTCGTTATCAAGACCCAGTTGGATCTTTCCGTCGAGCACATCGGCAAAAACTTCGCTCACCACATCCTTGCTGGCTGCATCATCCTTCAGAAGTACCCTGGCCAATTGGTACATCCTCAGATAATGTTGCCGGAAGAGCTGTTCTATCGTTTCTTTGTTTATTTGCATTACTTTATTTCTTTTGCCTATATTACAATCGAATTTTCATTTTCCTAACCCTTAGCAGAATTTTTTTAATGCAAATTTTTAAAACGTCAAAAATACCCTATCGGGCTTGCTCCTTCTTCAGATGCGTGTAAAGCCACAGGAAGGCGGGGATGAGGAAGAGATCTGCCATGACCCAGGCTACCGGGTCGCCGAAGCAGACTCCTGTCCACGCCAGGGCTGGCACTAACCAGAGACTCACGCCGCATCTCGCTATCATCTCCATTACGCCACTCAGCATCGAGAGGTTGCTGTAACCCAAGCCCTGGATGCTGTAACGCAGGATGGTGAGCAAACCCAGACAGGGATAGAAATAGTTGGCGATGCGCATAAACTGGGCGGCATAGGTCACTACCTCTGCCTCGCCCTTGTCCACGAAGAGCATCATCATCTCATCGGCAAAGGGATAGATGAGCAGGAAGGTGATGACGAAATAAACCACCATCATCTTGATGGCTGCCCTGACGCCCTGACCGATTCGCTCCAACTTTCTGGCTCCCAGGTTCTGACCACAATAGGTAGCCATTGCCACTCCGATGTTCTCGAACACGCAGGTGAAGAGGTATTTGATGCGCATAGAGGCGGTGAATGCTGCTACATAAACCGTTCCTAAGGCGTTGTTGGCGCTCTGCAGCATGATGAGACCGATGGCGGTAATGGAGAACTGCAGTCCCATCGGAACGCCGTTGTTCAGCAGTATGCTTACTTTCTTGTTGTCAAACTTCTTTTCCTCGCCCTTCGGAATCAGAATCTGCATCTTCTTTTGGATAAACCTGATACAGAGCAGCACGGAGATGCCCTGCGATAGCCAGGTGGCGATGCCTGCTCCCTCTACGCCTAACCCCATGCCGAGAATGAGAATGGCATCGAGTATAATGTTGATGACGGAGGCGGTGATGAGGAAATAGAATGGCTGCTTTGAGTTGCCTAAGGCACGGATCTGACCGGAGAGGAGGTTGTAGGCGATGGTGAAAGGTATCGCCGCAAACTGCAGCATCAGGAAGATGTAGGCATCGTCGAAGACTTCCTTCGGCGTATTCACCAGGTGCAGTATCTTTCCGCAGAAGATGCAGGAAAGGAAGGTGATGACGACGGCAAACACCACGGCGATGCGGATGCTGTTGCTGACGTAAGTCCGCATCTTGGGGTAATCTTTGGCTCCGAATGCCTGGGCGACTGGGATGGCGAAACCGGCACAGGAGCCGTTGCAGAAGCCCATGATGAGGAACATGATGGAGCTGGATGCGCCTACTGCCGCAAGTGCTCCCACGCCTATCCATCTTCCCACGATGGCGGCGTCGATGATGAGGTACATCTGCTGAAGGATGTAACCCAGGATGAGTGGTATTGCAAATTGGATGATGGCTCGCAGGGGCGAGCCTACCGTCATGTCGTTTACCGACTTTGAATTTGGGGTTTTGACCATTGATTTTTATGATTAGTTTTTGTTGTTATCCTATTCGAAAAGTTATTTTTTTTCAGGAGTTAAAGGAGTTAAGGAGTTATCGCTCCTTTCGGTCGCTGAGGAGTTAAGACAACAGCCTTGAGGGAATGGTTAATTTCAAGTCCACAAAAGCATTTGTCTTAACTCCTTAACTCCTTTAACTCCTTCTTGATTTCTGCCATTTTGTTGCGGCGTTCGATGGAGAAGGTGTCGCCGTGGGTTTCCACGTAGTCGAAGAGCATGAAGGCCTTGCCGAGGAGTTCGTCCCTTGTGGGCTGCCCCACGGTGTCGGCCTCGTGATAATAGAGTTCGGCGAGCATGTTCATCTTGGAGAGCCGCTTCTCCTCATCGGCGATGCCTGCCATGGCTTTCATCACGTCGTCGATGGTGGCGACGCTGTAGAAGGCATAAGGACCTACGTATTGATTGTAGAGTTCCCTGATCTTCTCGCGTCTCACCTCTACCTCTTTCTTTTCGAGCATTCTCTCGAGTGCGGCCATAAACTCTCGTATCAGCCGCTGTATGTAATCTCGTTGTAGCATAGTCTTATCTCTAATCCTCCGAATTATTCTTCTTTGCCTTGCAGTGCCTCCACATACTCCCACAGTTTCTTGTAGAAGGGATGCTTCGTCATGGTGTCTTTGTTGCCCAGGATGATGAGCTTCATGCGGGCACGCGTCATCGCCACGTTCATGCGGCGCAGGTCTTTCAGGAAACCGATCTGTCCCTCGTCATTGGACCGCACCAAGGAGATGAGGATCACGTCACGCTCCTGTCCCTGGAATCCGTCCACCGTGTTGACGCTGATCAGGCGGCGGTAAGGCTTGAAGAACTCATACTTCTTGATGAGCTTCTTGAGGTATTGCACCTGAGCACGATAGGGCGAGATGATTCCTACGTCGATGCGCTCGTCTATTACGCGCTGCTTGCCTATCTTGGTGAAGTATTCCGCCAGGGTGAGGAGAGTAAGCTCCGCCTCCGCCTTGTTGATGCGGCCGAAGCTCTCGCCCACAAACTGCTCTTTGAAGTTCATGTCTACATTCTGCCGGGAAACTGATGCTGAAACCGTATTATGATCCGCCGACGATGAACTGGATGCAGTATCCTCGGAAGCCTCATCCCCCTCGATGGTTATCTGATTCTCCGTGTCTCCTGTGTCAATCCATGTGATGGCGTGGTCGTAGTCCAGGATGCTCCGGTATTTTATCTGTGGCGCACTCTGCACCTTGCCATGGTAGAACCAGTCGCTCGAGAATCGCATGATTTCCTCGTTCATGCGGTATTGTATCTTCAGCAGCGTCACCACCTCGGGTTTGTTCTCGGCGATGCGCTCCATCAGTGTCTTGCCCAGTCCTGCTCTCATGGCGGCGATGCTCTTCACCGTAGGCGGCAACTGACAGTGGTCGCCCGCCAGCACTACTCTGCCGGCTCTTCTCATCGGAATCCAGCAGGCTGCCTCTAAGGCCTGAGCTGCCTCGTCGATGAAGAGTGTGCCAAACTTCATCCCCTCCAAGAGTCTGTGGGACGAGCCTACCAGCGTGCAGGCGATGACTCTTGCCTCGCCCATCAGCTCGGCGTTGATTCTTATCTCTATTTCGGCGGCACGGCTCTTCAGCCTGTCCATCTTCTGGTGGAAGTTCTCGCTTCCCTTCTTGCGGTTCTTGCGCAGTTCGCGGATGGCCTTGCGGATGGCCCACAGCTGCGGATAGTCGGGATGGCTCTCGAAGCGTCGCTCGTAGGTGAAACCGAGCATCTTGTCGTTGACTCGTGTCGGGTTGCCGATGCGCAGCACGTTGATGCCTCTGTCCACGAGTTTCTCTGAGATCCAGTCCACCGCCATGTTGCTCTGGGCGCACACCAGCACCTGACTCTCCCGCATCAGCGTCTCGTTGATGGCTTCCACCAGTGTTGTTGTCTTTCCTGTTCCTGGAGGACCGTGCACGATAGCTACGTCCTTCGCCCACAGCACCTCGTTCACGGCCTGTTCCTGGGTGGGGTTGAGCCAGGGAAATCTCATGGGCTCAAAGCTGTATCGTTCTGCTTTACGGTGCGAGTAGAAGAGGTCGCGCAGATAAGCCAGGCGGTTGTTCTTGGCTTTCATCGTGCGGTCGAGGGCGTCGAACATCATCTTGTAGCTCGTCTCATCGAACGACAGCTGAACGCCCACTGGCACGTCAGCCTGCTGCAGTTCGAGCAGCGGTGCCGAGTCGGGTACGGTAATCACCATTCTGTCGCCGTCCACATAGCTCACGGTGCCTGTGAAGGAGAAGTATTTCAACATCTTCTTTTCTGTCTTCCCGTCAGTCTGCGCGGATTTAGTTTCCCCTGCCTTAAAGAACATGACGGGTCTTCCGAACTCAAAGTTGTGTTCGATGTCCTGGTCTTCGGTACGGAACACCTCTATGGCGTTTTGGTTGAGCGAGTTGTAGAAGCTTTTTCCTATGCGTAGCGGAAACCAGGCATCGCCTCTTTTCACCTTTCGCTGCATTCCCATCTGTTCGGTCTGTTTGCGAAAGGCTTCTTTCTCGGTGTAATACTCTATTTGCAGTAGAGTACGTTGCTGAAGCAGTGCTTGTATTGGTGATGTTTGTTCCATATCGAGTGCAAAAGTACTGCTTTTTTTTGTGAAAGATAAGTATTATCAAGAAAAATCACTTATCTTTGCATCATGAAATCATCTGTTCTTCTCAGCGAACTCAGCATCGGCTACCGCCATCGGGGCGAAACCAAGGTCGTAGCCCGTCATCTCACAGGCTGCCTCTGTGCCGGTGAGCTGACCTGCCTCATTGGTCCCAACGGCGTAGGCAAGTCTACCCTGTTGCGCACTCTTTCGGGCTTTCTCCGCCCCCTGCAGGGCGAGGTGCTGCTCGGTACTGGCAGCCGTCCCGTACCCCTTTCCAGCCTCACACGTGGCGAGCTTTCGCGCCAGATGAGCATCGTGCTCACCGCCAAGCCCGAGACCTCGGGGCTCACCGTAGCCGACCTTGTCGGCATGGGGCGTTCCCCTTATACCGGGTTCTGGGGCCGTCTGAGTCAGGCAGACCGTGCCCTTGTCGCCGAGGCCATGCGTCAGGTCGGCATCAGTCATCTCAGCGACCGCAGGATAAGCACGTTGAGCGATGGCGAGCGACAGAAGACGATGATCGCCAAGGCATTGGCGCAGTCCACACCCATCCTCTTCCTCGACGAGCCCACGGCGTTCTTAGACTATCCCAGCAAGGCAGAGATGCTGCAGCTGCTGCGCAGCCTGGCTCACGATCTTGGCAAGACCATCTTCCTCTCCACCCACGATATAGAAATGGCGCTTCAGCTTTCCGACCGCCTCTGGCTGATGCAGTCTGGCCGTTTCGAGACCGGCTCACCGCACGAGTTGGCTGCCCGAGGCTCGCTCTCGCTGTTCATCGAGCATAACGGCATACACCTTGACAAGGATTCGCTGGCAATAAGGATTGAGGAAGAGTGAGGGGGAAACGGCAGACAACTTCGGTCATGTCAGTATGCGGGTTCCTGTGGGTGAATATGATATGGTGGCTGTAGCCAGCAAGAATGCCGATGTGAAGATGCTGGACTCGGAGGGTACGCTGCCGAAGTGTCTGTCCTGTAAATGTTAAAAGGCTGGCTTTATGGTGAAGCCAGCCTTTTTTAGGTCATTACGCTCATGCGCATAGTCTTGTCATTACGTACAACTATGTGCTTTGCCCATTGTATGGGGCAAACCACTTATCTTACCACGATTTTCTTACCGCCTTTCACATATATACCCTTAGGCAATGTCTGCATATCCTTGCCTATGTTTTTGCCATCCAAGGTATAGATCGTAGGAGATTTTTCATTATACACATCTATTACAATTCCATGGATTGCTGTTGGCGTAAATTCCTTGATATTGGCGAAGCGTCCCCATTCTTCTGAAGCCTTATACTTATCGACGCAACCGACAGGCACATAAAGGATACAAATATCATACAGAGGCGATGTCTCACCATTGTAATAATTGGGAAATATATCCTTTGCCTGTATTGGTTCCTGGCTTTCGCAATAAACGCTCTTAATGGATTCAAAACTTTCACTTGTACCAAAAGCAGACTTTCCTATTTCTTTTACACTCGCAGGAATTATAATCGTTTCCAAACCATCACACAAACACACAAAACAACCATCGCCTATCTTTTCCAATGTTTGTGGTAAAACTATTTTTTTTAATTTTTCGCAAATTGCAAAACAACTCGATTCCAAAATCTTCAGTTTTTCCGGCAACTGAACATTGCTCAGATTAGTACACCATTGGAAACAGCCAACTGGCAGTTTCTCAATAGTTGCAGGAAGAGATATGCTTGTTAAGTTGCTCGCAGAATAAAAACACTGCGTATCCATGTCCGTTATAGAATAAGTAATATCCCCTTCCGTGATTTGAGCTGGAACAACATAATTTTCACCAGAGACAAGATTTTCTTTATCATTTCTATCCAATGCCTTTAATGTTCCCGTTTTGGTTTTCGGATTCAAATCATAGTTAAAGCCATTATCTGGAGCAGTATAATAAACGTGATAGAATTTCTCCCATCCTTCGCTCTCCTTATAACTTTCCTCACTGCCTTCAGGGACCTGTAGTTTGCAATCCCTAAACAACTTCCAGTCTCCATCTAAGTAATCCCAGTAAGAAACAGGCGGAACTATCGCATTACAAACTATCTTTTTCAAAGAGGTACATCCCGAGAAAGATGAATATATATAGTTTACCTTACTTGGAATTGTAATTTCTTCCAGTTTCTCACAACCATTAAAGCACCAAAGCCCCAAACGCTCACAGTTCTCTGGCAAAACGACATTGACCAAGGATGTGCAAAAATTAAAGCATTGCGCCTCCAATTCTGAGAGTTTTTTAGGCAACTTCACGCTCTGCAAAGAACCACAATTGTAAAAACAACATTCCCCAATCTTGGTTACACTTTGAGGAAAAGTGACACCATCCAAACTTATGCATACTGCAAAACAAGAGTCGGAAAGTTCCTCCAACTGCTCGGGCAGCTGAACATCCTTTAAATTTAAGCATCTGTTAAAACAAGCCCATCCTATTTTCTTGACAGTAGGAGGCAATACGATACTCTGCAAGATCTCGTTGTTGAGTTCAGCTTCCCAAGCATATCTTTTATCATTGCCAACAAAACAATGATCACCTAATTCTGTCAATACATATTCTACACCATTGCCATCTTTTACGGTAGATGGCAGGACATAGTTAGTTGCAGTGTAGAGGGACTTGCCATCAGCATCAGTATTACGAACCAAGATAGCTGTCTTTGCTGCCGCATTCAGCTTGTATTTGAAACCTGTCGCCGTGTCTATATAGTCGGTCACAAAGAACTTGCCCCATATAGGATGTTTCTTGTAAGCCGCTTCACATCCTCGTGGCACAACCAATGTATGATGAGCGTAAAACTCAGAGTAAATGGACATGTCGCCCTTTACTTCTGCAGGAGTGGGAGAAAGGCAAGTGATGGTAAGCTGCTGATTATTCTCCATCAAATCAAACAATAATTTTCCAATCTCTGTCACACTTGCCGGGATGGTAATCTGTTCCAAAGAATATGTATACTTAAAACATTGCTCACCAATCTTCTTCAGCCCCTCGTTCAGCTGCAACTTTTTAAGTTCGCGACAACAGATAAAGGCTCCATCCCCAATTTCCTCTATAGTCGCAGGCAAAACTACTTCCTTCAAATTTGTTGCATTATAAAAACAGGAAGCACCCAACTTTGTTACCTTATATCTTACCCCTTCATCCGCTACATAGCTGGGGACAACATACTTCTCTGCAGAATACAAAGACGAATAATCAAAATTAGAACCCGAAGTACCTTGCTGCTCTATCAGTTCAGCCGTATGTTTTTCATCATCCAACTCATACTTCAGTCCATTACTTTCGTCCACATAATAATGTTGAGCTAAGCCTGGCAAGGCGAAAGCAAAAAACAGCACGAATGCTAATACTCTTCGCAAAGGGTTAATTACCCCCCCACAGTGTAAAAGTTCATTCCCATAATCAAAATCTTTAATGGTTAATATTCAGTTAATCTAATTTTAGTCAATAATGAATACGTTGTGTCGACTGCAAAGATACATTATATTTTAGAAGACCACAAGAAAAACAATAAAAAAATCACATTGTTCCCTCAAAAAAAGTCAAATAAGCCACAATGATGGTAGCAAAGCAGGTTCTATGACAGATTATCTGGCTTTTGGACAAACCTAACGATACAAACGAACGCATATTTATACCGCATGTTTATGCAATAATGGTCAAAAACACATTGTCTAACTGGGAAAAATAATCTGCCCAACTGGGAAAATATTTTTTCCTAACTGGGAAATTATTTTTTCGCAGTTAACTATAGCATATTTGTGTATTTTTATGCACAGGTATTTCTTCTGCCATTTTATTTTATAGCTGTTAAGCCTCCGGTGTCATTTAGTCATTAGTCATTTTCGATTTTAAAGAAATGTTACTCAACTTCCGTATATGAGTAAGGTGTTATAAAATAAAAGGAGTCAACATGATTGACTCCTTTTTATGGTTCTTGTCGTGCAGATTATAATTCCCATTCGTAGGTGTCGTAAACCACGCCTCTTCCTCCGAAACCTTCTTTCTGATAGATGAGGCTGGCATTGAGCACCTTTCCTCCTTCTTCATTGGATGTTCCGAAATCGAAATAATCAAAATCCTTATACCTTATTTTAATGAGATCCTGAAACAATGCGTCGAGTGCATGCGACTGCTTTCCTTCTTCTGATGCGGAGATGTACTGCGTGTGGACCACTTTCCTGCTGATGTATAAAACGGTTCCGCCTAACATCTTGCCTGTTTCTGTTCGGGCAACATACAGCTTGATGTTGTCTGGGAAAGATGCTTTCAATCTGAGCATCTCTTGCAGGGTATGAACGGGATGGGCATGATAGGTGTTCTTCAGGTTTTCGGTTAAGATGCTCCAGAAGGTTGCGTAATCCTCGCTTTCTTCTATGTGGATTCCGCTTTCCTGGGCTTTCCTTGCACCCGACTTCCTGATGTTGTACCATTTAGGCGGATGCTTCATGTCGATGACTGCCGCTATGTTCCTGACGCAGATTTGCGCATGGCATTCCTTGAAGAGGGCGTAGAGGTCTTCTTCGGCTGGCTGTTGCTGGTAAATCCAGGGAATAGGTTTGTAGATACATTTTCGGAAACCTGCCTGCTTCAGGTAGGTGTTGATGGCAACGAATACCTGGCAGATGTCTTCTGCTGAGGCATGTTCGGTAGTGAGCAGTCCTGCATAGGTGAGTCCCTGATGAGAAAAGAATGTATCTCCGGCTTCATTGGCGGGAAGCAGAGCATAGAGCTTGCCGTTGCGGAATATCATGAGCGAATGGTCATGAAAGCGGTCGCTGTGATAGTCCATGTAGGAGCGGTTGAGAAGGAAGGTGGCATTGCGTGCCTGTTCTACATGAACATTCCAAACTTCCTTGTCTGCTTCGCTGTATCTCTTTATCTCAAACATGTTTCTTGAATGTTTTGTTCTCTGTAGTTGAGTGGGAAGGACTGTTTTTCGTATTGATGAATCTGAGGTATTCATCGTATTCGCGAATGTAGTCTTCTTCTTCAAACTTGTGGGAGGCAAGTACCAGGCAAAGGGAGCCGGAAGAGAAATCATCCAGTGTCCGCCAGATATTGACATCTACGAACAGGCCTTCCCAAGGATGGTTGAGATGATAGGTCTTCTTTTGCTCTCCGTCATCGAGCGTGACGGAGAAGGAACCGTTGGCTGCAATGATGAATTCCTGACACTCCTTGTGGGCATGGCCCCCACGGCTTTCTCCGCCCGGAACGTCGTAGGTCCAGTAGGCACGGGCAATGGCAAAGGGAATGTTCGTCTCTCCCTCTGCCACTGTCAGGTTGCCTCTTGGGTCGAATATCTTGGGTAATGTGATGATTCTTCCTAATTCTTTCATGTCTTATTTCTTCATGTATGGGTCTGTGCCGAGTACGGTCTTAGCCAGACGTTTAGCCTTGTCGCGCAGGGCATTCAGGTCGTCGCCCTTCTCGCCGTAGCAGAGAACGACTCCCATGCGGCGGCCTACGTGAGCCTCTGGCTTGCCGAAGATGCGGATGCGGGTGTGGTCTTCCTTCAGGGCATCTATGAGGTTGTAGTGCAATGGCTCGGTGCTCTCTTCTGGTGAGAGGATGACGGCTGAACAGCCGATGTGTTCGAGATGGATGCCGGCGATAGGCAAGCCCATGACGGCACGGAAGTGAAGCTCGAACTCGCTCAGGTTGGTGGTGTGACCCAGGGTTACCATACCCGTATCGTGTGGACGTGGACTCAGCTCAGAGAAGATGACTTCGCCCTGCTTGCTCAGGAAGAACTCTACGCCCCAAAGTCCGGCACCGGTAAGGGCCTTGGTGACTTCGGCTGCTATGTGCTGAGCCTTCTTCAGGGCTTCCTCCGGAAGCTGGAAGGGCTGCCAACTCTCACGATAATCGCCGCCTTTCTGTACGTGGCCGATAGGTGGGCAGAAGAGGGTAGGGCCGTCTTTCTGTGTGACGGTGAGGAGCGTGAACTCAGAATCGAAGTCGATGAATTCTTCGATGATTACTTCCTTGACGTCGCCACGGCCTTCCTCCATGGCTTCCTTGTATGCTTCTACCAGCTCGTCGTCGTTGTGAACATAGCTTTGTCCGTGACCGCTGGAACTCATCAGTGGCTTCACTACGCATGGGAAACCGATCTCGTCGGCTGCGTTCTTAAACTCCTCGAAGGTCTTGGCATAGAAATACTTGGCTGTGCGCAGTCCCAGTTCCTTGGCTGCCAGGTCGCGGATGGCACGGCGGTTCATGGTGTAGTTGACGGCGCGTGCTGAAGGCACAACCTGAATGCCCTCTTTCTCGAAGTCGAAGAGTCGCTCGGTGCGGATGGCTTCAATCTCGGGCACGATGATGTCTGGACGATGTTTCTCTACCACTGCGGTCAATGCGTCGCCATCGAGCATCGAGAACACTTCTCGCTCGTCGGCTACTTGCATGGCTGGTGCATTGTCATACTTGTCGCAAGCGATGACGTATTGTCCTGCGCGCTTTGCGGCGATGGTAAACTCTTTGCCCAGTTCGCCTGAGCCCAAAAGCAAAATCTTCTTCATTTATATTATATGTTATTGAACTTTAGCAAGTTCAGAAGTTATAGAAGTTAAAGAAGTTATCACTCCCTACGGTCGTTAGAAGTTAAAGCCAACAGCCTTTTGGGCTGAATCCTTAGCTGTAAAGCATATGGCTTTAACTTCTCTAACTTCTTTAAATTCTTTAACTTCCTCATTTGCGAAGTTAATTATAAATTAAATTTCTTTCTGATAAATTCTGCGATAAACTTCTCTGTCTCTTCTATTCCTAAATGGCTGCTGTTGATGCAGAGGTCGTAGCTTTCGCTGTGCCCCCACTTCTTGCCTGTATAGTAATCGTAGTAGGAGGCGCGCTGCTCCTCGTGGCTCTCGATGAACTTGCGGGCGGCGGCTCTGTCGATGTTCTTTCGCTTGCACACGGCCTTGATGCGGTCGTCGATGTTGGCGGTGATGAAGATGTTGATCACGTTCTTGTAATCGCGCAGCACATAGTCGGCAGTACGGCCTACGAAAACGCAGTTGCCCTCGTCGGCTGCCTTCTTGATGGCATCGCTCTGAAACTTGTACAGTCCTTCCTGCGAGAAGTCGTTGTGATAGAAATTGTTGTCGCTCAGGAAAGGCAGATGGGTGTGGAAGAGAGACTTGAAGAATCCCTTCTGCTCATCGTTCTGCTCGAAGAATTTCTCGGAGAATCCGCTCTCCTTGGCTGCCAGGTTGAGCAGCTCACGGTCGTAGCACTTGCAACCGAAATCCTTTGCCAACTTCTCTGCGATGATGTGTCCGCCACTGCCTATCTGTCGGCCCACGTTTATAATTATCTTAGTCATAAGGTATTATTTTTTTGTAGTATTTATTGAACTTTGGCAAGTTCAGGAGTTCTCCTTTAACTTCTCGTTCTCCTTGTGCATTCTCTTCAGCTTGTTCATGTATCTCATCATCACGACGCCGGCAATGACTGCAGCTGAGAAATCGGAGATAGGCATACTGTACCATACACCGTCGATATCCCATATTATCGGCAGAAATGCCAGGAGCGGCAGGAGGATGAGCAACTGTCTCGACAGGGAGAGGAAGATGCTGATCTTTACCTTTCCGATGCACTGGAAGAAATTGGTGATGACCATCTGAAATCCGATGATCGGGAAGCAGACCATCACCACTCTGATGGCCTTGATGCCCAAGTCTATCAGCGTCTTGTCTGTAGTAAACAGTCGTGCGCAATAATAGGGGAGGAACATGGCTATCAGCCAGCCCGTCACCATGATGGCTGTGGCTGCAAGGATGCTGAGGTTCAGCACGCGCATCAGTCGGTCTATCTTCTGCGCGCCATAGTTGTAGCCGGCTATTGGCTGCATGCCCTGGTTGACGCCGAACACGAACATCACAAACACCATCGCGATGCCATTGGCTATTCCGTAGGCTCCCACCGACAGGTCGCCTCCGAAGCGTACCAGCTGGTTGTTGATGAAGATGACGATGATGCAGGCGCACACGTTCATCAGGAAGGGCGAGATGCCTATGGCGAGAATGTTGTCTACGAGTTTGCGCTTCAGTTTGTAGATGCCTTTCTTGAAGTGGAGCAGCTCGCTCTTGTTGCTGAAGAGTTTGAATTGCCAGCACAGCGCCATCAGCTGCGACAGGATGGTGGCAATGGCGGCTCCCTGTATTCCCCATTTGAAGACGATGATGAAGAGTGCGTCCAGTATCACGTTCATCACCACCGTGAAGATGGTGGCATACATGGCTTGCCGTGGCTTGCTTGCTGCCCTGAGCAGGGCATTCATGCCAAAGTACATGTGGCTCACCACGTTGCCCAACAGGATGATGACCATATACTCGTGAGCATAGATCAGCGTCTGGTCGCTGGCTCCGAAGAACCGAAGGATGGGGTCGAGGAAGAGCAGACAGATGATACTCAGTCCGATACCGATGATGAGATTAAGCGATATCGTGTTGCCTAATATGTTCTGGGCTGTGGCGTAGTCTTTCTGGCCCAGTTTTACACTGATGGCTGTTGAGGCTCCCACGCCAACACCGGCTCCAAAGGCTGCCGTGAGGTTCATAAAGGGGAAGGTGATGGCAAGACCGGAGATGGCCATGGCTCCTACTCCCTGACCGATAAACACGCGGTCTACGATGTTGTAGAGCGAGGCTGCTGTCATCGCTATCATGGCGGGAAGGGCATATTGTATAAGCAATTTACCCACAGGCTTGGTGCCTAATTCTAATGTCGCTTGCTTATTTTCCATGTTGCAAAATTACAAAAAAATATTGATACCTTGTCCGTTCTGTCCGAAAAAGTTGCCTCGATGATGACAAATGGACAAAAATATGACTTTTCGTTTGGTTATGTCGCAAGAAAAACTTACTTTTGCATCTTGTGACTAAATCCTTTTTTCGAAGCAAATGAAACAAGCTGTACTTATATTCCTGCTGGTGGCATGGGGCATTCTGGCTCCTGCCCGCATAGCTGACACCAACCTGGTGTCTTTCCCCGGTGGCAAGTGCTTGATGTACCGCATCTATCTGCAGGACAAAGACCTCGAACATAACCCCTTCTCGATCGACAGACCTGAGGAGTTTCTCTCTTCACGCTCAATCGAAAGACGCAAGCGACAGAAGCTGGCAGTCGACCTTACCGACCTGCCTGTGGCTCCTGCCTATGTGAAGGCTGTGAGCCAAGCCGGGGTTGAGATAGTGGGGAGGAGCAAGTGGAACAACACCCTGCTGGTGCGTGTTCATAAGGAGAAGCAGCTCAGGCGACTGCAGGAACTGCCCTTTATTACGCGCAAGGTGAAGGTCTTTGCCTCGCCCGACTCGGTGAGTCAGCGCAAACGTACCTCCTTCCGTAAGGAACTGAGTCCCTGGGAGAGCTATAGCGAGGCTTATGGCTCGGTCGATGCGCAGATTTCATCTTTGGGTGGCAAGCGACTGCACGACAGTGGGTTTCGTGGCAAGGGCATGATGATAGCCGTCTTCGATGGGGGCTTTATGAATGTCGACAAGATTCCGGCTTTTCATGGCATCCGGCTGGCTGGACTGAAGGATTTTGTGGTTCCTCCCTCTGATAATATCTTCTCAGAGATGGAGCACGGCACGATGGTGCTTTCTGTCATGGCTGCCAATGTGCCGAATTATTATGTAGGTGTGGCTCCCGAGGCCTCCTATCTCTTGGTGCGCTGCGAGGACGAGCGTACGGAGAGTCTTGCCGAGGAAGACTACTGGGCCGAGGCTGCCGAATATGCCGACAGTGTGGGGGTAGACGTCATCAATTCTTCTTTGGGATATCATGATTTCGATGATGCCTCTACGAGTCATCGTTATGCCGAGCAGGATGGACAGACAGCGCTCATCTCGCATACTGCCTCTATGTTGGCAGACAAAGGTATTGTCTGCGTCAATTCGGCTGGCAATGATGGTATGGGAACCTGGAAACGCATCAACTTTCCTGCCGATGCCAAGGATATTATCACGGTGGGCAGTGTCAATCCGCAAGGTGTCAATGCTCCCTTCAGTGCTGTCGGTCCTACTGCCGACGGACGCATCAAGCCCGATGTGATGGCGATGGGAAGTCCTACCTCTGTCATAACAGGACGTGGAAGCATTATCAACGACAATGGCACGTCTTTCTCCTCGCCCCTCGTGGCTGGCATGGTGGCTTGCCTGTGGCAGGCTTTCCCGCACAAGTCTGCCCGACAGATCATCAAACTCGTCAGGTTGGCTGGCAATAATCAGCAGCATCCCGATAATATCTATGGATATGGTGTGCCGGACTTCTGGAAAGCTTACCTGACAGGGAAAGCGATTAAGTAGGCATGGAGATAAAAATATAAGAGTATGAAGCAAAGATTATCTCTCTATGAATTGAACTCGATGGTTCGTGATGTACTTTCGATGACTCTGCCCGACAGTTATTGGGTAGAGGCGGAACTGTCGGAGGTGCGCGAGGGGTATGGAGGTCATTGCTACATGGAACTGATAGAGAAGGAAGAACGCTCCAATACACCCATAGCCAAGGCTCATGCTGCCTGCTGGCGTAACCGCTGGATAAGCATACGCCCGCAGTTTGAGCAAGTTACAGGACAAAGACTTCATGCCGGAATGAAGGTCCTTCTCAAGGTGCATGCCCAGTTCCACGAGAACTATGGCTTCTCATGGATCGTCGACGACATAGACCCCAACTATACGATGGGAGATATGGCTCGCAAGCGACAGGAAATCATCCGGACGCTGAAAGAAGAAGGTGTCTTCGATTTGCAGAAGGAACTGGCTCTCCCGATGTTCTGCCAGCGCATTGCGGTAGTGTCGAGTGCCACGGCTGCCGGTTATGGCGATTTCTGCAATCAACTTGCCGGCAACGATTATGGCTTGCAGTTCAAGACGGGCCTTTTTGCTGCCACTATGCAGGGCGAGGGCGTAGAGCAAAGTGTCATCGCTGCCCTCAACCGTATTGATGCCGAATATGAGGATTGGGATTGTGTGGTCATCATCCGTGGCGGTGGTGCTACCAGCGATCTCTCTGGGTTCGACACCCTGGCATTGGCAGAGAATGTGGCCAACTTCCCCTTGCCGATAATCACAGGCATAGGACATGAGCGAGACGAGAGTGTTCTCGACATGATCTCCTTCCAGAAGGTGAAGACGCCGACGGCTGCTGCCGCCTTTCTGGTTCAGCACCTCACGGATGTGTATGTCAGGGTGATGGAGGCGCAGGAAACGATTGTGCAAAACGTGAAGCACCGCTTGCAAGTGGAGAAGATGCGGCTTGACCGTCTGAACAAAAGTATTCCTGTGCAGTTCTCTTTGGTGAAGACCCGCCAGGGAGCATATATCGACCGCCTGATGAATCGTCTTTCGCAGCAAGTGCTGTCTAAGGTGGCTGATGCGCAACGCAAGTTGGAGATTATCTCGCAGAATGTGCAGCCTGTCCTCGAAAGGAGGATGATGAGTGAGAGTCATCGCCTGCAGATGCTGGAACAGCGCATCAGGTCGCAGGACCCGGAACTGCTCTTGAAGCGCGGATACAGTATCACGCTGAAGAACGGCAAGAGTGTTCGCTCGGCTTCGCTGTTGACATCTGGTGACGTTATCGTTACGAGATTCGCCGAAGGCACCGTCAAGTCGAAAGTGGAATAGTAACATTAAAACATACAAACGATGGAAAACAATGAAATGAAATACGAAAAAGCGGTCAGCGAACTGGAGGAGATCGTGGACAAGATGGAGCGCGATGAGTTGGACATCGACCAACTGTCCGAACAACTGAAGCGTGCCAAGGTTTTGGTGAAACTCTGCAAGGATAAACTCACTAAGACGGACGAGGAAATCAAAAAGTTGCTGAGTGAAGAATAGGGGGAAGTTAAAGGAGTTAAGGAGTTAAAGGAGTTAAGACAAATGCTTTGAAGGGCAATGTTTAATTTCAAGTCCACAAAAGCTGTTGTCTTAACTCCTCAGCGACCGAAGGGAGCGATAACTCCTTAACTTCTTAACTCCTCAAAAAGATAACTCCTTGACATGCGAAACTTCAATAAGCTGACTATTTTACTAAATATTAGACAAAAAAGTTGCAGATTAACGGATTATTTTGTACTTTTGCAGCTAAATATAAGTAGAACATTAAAAAAGTAAATGTTATGAAAGACTTGGATTGGTCTAATCTGTCGTTTGGCTATCGCCAGACCGATTACAATGTTCGCTGCTACTATCGCAACGGAAAATGGGGCGAAATAGAAGTTTGCTCTGATGAGTATCTCAAACTGCACATGGCTGCTACCTGCCTTCACTATGGACAGGAAGCATTCGAAGGCCTGAAGGCTTATCGCTGTCCTGACGGCAAGGTGCGCGTATTCCGTATGGATGAGAATGCTGCTCGCTTGCAGAGTACATGCCGTGGCATTATGATGCCTGAAGTACCTACTGAGATGTTTGAGGAAATGGTAAAGAAGGTGGTTCGACTCAATCAGGAGTGGATTCCTACCTATGAGAGTGGTGCTACACTCTATATCCGTCCGCTCCTCATCGGTACCAGCGCACAGGTGGGTGTTCATCCTGCCACAGAGTATTGCTTCCTCATTTTTGTCACTCCTGTAGGTCCTTACTTCAAGGGTGGTTTCTCTACCAACCCTTACGTCATCATTCGTGATTTCGACCGCTCTGCTCCTCTCGGAACAGGTATATATAAGGTGGGTGGCAACTATGCTGCTTCTCTCAGAGCCAACAATATTGCTCACGAGAAGGGCTATGCATGCGAGTTCTATCTCGATGCCAAGGAGAAGAAGTACATGGACGAGTGTGGTGCTGCCAACTTCTTTGGTATCAAGAACAATACCTACGTGACACCTAAGAGTACATCTATCCTCCCATCTATCACCAACAAGAGCTTGATGCAGTTGGCTGAAGACCTCGGTATGAAGGTGGAGCGCAGACAGATTCCTGAGGACGAGCTCGATACATTCGAGGAGGCTGGTGCCTGCGGAACTGCTGCGGTAATCAGTCCTATCAGCTATATCGACGACCTCGATACTGGCAAGCGCTATAACTTTGGCGATAAACCTGGTCCTATCTCCAAGCACCTGTACGACACCCTCCGTGGTATTCAGTATGGCACCATAGAGGACAAGCATGGCTGGACCACAGTTGTTATCGAATAACATTCCGAAAGTTCAAAAGTTAAGGGCACTCATGTCAGATAAGTCTGGCAAGAGTGCCCTTTTTTCATAAAAAATCTGTAACTTTGCACGCAAAAACAACAAAGACAGATACATGAGCAAAGGAAAATTAGCAAAGTTTGCAGACATGGAGGCATTCGAGAATGTCTTCCAGTACCCTTATAGTGTGGTAGACGACGTGCCTTTCGAGATGAAGGGCAAATGGCGTGAGATGTATTTCCACAACGACAATCCCATCGTTCTCGAGTTGGGATGTGGTAAGGGCGAATATACCGTAGAACTTGCCAAACTCTATCCCGAGATGAACTTCATCGGAGTAGACATCAAGGGCGCCCGTATGTGGACGGGAGCCAAGAAAGCCATTGAGGAAGGACAGAAGAACGTGGCTTTCCTGCGTACCAACATTGAGATCATCGACCGCTTCTTCGTCCAGGACGAGGTGCAGGAGATATGGCTTACCTTCAGCGATCCACAGATGAAGAATCCTCGCAAGCGCCTTACCTCCACTTATTTCATGAACCGTTATCGCCACTTCCTCGTGGATGGCGGCATCATCCATCTCAAGACCGATTCCAATTTCCTCTTCACCTATACCACCTATATGGTGCAGGAGAATCATCTGCCTGTGCTCTTCCGTACCGAAGACCTCTATCATCATGAGGGCATCGACGACGTGACACGCAAGATTCTCTCCATCCAGACTTACTATGAGAGTATGTGGATAGAGCGCGGACTCAACATCAAGTACATGAAGTTTGAGTTGCCACGTCAGGGCGAGCTGGTGGAGTCCGACAAGGAGATTCCTCTCGACGACTATCGCAGCTATCGTCGTGACAAGCGCACACCCAAGGAAACAGGCAAATAGCCTTCTCCTCTTCTTCTCTTTCTGATAAAATTCTTACTCAACTTGAGCCCCTTATAAACGAAATGACCATGACCGGAGAGCAATCTCGGTCATGGTCATTTGCAGTTTGTAGGAGTGGCTTGTCACCACTCGTTGTGTTGTCAGAACGCTATTTTCTGTCCCTTGTTGGTGATGTAGACGCGTCCCTTCTGTGGGGTTTGAATCTTTCTTCCTTCAAGGTCGTAGAACTCAGTGTTCTCGTTCTCATCCTCTATGGTGACACCATGGATTCCTGAAGCCTCTGTTACGGTGATCTTGATGAAGGCACTCAGGTTGCTTCCGTCCTTTGTCGTAGCCGTAATCTTGACTGTACCAGTGCTGATGGCTTTCAGAATGCCATTCTCGTCTATGGTTGCCACGTCGGTATTCTCACTCTTCCAGGTCACTTCGCTCATGGTGGTGTTCTTAGGAGTGAGTACAGCATTCAGCAGCAGATAGTCGCCCACGGCAACCGTCTTCTTTGATGCACGCACGTCGATGTCGCTTGCCAGGATATTCACATCGCATGGTATGGTGATCTCACTGCTCAGGTTAGAACCATCCAGTGTCACGACTCTTACCACGACATCACCCTTGCCACCCTTGGCTGTCAGCAATCCGCTCTGGCTGATGGAAGCATATTCGCCTCCGCTGACGATACTCCAGCTTACCTTGTTGAATGTGACGTAAGTAGGCAAAATCGTAGCTACCATGTGGAGCTGTTGTTGGCTGTTGCTCAGCTTGGCAATGCTTTCCACTGTTCCTGCATAGAGGGTTGTTGCCTGTGTGGTAGGCATGGCTTCCTCTGACGAGATGACATTTGAGGAAACATCTTCTGATGCCGCCACTCTGCCCATACCCTTGGCTCCTGCCGAGGTGTTGGTCTCAAACTTCACGGCATAGTAGGAAACGCCTGCCGGTGCATCATAGTCGGTAAAGTTCTGTTGGCTGCCCGAAATGGTGGCAATGGCCTTCAGGTTCTTCTCCGACGAGCCTCTCATGATGATGTAGCTCGTCACCTCCAAGCCCTCGTAGGCATTCCACATCAGGTTGTTGCCCTTCTTGTCGGCAGTCTTGTTGATCATGACATGCAGTGGGTTGTGAGCAGCAGAGTAGTCGCTGTGCTGCATCTCGTTCTCTGCGATGAGGCGTATGCGATAACGCTGAGGCTGAACTCGGTTGTCGCTGGTCAAGTCTACATAGGTGGCATTTCCTACAGGCACGATGTCGAGCACCTCAAACTGGTTCAGACGATTGGTCTCTCGGCTCACTTCCACCTTGCTTACCATGCTTGGCACGTCGGTGCTCCAGTTTACCTGATAGTACTTACCGTTCGACTCCACGCTCTTGATCTCGGCTGCAGGCATGGTCTCGTCTATAACCATAGTCTTGAACTGTTCTGAAAGAGTGAGGTCCTTTTCTATCTTGACGTATGGCTGTAGGGATTGTTCGCCCACCTCCTTGAATACGATGGTGGCGATGGTGTCGCCCTTCTCGAAGGTGGCCTTGTAAGCCTCGCTCTCCTTGAAACCGAAGTCATCATATTTTCCTGTCTGGAAGCTCTTTGGCACCCTGACAGTCAATGGAGTGTTGAGCATCACTCGCTCTGGCAAGTTGATAGTCAAATCGGGTAAAAGCTTGACGTTCACCAGTTTGGTTATCACGTCGTTGCCATCCTTGAAGGTGATAGTCTTCACGCCTGGGGTGTTCCACTTGAGGCTGAAGATGCCTCCGTCGCGGTGCTGTAAGACGGTGCCGCCTTCTCCTGGGTCGATAGTGAAGGCATTGCCTGAGACGTTGGTGCACTTGCCATAATAAGCCAATCCTGTATAATGCTCATTATCGTCTATCATGATCATCTTCTCTGCATTGTAGGTCACCTCCACAGGCTTGGTCATAGCTGAGTGCTCACCCATGAGGTCAATGGCTTGTACCTGCAACTCGTAGGTCGTTCCGTTCACCAAGGCTGTCTTAGGCACGATGAGCTGTGTTGCCTTGCGATAGTAAAGGCCCGAACAAATAGCAGCCTCGTCGCTCAGTCCGTTCATCGGAGAGAGCACAAAAGCATTCTCGCCAGTCTTGCCTTTTATCTTCAGGCTCACGTTATAGCGCATCTGCATCCATGGAGTGTGGTCGTCTGTGGCATCGTCCCACTTCAGCAACAAGCCCTCTGGAACAGATGTTGCTGTCACATGAGCAGGAACAGAAGGTGCCTCGTTCTTGATGCTCGACTTGTAACCGTTAGGATAAGCGCCTGGGGTAAGAGGCTGCCAGTGGTATTCGTCAGTATCTATGTCAAATCCCGAATCTGTAATCGTGTATTGGAAGTCTTTGTCCATGAGCATTAGGTAGCCCTTATTGCTGTAGCTAATAAACAAGTCAAGAAAACCATTGTTGTCGAGGTCTACAATATTTACATTTGGGTGGTCGTACCAACCGGCCTTACAGTATGGGAGTGGAACAACTACGGTTTGTGTGCATGGCCAATCATCCATAGGCGTTCCTTTGATAATAACAAGATTATAATACTTTTGGTTTTTTGGCTGATCGAAGAAATACCCATCTGCATATCCATCATTGTTGAAATCCGCAAATCCATACATTCTGACTTCATTGTTGCTTTTATAGAAAACTTTACCTTCTTCATCATAACTGTTATTCTCAGCAGGATTCTTAAGATACACTTTGGTGTTTCTCCATAAATCAACACTTCCGTCTCTGTTAAAGTCATATATGCCACCTCCTTTCTCAGAACTTATAAAGGTATGGTCGTCACCTTGATTTGTTATGAGAGTACCACCATAACCAATTTTAGATATTGTGTTAAACCCTATATGCCCATCATTATTTAAGTCTACAGAATTGTAGTTAGCGTGAGGTCGATCATTATAACCGTTGTCTGAAAAAGTATTTACTTTTTCAAGCCATTCGAAACTATAGTCTTGTTCGCCACTATTCATGAGCATATCATAGTCCGACAAGAAATCGAGGTAACCATCATGATTGGCGTCTATTGGAACAGGACTTTCAAACCCTTTCAAGTTCCAGGCTTTCCTTATTTGAACATATTTGCCATCTTTATATTCATAGAAACTACTTTTTTGTGTTTTATTATCATATATTTGGATTTCAGCATAGCCATTTTGGTTGAGGTCAAAGAAATCTTTACCATAGGGTGAGAAATAAAAAGCACCATTTTGGGGATCTTCGTAAGGCAACAACTTAATGTATTTAGTTGTTGCTTTATACTCCTTCCCATTTGATGTCATGCTTAAATTAATAGCTTGTGTTCCTGCTCTGTTAAATACGGCATTGATGATACTGCCATTCTCGTTTTGCGAGATAATGGTTCCATTGCTAAGTTCCCAATTATATTTGGCTGTAGCAATTGGGTTTTGTACAGTCAAAGTAATTTTGTCCGATGTGCAGAAATGATCTGAAACATTGGTGATGATAGGTGCAGAAAGCTTATGCTCATACACAAGCTCATCACTCCAAGGACCACCAAGTCCACCTGCATCTATTGCTTGGATGGCAATGTAGTATTTGCCTTCTGATAAACAATTAGCATTCAATAGGTATTTGAGATTATGTCCCATATTGCCTACTTCCAAGCTACGTCGTGTTCCGTCTGCATTAGATTTTCCTAAGAAGATGTCCCCCTTTCCACTTTCACTTCCAATGCGGAGCTCATAGGTTAAGTCGCAAGAAGATGTCTCTGCATCCTTGCCTGGAGCCCACGACACATTCAGTTTGCCAGCATCAGCATAAAGGACAGCTGTAGGCTTTTCCATTTTAGCAGGGCGAGTGTTTTGTTTGCTGTTTGGAATCGTGCCTACAGTCTTATAACCAGAAATCAATTCGGTAAAGCCATCGTTGTTAATATCTCCGATAGCTGTAAAAGTTCCTGTGGAAAGTGCAGATTCTGTTATCGTCCAATTTTTGTTGCATTTGAAGAGTAAGTTATAATAGACAACTTCGTAGAGTCCGTCTCCGTCATAATCACCACAACAGAAAATACTGTTTTCATCACAAGAGAGGTCTATGCTGTAGTCTTTTGACTTAAAGACGCCATTGCCATCATTTCGATAAAACTGGAAAATGAGATAATCGCTGCCAGGAATTAAAAGGAGAATATCTGTATCGCCATCTTTGTCGAAATCGTAAAAGAAGGCATTATTGAACTTTGTGCCACTTAGTAATGTCTTCTTCTCAAGTTGTGTGCTACCAGTCTTGTTCAGGTATAGATCTATTTGGTTTTTCTTGAATCTCACATAATCTAATAGCCCATTTCCTGTAAGGTCTGCCAAATAGAGACTCCCTGGATTAGTACCAATTAAAAGGGTGTTATTACCCAAATTGAAATAAGAATAAGTGCCATCCATAAGGTCTTCAAAACCATCGCCATTAAAGTCTAATACAGAAGTCCTTCCATTGTTAGCTATAGAACGTGCTGATTTTGTGTCAAGGGAATGTTGCTTGGCTTCGCTTGTTTCAATAGCATTTGATTCATCCCAATCTGTCCATCCAGGAAAAGGTTTTGCTTCAACAAACATACCACTACCAGGTGCACCGATAGTCGTGCCCATGCTACCGCTTGAGTTCGGTGTATAGTTGTCTAAAGCCATGGATCTAATGGTTGTTGTATCAGTTGTAATATACATCTTGCCCTTAACGAATGTTCCATCATTTTGCAAATGATATGTCCTTAAGTTTTGGCCATGTTGTCCAAAAAAGTCATCACCGGGCATCTCTATTAGCTCTTTGCGTCCATCACCATCAATATCAGCAAGTTTTAAATCATTCCAATTGTCATCTAATACAAATCTGGCCGTTTTATAGTCCCAAACTTTAGGTCCTGCAGTAACTAATAACGGGCGTCCATCTTTGTCGAATAGCCCCATGGTATAAGTCCCACAGTTAATACTATACAATTTTTTTCCGTCAATGGAATAGATGCCATCAGGAGCAAAGTATTTTAGTGTCCCGTCACCATTAATATCGTAATAAAACTGATGGCAAAGTTTAGACCTGTCATTATCCGCCCAACCTATTCCTTGCCACAGCCCAAGAAGACAGACGAGCATAAGCGTCCTATGCCAGGCACGTGCTTTAAAGTAAAATAATTGTTTCATTTCCTACGAATAATAAAAAAGGCGTGCAACCGTTCGTGGCTTGTTAAACTTCAGGTTACCGCCAAGTGACCTCGTACACCAACAAGCACAGAACGGCTCACGCCAAAGAGGCATGAACCTTCTATCTGCTTGTTCTCGGGTGTACGAAAATTGGCGGTATTCGAAGTTTGAGAACAAGAGCTAAAAGCTCAAAATCTTAATATCTTAATTTTCCTATAGAACGGTGACGCTTCGGTTAGAATTCTTGTTATCTGTATCCCAGAATGCTTAAAGTGCATGAAATGTATTCTGACATGTACTTTGCAAGATGCGTGGGATAGGGTAGCAAACCCGATGTTGCGTCGTAATTCTTGATGTCTGTTTCTTAATCTAATTTTGGTTTATACTTAGACTTGGCTCCTTGATGAACTCATGGTGCCCGAGCCCCTTATCGTTGCAAATTTATGAAAAATATTCTGTTCTTCCTAATTTTTTCGTAAAAAGATGTCTGTTTTTTCTAAAATTAGTAAGAATAGCGGGGCTGTGCTTCCTGCATCAGCAAGAAATCAATGCAGAAAGAGGTTTGGTTTGATGCTCTGCAAAGGAAAGAAGGATGGCAATAGCAATGGTCGTATGAATGAATTTCTCCCATCGAAGAACGTTTCATGGTACAAAGTTTGGTGATTACGTGGAAAAAACGTAAATTTGCGGCAGAAAACCATTCTTTTTATTACGGAGGAACGTGTATGGATAAAATAAGATATATAAATATGTGTATTGTTGAATTCGGACGAAAGTTCGGAATGCCAGCAAACATGTCTTTCAATTACTTGAAGGAGCATAAGGCTTTGGCATTTCTTGATGAAGTTTATGCTGCCGAACACACCCTTTCATTGGAAGATGCTTTAGAAGATATACAAACCATTAGCAGAAGATATGGAGGAACCATCTGATGAAACTGTACCATGGAACTAACATTGATTTCTTCGAAATAGATTTCAAAAAATGTAAACCTAACAAGGACTTTGGATGTGGATTCTATCTGACTGATATTAAGCAACAAGCAGTAGATATGGCAATCAGGCGCGCAAAATTCGAAGACAAAGGCTCTCCTGTAGTACAAGAATATGAATTTGACGAAAGTCTTCTCACGTCAGAAGAGTTGAGGGTTAAAATCTTTGACGGAATATCCAACGACTGGGCACAATTTATTGTTGCTAATAGAAATGCAAAAGGCAAGAGAATACACAATTACGATGTTGTGGTTGGTCCTATTGCTGACGATGGAGTTGTTTTTCAAATCAATTTGTTTATGATGCATTTCATAACCATCGAAGAACTTGTAAAACGATTGGAGTTTAAGAAGTTAAACAGCCAATATTTTTTTGGAACAGAACTGGCAATTTCAAAACTGAAAAGATTATGAAGCAATATAATAATGAAATAGAGTTTATTATAAATTGTGATGTAGAGAAGATTGTTTCCCTTCTGCAAGAAGACTATGGTATGACTATCCTTGATGCTTTCGATACCATTTATAATTCCAGAATCTACAAAAAACTCATAGATACAGAAACAGGGTTGTATATTCAAAGTCCTCTCTATATTTACGAATACCTGAAAGAAGAAATAGGTGAGCCCAAAATGGCTCTTACCACCACAACCTAACGAGCGGATGCAGTATATAATATAATGTACGCGTGCGAAGCCGAAGATGCCGAACAGGGTGCTTCTCGTTATTTTATTCCCACAGATTTCACAGATTGATACAGATTTGTTTCTTGCCTTAAAGTACTTTGTGCCATTACGTGAAATCTGTGGGCATTTTTTTGTGTGCCGGATGTGAACAGATAACGTTCCCTCGCTTTATTCTTTATCTGTCCAGATCTTGTGGCTTCCTCTGCCGGTGTAATCGAAGGGAGCATCGGGACCTGTGGTCAACTTCTTGAGTTCCAGCGAGGCTGTGGTGCGGCTTAGGTTGTTGATGTCGGCGTAATCCTGCAGGGTGAAGAAGACATGTTCCTTGATCCAATCCTTGCCTCGTTGGATACGCTCTTCGAGGGTGTATTTCTTCTTGTAGAGTCGGGTCACACCTCCTGGCTCTCGCTCTAAGTCTATTTCTTGGTTGACGTATTTCACCAGTTCGGAGTCAGACTTGAAGTTCACGTCTTTCACCGTCACCTTGCGATAGAGCATCTTGTCGTCATCGCTCGTTAGCTCCTTTGACTTCTCGTCGTCGAAGTCTAATGACAGCGAGAAGGTGCCGAGGCCATCCAACTTTACGGTGTAGCCCATGGATAGCATCTCGCCCAAGTAGTCTGCGATGTCGGTCAGCACAGCCGTGGTGACGCTTGGTGAAATGGCACGGTTGCGGAAGTGCATCTTTTCTATGAACTCCTTAGTGTTCAACTGGCGGTTGACAACCAACTTGGGATAGACTCTCTTCTTGCCTTTGTTCTGCATGTCGGGCATCTCTTGCAATTTATATATAGCCATAGTATAAAAAGTTTTTAGTTCTCTATCAGGGCGGACGCATCAAAATGCGTTCGCCTCCAAAAGTTTTGACAGGTAATTTT
>OIWT01001536.1_pt1 | contig 27223 bp, 20 predicted proteins | sample 1587701 | NCBI WGS metagenome assembly OIWT01 (sample SAMEA3888904, study PRJEB22519) | human gut metagenome | biome: human gut; feature: human-associated habitat; material: faeces | place: Denmark | collected 2009 | reverse complement strand
GCGGGGGCGTGCATCCGCGTGCGGCAGCTGCGGGTCCAGTATGCCGGCGCGTCGGAGGCGGCGTTGGCGGTGGCGGCGCTGGACGTCGCGCCGGGCGAGCGGGTGGCGCTCGTGGGGCCGAACGGCAGCGGCAAGACGACGCTCCTCTCGGTGCTGGCGGGGTGCGTGGACTACACGGGCGACGTGACGGTAGAGGGGGAGGCACCGAAGGGCCGCACGCTGCGGAACGTGCGGCGGCGGCTCGGCGTCCTCTTCGAGAATCCAGACGACCAGTTCCTCTTCCCGACGGTGCGGGAGGACGTGGGATATGCGCTCCGGGGGCTTCCGCACGAAGAGATGGAGCGGCGTGTCGATATGCTTCTCGCGGACCTCGGGCTTCCGACGGCGAACCGGCCCATCGCCTCGCTTTCGCGCGGTCAACGCCAGCGTGTCGCGCTCGCGGGCGTGTTGGCGGCGGAGCCGGGCCTGCTCCTCCTGGACGAACCGACGGCCGCGCTCGACGAGGCCGAGAAGCGACGGCTCGTGGACGTGCTGCGCGCCACTCCGGCGACCCTGCTCGTCGCCACGCACGACCGCGCCTTCGCGGCGGCGCTCTGCCCGCGTGAAATCGCCGTTTCGCGGCTTTAAGCCTAGAAAAAGCAGTTGCCGTAACGCGAACTCCCCGCGCCGAGCCGATATCTCTCGCGGAGACGCGGAGGCGCGGAGAATTTGAGAGTTATGTGTGATGTTTCATGAAAATCAGCCTTCACCCAATTGGTGAAGGACATCCTTTCTGACATCCAATGCATAAATTCCGATTCCATCAGAAAATCCATCGAACCTCCGCGTCTCCGCGCCTCCGCGAGATGCTTTCGCCGTTGAACTGCCGATTTTAGGTTAACCCGACTTTCCACGTTCGACCCTAAGTTTGACTTTTTTTCATGTAGTTAATTGAACTTATCTCAGGAGTTTTCTCGAATTCCATAACATACCGTCCGAAAAAGTCGTGTAGTGAAGACCTACCCTCTATGATTGCATTGCCGAATATGAGAAAATATAGGCATGTTCTTGAGGGCAACAAAAAGAAAGAAGGACGGTAAGATCCACCACTATTGGAGTGTGGTGGAAAATGTTCGCGTTGGCAGACGTGTATTTCAGCGGCGAGCGTTGCATCTTGGCGAATTGAATGACTCGCAGCATGCAGAATGGCAAAGAGCCATTGAGGCTATTGACGAGAATGGACGTGTCACCCAGTTGAAACTGTTTCCCGAAGAGCGTGCCCCCGCGTCGGACGATGGCAGTATTGTCCGCATCCAGATGAACCGTCTTTCGGTCGGGAATATGCGCAATTGGGGTGAGGTGTGGCTTGGCCTTCAACTTTGGGATATGCTGGAACTGGATGACTTCTGGTCAAGTCGCATCGACAAAAGCAGAAAAGGAACAGACGGGCCCGCGCTACTCAAAGCCATTGTCATCGAAACGAAAGAACACTGTCGTTCAAGGATGATCTGTTCTTCTATCTTCGTGATCGTTGGGCGGGACTTTTTGGCTCTACCTGCGATGTCGTTCTTTTTGATCTTACCAGTACATATTTCGAAGTGGACGGCATAAAAGCCTTGTGGAAGATGATTTCTGTTTCCATCCCCGGAGAAGGAGAGGATGTGACACTTGACTCGTTCACATGGCATCTCAACTGGGCGAAAATTCGCGAAGCGAGAAGAAATGACGAGGGAACATATCTTTTGCGTACAAATCTGATGGACTGCGCCCCGAAAACTCTCTGGAAGAAGTATATGATTCAGGGAGAAATCGAATACGCATTCCGTGAAATGAAGCACGATCTCGGCCTCAGACCCGTTTATCATCAACTGGACGATCGCATAGAAGCGCACATTTTCACCAGCTTCATGGCGTTCTGTCTTTTGACGACGCTTCGGGCGATGGCAAGGGAGCATGCGCCCGGATTGACTCCGAGGCAGATTATCGCCAACCTGAAAACGATCAAAATGGTCGATGTCGTAATGCCCACTACCGATGGAAGAGTCGTGACCCTCCCTCGCTCTGTCGAACCGAAAGAAGAAGTGGCTTTGCTGCTAAATCGTTTAGGCTTAACACTCCCTGACCAACCTCCACCCAAGATATCAGAAAGCCCCTCCGCAACATAAAAACGAGAGTGTAGTGAAGACCTTTAAGCAAAACCCCAGGAAATCCTGGGGTTTTTCATTCGAACGTGGAAAGTCGGGTCAACCATCGAGCCGCCACGGCCCGGCGCGCGCTGTACCCGCGCCGCCCTCGGCGCGGGGCGTCCCCGATACGGGGTGTCGGCGCGGGCGACCTCCCAGGCTCCCACGTCGGCCTTGGTGCATGAGGGCCCCGGCGTTGGTGTTGGGATGGGCGGGATTTCACTTCGGAACGCTCCGAGGTGAAATCGCGCATCGGCCCGCCCGTGTGCGCATACGTGAAAAAAAGGGGACGTTCCGAAGAGAAGTCCGCGTATAAAACCACAGAAACAAGCATCCATGATCGGAATGCGCGAACCCAACACACGAACTCCTACGGCAGAAGGAGGGGTGCAACATTTATCATTGACGGCGTTCATGCGGGTGGGTAAAATACGTCGTTTTTTGCATGGCGTAGAAGGAAACGAGGAAACATGGTGAACGTGACGAAACTGTGCCTTCTGGCCACCGCGTGGGCGGGGGCCGTATTGGCGTCGAATACCGTGACGGATGGCGTGCGCACCATTGCGGGCGAACTCGTCACGGTTGCTGTCGAGAGCGACCTGGACGTTGACGGGCAGACGGCGGGGAAGGTCGTCCTCACGGAGGGAGGGCGTGCAGGGTGCGGAGCCGGACGGCGTCTACGAGGTCGTGGGCGAATGGACGTTCACGGCCGCGCCGCAGGCGGTGGGCGACACGGAGTTCGTGCCGAAGGGGCACGTGCTGGAGACGCTGGAGAACGGGATCTGGACGCGGACGGCGTCCGGTTCGGGCGCGGCCTACACCTATCGCGTCGCCGAGGCGGCGGGACCGGTGCGCCTGACCTGGCGCTTCTCCTCCAACAGCGGCACGCTCATCGTCGTGAGGTGACGCGATGAAGGCGTTCATTCTGGCCGCGGCCGCCCTGCTGGCGGGGGGCGTGTCCGCGAAGGCGCTGCCGGCCGCGGGGACGGCGGACGCGCGCCGTCCGTACGAGATGGTGTGGGCGAACCGCACGCGCGACGCGCACGACCCGCTGCTCGCGCTGACGGACGCGGCGGGCTGGACCGTGGAGACGCAGAACGCCGTCGCGACGTTCGCGCGCGCGGCGGACCGCCTGCTGTTCGGCGACGGCGTGTGCCGCCTCACGTACCGCGCGACGGGCAAGTCCCCGTCCATTCGCGTGAAGCCGCCGCAGCCCGTGTCCGTGAAGGGGCCGTTCGATACACTCTCGCTCTGGATTTACGGCAACAACGTCTACTACGTGCCGAACGGCGCGCCGCCGACGGACGTCGTCGCGGAGTTCCGCGACGCGGCCGGAAAGCCGTTCGAGGTGAAGCTGCTGCACGTGAGCCATCTCGAGTGGCATCTCGCGCAGCGGCGGCTCTCCGACGAGCAGGTCGCGCGCGTGAAGGACGGCGCGACCTTCCTCGGCTTCCGCGTGACGGGCGGCACGAACGCGGACGACCGGACGCTCGACTTCAACAGCTTCTGCGCGTTCCGGGAGGAGCTCGCGCCGTTGTCGTTCCAGCCGCGCGCGAAGCGTCCGAACCGCGTGTTCCCGGAGGTGTCCGCGGGAGTGAACACGGGGCACGGCCTGCTGCCGTTTCCGAACACGCCGCTGGGCGTGACGCCGCCTCCGTGGCGGGCGGCGGGGACGTATCTCGCCTTCCGGCTGCCGACGCATGCGAGCGACTGGGGCGACATGGCGTTCCGGTGGCGCGACGGCGCGTGGCAGACGTTCGCGCAGGGGGGCGGCCTGTGGTTCGCGGGGGCGGACGCGAAGGCTCCGCCGGCACGGCGGGCCGAGACGGAGACGACCGTGACGACGAACCGCGTGACGCCGCTGGACGTGACGCTGCGAGGCCGGGTCGGCACGGTCGTGGTGACGACGCGGTTCCACCAGGAGGAGCAGTCGCTCGTCGTGGACGTGGCGACGGACTCGAAGGAGGTCGCGGAAGTGCGCTTCGGCGGCTGGCGCGACCCCCTGGAGCCGCAGATCGTGACGCTGCCCTACTACACCTACGGGAACTGGGACGCGTCGGCGCGTCCGGCCGTCGTCGTCGCGAGCCCCGCGGCCGGGGCGAGGGCGATCTTCCATGCGGCGGCCGTGGACTGGACGCAGTCGAACGCGAGCGCGCCCTTCGCGGAGAACATCCGCTTCGACGGGCTCCTTTCGTCCAACGGGGGCGTCCGCTACCGGCCGAAGAGCGACGGCGAACGGAACGTCTGCCGCGAGCGGTTCGTGTACAGCTTCTCCGACTTCTTCCACGCCGTGCTGCCGAACATTCCGAACCTCGTCTCGCCGTGGAGGCACGTCACGGGGACGGGCGTGTGGCGGGCGCACGGGGCGGATCCCGACCGCGAGAAGGACAAGGCGTACTGGCGCGGCGTGCGGGCGCGCGGCCTGAAGCACGTCATCGTGACGGACCACGAGGTCGGCTGGCGGGACGGCAACGAGAGCTTCACGTTCCGGACGGAGCCGGCGCCGAGGAAGGGTGGCGTGAAAGGGCAGTACGACTATGCGCGCGTGCTGATCGACGAACTCGGGTTCGTGTACGGTCCGTACAACAACTTCACCGACTTCGCGCCGGTCAACGCGAACTGGCATGCTGACCGCGTGGCGCGCACGGCCGACCTCCAGCTGCAGCCGGCATGGAACCGCTGCTACGCGCCGAAACCGGCGTACGCGGTCGAGGCCTGCGCGGCGTTCACGCCCGTCAACCAGGCGAACTTCGGCGTGAACACGGCGTACTGCGACGTGCACACGTCGGTGACGCCGTGGAGCCGCACGGACTACGACGCGCGCGTGCCGGGCGCGGGGACGTTCGCGGCCACCTTCTACGCATTCGGCGAGATCATGCTCATCCAGAAGCGGTGCTGGCAGGGTCCGGTCTATTCCGAGGGCGGCTGCCACTACCTGTACTGCGGCCTGACGGACGGCAACTACGCGCAGGACCAGAGCTACCGGATTGCGGACAATCCCTGGCTGGTCGACTTCGACCTGCGGCGCCTGCACCCGCTCTGCTGCAACTTCGGCATGGGCGACGTCGGGATGTTCTATCCCGGGAAGACCGCGCCCGCGGATGCGGACGTGAAGGTGGACCGCTTCCTCGCGGCGACGGTCGCCTTCGGCCATCCGGGCTATCTGGTGCAGGGGCGGCAGATGGAGGACCGCAGCTACTTCATGATCCAGGCGCTGGCGGCGAAGTACACCCAGGCGGAGCCGAAGCTGATCTCCTACGTCGACGCCGGAGGAACGAGGTTCGAGACGTCCGAAGCCGTCAGGCAGGGCGTGTTCCGCCGTTCCCAGGTGGCGGTGAGCTATTCCGACGGGACCTTCGTCGCGGCGAACGGTTCGAAGGACCAGCCGATGCAGGTGGGGGACGGTCTCTGGCTGCCGCCGAACGGATACTGTGGCTGGAGCGAGGACGGAGGCGTGTTCGTCTACAGCGGACTCGTGGACGGGCATCGCGTGGACTACGCCGTGGGGCCCGACTACGTGTACATGGACGGGCGCGGCGTCGAGACGAAGCTGCCGGGCGGCACATGCACGAACGCCGTGATCCGCCTGCGGGAGAAGGACGCGGGCGTGTGGCCGAGCCCGGAGGTGGCGGACTTCGCCGCGCGGAGCGTGCCGCCGAAGGGCATGTTCAAGGCGCCCGTGGAGCCGGACGACCTGCCGATGCCGCTCCTGCGCTGCGCGGGCATGCAGGTGCGTGGACGGGCGCCGGAGCCGGTCCGAGAGGGCGCGGGCGCGCGGTCGATGGCGGGAACGGTCTCCTGCGGCGGCGTGGCGAAGGTCGGGCTCACGATGCATCCGCCGTATCTGGACGGATCCGGACTCGCGTTCATGCGGTACTCGCTCGACCTGCCGGAACGCCCCGTGGTCTTCACGGCGGCCGTGGGCAAGGGGGACGGCAGCGACCTGGGCGACGGCATCTACTACCGCGTCGAGGTCGAGACGGCGGACGGCGCGCGGAAGACCGTGGCCGAGCAGCATGTCGGCCGGCATGAATGGAAGCCGATCTCGGCCGACCTCTCGTCCTGGCGCGGACAGCGGGTGAAGCTGTATCTCGTGGCGGACTGCGGTCCGAAGAACAACACGGCCGGCGACTGGTCCGCCTGGGGCGACCTCAAGCTGAAATTCAAGTGACATGGACACGCTGACGCAGGAAGAGCGGAGCCGGGTCATGGGAGCTTATGGAAGCTTCGAGGGTCAGGTACGCCAAGACAAGCTTGGCTGAACTATCATGATGAAAGGAACATGAATCACAAACAAACCGAGATGTGATTAGGACGGCAGGCCGTGAGAGGGGCGACCCGAATGCGGGAGTCCTGCCGGACAAAGAGGTGAGTCGCAATGCAAATGAACCTTCTTCGTAAAGTCTCGTTACTTGAGTTCCGCGCGGCCAGCAGTTCAGACGCTGTGAAGCCGACGCCGAGCGCCCGAATCGGTTTTGGGCGCGCGGGCGCGGCGGGGCATAGAAGGACGACGCGCCTTGAAAGTTCAGTCAGGAACTTGGGAGGCCTCGCAATAGCGAAAGCGAAACGAGGAGTCGGATGAGGCCATAGTAGCAAAGAAGCGGGGTAATGCCTGTGGAGCGAAGGGCCTCTGCGTGTAAAAGGGGCTACATAGGCTTCAACGGAGGCGGAAGTGACACGTCATGGGTCCCACACGGAGAGCCGTATGCGGGAAAACTGCACGTACGGTTCGATGAGGGGTATCCGCCGAAAAACGGCGAAGCACGTTTTGAGGGTAGCCGAAGGCCGAGCGGGCGTTCCCCAAGGGGCGTCCCGCTCTACTCTACACCCCTTCTCGATCCCTCAAGCTCCTTGAAGCGCTTCAGCTCCGTCGCCTTGGTCACCCGTCTCATCGTCATCATTGGCAGATTCGTTCCTTCCCGTCCACTATGGAACGAGTGTAGTAGCTCACATTTCAGGGAATCCGTTAACTCCGGGAGGGTGATTGCGGCAAATACTACCGAGAATGAGGGTGAACTAAATCACCATGTTTCAAGCTCAAAGCCAGCCATTGTGAGATCGTTTGAGGGTTGGTTTTTTGGTATACTATCGCCCAGAAAACGAATGATTGATGAGCAGTAAATCGACATCCTGCGCCCTTGCGTGCGACATTCTGGAATGGCACGTTCCGGAAGAGTGTATCTTATGTGTAATCAAGAATGTTCTGAGTCAGTCCTTGAGAGGAGTTTTATGTGATGAAAGGTAATCAACAGAGCGAGAAACAACTAAGGGCGACAATGCGGAAAAAAGCAAAGGCATCCGAAGAGACGTTGAATCTGGATTCGATTTTGTTCAAGTGCCGTGATATTCTTCGCAAGGCGCGGAACTCGGGTTCGTTCTTCGAGAAACGCGACTTGATGCTCACGCTTATCTTTCTTCGCTTTATCGGCGAGAAGTTCGAGGATGGCGTCGTAAAACTGCGCAAGAATCTGAAAGCACAGGGCCTTGACCCCGACAGCCCGGATATCCAGGCTGCATTTCTTGACGATCCCACATTTACGGACGGGACCTACAATCTTCTTCCGGAAGCGCGCTGGTCCACCATCATCAATACGTCGCCGTCAAGGCTCAACGTTGCGCTGGACGACGCCTTGCGCAGTATCGCGTCCAACAGCAAGCAACTTAAGGGTTGTTTTGTGGAAGGCACCTTTACAACCCGCAATCTTGAACCGAACGACATCAAGAAACTGGTTGACGAAATCAACAAGATCAGCCACAAGGCGTTTGGCGAAGAGAAGGATTTGATCGGGCGCGTCTATGAATACTTCCTTAAGGAATTCGCGGTCAACGCGACCAAGGAGGAGGGCGAATACTATACGCCGCATGATGTCGTTCAACTTATCGCCGCCATGATCGAGCCGTTCGACGGCACGCTGTACGATCCCTGCTGCGGTTCCGGCGGCATGTTCATTCAAAGTACGGATTTGGTCAAGGCCAAGAAAGGCGACATCAGCCGCATCAACATCTACGGGCAGGAAAAGGAACCAGCGACCTATCGCCTTGCGAAAATGAATCTCGCCTTGCGCGGCATCAGTCACAATCTTGGCGGCGAAGCGGACTCTTCCTTCTCGCACGATCTGCACAAGGGGCTTTACTTCAATTACATCATGGCGAATCCGCCTTTCAACCTGAAGGGATGGTTTGACGAAAATCTGCGGGGCGATTCGCGTTGGACGGACTATGCGACACCGCCGGAAGCCAATGCGAACTATGCTTGGATATTACACATCCTGTCCCACCTGAAACCGCTCGACGGCGTGGCCGGTTTTCTGCTGGCCAACGGCGCGCTGGGCGACAGCGACACCGTCGATATACGCCGGCAGCTCATCCAGAACGACAAGGTTGAAGCCATCGTCATTCTCCCGCGTGAACTTTTTATCACAACGGACATCAGCGTTACGCTTTGGATATTAAATCAGAATAAAAAGGGCGGCGACTATCACGGCCGGAAGTTGCGCAACCGCGAACATGAAATCTTGTTCATGGATTTACGCACATGGTCGGAGAATCCGGTCAAGCGACGAAAGCAAGAAGAAAGTCCGTCTGGTGACAGAGCAGATTGAACGGGCGGCGTCCATTTACCACGCCTGGCAGGACGAGGGAACCGACGGCTCGCGTTATGAAGTGCCGGAGCTGTATCGCAGTGTGGGTATGGCGGAGATAGAGAAAAACGGCTGGAGTCTCATTCCCAGCAAATACATTGAGTTCATAGACCACGATCTGGAGATTGACTTTGCCGCCGAAATGGGCCGCATCCGAAAAGAGATGAGCGAGGTTCTTGCACAGGAGAAACAGTCGCAAAAAATGCTAGTAAAGGCATTCAAGGGGATTGGATATGGCCTTGACTAAATATAGACTTGGCGACCTTATTGAACTTTGCGAGACAACGAACGAGGGCCTTTCGTTTGGGGCAGATGATGTTCGTGGTGTCAACAACCAGAAGAAGCTTATGCCTACGAAGGCAGATATTCATGGTCGTGATCTCGCAAAGTTTCAGATCGTCCATCCGGGAGCATTTGTCTTCAATCACCGGACGTCCAGAAACGGCAGCAAATTCAGCATTGCTTACAATGATGACGAGAAACCTGTAATCTGTACAGAAGACTACGTGGTATTCAAGGTCAAGGAGGAAGCCAAACATGACATCCTTGCCGATTGGCTTTACATGTTTTTCAATCGTACAGAATTTGATCGTTACGTCATAACGAACTCTTGGGGAAGTTCCACCGAATTCTATAATTGGGAAGATCTTTGCGCTGTAGAGCTGAACCTACCTTCCCTTCCTATCCAACAGAAATACGTGGATATCTACAACGCGATGGTGGCAAACCAGCAGAGTTACGACCGTGGGCTTGACGACTTGAAATTGGTTTGCGACGGGTATATCGAAGATTTGCGGCGGCAGATGCCTTGCGAAAAAATTGGGCCGTATATAAAACCTTGTAATGAGCGCAATATAGATAATTCGATAACATTGTTCCAGGGGGTAAGCGTTGATCATGTTTTTACAGATCCAAAGCGAGTGGCTGAGGATGCAGAAAATGGGAGTGTTGTTCGCACGGGACAATTTGCATTCAACAAAGTTATGAAAGCTCATAATACAAAGCTGCCAATTGCATTGCGTGAAGGTCCTGATTGTGTAGTGTCAAATTCATATCAGGTGTTTGAGGTCAATGATAATGAAAAGTTGGTGTCAAAATATTTGTTGCTTTGGATGAATAGAGCTGAAACACAGCGTTATGCAGGATTCATTTCATTTGGCACAACACGTGATATCTTTTCATTTGAAGACTTGTGTCAAGTTGCAATTCCTCTTCCTGACAAAGAAATACAAGGAAGTATTGTGGAGATTTTTGAAGTGTGTCAGAAGCGAACGGAAATAAACGAGCGCCTGAAAGCCCAGATCAAAGACATATGCCCGATTCTGATCAAGGGATCGTTGGAGGAGGGGAAATGAAAAAGAACCAAGAGACTAAAGCGTTCTCGCAAATACTCGATATCATACGGACGCATCGGGAAGGCGCGCTCGCATCCGTCAACATCGAACATCTGCTCTCGCGCTGGGAAATTGGCGCGTATATTTCGGCGAAAATCAAGCATGGCGGCTGGGGTCATGCCACCATAGACCGATTGGTCGATTACATCCACGCCAACGCGCCGGACGAGCGCGGGTATGGAAGAAGAAATCTCTACAACATGGTTTCGGTTTACGAGGCGTTTACCTCGCCAGAATTCACCGCCTTGGTCCTCAAATACGGTGATTCAATTGTCCAGTCGGCAACAGGACAAATTATGCAGACAGCGACTGCACAAATGCCGCCCGTCGGAATTGTGCAGACGCCGTCTGCACAATTCCATCCTCTCCCCTTCGTTCTCGCCGTGTCCTCGTTCAGCAACCTGCTGGAAATCGTCAATCGAACCAAGACGGCTCAGGAACGCCTGTTCTATGTCGTCTATGCCTTTCGGGAACGTCTGGACACAAGGACGCTTCGCAAACGTCTTGTGGACGACGCCTTCTCGGCGGTTCTCGGCGGTAGCGAGACGAACTTCTCCAAAGCGTTAAAGGCAATCTATCCTTCTGCGCCGGCCATCATCCCCGATGCGGTACTTGTCGATTTCCTGCATCTTCCACCGAAGCATTCGGAGTCGCGTCTTCGCAAGGGGAGCGTAGCAAACATGAAGGATTTCATCCTTTCCGTCGGTCGGTGTATTGCTTTGCAAAAGCGCCGACCACAGCATGGTGGAGTATGCGCTTTCCCGTACGATGAGCCCTGCGATGGTCGCCGAGTACAAGCGTGTAATGATTCCGCGAGAGGTACTGCAAGAGACTTTTGATCGATATCTTCGTGTATCCATCGCGTCAAGTCTAACGACGAGGGAGGATAAATAATGTCGAATCTCAAGAGCTATAACGGCCGCTACTGTGAGTCGGACTACGAAAACGCCTTCATCGCCTTTCTGGAGGCAGAGGGCTGGCAATATCTTGCCGGGGACAGCATGACGCGCAGTTCCCTGCGGGATGTGCTTTATGTCGACGACATTGAACAGTTTTTGCACAAGACCAACCACGACTTGACCACCGACGAAGTCCGGCAGATAGGGGAGAATGTCCGTCTTGCGGGTGCGGAGAGCGACTTCGCCACATTGCACAAGGTCTATAAATGGATGGTCGAAGGCATCCAGTTTACGCCGAAGAACGGTATCGCCCGCATGGTCGATCTGATTGATTTCAAGAACGATCCGTTGAAGAACAATATCTTCCGCGTCGTCAACCAGTTTACGGTCGAGTACACGAACAACGGACAAACCGAGAACAGGCGGCCGGATGTCCTCCTCTACGTCAACGGGTTGCCGCTATGCGTGGTCGAGCTCAAGAATCCGGCCGATGCGCGCGCGACGATTTTCGACGCTTGGGAGCAGATTAACATTCGCTACTGGCGGGATATTCCGCATCTGCTTCACTACTGTCCGCTCGCATGCATATCCGACGGAGTGAAAACCAGGCTTGGAACGGTACGCACGCCATACGAGCACTTCTATGCCTGGCGTCGCGTCAATGACGGCGACAAGGTTTCAACGTTGCCGTTTGAAGAGACTGCAACGATGGTCAAGGGCGTCTATAGCCCGATGCGATTTCTTGAGATATTCAGGGATTACATCTATTTTCAGGATCGCGACTACGACAGCGACGAGGTGGAGATTGTCTGCCGCTATCCACAGTTCTTCGCCGCTCGTCTGCTCCGTGAGAGCATTGTCAAGTCGGTTCAGAAGAAAAGCGGGAAAGGCGGGACGTATTTCGGGGCCACGGGGTGCGGCAAGACATATACGATGGCATTTTTGGCGCGGCAGCTTGCCCTGCGGTGCGGTCACGTGAAGGAAATAGGTTCGCCGACGATTGTCATGATCGTTGACCGCGACGATCTGCAAAAGCAGGGTGCGAAGCTCTTCACCAAGAGCACGGAATTCCTGAACCTTGGCGAAGTCAGCGTCGTGTCGAGCCGGAAGAAACTGCGTCAGGAATTGAGTGCGCGCGAAAGCGGCGGCTTCTACATCTGCACCATACAGAAGTTCTGCGACCGGGAGGACGACAAGATCGGATTGATCAACGACCGGGCGAATATCATTTGCTTCTCTGACGAGGCTCATCGGACGCAGCTTGAGCATTCCAAGAAAATCAAGTTCAGCAAAGATGCCGACGCAAACATGCGGGCGATGATATCGAAGCCATACGCAAAGGTGCTCCGCGAGGCGTTTCCAAACGCTACTTTCGTAGGTTTTACCGGCACTCCGATAGCCGAAACCTACCAGACGTTTGGCGACGAGATCGACCGCTATACGATGGACCAGGCCGTTGCCGACGGGTTGACGGTGTCTATCAAGTACCATCCGCGTATTGCGAAAGTCCTCTTGGACAGTGAGAAGGTTCGACAGATCGAAGCGTACTATGCCAAGTGCGCAGAAGACGGGGCGACGCAAGAGGATGTCGAAGCCAGCAAGAAGGCGATGAGTTCGATGGATGTCATCATCGGGGAGCCGTCGCGGTTGGAGCGCCTCGCAACGGATATCCACGATCATTACATTGCCGCCTGCGCCAACGACCCAAAACGGGTGCAGAAGGCAATGATTGTATGCTCCAACAGGAAAATCGCTTATGCGCTGCTCAAGAAATTCGAGTCCAAATATCCGGAATGGTTTTTGGCGAAGAAAACCGCTGAAGATGTCGATGTCACTGCGGAAGAACTGCGTAGGCTGAAGCCAATGCCGTTTATGGCTATGGTGGCCAGCGTCGGCAGCAATGACCCGTCTGACATGTACAATTATCTTGGCGGCGTCAAGAACGACAGGCGGTCCAGCGAGCTTGACGCGATGTTCAAGGAAGAGAAGTCAAATTTCCGCATTGTAATCGTGGTGGACATGTGGATCACGGGATTCGACGTGCCGTCTTTGACTTACATGTACAACGACAAACCGCTTAAAAAGCACATGCTGATTCAGACCGTCAGTCGCGTCAACAGAAAGTATCCCGGAAAGGATTACGGCCTGATTGTCGATTACATCGGCATTCGCGACAACATGCGCGAGGCGATGAAGCTTTACGGAGGCGAAGCCTCGGTGGCGCCTTCGGCGGATGACGTTGAACAGGCGACCGGCATATTCAGGGGAGAACTCGCCATCCTGAAAAAACTGTTTTCCGGATACGATCTGCAGCCGTTTCTTGATCCGGACAAAGCCCCTATTGAAAGGTACACGTTGTTGGCTAAAGCGGCGGAATACGTGTTTGTCTCGACCGAGGAGCTTTCGACCGAAAGCAAGGGCGGCAAGAACGTTCAAAAGGTCTCGTTCAAAACTTATTTTCTGAAAACGGTAATGAGAATGAGGACGGCGCATGATATATGTCAGCCGTCGGGCGAGCTGAAAGAGGATGAATCCGCGTTGGCTCAATGTTTCATGGCGATTGCCGGATTCGTACGCAAGATGAGCGGTACAAGTGAGGTTGACGCCGATACAATGAATCGCCATGTCGCGCAGATGGTTGAAGAAGCCTTGAAATACAACAAGGTCGAGAGCATCCTTGAAAGCGGCGAGGAAGAGGATATTTTCAGTCCCGAATATTTTGAAAAGCTTTCTTCCGTGAAAATGCCGGCCTCTAAACTGGAATTGCTCATCAAGATGCTTCGCAAGCAGATTACGGAGTACGGCAAGACAAATCAAATGGCGGCGAAGCGCTTTCAGGAGATGTTGGAAGAAACGATTAAGCAATACCACGAACGGCGCAAGCATCTTACGGCAGAAGAGGCGGGCGAGGCGCAGGAGGAAACCTCTGAAGAGATTATAAGAAGCGCGACGGAACAGGCGCTTAAAATCCTGCAAGAAATGAAGGCTGACCGTGAGAGCTTTCGCAAGATCGGGTTGACTTTTGAGGAAAAGGCGTTTTACGATATTTTGGTGGCTCTTCGAGATCAATACAATTTTGAATATGGTGAAAACAAAATCGTCGATGGCTTGAGCGTGAATGAGAAATGCAGAGGACTTGCGAAGAAGATTAAGGAAATCGTAGACACAAAATCTTCGTTTGCCGACTGGCTCAACAACCAGATTGTGCGCGACCAGCTCAAATTTGACATCAAGATATGTCTGGTAAAGAACGGCTATCCGCCGCAGTACAGCCCAGAAGTGTTTCGCAAGGTGATGGAGCAGGTAGACAACTTCAAAGGGCACGAGCAACGCGAAACGGATGATTCGTATTTGGCGACCGCGAATAAAGTTGACGCATTCGCGGGTTATGTGGCAACGGAGGACAAGACCGGTGGGTACAAAACAGTATAACCTCCCCGAGGATGAGCGCCCGCGCGAAAAACTCATCAGAGACCCGAGCGGCAAGTCGCTCTCCGATGCCGAGTTCATCGCGATTCTGCTCAATACCGGCACGGTGGGCTGTCCTGTTTCGGAACTGGCGCATCGGTTATTGTGCGCATTCCCGTCATTGGAGGAGTTTATCAACTCCGACTGGCAGGCGATGAAGACGCGCGTTGCGGAGTGGAACGAAAAACATCCTGAGAATCCGATAAAAGGCGCGGCGGATGCGAAGCTCTTGCGGCTTGCAGCCGCTTTTCAATTTGTCCGGCGTGTGCAGTCCCGCATCTCGGCGGATGATTTTCGCACAGCCAATGCCGGAAGCGCCTCCGGCGCCGCAACGCTCTTCCGCCGCATATTGGCAGCGTCGCCGGAGAAAGAGCATTTCTTCGTTCTTCCCGTGAACAGTGACCTAAGGCCGCTCTGCGAGCCAATAGACATCTCGCAAGGGTCTGTCAGCAAGGCGCCGGTACATCCGAGGGACGTGTTTTGCGAGGCTGTCAGGTACCGGGCCTACGCGATACTCGTGGCGCACAACCATCCGACCGGCGATCCTGAACCCAGCGCGGAGGATATTGAGGTCACCAAGCGCTTGATCGAGACGGGACGGCTTCTTGGAATCAAGGTCATCGATCATCTCATCCTCGGCTCGCCCCAATCGGCAAACGGCCAGGGCTTCATTTCAATCAGAAAAATTGGATCGGTCGAGTTCTGAAAGCAAAGACAAGGAGATCATCATGACAAACATCAATATCCGGCTTTATCCACCCCGAATCCACCTACGTCACCAAAACCATTCGTACCCTCGACACCTCCCGAGGCAAATCGACGCGCAGCTCTACGCGAAATACGGCCTCACCAAGTCCGAGCAGAAGTTCATCGAATCTATGATCAAGCCGATAGAGTGAAATCTATTGCGGCATAGTGATGAATCATACATTGATAAATAGATGAAAGGTATACTGCCATGTTGAATGATGCGGAAACAACACTAGACTATTTAAATTTTAAGATAGTTGCCGACCCCGTTGCTCAAATGATAATTCAAGGTGGGGATAAACCTGTTTCTATCGGCGTTTCAGGAAATTGGGGCGCGGGAAAATCGTCAATGGTAGGTATGATCGCCGATTCACTCAAGAGCACGAAGGAGGCGCACAAGTACATATTCCTAGACTTCAATGCCTGGCTCTATCAGGGGTATGAGGATGCTAGAATAGCTTTGCTTCAGCAAGTTGCCGATAAGTTAGAGGATGAGGCTAAGTCGAATTGTTCTATTGCGGATAAGGTGAAAGACTTTCTTTCGCGAATCAAGTGGGTTAAGTTGGCTTTGGCGGTGACTCCTTCCGTATTGAGAATGGCGACAGGCGCGATTTTGGGGGATTCACTGGGTGCGTTAAATGTGGCTCTTGAAGGACTGAAGGCGAAAGCAGAAGATTTTCATCAAGAAGACCTGAAAGAGTTCTTTGACGCAAATGCTCCAATCCTTACACAGTTGAGGGGCTTTGAAAAACGCGAGCAGGAATGGTCGATGCCGCGAGAAATTTCAGCACTTCGTAAGTCTTTTTCCGATGCGTTAGAGGCGCTTGGAAAAAGACTAGTGATTGTTGTGGATGATCTTGATCGTTGTCTCCCTAGCACTGCGCTTTCAACTTTGGAAGCGATGCGTTTGTTGCTGTTCGTTGACCGAACAATTTTTGTCATTGCTGCTGATGAGGCGATGATTCGACAAGCTGTTCGCAGTCGATACGGTGATGATGGCCTTGATGAAGATCGGGTGACAAGTTACTTTGATAAATTGATACAGATCCCTGTGCGTGTACCACGTCCTGGATCGAATGAGGTAAAGTGTTATGTTATGTCACTTTTGTCAGACATGGCTGTTCAGACGCAGGAGATCACTCGAGAAGAATGTGAATTAGCGCAGAATGAATTGCGAAAGCTTCTGAAGTCATCTTGGCGCGGCAAGGTAACTGCGCGTGCCATATCTGCAGCCTTTGGGGATTCTGTTGGTAAAGTCCTAAACTATATCGATATTGCTGACCAAGTTGCCGGTATTATGACTTCATCGCAAAGCATTGGGGGCAATCCCAGATTGATCAAACGATTTCTTAATAACCTCTTAATCCGTAAGGCGGTTGCCGATTCGCAAGAGATGTCATTAGATTTTGGCACTATGGTCAAATTGCATTTGTGTGAACGTTGTGCGCCAAGTGGGGCATTTGACGAGCTTGCGAGATTGGTTGCTATGTCAGACGACGGGAAGGTTGCCGCGATAGCAGTTCTTGAAAGATGTATAAAAGACAAGACGGAGTTGTCTGAGTTGCCAGAAAAGTGGACGAAGGAGTTTGCGAGGGAATGGTGTGCGTTGTCGCCCCAGTTGTCAGATGTTGATCTTCGACCGTATATTTACCTAAGTCAGGAAGACAAAAAGCGTTTTGTGCCGGATAAGGATCTCTCGCCCGAGGGCCGTGTTGCCATGAGCTGTCTTACTGAGGTGAAGAAATATCGCCCTCAGATCCTAAGAGAAATTCAGAAGGTTGAGGCGAGCGAGTTGAGTGAGATTTTTGAAGTGATGAAGGAACGGGTTCGGACTAGTCAATTTGATGGAGTGACCCTGATTCAACTTATGCATATACCGCTTGCTAATTCGGATTACCAACAACCATATATAGACTTTATGAAAACGGTAAAGCGCGATAAAGTAAGTCCGAATATTATACCGATCTTAAATGAGCAGACGTGGGCTGCTCCACTTATTGAAAGTTGGCAAGAGGGAACTGATCGTCTTGCAAAGCAAATGCAAGCGTTTAAGAAATAAGGAAGGTGGCTATATGGGTACTTCATCATCAAGTAAAGGACCGAAAGGCGGGGTCTCGTTTGATCCTCCTTGGTTGACTTCGGCAACGGGAGAGATTGGAATAACTCCTTCTACTGGCGTATTGCCTGTTCCGATAGGGACTGAAATTGCACCGTCAAATCGATTTACTTCGGCTCGCATAAACTTTCGTAACTATGCAACAGGAAATGGTGGCCGAAATTCCTTAAAGAAAGCTGTTCGTGCTTATGTTCGTTATGGCCTGGGGGGGAGTGCGAGAGCTGCAGCTCGGATGCGTTACACGACGGCAATTGGATCTCGATTGTATTCACTCCTTCGAGGCGTCGATGTCGCGGATGGAGGCGAATTTCAAGAGACACTTCGTAAATTACTTGAAGGTGAACATTCTGTAGAAGATGTTATTTCTGAGATTGTGAATTTTGTGGTTAAGGCTAAAGGTGGGGCGGATGAGGAATTGGCACGGGCGTCTGTCACAGAGGCATTGTCTGAGAAATTGTCGCAAGATCCAGACATTGATCTTCTGAACATGGATGAGGATGCCTTATGGGAACTTTTGGCGATTTATATGGAAAAGGAAATTGTTAAGCGAATGTATTTTGATATCGGACAATCGTTAGAATCCGATGCAATCAACATCGCGACAAAGCTTTCGAAATTAGAGGATGTGGAGAAATTTGTTGGGTCTGCTGTTACTGTGAGATTGGAACGAACAAGAAAGGGACAGCAGATCGTTTCACAACAAACGGTTTGTGATATTATAGCAGAAACAGAAGTTTTAACGTTTAAGTTTTTTGAAGGGGGGATGTGATGAATAGGATAGTTTGTATGCCGGGGGTGATGCTTCCCGATGAGTTGGATCCAGAAACAATATATTTCTCTTTGTATTCGCAGTTGAAGAACAGGGAAGAGGTTGGATCTGTTGCAGCATCGTTGAAAATAAAGGTGAAACGGGTAGGGATCCAAGTCGATGAAAACACATGGGATTTCGTGTCGTTTGCACTTGCGGTGGCTGCCGCGGACAAAGCTATTGCGAGAGTCAGCAGCGAGGACGGGTGGACGCGTCAAATATCGCTTGTAACGGCGGTTCATAGGCCGGACATATGGAGAAATTTGGCGGCTGAACTTTCAGCCATGTTAAAGTTTCTTACTGGCGATTATTGGGTTCTTGATTTTGTTTTAGATAATACGCAGCTGCCGAGTGGTAAGCCGAAAGATGTGGCCCAGAATAACTGTGTTGCTTTACTTTCGGGGGGCATGGATAGTTTGGTGGGTGCGATAGATTTGGTTGCTGCCGGGCGTAATCCTTTATTTGTTTCTCATACAGTAAGAGGTAATCTTCCGCAGCAACAGTCCTTTGCAAGGACGATCACTGGTGGAGAGCTGCCCTATAATTGGAATAGTGCAATCTACCCACCTAAAGGACATTCAAGGGAAGAATCTACACGTGCGCGTTCGATTGTGTTTTTTGCATTTGCTGCTTTGGCCGCATGTCGGTTAGAGCGAAATGCAGACGGAAAGCGGAAAATTGTGGTTGCAGAAAATGGATTTATTAGTTTGAATGTAGCAATGAATCCATCACGAATAGGAAGCTTAAGTACGAAAACCACGCATCCGACTTATATGGACATGTTGCGGTCTTTATGGGATAAACTTGGGTTGAATATCGATATTGAGATGCCATATCGTTTTAAAACCAAGGGGGAAATGTTGCTGGAATGTTCGAATCAGATATTGCTCAAACAATTGATTGATGCATCGACAAGCTGTGGGCGTTTCGGTCATTACAAACTGATGCAGTGTGGTCGATGCGTCCCCTGTATGGTTCGCCGAGCGGCGTATCTCAAGGCTGGTCTGAGGGATGGGACGACATATGTTTATTCTAATCTAAAGAATGCAGGGCTTGGTGCGCATCCCAATGACATTGGAGCAATGGCCATGCGATGTGTTGAATCGCATCAACAGGGATTTGACGCAAAGATTTTAAGCGCTTTTACGTTTGCGACTCGGCAGGAAAGGCCATCGTATTTAAATGTATATAAGCGCGGCTTAGCAGAAATAGAAGCACTTCTGAAAGGGTATCAAATTATATGATGGATCTTCATACTCATCTGGATCTCTATCCTGACGCCCTAAGCCTAGTGCGGAAGGTTAATGTAACTAATTCTTTTACATTATGCATGACAACAAGTCCGCGCGCTTGGGTTGCTACAGCGCGTGTCTTTTCGCCTTATAGTCATATTACGGTTGCCTTGGGGTTGCATCCGGAGATTGTTGGCAGGAAGATTGATGAGTTAGACTTTATGATTCAGTCAATGAGCCGCACGAGATTTATTGGAGAGATAGGTCTTGATGGTTCGCCGCAGTACAGGGCAGAGCAAGGTTTGCAACGAAAAGTACTAGAGTCCGTCTTGTGTGAAGCGTCTCGACTCGGTAATAAAATATTAAGTTTACATTCGCGCCGAGCGGTTGCAGAGCTTCTCGTCATGCTTGATAGGTACAAGGTGGGGAATGGGGCTATTTTGCATTGGTTTTCAGGGACACAGAATGACTTAAAAAGGGCCATTGCGATAGGGTGTTATTTTAGTGTTAATGAATTGATGGCTAGGTCTGAGCATGGGATGTCTTTGATTGCTCAAATGCCGCATGATAGAGTTCTGCCAGAATCTGATGGTCCATTTGCAATGCTGTCGGGCAAACCCTTGTCCCCGATGTCATCTTCTAATGTCGCACAGGCAGTTTCGCATATTTGGAAGATGCCTCACGAGGATGTGGAGATTGGCTTTAATGAAGCGCTTAAAAAGTTGCTTGTGAAGAGAGGATGTAAGGACGGTGTTTTTAAAACAGCGGAATGCATATAAGTATGTGAGCCGCGATGACGAAGATCAAAGGAGCTTCAAGATGGGTCGAGATTCTATTCCTCAAAAGATTTTGAAAGTACTGTTTGCCCGATCTGGCAACCAGTGCGCATTCCCAGGTTGCGTAGCGACAATTGTTGATCCTAATGCCAATGTCGTTTATGGAGAGGTGTGTCACATTGAGGGAGTTGAACCGGGAGCGGCGCGGCACAATCCACTAAGGGATGCAGAGACATTAAACGATTACGATAATCTGATCTTGCTCTGTGAGAGGCATCACAAATTAATTGATTCCGATTCGAATAAGTACACTGTTCCATTTCTATGGGAGATAAAGGCGCGGCACGAGCAGCAAGGTCCGATTGAAATAACTCCGTTTGAAACTAAATGCGCTGATCTTATGATTCAACACCTTGGAATGCATGTCTCTTCCGATACGCGAGTGTACAATGGTTCGACGCATATCGAGGCGACTGGTAATGCAACTCAGCATATCGTCATTAGCAATGTCCGGGGGAGTGGCCGGCGTAAGTCTGTTGCATCCGTCCCAACGGTTGGTACGGTTGGAACAGATGCGGCTAAAAGGGCATATGTCGCGCACCTGTATGACCGATTGTTTAAGTTCACGAGTGCGATTCCCAAGTATTCGAATGGGCGTGCTGGTGCGACAATAGCGAGAAAGATCAGAGAGCGCTTTGGGGCTACGTGGACGAATGTTCCACTTGAACGATATGATGAATTTGTTGCGTACTTAAAGGCAGAGATAGACAAAACACCGATAGGCAGAAAGAATACGTTACGAGGTGATCGCAATTATAGTTCTTACGAAGAGTTTATTAGTGGAGGGACAACGACATGAACAAGCCAAAGTATTTCAAATTCAGTTTCCCAAGCGGCGATCCGACGGGGATTGCCAGATGTGCGTATGACAAGGCGGCGATTGTCGCCTATCGCATTCCGAGGGATCGAATCAAAGATGTTAAGGCATTGGAGGGAAGCGCACACGATGATTTGCAGAATCCGGGGATCTACATGTTGATCGGCAAGCCGATCGACAATCGTATTCCGTTTTATGTTGGGCAGGCAGCTCCACGGAAATGTGGCGATCCAATCTACAATCGCCTGTCTGAACATGACAGGATCGAGAGACGCACACGAGACTGGTGGACAACGGCGTTTGTCTTTATCGATGCCACCAATTCGCGCCGGGTAGATGAGACGGGATTGAAGTATTTGGAAAATGCGATTTACGTTAGCGCAAAAGACAATGCTGCACTTGATGTGCGAAATGGCAATGAGCCTCCTGGCGGCTCGCCTGACGATAGTGCGCTATCAGTCCTTGATGACATCTATGAGGGCATCAACTTGTGCGCGAAAGTCTTTGGCTTCAGCGGGGAGGTAGATGTTAGTCAGGTTACAACCATCGCTGGGATGTCATTCCACGGACGCACGAAACAGGGCGAGGCCAATTTGATTTGGGACGGACACGATCAATACACGCTGCTTGCTGGAAGTATAATCCGAACGGAAAAGGAGTCGCCGACATTATTGAAGGGCGATGTCAACTTTCGGCGTGAAAATGCTGGACTGTTCATGCCAGATGGGAAACTGAAACGCAACATTGTGTTTACATCGCCTTCGGCGGCGGCAAAGTTTGTCTGTGGCTTTCCCGTTGCCGGCCCATCGTTCTGGAAGAACGAAAACGGAATCAAACTTAAGGACGCTCGAAACGCATGACGTGCCATGGTACAATTTCATCATGAGCGGTAAGGAGTGAAGGTGGGAAGACGTGAAACAGATTGGACAAAGGCAAATTGCCCGCGGTATACATTGAGCGACAAGATGATTTCGCTTGTCGCTGAAATAACAGAAGTCGCTCCGCACCTTGAAATGCGTGAAAGAAACAACAAATAGCTAAGTTGAATAATTAGGAGTTGTTGAGATGTCCAGGCAAGAAATCATAAAAATCTTCGGGGACCGAAAGATTCGTTCCGTTTGGGATGACGAGGCGGAGATTTGGTACTTCTCCATTGTCGATGTGGTGGCGGTGTTGACCGAAAGCGTCAATCCGGCTAATTACTGGAAAGTGCTTAAAAACCGATTGAAAAAAGAAGGAAACCAGTCGGTTACAAATTGTAACCAACTGAAATTGCGGGCAGCTGACGGCAAGTATTACAAAACTGATGTGGCGACCGCCGAGCAGATGTTTCGCGTTATACAGTCGATTCCCTCGCCCAAGGCCGAGCCGTTCAAAATGTGGATGGCCAAAGTCGCGGCGGAACGGATTGACCAGATGCAGGATCCAGAACTTTCCATCCAGCAGGCGCTGGCGGATTACAGACGGCTGGGATATACGGAGAAGTGGATTGCCCGCCGCCTCAAGTCCATTGACATTCGAAAAGACTTGACGGACGAATGGAAGGCGCGTGGTGTGGAGGACGAGCGCGAATACGCAAAGCTCACCAATACAATTTACAAGGCGTGGGCCGGCATGACAGCAGGGGAGTACAAGCGATTCAAAGGGCTCAGGAAGCAGAATCTTCGCGACAATATGACGAATATGGAACTGATTCTCAGCATGCTTGCCGAGGAATCCACACGCGAGATATCTGCCGCAACGCGACCGGACAGCATGATCGATCATCACAAGGTTGCTGCCAGCGGAGGGAGTGTGGCAAGAAATGCCCGGATCGTGCCCGGATCGAAATAGAGCAAAAGACCGGGCGCAAGGTTATATCACCTCTCAATGCATCGGATACTGGAGCACTCGATGTCGAAACCGGCGATATGTTGCCGCCGCCGACATTCCCAACCTCAAAGTGATGGCGTGAATATGTATCGCCATATCAATGTACAGAAGGGGGGGCAAGAGGAGTGGGTGAGGGGCTGGTACGCCAAGACAAGCTTGGCTGAACGATCATGATGAAAGGAACATGAATCACAAACAAACCGAGATGTGATTAGGACGGCAGGCCGTGAGAGGGGCGACCCGAATGCGGGAGTCCTGCCGGACAGGAAGAGCCCAAGGGGCTATGTTCTGAGATATGCGCCGAACTTCTACTTGGAATTACAGGCAATGGGGCTGCATAGGCTTCAACGGAGGCGGAAGTGACACGTCACGGGTCCCACACGGAGAGCCGTATGCGGGAAAACTGCAGGCCGTTCTGTGTGTTCTGTGGTAAAGTCAGGGGGGCGAACGGACGCGACAAGCGCGTCCCTCCCGCCTTGCACCCCGACAGACCCAGCCCGGCACGACAGGCTGGCGCCGGGTGCTTGAGGTTGTTGGCTCGGCGCGGGGGTGCGGACAAGATGGTATAATACGGGCATGAGTTTCAAGGAGAAAACAGGGAAGAGGGTCGTCCTCGTCGGGACGTGTACGCGCGACGAACTTGTGCGCGACTGGGGCTATCCGGCGAAGGGCGCGGCGCACGGCGAGAAGGACCTGCTCTACCGGATCCAGTCGACCGACGCGACAAATGACCAGCCGAAATCCGACAAGGGCGGGAACTTCGGACGGATTGCCCGTACGGGCCTGATGGACGACGATCTTGCCAAGATGCAGCTTCAGCCGGTCTGCGGCATTCGCGCCGCCTACTGGCTTGAGTTCTTCAAGATTTTCCATCAGGACGCGACAGACGAGCAGATCGAGCGGGCGCTGAACCGTCTGCGTGCCAAGGTCGATGGCATCCCCGAATCGGCGCAGAAGCCATGTCCCTTGCCACGGATTTGCCGTCAACCCACAAGATTCCGATAATGAATGTGATAGAAGGACGGTAACAATAAATGAATGAAATGAGGCAACAGCGGAAGGATTGGATAGATGATGCGGAAAATGGTGTGCATGTGTGCGGTCGGCGGGCTGGCGTTTGCGGTCGTCGTTCTTGTCGGTGGACTTGCCGACGGCCATTCCGTTCGGGAGATGGCGGGTGTCATGAGATCTGTTGTTGAATCGCGCGTCAGCCGGAAGACGGTTGACGATCGGATCCGTGAGATCGAGGCGAAGAGTCCCGATCTTGTCGCGGTGGCGCACGAGATGCGCGGCGACCTGACGATCCTGGTGTTCAAACGGGAACGAATGGTCGAGCTGTGGGCAAGCGGATGGAGCGAACCGCGCATGTATGCAATGACGGGATTTAGCGGACGGCTGGGGCCGAAACTGAAAGAGGGCGACGGACAGATCCCGGAAGGCGTGTACGCGGTGGAATACCTGAACCCGAACAGCCGTTTCCACCTGTCGCTGAAGGTGTCCTATCCGAATGGCTTTGACCGTGCGCGGGCAAAGGCGGACGGCCGCGCGAAACTGGGCGGTGACATCATGATTCATGGCGGCGAAGCGACGGTCGGGTGCATCCCCATCGGGGACGAGGGCATTGAGGAGGTGTTCTATCTCGCTGAAAAGGCCGGGGTCTCCCATGTGAAGATCGTGATCGCCCCCTACGATATGCGCAACGGGCGCGAGAGGTCGTTGGAGAAGAAGGGTGGTGTTCCCTGGTACGCAGCCCTATGCGACGACATCGAAAAAGAATTGCGACAGTGACGCGCAGGGGTGCGCACAACTGAATGGGAATCATGAGGTCATTGCAAAACCTTCGCGACTTTTTTCGCCACTGAACATACTGAAGCCGCTTCGCGGCACACAGAAGACACAGAACTCCGAGGCCCCCCGCCTCCATGCCCCTGCATCCCCAATACTTCTGTGCATTCCGTGACGGCCGTAGGCCGTTCTGTGTGTTCTGTGGTAAAGTCAGGGGGGCGAACGGACGCGACAAGCGCGTCCCTCCCGCCTTGTACCCCCGACGGCCGTGCGCCATGATTCGCTTCGGCTCGTCTCGAACCTCTTCGGCCTCCTGCGCCCCGCCCGCCGCCTCTTCCCGCCGTCGATGCGGCGGCAGCGCGACGGGGAGGCGGACCGTTCGGCCGGGGAGGGGGAACGCTGACGGCGCCATTCCCTCCGTTCATGGTCCCGGAATCTGCTATACTGGAGAGCATCATGAAAAGACACCTCCTTGGACTGTGTTTGATTGTGGGGCTGGCCGTCTCGGCGGCGCCGCTTCCCTGTTCGCGCGCGGACTGGGCGTACAACCCGCTTGCCTGGACGTTCGATGACGCCGCGCAGACGGTTCGCGCGGGGGGCTTCCCCGGCCGATTCGCGGTCCATGAGGCGACGCCGCGCAGCGCGCGCGTCCGCATCTCCGCGCGCGTCACGCCGGAGGGGGCGGTGGGGACGAACGGGTGGTCCACGCTCGGCGTCGCGCTCGTCGACGACGACCGCAACTTCTGGCACGTGGCGCTCGTGCAGGCGCCGCAGGGCGTGGCGGGCGGGCGGCGGTTCTTCGAACTCGCCGAAATGCGCGACGGCGTCTGGCTCGCCCAGCATGTGGACCGCCTGAAGACAACGCACCACCGCCAGACGGCGTGCTGGGTCGACGGCGCGACCTACGAGGTCACGCTCGCGTGTACGCCGGACGGCATCTCCGGCTCCGTGAAGGACGCGCGCGGCGCGGTCATCTGGGAAATGGGCTACGCCTTCCCGAAGCCGGACGCAGAGGGCGCGGCGAAGGCCGTGACGTGCGGACGCCCGGCGCTGCAGGCGACGGGCGGCTTCCGGGGGACGTTCGCCGCGCCGGACGCGACGTGCGCGGAGGCGCGTGCGCGCCCCGAACCGGAGGCGTCGTTCCCGCTCTACACGGGCACGAGCTTCGTGCCGGGCGTGACGGACACGGCAACGGGCTTCTTCCGCGTCGTCGAGAAGGACGGGCGCTGGTGGGTCATCGACCCGCTCGGGCGCGGGACCGTGCTGCTCGGCGTCGACCACGTCACCTACTGGGGGCACCACAGCCAGCGCACGGGGCGGAGCCTCCACCACGAGGCGAACAAGGTGACGTTCCCGGACAAGGCGGACTGGGAGGCGGACACGCTGAAGCGCCTCCAGGCGTGGGGCTTCAACATGCTCGGCGCCGGCTGCGACGCGAAGCTCAAGCACCGCGGCCTCATCCACACGGTCTTCCTCTCGGTCGGCGACCTGCTCTGCCGGGACGGGAACGACCCCGACTTCTTCATCTGCCCGAACGAACACCGGCCGTGTTCCGCGTTCCCGAACGTGTTCCACCCCGACTTCGCCGCGTGGGCGGACTACCAGGCGCGGACGCGGTGCGCGCCGAACAAGGGCGACCCGTGGCTCTTCGGCTACTTCATCGACAACGAACTCGCCTGGTGGGGGCGCGGCGCGCAGGACACGGGCCTCTTCGACGCCGTCGCGAAGCTCCCCGAGACGCACAGTGCGCGGATCGCCCAGCGGAAGTTCCTCGCGGCGCGCGGCGTGACGGGCGACGCGCCGGCGGCCGTGAAGCTCGACTTCCTGCGGCTCGCGGCGGACACCTATTTCCGCGTCGCCAGCGCGGCGATCCGCCGCCACGATCCGAACCACCTCGTGATGGGCGCGCGCTTCGCCGGCCTCGGCGGCGCGCATCCGGCGGTGTGGGAGGTCTCGGGGAAATACTGCGACGTCGTCACCTTCAACTGCTACCCGTGGGCGGACCTCGACCGAAACGTGGTGCTGACGGACCGGGGCGGAGGGGCGCGGCGGATCACCGAGGCGTTCGCCGAGCAGTACGGCTACGTGAAGCGTCCGATGCTCGTCACCGAGTGGAGCTTCCCCGCGCTCGATGCGGGCCTCCCCTGCACGGGCGGCGCAGGGCAGCGCTTCCAGACGCAGGCCCTCCGCACGCAGGCGACGGAACTCTTCGCGAAGACGATGCTTTCCCTCCCGTTCCTCGTGGGCTACGACTACTTCATGTGGGTGGACGAACCGGCGGCCGGCATCAGCGACGCCTTCCCCGAGGACTCCAACTACGGCCTCATCAACGAGCAGGGCGTGGCGTACCCCGAGATCACGGCGATGTTCGCGCAGCTGCACCGGAACGTCGGCGCCGTGCGCGCGGCGGGGACGCCGCCGGAGCGCCCCGCGCCCGCGTGCG
>OIWT01001529.1_pt1 | contig 27325 bp, 23 predicted proteins | sample 1587701 | NCBI WGS metagenome assembly OIWT01 (sample SAMEA3888904, study PRJEB22519) | human gut metagenome | biome: human gut; feature: human-associated habitat; material: faeces | place: Denmark | collected 2009 | reverse complement strand
GTCATTTTAATTTGGTTGTCTAGGAGCTGTTGCACTTAGATTGTAAATCCATCTCATATAAGGGATCAGATGGTCACATCGCGATTGCAATCTTTGGAGTAGATGTAAGCAAATGGCTCGCGGCCGACACCGTAGCATGCCTGTGGCACATAAGGGCCGAACCACATGAAATCATCTTTGCGAATGGGAATCCATTCCTGTTCCATGATGTACATCCCTTCTCCGGAAAGGATGTACGCCCCGTGTTCCTGGACATGCGTCTCGACAAAGGAATGACAGCCGCCCGGCTCAAAGGACAGGATGTGCATGTTCATGTCAAAGGCCGTGTCTTTTGGGAGCAAATCCTTGATGAAGACATTCTTCATTCCCTCGTACTCCTCAAAGGGCATCTCGTTGACATTCCCCACGACGAGATACGGCTGCTTGCCAGCGAGGGGCACGTACTTTTGTTTGTAGAGCAAGAGTCGCGATGCTTCCGGGCAGTTGAAGCGAATGCCGCCTTGATCGGCAGGGAGGTAGAGGTAGCCGCCTGCGGTAAGCGTCTTTTCTGCTCCGCCAGCTTCTACGACAGCACGCCCCTCGATGCAGTAGAGGAAGCTTTCAGCCCCTGGTTCAGCGGCAAGCGGCTCCGCAGCGGCTCCACCTGCTTCCGCCTCAAGCGCATATTGCACAAAGCTTGCACCGAGCTTTGGCGACGCCACAATGCTGACCTTGCATCCCGCAACCCCGGGGATGACGTTATTGACGAGGCCGCCTCGCGGAAGGATAGCATAAAGACCCGGCTTTACAATGGCGCGCGTGGAAAGCAAATCTTTTGGATAACTCATGATACATTCTCCTTACTCATTACAAAATAACACAATGACTCTCATGCTTGAATTGACGCCTGAAGCGCCATGACGGCATCCTTGAGGACCAGTACGGCACGGGCCAGATCTTTGGCAGAGCTCCACTCCTCCGGACAATGGCTGCGGCCGTCACGGCTCGGCACGAACAGCATGGCTGTCGGCACATGAAACGAGATAGGCAGCGCATCGTGTCCAGCGCCGCTGATCATCGCATGCGGTTCGATCTCTCGCTTTGCTGCACATTCTGTCAAGAGCTTACAGAGCCTGGCATCCATCTCTCCGGGCTCACTGCGGAGTTTTTCCGTGATGTCCACGGTGACACCTGCATCTTTTGCCCGTTCGTTCATGACAGCAAATATCTCCGAAGCCATTGCCGCGAGCTCTTCCGGCTTCATCGAGCGCAGGTCAAGGGACAGGACTACGCTGCCGGGTACGGTATTGACGGCATTTGGCGCGACTATCAGTGAACCGACAGTCGCCACGGCTCCCGGCCAACGCTCAGCCGCCTTCACTGCAGCGAGCACCGCATAAGCCGCTACCTGCAGCGCATCGCGGCGCATATCCATGGGCGTCGTACCGGCATGATCCGGCTGTCCCTCAAGGCGGATTGCATAGCGGCGCATGCCGACAATGCCTGTGACGATGCCGAGCTTCTTGCCGAGTGCCTCGAGCACGCGGCCCTGCTCAATGTGGATCTCGAAAAAGGCCCGCAGATTCTCAATCGTCCATCGCTCTTCTTCAATTTGCTCTGGATCGTATCCGGCACGCCTGGCCGCCTCGTAGATGCTAATGCCATCAGCATCGCGGCGCGCCTTCATCGCTTCAAGACCAATCTCCCCGAGCAGGGCTTTGCTTGAGAGGAACCCGTCTCCAAAGCGGACGCCTTCCTCGTCATTGAAGCCCACAACTTCCAGGCCGCAAGAGAGATTCTCACCGCGAATCAACCTGGCTAATTCAATGCCACATATAACACCAGCAATCCCATCAAAAGCCCCGCCCTCACGGACTGTATCGTAGTGAGAGCCGATGACAATGCGCTGGTTTGCAGGAGACGATCGCAGTCCATGGACTGCACCGGTATCATCCACTTGCACAGAGAGCCCCGCATCCTGCATGGCAGAGGCAAGGTAATCCACCGCATCCTTCCCCTCTGCGGTAAAGGGCAGTCGCGTCACACCGCATTCCGTAGCAGTAAACGACGCCAGCTTCGTCAAGTGATGCTCGATGCGTTCCGCCAGTTCCTGCAGTACATGCTCTTCTTCCATTCCATCCACTTCCTATCTGTCTCATTGACTCATTGATCTTGATATAAGGAGGTATCCTTATGCCTACACTCCACTGGCTGCTTCAGGAAAGCGGTCTGCACAACATCCGCCTGATGACGGGTAAAAGCCAGCTCATGCATCCCATCGTTAGCGTCAATGTCCTCGATAATCCTGATGTCATCAAATGGTTCAAGCAAGACGAGCTCATCTTGACGACTGGCTACGTCTTCAAGAATCATCCCGAACTCATGCCGCGCATCCTTCGCGATCTCAAAAGCTGTGGCTGCACTGCCCTTGGCATCAAGGTTCCTCGCTTCTTCCGCCAGATTCCAGCAGAAATGCTTGCGGAAGCCAAGGCCCTTGATTTTCCACTTCTTGAGCTGCCCTTTTTCTACGGATTCTCCGAAATCATGCAGCGCGTCTATCACCAGGTCTATTCGGAAGACACCAACCGTCAGCAGGTGGCACAGGACCTTCTCTTTCAGCTCATGCAGGCCGTCCTCGACCGCACACCTATCGAGATGCTCCTGCTCCAGGCCGCCAAAGGGTTACACGATCCGCTGCTGCTCATCGATGCTCGTCATCGACCGCTCACCGCGGCCTTTCCAAACGGCAACGAATCCGCCGCAGGCAAGCTCATGGCATCGTTCACTTCCACGATTCCCGAAAAAACATCCTCCCTTCCGAACCACCTGTGCGAGGGCGATCACCGCTGGGAAATCCTGCCGTTCCCTCTGCCCAATCGAAGCGGCACGCTCTGCGTGCTCCACGAGACCGGCAAAACGCCATCCCTGCCCACTTCATTCTTTGAGCACCTCACGCAGATCCTCGCGTTTTCCTTTGAGCAAGACCACATCACCGAGCGCAGCTATGAGAATAGGTCTTCCGTATTCCTGCAATTCCTCATGTATCATCAGGATGCCAGCGAAGCGGAAGTCCGCAATCTCTGCACATTTTACGGCTTCCCGCACCATTGCACGTATCTCTGCCTGACTATTGCGCTCGACCATTTTCCGCCCGGCAAGAAATCGGAAGGACTGCGTATGATCAAGGGACTGCTGCCGGAATTCACACCTGAACATTCCACCACCTTTATCTGTGCCAATGAAAACCTGTTCTGTTGCTTCTTTCTCTTCCCTGTGGACTATCACCGGCTGCAGATGATACACGAAATCAGTACTGCTTCTGATGCACTGGCCGCACGCCTGGCGCATATCACGACACTGCCGCTGAACTTCGGCTGCAGCGCCTGTCATCAGGGGCTCATGGAGATTCGAACAGCCTTTGCCGAAAGCCTGCAAGCCATGAGCCTGCGCAAGCAGCTGCCTTCAGCGGCTCCGAGCTCGTATCTCTCTCTGATTCCCGTGAACTTGCTGATGTCCTCTGGCAACGCGCCGAAACTCCTGCAGGACCATCTTCTGGCACCATTGATCACCTATGATGCCCAGAATCATACCGCACTTCTCGCAACACTCGACGCCTATCTGCAGCATGGCTGTAATACGAGCGCTGCAGCCAAAGATCTGTTCTTGCACCGCAACACGATGATTCACCGTATCGAAAAGATCAAGGACCTCCTGCAGATCGATTTCACGGATGAAACCGAAAACCTCTTGCTGCGCCTTTCACTGATTGCGGTGCGGTTGCACAACCATTAAGCATTGGCCAAGGCAACAAGGGTACCCGTCAGCACGTCTGTACCCGCAGCCAGGTCGTCAAAATCCGTCCATTCCTGCGGGCTGTGGCTGATGCCATCATGGCTCGGCACAAAGATCATCGCCACTGGCGCAAAATCACCGACGAGCATGGAATCGTGGAATGCTCCGCTGATCGTATACATATAGGGAACATCCTGCTGACAGCAGTTTTTCTCAATGAGCTGCGTGATCTTCGGACTGCACCCCATCGGATGGTCATTGTTGACCATCTTGATCGTGACACCCACACCGCGCTCCGACTCGACTTTAGAAACTGCCTGCCGAAATTTCACGACGAGTTCATTCTTCTTGTCGTAATCACAATCACGGATATCGACAGAAAAAACGACTTTTCCAGGAATAACATTGACGGCATTCGGTATGACATCGACCTTGCCAACCGTCACCGTTGTGTACTCGCTGTCGGAATGGCGTCCGAGATTTTCAAGGACAAGCGCGAGTTCGCAGGCAGCCATGTAGGCATCCCGGCGTTCCTCCATGCTCGTGCCGCCCGCATGCGACTGGCGGCCGACGACCTCGACCTCAAGCACCGTTGGCGCACAGATCGTCTTGACGATGCCGACCGTCTTGCCCGCCCGCTCGAGCACTCCGGTCTGATCAATGTGAAGCTCGACCGCGGCAAAGACATCGCCGGGCGTTCTCTTGACCAAATCGAAATCCTGTACTGGGAAGCCGAGCTGTTCGAGGACTTCATAGAGCGACGTTCCCGCCGCATCGTGCAGAGTCGCCGCCTCGGCCGCATCAAGCTTGCCAGCGAGCGCCCGGCTGCCAAGACAGCCCAGTTTAAAGCGAGTCGGTTCCTCTGACGTGTAGACCACAACGACAAGGCTGCGCCGCAAGGAGATACCCGCTTCCCGGATGAGCCGCACGGCTTCAAGTCCCGCGACCACACCGCTCATACCGTCAAACATACCGGCATTGAGCACAGTATCAATATGAGACCCCGTCCAGACGGGCGGCAGCGTCGCATCGGTGCCGGGATAGACGCCGAAAATGTTGCCGATGGCATCTTCATGAATGGTCATGCCGAGCTTTTTCATCTCCCCCTTCACATAATTGCGGGCGCCTACTTCAGGCTCTGTGAAGAGCACACGAGTCGTGCCGAATTCCGGTGTAGAATTGTAGGTATTGATTGTCTCCAGCCACGTTTCGATGTTAGCTGAACTTGCTTTGCCCAACTGTTGCATACAGAATCCTCCTCACATCACATTCTGTGGCTGCCCCAGAATCCACTTGGCTACATTCTCAAAGGCAATGACGGCGCGCTTTTCAAGCGCCTCCTGTGTTGCAAAGCCGATATGCGGTGCAAGCAGCACATGTGGCGCAGAAAGCAGCGGATTATCCGCCGGGATGGGCGGTTCGCCGTCAAAGACATCAATGCCAGCACCGGCAATCCGCCCCGCCGAAAGTGCCGCTGCCAGCGCTGCTCCATCGACGACCGGGCCACGCGCCGTATTGATGAGAATGGCCGTCTCTTTCATGAGGGCGAGCTCCTTGATGCCGATCATTCCACGCGTTGCTGGCGTCAACGGCACATGCAGCGAGACAATATCCGCGGTCTGCAAGAGCTCATCAAGCGGCAGGAACGTGATGCCGGATACCTCCTTCTTTGTGCGGCTGTAGGCGTAAACTTCACACCCAAAAGCCTGCGCGAGCTTCGCCGTCGCAAGGCCGATCGCACCAGCACCGACAATGCCGAATTTTTTGCCGCAGAGCTCGCGCCCGAGCAGTCCCGCCCGCGTCTTGCCGCTGCGCACGGCCGCATCACACTCCGCCAGCTTCCGATAGAGCCCGATTGCCATGCCAATGGCCAGCTCACTGACGGCTTCATTCGCATACCCGGAGCAATTCGACACAACCAGGCCCTTCTCATGACAGTAATCCATGGCGACATGATCGACACCTGTAAAGGCCACACTGATAAATCTCGCTGCTGTTGCTGTTTCAAGCACAGACCGTGGCAGCGGGGAATTGGCCAGCATCAGTACATCAGCGCCCTGCACGCGCGCCTGTTTTTCAACGTCATCCCTGGCCTGCGTGTTGTAATACGTCAGCTCAACATCATCCGGTAAATATTCTTTGGCCAGGTCTTGCGCCTGATCCTCCGTAATACCCAACGGCTCAATGATGGAAAGTCTCATACTATCGTCTCCTTCTATCGGTATCGTATTCATCATGCAAAATCGTACACTGGCTGTGTCTCAGGCTAAGAAATGACCGGATGCCTTTTCACAGAAGCCCTCACTGCCATAAATCCGCTTCCCGCGCAGATAGGTTGCCACCGGCAGCCCACGGCCCTTCTGACCGCAAAACGCTGAGAATGGATGCTTGTAGAGAATATCTGCTTCCCGGATTTCCCATTCTCTGTTGGGATCGAGCAGGACGAAATCGGCGTCGAATCCCGGCAGCAGTGCCCCCTTGCGCCCCCAGAGGCCAAAAATCTTGGCCGGATGTTCGGCAAAAAGGCGAGTGACGAGTGCTGGAGAAGCATGACGACGATTCACAACGTAGTCCCAACAGGTCTGCAACGTTGTCTGAACGCCACTCAGCCCGCCCCAGGCCCCGAAGATGCCTCGAGGACCATCCTCGTTTTTCTCAGCCAGATCACAGGGAGAATGATCGGAACATATCGTATCGATGGTGCCATCCAGTACGTAGTCAAAGAGCTTTTCCGCGGCCTGCGGACTGCGCAGCGGCGGGGAACATTTTAATACGCCGCCTTTCTTGAGAAAGTCCTCATCTGTAAGCAACAGATAGTGCATGCACGTTTCCGCCGTCACAGCCAGGCCTTCCTTTTTCGCCTTACGGATGAGTTCCGCTACTTCCGGATGTGAGACATGACAGATATGAACGCGGCCGCCCGTCCGTCGGGCAATGTTCAAAAGGTCGCGGACGGCTTTTTTCTCCGCAGCAACCGAGTGGACATCTAAGTAATCCTGCCTACTTGTGAGGCCTGCCGCAATCTTTGCTGCCGCCTCATCCTTGAGCATCGCATAGTCTTCACAATGAAACCCAGCCAGACCATGAAACGCTTTCAAAAGTTGCAGACGATCTTCAATCTCCGACAAGTTCAGATCGGTGTAATCGCCTCCAGCTTCGCACATAAAACACTTGAATGCCTTTGCGCCCGCCTCATGCAGGGCTTGCAAGTCATCGCGGTTCGTACGAATCAAAGCACCCCAAAAAGCAAAATCTGTATAGGATTCATGCTCGACTAAGGCCTTTTTGTTCATAAATCGCCTTGCCGTACTGACTGGCGGCTTATTGTTCATTGGCATATCAACGACCGTTGTAACGCCACCCTTTGCCGCGGCTCGGCTGCCATGAGAAAAATCTTCTCGCCAGGTATATCCAGGCTCATTGAAATGTGTATGAGCATCTATGTTTCCTGGCAACACACAATAGCCACTAGCGTCAAGCACAGATTCTGCCGCGGGCTTTTCATCGCAGGGCAACAGCGATGCAATGCGGCCGTTTTCTATAGCAATATTTTCTTCTCTGATCCCGTCCGAACGGATGCATCTCGCATTTTTGACCAGTAAATCCAGCATACTATCATGCTCCTGTCATTTTTTACTTCACCGTCACCAAGCTGGCATCCACTGACTTCAATGCCTTTGGGTCAGCATACTTCGAGAACTCTGGTTTGCTTGGGATATTCTTCATTTCATGCATGAATGCAGCCATCTCATCGCAGGACGACTGGAAGTGTGCATCAAAATCCATCTTATACTGATTCTGGGCCATGATTTTCTTGACCTGGTCTTTATCGAGGTTGATTTCCTTCGCAATGATCTCAGCCGCTTCATCCGGATGCTCATTGATAAACGCCGTTGCTTTCTTCAGCGCGCGGAGCATAGCCTGTACCTGCTCTGGATGCTGTTTCAGGAAAGAATCCGTGACCTGCATCGTCGTATAGAAACTGAGCCACTGTACATCTCCCTGCTTGTCTCCAAGATATGATTTTAAGCCACTGAACAACAATTTACCTCCGGATTTCTGTGCATTGCTGACCCAAGGCTCCCAGCAGGCCATGGCATCAATATCACCATGTTCCATCGCTGCAATCTGATCACTCGGGCTCAGCGTGACAAATTGGATTTTATTGACATCCACATTCATTTCTTTGCACATATTGCGAATTGCAATCAAGACGCCCGAACCAGCTGCCATACCGATTTTCTTGCCTTCCAGATCCTTTGCATTGACGATATTTGCGTCTTTGCGGGCAACGACACATTGTGTATTGCCGATATCAGCCATAGGCGCAACGATTTTAACACCTACGCCATTTGCTGCCACTGCAATATCCGTGTATGGTGACTCAAACGACACCTGTGCTTCACCACCTGAGATCAGCGGCGAAATATCACCGCCAGCCTGTACGAATTTATTCTCTACATTCAGTCCCTCTTCCTTAAAGTAGCCCTTTTTATCCGCAATAATCTGCTGAGCTGAAATCTGCGGGTCAATAACGCCATACGCGACAATCTTATCTCCACTGCCAGCGGCACTGCCGCTGCTCTTATCGGTATTCTGGCCGCCGCAGCCGGCGAGCAGTACGGCGCTGGCCGTCACGATGGCTCCACACGCAAGCCATTTTTTCATCTTTTTCATCATGCCATTCATCGAGATTCCCTCCATCCTCTGTCTCTCAAAATACCATTCGCCCAAATTTCAGGGACGCATTTATTTCTCTACGGCCTTGCTGCTGCCAACATTTCTCCAACGGAAGAGATGTTTTTCAATGAGCGACAAGAACGCGTAAAAGACGGTGTACTCCAAGCCAATCAAGGTTGCTGCCATGAACATATCGGCCATCTTAAACCAGTTCTTCGCATTGACGATGATGTATCCCAAGCCACTTGAAGCACCCATCATCTCAGCAACGACCAGAGCTGAAAACGTCAATGCCAGGCTGATCTTCATACCTTCAAATATTTTCGGCAGAGCCGAATTCAAGATAACTTTCGTAAAGACTTGATAATCCGAGGCACCGAGACTCTTAGCCGAGCGGATGAGCAAGGGATCCGTCTCCTTGATGCCGTTGACGATGTAGATCATCATCGGTACGAAAGTCGAATAGGCAATCAATGCAATCTTTGAAGCTTCACCGATGCCGAACCAGATGAGGAACATCGGTAAAAACGCAAAGACCGGGATAGGGCCAATCATGTTGAGCACTGGCGACAGGATGTTGTCAGCATCGCGGCTCATGGCCACCCAGATGCCGATGATGAGTGCCGCCGCTACACCGAGTACGAATCCCGTGATCATGCGGTAAAAGCTCACACCGATGTGCATGAAAAGCGTGCCATCTAACAGGTAATCATATGCTGTCTCAAGGACTGTGACCGGTGATGGCAGAAAGACGGGATTAAACCAACCGTTCTGCGCATTCATATAACTGATGAATTCCCAGATGCAGAAGAACAAGAACAGCGACAGCGCTTTATAATAGCGGTCAGCCCGTGCCCGCCTTGCCTCCTGGAACTTGCGCGGTACGACTTTTTTCTCGTACGTCGGCTCGGCCTGAAACTGTGATACGACCATACCGTCAAAATACGATACATCCGCACCTTTTGCCTCCCCTTCCAACAAAATGGATTCGTAACTGGGCCTCTTTGCCGTGGTCTCCATGCGCATCGTCTCCTTTGCCTGCCCTGGCATCAATGCCATTGCTTTATCCTGGATTTCTTTTCCTGTCATTCTGCAATCACCGCCTCTTCGATGGCCACATCTGCGATTTGATGTGAAAAGAGATCAACGTAGTCCTGGAATGCCACGCTGCGGATATCGCGCGGACGCGGCAGATCAATCCGCTCATCGAGCGATACACGGCCATCCTTGAGAATAACGACACGGTCTGCCAGATACACGGCCTCTGGCACGCTGTGCGTGATGAAGAAGATGGTCTTTTTACTCAGCTGCCAGATGCGGATGAGCTCCTTGCGCATCGCATCGCGTGTCAAGGCATCAAGTGCTCCGAGCGGCTCATCCATCAAGAGCACTTGGGGATCGTTGACCAAAGCCCTGGCAATACCGACACGCTGTGCCATGCCGCCTGAAAGCTCCGACGGATACGCGTTTTCATACGCTTCGAGGCCAATCATCTTGATGAACCGCGTGGCAACCTCTGCCGCATCTTCGCGCTTCTGAATCCGCAGGCCGAATTCAATATTCTGACGCACAGTATACCAGGGGAACAGCGCGTGCTGCTGGAAGACGACGCCGCGCTCGACAGAAGGCCCGTCGACATCTTTGCCATTGACACAGATGCGCCCCTTGTCCGGCTTCAGATAACCCGCCAGGAGATTGAGCAGCGTCGATTTACCACAGCCGCTCTTGCCGAGCACGCAGATAAACTCTCCATCCGCGATTTCCAGATTGACATCCTTGAGGATGTATTTGGGCTTTCCATTGACAATATCAAACGCTTTATGGACGTATTGAAAGCTGACACCCATATTCTGCCTCCTATCCCCAGGCAGAATCCTGCCTGAAATAAAAGAGGCGCAAAACAGAAAATCTGTTTTGCGCCATTGCAAACTTCATATTATGCTTCACTTGCATACCGATTCTTAATTCCGGAATCTTGTCTCGATCCGTTTCTTAAGATGCCTTTATTATACAGAGCTTCGTCCTTCCTCACAATGTGCAGACTGCCCTTTTACGCGGTATACATCTCAGCAGACTGCACAGGACGCTGCGGATTGGCATAGAAAAAGAGACGCTGGAATGCGTCTCTTTTGATTCGATATGACGTATGGATCAGGCTTCGTGTTCTTCGTGGAGATGGCGGTTCTGCGTCTCTTTCATGAGCAGGGCGACGATGAAGAGGCAGGCCTCGAAGGCGACAACGATGATGTCGAGGGCGGCGACGTGGCCGAGCGTCGTGGTCAGGAAGCCCATGAGCGGGCCCGAGAAGAACGAGAGGAAGTAACTCGAAGCGCCGACGATGCCGGTGGCCAGACCGATCTGGCTCGTGCTGACGCCATCCTGGGCGATCGTGTAGCCGAGCACGTAGATGGCGTGGAGGCCGATGCCCATGAGGCCGCCGACGATGTAGAGCACCGCGGAGGTCTGCGGGATGACGTGGAAGATCAGGAACGCGCAGAGTGCATTGAGTCCGGACAGGCAGATGATGGTCGGCTTGCGGCCGAAGCGATCGGCGAAGAAGCCGAGCACGACGCCGCTGAGACCGCCGATGCCGTAGATGGCGCCGAAGAAGGAGCCGGCCTCTGTCGGGCTGAATCCCTTATACGTCATGAAGAGGTACGGGCCCATCGAAGCAAAGCCCCAGTACGGGATGATGTTGAGGATCTGGATCAGGACGCCGAGCCAGACGACTTTGTTGAAGCCGACCGTGCGGATTGCCTCAATCAGATGAATGCGCTTGATGTCCGTCGAGGTATCCGTGTATTTTCTCTTGAAGCCGAAGATCAACAACAGGCCGAAGATGACGGTGGCGATGCCCATGTGCGTCAGGCCGACGCTCCAGTCACCCGTGCGCTCCAGGCTCCAGCCGTAATACGTCGGGCCGACATACGCGCCGATGGAGTAGAACGTCATCATGAGTCCGTTGAGCATGGCGCGGGCGGCCGGGAAAATCGAGCCGGCTACCGAGTACATGACGATATTCCAGCAGCCTTCAAAAATACCGAAGCAGACACGCCACAGGGCGGCTCCAGCAAAGCTGGCCGAAGTCGTGACGCAAGTGGTCATGCAGCCGAGGCCGACCATGCCGAAGATCAGCATGCGCTTGCGGCCGAACCGGTCCGCGAGGTAACCCGCAGGGATATCGATGAGTGCCTGCCCGAGGGTGAAGATGGTGCCGATCGTGCCGAGCTGGACGGCGGTCAGCGACAGCGAAGCCGCAACAGCCTTGAGGCCGACGCCGAAAGAAAGGCGGTTCGCCGAGTAAAACGCATAGCCGAGTGCCAGCAGGAACAGCTGAAACCAGAGTACCTTTGGCATTTTAAAAGGATTCTTTTGTTCCATCATGCATACGTCCTTTCTGAATGTAAAATATGAATACAAAATACAAATGAGATTGTTTTGTATTATAGCACTTACAGAAAGAATGTAAACCAGGCACGCAAATAAAGTACAAAAATTTTTATACAATGCACATTTTGCGAAGTACGGCGAACGAGTGCGATAAAATAGGGATAAAAACACGCGAAGAAGCGCGAAATGTGCACAGACATAAAAAAGGCCCCCTGCCTCCGGCACAGACGGCAGGCAGAAAGCCTCTCGTTCTGGAAGGGGAATGGATATGGGTATGGACTCAGGCCCGGCTCGCTTCCATCAGGTCGAGCAGCTGCGCGGCCGTCTTCTTGCCGAAGTGAGGGCCGTCCTCATTGATGAGGAAGCACGGCACGCTCATGACCTGATACGCCTCGCGCAGCGCGGGATAGAGATTGAGGTCGTAGACATCCGTCGTAATCCTGGGATTCAGGGTCGCGAGGCGCTGGGCTGCTGTGACGAGCTCCGGGCAGAGCGTGCAGGACAGGCTGACGAAGATGCGCAGATGACAGGGCGTATCCCAGTCGAGCAGACGCTGACGCAGCGATTCGTCCAGGGCCTGTCCCGGCCCTGCTGCATTGTAAAGTCCCAGCACAAAGGAAGTGAATTCATGGCCGCCCGGCACGCCGTGAAACGCGATGCCGGCAGGCTCGCCGCCGCAAAAGACGCGGACGCAGGGGCGCTCGCCTTCGGCAGCCGCCTCCTCCGCCGGCACGCGCACGACCTGGAGCTTATCCGTCAGGCGCGCGAGCTCGTCCACATACGATGCGAGCTCGCCGCTCTTGGCCGAATCATCCAGGTAAAGGCGCAGTTCCAGGCTGCGGTCCATGCGGGCAAAGACCGTCTGCAGCTGCTTGACGATCTCCGGCTGGAAGATCTGGCTGGAAGCGGCTTCTGCCGCAGGTTCCTCCGGCACGGCAGCAGCAGGGCGCAGCGGGCGGATGCCCGTCTTCTTCTGCATCTGCAGTGCGTAGCGCTCAAGCTCTGTCGCAGCCAGCGCTCCGTCGCCAGCCGCCGTGATGCACTGGCGCAGCGGCTTGATGCGAATGTCGCCAGCCGCGTAGAGGCCATCACAGGATGTCTTCATCGACGCGTCCGTGATCACATATCCCTTCGGATCGAGATCTGCAATGCCCCGGACCAGTTCGGTCGCCGGTTCATAGCCGGCAAAGACGAAGACGCCAAACGTGTCCTTCCCCGCATCATACGTCTTGACCTCCCCCGTCTCAGTATCCCGGCAGGTCAGACGGCGCAGCAGGCCATCTCCCTCGACAGACTCCACGACGGTGTGCGTCCGCACGGTGATGTCCGGATGATTGCGCGCTTCATCGGCCGTAGCCTTGGCACAACTGAAATCATCGCCGCGCACCAGGCAGGTGACATGTGACGCGTACTTCGTCAGGAACACGCTCTCCTCAGCCGCCGCATAGCCGCCGCCGATGACAAAGACCTGTTTGCCGCGGAAGAATTCGCCGTCACACGTCGCACAGTAGGCGACACCGCGGCCGCGGAAGGTTTCCTCCCCGGCAAAACCTGCAGAGCGCGGGCGCGCTCCGGCAGCGAGCAGGACGCCGAAGCAGGAGAGCAGGCCCTGTGTGGTGTGCACGGTCTTGATCTCGCCGCTCATGTCGAGAGCAGTGACCTCGGCCAGCTTGAATTCTGCGCCAAAAGCTTCGGCTTGCTGGCGCATGTTCTCCGTCAGGGCCGCTCCGCTGATGGAAGCAATGCCCGGATAGTTGACGACGCGGTCGGTGATGGTGATCTGGCCACCGAAGTGTTCCTTTTCAATCACCAGGACGCGGTAGCAGGCCCGCGCCAGATAGATGGCTGCCGTAAGGCCTGCCGGACCGCCGCCAATCACGATGACGTCGTAAAGCTCCCGTGCAGGAGCTTTGGCGGATACTTCCGCCATCAGAGCGCTCCCACGAGGTCAAGGCTCGGCTTCAGCGTCTCTGCACCCGGCTGCCATTTTGCCGGGCAGACCTCGTCCCCATGCTCGTGAACGAACTGGCATGCCTGCACCTTGCGCAGCAGCTCATCGGCATTGCGGCCGACATTGCCCGCATTGACCTCATAAGCGACGATCTTCCCCTCCGGATTGATGATGAAGGTTCCGCGCTCTGCAAGACCGGCCGACTCGATGAGCACCTCGAAGTCGCGCGCCAGGGCGTGCGTCGGATCGGCTACCATCGGATACGTGATCTTGGCGATGCGCTCCGAATGATCGTGCCATGCCTTGTGGACGAACTCCGTGTCGCACGAGACGGAATAGATCTCACAGCCGAGTTTCTGGAAGGCATCGTAGTGATTCTCCAGATCCTCAAGCTCCGTCGGACAGACGAACGTAAAATCGGCAGGATAGAAGAAGAATACACTCCACTGGCCAAGAAGATTGTCCTTCGTAATGGTGCGGAATTCATGATTCTGGTACGCTTTCACCGAGAACTCGCTGACTTCTTTGTTGATCAATGACATAAGATACTCCTCCTTTTGATGCCCGTAACGGGCCATTAATTTACTGTTTTTAGCTTTAACTAATGATAATTAATATCGTTTACAGGGATATCATACCATGTGACCACAAAAAAAGCAAGCATATTTTTGAAAATATGCTTGCTCCATATGGCTGCTCACACTCGACCGTTTGTCATTCCTCTTCCGGATAACGCATGCCCCAGTCCTGGCGGGCTTTCGTCATCAGGGCCATGACGTCGACGGTGTAGTCGAGATGCATGAAATCCCGCTGCCCCGCGACGGTGCGCTCCATATCCTCGATTTCGTAGCAGAGCGCATTGGCCGTCTCCCCTGCGACGATCCCCTCCTTGCGGCCGTCCTCCGTCCAGGTGATCACAGCCTTGTCGCCGCGCGGGTACTCCATGAGCTCGACATACGCCTTGTCGAAGGAGAGCATGCCGCGCTTCGGCTGCTTGGCGTGCAGCGACAGCATGACGGTCGCCATCTCCCCCTGCTCGTTCTTGAGGAGCATGCTGGCCTGCTCGTCGACACCGGTCGGCGCGTAGAGAACCTGGGTGGCGATTTCCTGCGGGCAGGAGCTCATGAACCAGCGCGCGAAGGACAGCGCATAGACGCCGATGTCGAGCATGGCGCCGCCCGCGAGGCTGCGGTTGAAGAAGCGGTTTTTCATATCATACGGCTTGTAACTGCCGAAATTCAGCGTCATGAGACGCAGCGGGCCAAAGTCGCCGCGGTCGATGCGCTCGCGCAATACGCGGTAGATCGGCATGTGGTAGATGGTCTGCGCCTCGGCAAGCACGAGGTGATGTTCCATCGCGAGTTTGACCGCCTCTTCGAGCTCGTAGTAGTTGAGCGTGATGGACTTCTCGCAGAGCACATGCTTGCCGGCGGCAAGGGCCTGGCGCAGGTACTTGATATGCGTGTTGTGCGGTGTCGAGATGTAGATGATGTCGACGTCCGGATCCTGGAACATGTCTTCGATCTTGTCGTAAACCTTGCCGATGCCGTACTGCTCGGCAAACTGAACGGCCTTCGCGTGCGTGCGGTTGCCGACGGCGTAGAGATTGCCGCCGAGCCTCTGCATCGCCTCAGCGAGCTGATGACCGATGACGCCGCAGCCGAGCGTAGCCCATCTGTACTGTACTGCCATGATATCCCTCCACTCTTTCTTGACAAAACAACACTGCAGATTCAGCAGATTCACTTGTAGGATAGCAGGGATGCGCGCCAAAAGCAAGATGCTGCACGGATTTGCCTTTGTGCCCGCTATCCGCTACAATAAAGAGAACAAAAACAAATTGAAACGAACTCCGATGATACCGGTCGAAAGGATGAACAGACATGACAAAAGATGAGATGATGCAGCAGAAAAAGATCACGACGGCAGGCAATCCGGCAAAGCCGACAGGAGAAGCCGGGGAAAAGATGCTCGCGCGCATGAACGAGAGCCACGCCGAGCTCACGGCCTGGGGACTCTCCTTCTTCCGCTGGCAGGGCGACGAAGATGTCCTCGACATCGGCTGCGGCGGCGGGGCCAACCTGCACCGCATGAGCGGCCACATCGAGAGCGGCCATCTGACGGGCGTCGACTACGCCAGGACGTCGGTCGAGACATCACGCCAGACGAATGCTGACGACATCGTCGCCGGCAAGATGACGGTCTGCGAGGGCTCGGTCGAAGCACTGCCGTTTTCCGACGATGCGTTCGACAAGATCACGACGGTCGAGAGCTTCTACTTCTGGCCCGATCCGCCCAAAAACCTCAAGGAAGTCCGCCGCGTCCTCAAGCAGGGCGGCACCTTCCTGCTCATCTCCGAGATCTACGACCATCCGGGCCTCAGCGCAGAAGTCCAGGAGAACATCAAGAACTATCACCTCTACAATCCGACGCCAGAGACCTTCAAGGCCATCTTCCGCGCCGCAGGCTTCCGCTCTGTCGCCGTCCACATCGAAGAAGAGCATGGATGGATCTGCATCGAGGGAACAAAGTAAAGCGCCTTTTCCATGCAAATGATAGAAGAGGCGCCAGCACCGATGTCAACAGAAAGCAGCATAATCCTGCCAGAATGATGGAGACAGCAAGGAATGGCTGGGCATAAGTGAAGCATTCAGCGGTCTGCGTCAAGAACCGATTTTTTGCCGACCAGAATCCTTACAAAAGAGTGTCGTTCAAGCGAAGTGCGTTTCGCTCTTTTGTAAGGATATTTTTATGGCAAAAAATCGGTTTAGCAGACCGCTGTGCAGAGCGTTGCCCGGCCATTCCCTGCTGTCCTGCACGACATTTCCTGCTGTTCTGCACGCCCCAAAAACAATGCCTGTTTCCAAATCAAATCAAGATTCCCGCGCAGTGATCCAGCTCATGCTGGACAATCTCTGCGGGGAAGTCGCGGAAGACCTGCTTCTGCTTCTTGAACTTGAGGTCGCGGTACTCCACTTCAATCCACTGATAGCGCACGGTCTGCCGCTCGCCGTCGAGCGACAGGCAGCCCTCGCTGACCTCGTACGTCTCCTTCGACCGGCGGACGACCGTCGGATTCAGCATCGCCAGATAGGCGTGTCCCATGCGGATGGCGATGATGCACTTGCGCTCGCCGATCATGTTCGCCGCCAGCCCCACACAGTGGTCCGCATTCGCCTTGAGCGTATCGATGAGATCCGTGGCAATCGCCACATCCCTGCGCTCCGCCAAAGCCGACGGCTGCGCAAGGAAAAACGTATCGCGCACAATATCGCGTATCATGATAAAATCCCCTTCCTCTTCTTCGCCTGCTCAATCAGAGCAGCGGCCTCCTCAAACGCGTGCGGCAGGTAGTCATCCTCCCACTCGCGCCCCTTCTTCTCCTGCGCCTTGATCTCCTTCCAGCCCGTCAGCGGCTTGCCCGCATCGTCGAGCATCGGCTTGTGGAAGACATGCGGATGGCGGCGCACCATCTTGTCCGCCGCGGCCTGCGCGACATCCTCCAGCGAGAAAAGGCCTTCCTCCTGCGCCAGCTGCGCATGGAAGACCACCTGCAGCAGAAGGTCGCCGAGCTCTTCCTTGAGATTCTCCGCCCGGCCCGTCTCCCGCAGGATATCGATCCCGCCGAGCACTTCCGCCGCCTCCTCGATGCAGGCAGGCTTCAGGCTCTCATGCGTCTGCGCCCCATCCCAAGGACATCCCCCCGGCCCCCTGAGCCGCGCCACAATATCACAAAGCCGCCCGACCGACGCCAATCGATTCTTTTCCTCATCCATAAGAGTCTTTCCTTTCATTTTACCTTTTTAACGACACGAAAACGTACCGAGGCAAGGCTCACATCTTACCGCCTCATTTTGCCATTCAAAAGCATCTTCCAATACACAAGCCCAAGGACAGGAAGTCCCCATGCCTATAAGCGAAGCTTCAGCCTGCTGCGCGTAGCGTTAGGCATGGGGACTTCCTGTCCGCCTCGATTTACAGCAACACGAAAGCTCCTTCTAGCACACGAGCCCAAGGTCAGGAGTCAGCCTGTCTATAAGCGAAGCTTCAGCCCGCTGCGCGCAGCGTTAGACAGGCTGACTCCTGACCGCTTCGTTTTGCAAGACTCATCTCCCCCGCAAACTCTCCGCCACCGTAAACAACACGATTGCCGCCCAGACGAAACCGAGCGCGCTGATCTGCGCCATCCCGAACGACTCGTGGAAGAAGAAAATCCCGAGCAGCAATCCAATCGTCGGACTGATGTACTGGAAGAAACCGAGCACATTGAGTGGCAGGAGATTTGCCCCGTACGAGAACAGCACGAGCGGCACCGCCGTCACCACGCCCGTCCCCATGAGAAAGAGAGCAAGGTCCGGCGTCGCCAGCGAGAAGTGGTTTACAGGCGACGCCATGAGTATGCCGATGTACGGCACAGCAAACGGCATCATCAGCATCGTCTCAAGCGTGATGCTCGAGAACGGATTGAGGTGCAGTTGCTTCTTCAACGCACCGTAGACCGAGAACGAAACAGCCAGCACGACGGCCACCCAAGGCAGCTTGCCGAGCTGATACGTCATGAGCACGATGCCGATGGCCGCGAGCAAGAGGCTGATCTTCTTGAGCCCCGAGATGCGCTCGCGAAAGAACACGATGCCGAACAGCACGCTCATGAGCGGATTGATGTAGTAGCCGATGCTCGTATCGATGACGTGGTCGTGATTGACCGCCCAGATGTACGTCAGCCAGTTCAGGCTGATGACGAAAGCCGCCATCAAGAGAATGGCCCCGCGCTTCTTGTCCGCCCATAGCGCGCGGCAGTCCTCTTTAAAGCTCTGCCAGCGCTTCGTCACGATGAGCACGATGACCATGAAGAAGAACGACCAGACGATGCGGTGCGCGAGAATTTCGTTGGCTTCCGCCCGTGCGAGCAGGTTCCAGTAGAGCGGCAAGATGCCCCATATAAGATACGTTGACAGTGCCGCCATCATGCCCGTGCGGCGTGCGTGATTCATTTCTATCCCTTTCCTTTCGGCTGCATTTCGGATTCTTTTTCAATTAAGACTATCCATCTAGTATAGCACAAAAGCCAGCCCGCGGCGCGGAAAACGCACCGGAGCTGGCTCTTGCTGACGTTACACGTCGATATGTTCTAGATTCAGTCCTGCTTGACTGCGTGCTTGGCCATCGCGTAGAGAAAGATGCAGAGCACGAAGTAAGCGACGATGCCCGCAAACGTCGCGGCAGGCGAAACGGCCCAGGCCTTGGCAAACCAGTCGATGCCCGCGATGTGCAGGACCGCGCTGATGAGGCTGCCGATGGCGCCGCCCGCGACGAAGCCCGAGGCGACCGTGTTGCCCTCGCTGAGGCGCTTGGCGTTAACCTTTGCGTCATCGCTGCTGTGCGAGACAAAGTACGAGATCAGGCCGCCGACGAGGACCGGCGTATTGATGCCCATCGGCAGGTACGAGCCGAGCGCAAAGGCGAGCGGCGGGATCTTCATCATCCAGAGCAGGACCGCGAAGAATGCGCCTGCCATATAGAGCGGCCACGGCGCGTCGCCGCCGTCCATCATCGGCTTGACGATGGCTGCCATCGCATTGGCCTGCGGCGCCGCCAGCGCCCCCTCGCCCGTGAAGCCGTAGGCGTGGTGCATGAGGAAGACGACGCCGACCGAGACAATGCCCGCGAGCACGATGGAGACGAGCTGCCACTGCTGCATCTTCTTCGGCGTCGCGCCCGTGATGTAGGCGACCTTGAGCTCCGACATGAAGTTGCCCGAGACGGCGAGCGTCGCGCAGAGGAAGGATGCCATCATGAGGATCGCGATGATGCCCGTCTTGCCCGCCATGCCCGCGCCGCCCATGACGACAGCCGAGACGATGATCATGAAGATCGTCATGCCGGAGACCGGCTCATTGCCCGTGAAGGCAATCGAGCTGATGCCGACGACCGAGAGCATCAGCGCAAAGAGCATGACGAGCACAAACGCGATGACGGTCTGCGTCAGGCTCTCGGCGCACATCACATGGAAGAAGACGGCAAACAGGATGGTCATGAGCAGGCTGCCGAAGACGATCTGCGTCATCGGCAGATCCTGCTGCGTGCGCAGCAGCATGCCCGAGGAAGAAGCGCCCTTCGAGAAGAGGTCTGCGACAGCACGCTTGACGACGCGGACGACCACGCCCGACATCGAGAGCAGGCCGATGATGCCCGACATCGCGAGCATGCCGATGCCGATGTGGCGGACGTACTGCGAGAAGACCGCGTCGACCGGTGCATTGGCGAGCAGCATCGTCTCGCCGCCGACGACCATCGTGTGGTCGCCGCCGAGATAATAGGCGACCGGGATGCAGACGAGCCACGAGAAGAACGAGCCAGCCGCGATGATGGCCGCATAGCGCAGACCCGTGAAGTAGCCGATGCCGAGCAGCGCCGCGTCGTTGTCGAGGCTGAAGACGAGCTTGTACTTGTCCGCGAGCACCTGGCCCCAGTGGAACGTCGTCGTCGTCAGGAGTTCCTGCCACCAGCCGAGTGAGTTGAGCACGAAGTCATAGACGAGCGCGACCGCACCGCTCACGAGCATGATGTGCGCCTTCGAACCCTCATCCGACTCGAGCACCTCCGCCGCCGCACTGCCCGACGGGAACGGGTAGACACCGTCCATCTCCTCGCAGAAGTAGCGGCGGAAGACCGTCGCCAAAAAGACGCCGAGCACACCGCCGAGCACGATCGGGATGGCCATCTCGAGGAACGAGACATCTTCGATGTTCAGGATGTAGAGCGCCGGCAGGATGAACATCGCGCCGCCGATGATATTCGTACCGGCACTCGCGATGGCCTGGATGTGGACCGTCTCCGGGAAGGCGTTCCTGCGGTGAAAGAGTACCGCCATGCCCATGGCCAGCACCGACACCGGTGCAAAGGCATCGACTGTCTGCCCGATCTTCAGGCAGAGATAGGCACCGAGAAAAATAATCCCCAGAACACGACGTACGAGTTGATTTCCTCATACGTCTGATGGGGCGACATCCGTGGTGCATACGGACGCCGCGTCTTGTTTTCATCTGACATACAAATCCCCCTAATCCGCACTGTCCACCCATCATGGATAACAGCACTACTACAGTTTACGCCAGGGCGGGATGTCTGTCAAGAATGTAAAACGCCGGATTCGCATGTATATAAGGTGATACAGCCTATATCACCGGTAAAATAGTTGCAACTGTCTTTTCTATGTGTACAGATATTGTCTCTTACAAATGGACAATATCGATCTCAAAACGAGACATAGCAGGAAAACGCACGCCCCTGTCGAATAAAAAATCAAAAAGAACGCAAAATAAGTGGACAGAAAATAGAAAGAAGATGTACCTATGTTCCATTCCAAGATCACAAGGCGCCTCGTCACTTCATTTTTACTCATCGTGCTCGTCTCCCTCTCACTGCTCGGCATCCTGCTGCTCAACTACTTCCGCGACTACACGATGCAGCAGGAGAAAAACGCCCTGATCCTCAACGCAAAGATCATCGAGACATCACTGGAGGACCAGCTCTACAGCAGGGACGTATCCGGGCTTCACACGACGCTGCAGGAGCTCCACGAGAAGACCGACCTGCGCGTGACCGTCATTGACGCCGATGGCGCCGTCCTCGGCGACACGGCTGACCCGAACCAGGCCATGAACAACCACCTCGACCGCGAGGAAGTCCAGCAGGCCATGACGGAGCCCTACGGGTTCGCCATCCGGCAGAGCGAGACACTGAAAGAGAACCTCATGTACGTCGCGGTCCCGGTCTACCGGGGCGGCCAGCTCATCGGCATCATCCGCACCTCCTCCTCACTCGTCTCGATGGAACAGTCGTACCACACAGGCCTGCGCGTCATCCTCTCCGCCCTCTTCTTCGCGCTGCTCGCCGCGCTCATCATCGCCATCTGGCTCGCGCACCGGCAGGTCCGCCCCATCCGCTGCCTGAGCCTCGACGCCATGGAGATCGCCAGCGGCAACCTCCACAAGCGCCTGCAGTGGCAGAGCGGCGATGAGTTCGACACCCTCGTGCAGACCATCAACCAGCTGACGCGCAACCTCTCCGCCAAGATCCAGGAGTCGCAAGCCGAGGCCGACAAGATGAGCCTGATCCTCAACCACACCGACAACGCCATCATGCTCATCGACGAACGCGGCCTCATCGTCGACACGAACCGGCAGGCTGAAGAGGACTTCCAGCTGCAGGGAAATGCCCTGCACCGCCACAGCATCCACGTCATCGGCAGCGCAGAGCTCTCCGAGACCGCGCAGGAAGTCTGCCGCCAGGGCAAGGCGCAGACCATCACGCTGACCATCCGCAGCAAGACATACCAGGTCTTCCTCGCGCCCTTCTACGACGGCCCCGACGAGCTCGTGCTCGCCGTCTTCCACGACATCTCTTTGCTGAGGGAAATCCACCAGCGCCAATCCGAGTTCGTCAGCAACGCCGCCCACGAGCTCGCCACGCCGCTGACCTCTATCTCCGGCTTCGCCGAGACACTCTTAGATGATGACTTCAAAGATCCAGAGGCCAGCCATCACTTCATCTCCATCATCTACCGCGAAGCCCAGCGCATGAACCGCCTGATGAAGGGTCTCCTAGAGCTCGCCCGCCTCGACAGCACCCACGGCAAGACTAAGATCAAGCGCCGCCCCGTCGAGATCAACGCCACCCTGCACCAGACCATCGAGCAACTGCAGGCCAAGGCCGAGAGCAAGGAGCAGGCCCTCATCGAGGAGCCCGCCGCCATGCCCCTCTACATCCTCGCCGCGCCCGAGCTCTTCGGGCAGATCCTCTACAACCTGACCGAAAACGCCATCAAATACACCCCGGAGGGCGGCACCATCCACGTCAAGGCCGAGCAGCAGGGCGATACCGCCACCATCACCGTCAAGGATAACGGCATCGGCATCGCCCCCGATGACCTCCCCCGCATCTTCGACCGCTTCTACCGCGTCGACAAAGCCCGAGCCCGCAAATCCGGCGGCAACGGCATCGGCCTCTCCCTCGTCAAATTCCTCGTCGAACTATTTGGCGGCACCATCGACGTCAAGAGCCAGATTGGCCAAGGCACCACCTTCACCCTGACCTTCCCCCTCACGACAAAATCCTAACAGGCACACAAAAAGGCTTCCATCGAATCACCTACGATGGAAGCCTTTTCCATTCTCACTAGAAACGTATAACGCTGCTCGGTTGCAAAAGCAAGGCGACCGCCCAAAGGGCCAGTCGCCGCGCGTCCCACTAAGACCGGAGAACACTTTGCGATAACGTACCTCAGGGCGAGGGGATATCTGTCGCCTGCAGGAGCGCAGTGACCGCCCGCAGGGCTGGTCCCCAAGCAGGCCGTGTCAAGGCTCTGCGATGTCAAAGCGCCGCGGCAGGCGGCGAACCGCCAATGCCCCACGCACCCGCATGGGGACCATTCAACGGAGCGACGAAGCCGACAGATATCCCCTCGCCCCTGCTGTAGCCCCACCACTCACTTCCTGCACACAAATCCCGCAAACGCCCCCGTCCGCGTGACCTTTACCTCCCGGTACATGCTGCGCAGCCGCTCCTCGAGGCTCTCCGCCGTATCAAAGGGCGGCGTGAAGAACCCCATCGGCACGCAGAACGCCCGGACAAAGAGGTCCGTGATGCGTTTCTGCCCCTTGATGTAGCAGCAGCCCGTGAACGTGCCGCCCTTCTTGAGCACGCGGTATGTCTCGCGGAAGGCCGCCATCTTATTGGGGAAGGCGTGCAGGCCGTTGAGCGAGAGCACGCAGTCGAACGAGCCGTCGCAGTACTGCAGCTTGCCGACATCGCCGCGCACGAACGCCACATGATGCAGGCCGCGCGCCGCGGGCGATGCCATTGCCTGTGCGAGCATCTGCTCCGAGTAGTCGAGGCAGACAATCTTCGCCGCCTTCATCTTCTGGTAATGCGGCAGCGAGAGCACGCCCGTGCCGACTGGCACCTCGAGCAGCGTGCCCGAAAAGTCCTCCGGCAGCCCCTGGAACGCCTGCCGGACGAACGACTCGTAGCGCGGCCCGCGAAGCTGCCAGAAAAAGCGGTTGGCAAGCCTTCCGAGCAGGCTCTCATTCTTCATCATGCCGTCGTATCCCTTGCTGAGCTGTCCGACGACCGCATACGCATTGTGCACGATCTCTCTGCGCTCCATCTCATCCCTCGCCTTTCCGCTGCCTGTATCGCTTCTCATATTACCTACTATGCTATCACACAGGCGGGCAACTGGATATGGGATTTGTCACAGATGGGGGTGGAAATGGTATTGGATTGTCCTGTTTTCGAGCGTTTTATTTCCGCAACGTCTCGCGGTCGATCTCCGTGCCGTCCGGCAGGAAGCAGGCAATCTCCACGCTCGTGTCCTTGACACAGAGCGTCAGGTAATTGTCCGTCTCCGGCTGCGGCGCGATGACCTTGTCGAGCGCATGGTCGACCCAGAGCCCCGGATAGCGCACATTGCCCGCGACGCCCGTCAAGATGTAGAGCGGGCCGCTTGCATCACGCTGGAAGTCCTTGATATGGCCGCGGTTGCGGTACGTGTGCAGGTGCGCCGAGAAGACGATGTCGATGCCCGCCTCGTCAAAGAGCGGCATCCAGGCGCGCCCCTCATCTGAGAAGCCCTCCTTGCGGTCTGGCCGGTTCGTGATGCGGTACTGCAGCGGGTCCTTGTGCATCAGCACGATCTTCCACGTCTTGTCGGTCTTCTTGACATCCTCGCGGAACCACGCCTGCTGCGCTTCAAGGAGGCCCTGATGGAAATCCGCTGCCTCCTCCGTCTGCGTGTCAAGCACGATGAAGTGCGCCGGGCCGTAGTCGAACGAGTAGTAGCGTCCCGCAAACTCCTCGCTGCCGTTTGCAGGCAGTGCGAATTCGTGCAGGTACGCCACAGGCTCGCGGACCTTCCAGTCCTCGTTGTAAGTCTCGTGATTGCCCATCAAGGGGGCCACGGGGATGCGGTCGATGATGCCCGCGACCGCGTCGAACCACGCCTCCCACTGGCGGTGGTCCTCGCCGTTGTCGACGAGATCTCCCATATTGATGAAGAAGTCTGCTCCTTCATTGCGCTCTGCCGCCCCCTGCGCGAGGTGCTTCCAGTCCGTGTAGTCATTCGACTGCGAGTCCGGAAAAATCAGCGCCGAGAACGCGCCGCCATCATCCGTCTGCAGCGCGTGCCAGTCATCACACTGGCCGTCCGCCTTGATGCGGTATTCATACGGCTGGCCCGCCTCCAGTCCACAGAGCCTTGCCGTGTAGAGCTCGACCGTCACGCCGTCGTCCGTGAACGACTCGCGTGCAGCCGGGCTCGACTCGATGGCCTTCGCGCCCTTCAGGCGGTACTCGACGACCGCATCTGTCCATTTCACATCCGCCTGCCACATGATCGTGCGCGCATGGGCATTGTCCGACGCGATGACCTGGCGCAGATCGCGCAGGACAGGCCTTCCCTGCGCTGCGCCGAGCGCGTGCTTGGCCAGCCGTCCCGCCAGCTCCGTGCGCGAGAGCGCCCAGCTGCCGCCTGCCAGCACCACAGCACCCGCGCAGATGGCCAGGAACCTGCGCCGCGACATCGTCCTGCCCTGCGCCTCATTCTCCTGGCAGCCATGATCTTGTCTATCGTGATCGTTATCCATGATAATTCCCTTCCTGATTCAAAAAGAGCAAGCGAACTCACTGTATTTATTCTAGCAAGTCTTTGTAAAATTCACCTGAAAATCCTGCCTGCCTCTATCATACAAAAAAACTGCCGCTTTGCGAAATGCTTATCGCGAAGCAGCAGTCATAGAGCCGAGGCATAGCTCAGGGGAACAGCGACAGGGGGATGTGCTGCAATCAGACGTAGCGGCAGACGTGATCGACTGCGATGTCTGAGAAGCCGAATGCCTCAGCCTTCGTCAGGCGGCCATTGGCAATGGATGCAATCTCCTTGACGAGCGCGCGGCCCATCTCCGGGACGGACTTCTCGCCGCGCACGATGGGGCTGAGGTTGGCATCCATATTGTCCTCCATGCAGCGGTACGTCCGCTCATTGGCCGTGACTTTGCAGACCGGCACGATGGCATTGCCTGTCGGCGTGCCGCGGCCCGTCGTGAAGATGATGACCTGGCAGCCCGCCGCGGCCATCGAGGTCACCGACGAGATGTCGTAACCCGCCGTATCCATGACGAGCGCACCGCGCTTCGTCGGGCGCGCCGCCTGCTCGAGGACTTCGACAATCGGGCGCGTGCCGCCCTTGCGGATGCAGCCGAGGCTCTTCTCGTCGAGCGTCGAGAGGCCGCCCGCCTTGTTGCCGGGCGTCGGCTGTCCGGCGCGGCAGTCCTGGCCAGCCGCACCGAGATGCGCCTCATACGCCTCGCAGACGCGGATGATCTGGCGCTAGATCTCAGGCGTCGCCGCGCGCTTGGCGAGGATGTGCTCGCCGCCGATCCACTCGATGGACTCGCTCATCATGGCAGAAGCGCCCATGTCGACGAGGATGTCGCTGAGCTCGCCGACAGCCGGATTGCAGGCGATGCCCGACGTCGCATCCGAACCGCCGCACTCGATGCCGAGCAGGAGCTCCGATGCGGGGAACAGCTCCTTCTGCTGCATGCCGGCCTGCTGCGCCATATCGCGCGCGGCGCGCACGGCCTTCTCGATCGTCTTGAGCGTGCCGCCCTCCTCCTGGATGCCGAACGAAGCGACAGGCTTGCTCGTCATCTTCTGGATCTTCTCGCGCAGTGCCGCATGCGGGACCGTCTCACAGCCGAGGCCGATGATGACGACGCCGTAGACATTCGGGTTGCAGGCAAAGCCCGTCAGCACCTTCTGGCTCATGGCCGTATTGGCCGCCACATCCGAGCAGCCCGTGTTGAAGACGATGTTGACCGCGCCGCGCACCTGGCTCGCGACGATGCGGCAGCACTCACTGCCGCAGGCGCACGTTGGCAGGATCAGGATGTGATTGCGCACGCCTGGACGTCCCTCCGCGCGGCGGTAACCCCAGAACGAGAACGGCGCGAGGTCCGGCGCGCCGGCCGACTGCTTGGCCTGCATCACGAAGTCATCGCCTGCGAGCTCGCTCTCGTAGTCGCGCGGCACGCTCTTGAGGTTCTTGTCATTGACCCAGTGGCCCTTCTTGACCGGTGCGACGAGCTTGCCGAGGCTCTCGCCGTACTTGAAGATCTCCGCCCCCTCTGCGAGATCTTCAAGCGCAATCTTGTGGCAGTACGGGATATCCTCCTCCGCCACGAGCGTCCGGAGCTCTGCGCCGTCCTGATAGGCGACGCTCTGTCCGCGCTTCACTTCCTTGACACACGTCACGACATTATCGTGTTCGTCCATCAGCAATGCATTGATGCTCTGTTCCATGTTCATTCCTCCGCTCTTCTCGATTCCGTGAATCCAAAGTCTTCGTCTTTCGTCATTACCCAAAGCATACCGTATTTTCCCTATTTATTCCAATTTATAGATTTTACATCCGGATACAGCAGTTTACAGCTTTTAAGCCGCTTGCTCATCGCCCCAAGCCAATGCTTG